>JACCDW011572487.1_pt1 | contig 14775 bp, 10 predicted proteins | sample 7449781 | NCBI WGS metagenome assembly JACCDW01 (sample SAMN15323449, study PRJNA562643) | freshwater metagenome | isolation source: river surface water | place: USA:Blue River Watershed | collected 2017-08-18
CGGCTGATAAGGAGTCCAGTTGCCGTTGAGGTCTTGCTCATCAAAGCCGGCCTCGATGCAGGCCTGGTGTGCAAGCTTGATGGGTTCTTTGCAGCTGCACAGCCTGCGCGCCAGTCTTTGTGCCGTGATCAGGTTGACTGCAGAAGCGATATTGAATGGTGCGACGCCCATGTTGATCAAGCGCGTCAGTGTTGCCGGTGCATCATTGGTATGCAGAGTGGAGAACACCATATGACCAGTTTGCGCAGCCTTGATTGCAATATCGGCTGTTTCCAGATCGCGAATTTCGCCGACCATAATGATGTCCGGGTCTTGTCGCAGAAAGGCTTTGAGTGCGACCGGAAAGGTCAGCCCGGCGCGCTCATTGATGTTCACCTGATTGACGCCGGGCAGATTGATCTCGGCAGGATCTTCTGCGGTGGCGATGTTAATGCCGGGCTGGTTGAGAATATTCAGGCAGGTATACAGCGAAACGGTCTTGCCCGAGCCGGTCGGGCCGGTGACCAGCACCATGCCATACGGACGATGTATCGCTTCCAGTAATCTGGATTTTTGCTCTGGTTCATAACCGAGTGCATCAATCCCCAGCGTGGCCTGGCTGCCATCGAGTATACGCATGACGATTTTTTCGCCGAACAAGGTCGGCAAGGTCGAGACACGAAAATCAATGCTGCGCATGGCCGACACTGTGAGCTTCATGCGACCGTCCTGCGGTACGCGCTTTTCAGCAATATCCAGTTTGGAAATGACCTTGATGCGCGAAGCCAGCTTTTCCTTGATGGCCAGTGGTGGCTGCGCGATCTCGCGCAAGATGCCATCTACGCGAAAACGTATCCGGTAAAATTTTTCGAATGGTTCGAAGTGCAAATCGGATGCGCCCATATTGATCGCATCATTGAGTATCTTTTGCAGAAAGCGCACTACCGGCGCATCATCGATCTCGCTGTTGCCATCGGCGCTGTCAGTATGCTGTTCAGATTCGCTGACTAACTCTATGCTTTCCAGATCGTCGCCGATCAGCTCGGAAAGATTTTGTTCGGCACTCTGGCCGAGCTTGCCCAGCCACTCCAGCAACTGCGGCAGCATCACTACGATAGGATCGACGGGCAATCCGGTCTGGAACTTGACCTGATCCAGCGCCTGAATCTGCGTCGGGTCAGCAATCGCAACAGCAAGCTTATTGTCGCGCTTAGCCAGTACGATCACGCGCTGGCTTTGCATCAGCTTCGCATCAATGATGTTCTTGGGCAGATAGTGCGGATTCATAGCTGACAGATCCAGCAGCGGGCAGGCATAAGTCTGCGAACAGAATTCGGCCAGTGTGCCGGCATCCATCAGCCTGCTTTTCAGTAGCGCATCAATAAAAGGAATTTTTTCAGTAACACTATTGCGCGATATCGCATCAATTTGTTGCGCGGTGAGCAGATGGGCATGAAGCAGCGCGCGCGACAGGCCCGAATAGGCAGATTGCGGTGAAATGGTTTGCGACATACATGCCCTGTGAATGTGGCCGCTATTTTGCCTGTGATGACAAGCTGCGGCATATCGGTATGGGCGCGTAAGTTAACGCTGTCGCAATCGGTTAGCCTGATGCGAAGAGACGTATGATGAGATTTGGGTTAAGAGCAGCGCAAGAGCAAGCTTGTTGACGCGGCGCTGCAACAGCCGGACGCTATCAGCGTGTAGGTAAGCGATACAGCTTGACCATTTTGATTGCCTGATTTTGTACCTGCACAATCTCTATCACGCAATCAGCGAATTTCAGGCTGACGCTGGCCTCGGGAATATCTTGCAGGATTTCAAGCAGCAGACCGTTGAGGGTCTTGGGGCCGTCTACCGGCAGGTTGAGTTGCAGGCGCTTATTTGTATCGCGCAATGAAATACTGCCCTCCAGCAGGCATTCACCATTTTCATCCCAGTCGAACTGGTCAGCTCGGGTGGCGCCCGGTGTAGAGGTCGTAAATTCGCCGACCATTTCTTCAATAATGTCGTCCAGTGTCACCAGTCCCTGTACTTCGCCGTATTCATCAACGATGACTGCCAGTCGTTCTTGGTTTTCCTGAAAGTATTGCAGCTGCGTGAACAGATCGGTTTCGGCGGGTATGAAGTAGGGCGTCGTCAGCAGCTCGCGGAAATGTTCGGTGGTCAGTTCGCTGTCTTGCGTCAACAGTGCCATCACTTTTCTGACATGCAGAATACCCAGTACCTGATTGATCTCGCCATCATGTACCAATAATTTATTGTGATAGCAGGTGACGAGCTGATGTTTGATCTCGTCTATCGGCAGCGACAGGTTCAATGTCTCGATCTGCGCGCGCGGCGTCATCACATCTTCAACTGTCACGCTTTCGAGATCAAACAGGTTCAATAAAATGCTCTTGTGTTTAACGGGGATAAAATTGCCGCCCTCAAGCACCATGGAGCGCAACTCTTCCGGCGACAGTCGCTGGTCGCGCACATCACTCCCGGTTTTGATGCGCAAGAGTTGCAGGATCGCGCGCACGAACAGGTTCACAAACCAGGTCACAGGTTGAGCCAGCGCCATCAAAGGCTTGATGGCAAACGAGGCCGGGAGCGCGATGCGTTCCGGATAGGTCGCGCCGATGATTTTCGGGGTGATCTCGGCAAATACGATCAGCAGGAAAGCCACGGCGCCGGTGGCAATCGTGATCACGCTTTCATTATTGCCGAACGCAAAAATCGCCACGGCGGTGACCAGCGCAGTGGTCATCGCATTGAGCAGAGTGTTGGCAATCAGGATCAGTGACAGCACACGATCAGTATGATCCAGCAGCCACAGCGTGATCTGCGCAGCGCGCGAACCGCGCCTTGCCAGATGCTTGACGCGATGGCGATTCAACGCCATTAACGCTGTCTCAGAGATCGAAAAGAAAGCAGACAGGCTGATCAGCAAGACCAGCGCCAGGAGCTGCACCCACAAGGGCACGGTATCCATTTGTCACCGTATAAGTTATGCGCAATGCCGCCGGTCGGGGCGACAATTGCAGGAATCGAAAAAAGTCTGGTGCCGCCTCAGCAGCGCCAGCTATGTCAACCGCTAAAAGTATAACGTAAGCGCCAGTCGCCTCATGATTCAGTGATGTTCATGGCCTTCATGCAGGCTCCAGATCGCATGCGTATCAAGCAGCAATCGCGACCAGGCTTGCAGTGCGTCCAGTTGCGTCTGTTCAGCAAGGCTTTGCGCTTCAATCGCATGACGGCGCGCAAGCAAGGTATCGGATAACGGTGCTTCGCCCAGTGCATAAGCACGCGATACCAATGCTGCATTGGCTTCTGTTTGCGTGGCCACCTCGGCGAGCTGTTTCCATAGCGTGGGCGCAGATGCGGCCTGCATCGCCACCTGCATCGCATTGCTCTCGACATTGACGCGGGTCTGTAGTGCATGTTCTGCTGCCATTTGCGCACGTGCCAGTGCTGCATCAGCCTGCTTGCGGCGATAGTCGCCCGGCAGCGGCATGGAAAGAGTAAGGCCAATGATGCGCTCGCTGCCGCCACGCTCTTGTGCCATGCGCACACCTAAAGTCGGGTCAGGGCGCTTGTCCAGGGCGATACGCTCAGCCTGCAGTTTTTCGTGGCGTGCGGTGAGTTCGGCCAGCTCGAGTTCATGATTGTCGGTCAGGATTTTTTTCTGCCAGAATTCAGTGCTGCCATCCAGCGGCAAGGGAGCCGGCAAGGATGCCGGTGCTGCAATTGCGATGCCGGGAAATTTATTCGTGATCTCAGCTGCACGCAATTGCGCGCGGCGCAGCGCCTGCGCATGAGAAGACTGCGCCTTGGCCAGTTCAGTCTCGGCCAGCATCGATTCCATGCGCGGCGCATCTCCGGCCTTCACGCGTTTTTGCACGATCTGTAATTCGCGCTCCAGTACCTGCGCATAGTCCTGCAGGCGACGTGCCTGCCGCTCTTCGCGCAACCAGTCAAACCAGAGTGCCATCAAAGCGCGCGCGGCTTCATGCCAGTTATCTGCCAGCGCTGCATCTGCGACGTCAATACTATTGTCACCAAGCGCGATATCTTTATTGGCCTTGTCGGGAAAGCGCAGCGTACGCTCCAGTGCGACTTCATTTTCGACATAATCCGGACCCAGCCGTTCGCGGCGCTGTTGCACACCGGCGCGCGCGATCCATTCCTGGCTGCCGGCGCGCAGCCGGCCTGCATTGGCCTGCTCCACCAGCAGGCCAGAACGGCTGGCACGCAGTTGCGGTAAATTTTCCAGCGACCGTTTAACCTCTTGTGGCGGCGGCAGCCATGCCGGATAAGCGTCCTCGGCATGCGCACATAAAGTAGCAAGCATGCAAAGACAGCCGACATAAAAACGCAGCGCGATTTGCATATTATTTTTCCATTCCAAATCGCTGGAATAAGCCGGGCAATAAAACCAGCGTGAGCAAGGTCGAACTGACCAGCCCGCCTATCACCACAATAGCCAGCGGCCGCTGAATCTCGGAGCCGGGCCCGGTCTGCATTAAAAGCGGCACCAGTCCAAATGCGGCAATACTGGCCGTCATCATCACAGGTCGCAGGCGGCGCTTCGCACCTTCAGTAACGACATCAATCATCGCTAAGCCTTGTTCTTTTAGATGATTAAAGTGCGTCACCATCACCAGTCCGTTCAATACGGCGATACCCATTAGCGCAATAAAGCCGACCGATGCCGGCACCGACACATATTCGCCGGTGACGGCCAGCGCAAATACGCCGCCAATCAGTGCAAACGGAATATTGAGCAGCACCAGCAGTGCCTGTCGCAGTGAATTAAAGGTTGTGTACAGCAATAAAAATATCAGGCCGAGCGCAACAGGCACGACGATCAGTAAACGCTGCGCAGCGCGCTGCTGATTTTCAAACTGGCCGCCCCAGCCTATCCGGTAGCCTGTCGGCAGGGTTAATTCTTTTGCTGTGCGTGCCTTGGCTTCGTCGACAAATCCGACCAGGTCGCGATCTCGTACATTGGCGCGTATCACCACCATACGCGAAGAATTTTCGCGTTCGATTTTTACCGGGCCATCCATGGCAACCAGGCGCGCCAGTTGTGCCAGAGGCAGTGCACGGCCGTCAGCGACCGGCAGGCGCAGCGATTCAAACAGGGCAGGCGACATTTGCATCGCACTGCCGCCGCGCACCAGCAAGGGCAGGCGCCGGCCTTCTTCAATCACGACGCCGACTTCGCGGCCTTCGATCAATGCGCGCAAATCATTTTGTACCTGCTCGACTGACAGCCCGAAGCGGCCGATTGCCTGCCGGTCGAGCTCCACCTGCATATATTGCATGCCGGAGTTTTTAACTGTCAGCACATCTTCATTGCCGGGTATGCTTTTTAAAATATTCACGGTCTGTTCTGCCAGATCATTCAATATGCGCAGATCCGTGCCATAAATTTTGACTGCCAGATCACCGCGCACACCTGACAGCATTTCTGAAGTGCGCATTTCGATTGGTTGCGTGAAGCTGAAATTTATTCCCGGGAATTCACTACCTATCGCACGCATCTTGTCGATCAGTTTTTGCTTGTCCGGATCACGCCACTGATCCTGCGGCTTCAATACCATGAAGGTATCGGTTTCATTCAACCCCATAGGATCCAGACCGATTTCATCAGCACCAACGCGCGCGATGATGTTTTGTACTTCCGGAACTTCCTTCAGGATGCGGCTTTGTAATGCCATGTCCATCTCGGCTGATTTTTTCAGGTTAATCGATGGCAGTTTTTCGAGCTGCATCAGTACATCACCTTCATCAAGCGTAGGCATGAAGGATTTGCCGATGAACAGAAACGCGATCGCTGCCAGCACCAGACCTGCGATGGCCGCGCTCAATACAATGCGCTGATTTTGCAGCGACCAGGCCAGTACTCTGGCATAGTGATAATCCAGTTTTTTTACCAGCCAGGGCGACTGATGCGGCACATGTCGCAGTATGAACGAGGCCAGCACGGGTATGACCGTTAGCGACAGCAGCAATGAAGAAGCCAGTGCAAAGACGATAGTCAGCGCAACTGGTATGAACAACTTGCCTTCCAGTCCCTGTAATGTCAGCAGCGGCAAAAATACAATGATGATGATCGCAATACCTGCTGTCACCGGCGCAGCGACTTCAGAAGCAGCCTGCAAAATCAATTGCATCATGGATGGAGCCGGGGCGGCCGGCGCATCATGACTGGCGTGCGCAATATGCGCCTCGATATTTTCTACGACGACGACGGCGCCATCGACTAAAAGGCCGATCGCAATCGCCAGCCCGCCCAGCGACATCAGGTTTGCCGACAGGCCGAACAATTGCATCAGCACGAACGTGCTCAATGCGGATAGTGGCAGGATCAGTGCGACTACGATCGCTGCACGCAAGTTACCTAAAAACAGGAACAGCAGGATTAGCACCAGCACGATTGCTTCTGCCAGTGCTTTGGTGACCGTGCCGATTGCGCGACCGACCAGATCGCCACGATTATAAAAAGTCTGAATGCTCACGCCCTTGGGCAAGTGCTGGTTCAGGTCGGCGATTTGTTCACTGACATTGGCAACCAGTTCGCGCGCATTCGCGCCGCGCAGTCCCAGCACCAGCCCTTCCACGGCTTCACCTTTGCCATCTTTCGTTACGCTGCCATAGCGCGTCAGGCTGCCGATCTGTACAGTCGCTACGTCGCCTACGCGCACTGGCAGACCATTGCGCATGCCGATCGCAATCGCCCGTACATCATCAAGCGTGCGTATGCTGCCCTCTGTTCGTACCAGTAGCGCTTCTTCATTTTCAGACAAGCGACCGGCGCCATCATTACGATTATTGATTTCCAGTGCAGCCTGCAGGTCTGTGAGCGAGAACTGTCGCGCGGCCAGTGCTGCGGGATCGGGTACTACTTCAAAACTTTTCACCATGCCACCCAGCGCATTGACATCGGCGACACCCTTGATGCTGCGCAGCGCCGGACGAATCACCCAGTCAAGCAGCGTACGTTTTTCTGAGAGCGAAATATCGCCCTCAATCGTGAACATGAACATCTCGCCCAATGGCGTGGTGATCGGTGCCAGTCCGCCGGATGCGGTGACTGGCAAATCGTTTTTCACACCGGACAAACGTTCCGACACCTGCTGGCGTGCCCAGTAAATATCAGTACCATCTTCAAAATCGAGCGTGATATCGGCGATCGCATATTTCGATTGCGAGCGCAGGATTTTCTGATTCGGAATGCCCAGCATTTCGCGCTCGATCGGTGCGGTGATGCGTGTCTCGACTTCTTCCGGCGTCATGCCGGGTGCTTTCATGATGATTTTTACCTGCGTGCTTGAGACATCCGGAAACGCATCAATCGGCAGAACGCGCATAACCATTGCGCCAGCCACGATCAAGCCTATCGCAGACAGGCTCACCAAGAGGCGCTGTGTCAGCGAAAGTGCAATTAAGCGCGTGAGCATTATTTCGCCTCGGCGCTGCCGGCACCCAGGCCCAGCCAGATACCTTTAAGGCTAGCCGTGCCCTCTACGGCGACTTGCATGCCGGACTTGATGGGGCCTTCTACGATTAAATGATCGACAGCGCGCGACAGAACAGTCACAGGCATCGCTTTGACGCCGCCGGTATCGCGCACGAATATAAATTCATTGCTGCCATTACGTACCATTGCCGCCGACGGCACCAGCCATCCGGATGCCGGTACGTGCTTGCTGCTGATCGCCGCTTCCAGATACTGGCCTGCGCGCAGGCATTTTTCTGCGCCGGGCAAATTAGCGCGCACCATGACGAGCTGGTTTTGTTCCAGTATGTGTGGTGCGATGCCAATGACTTTGCCACTTTGCTTGCAGGCGCTGACTTTGACGTTGTCGCCTATAGCAATCTGCTCGCCTTGCGCGCGACTGGCCTGCAGTTCCAGCCACAGCTCGCCACCGCGCGCCACTTTTGCCAGCGCCGTGCCGGCCTCGACGCGCTGACCGGGCTGCAGCATCAATTCCAGCACACTGCCGCCGGACTGGCTGCGCAGTTCTATCAGCGGGCTTAAGCCATTTGCACTGTTGAGTCTGGCGTTTGCTGTCTCGCTCATGCCGGCAAGTTTCAGCATTTGTGCGCGCTCTTGTGCGGCCACGCGTGATTGCTGCAACTGATTGCGGGTTTCCTGTATGCGGCTGGCTGCAATAATGCCTTCACTGAAAAGACTTTCATCACGCTCGGCCTTTTTGGTTGCCAGCTCTAGTTGTGTTTGCTGTTGTACATACTCGCGCTGCCATTGCAATAGCTCGGGACTGTGCAGCCTGGCGATGACCTGGCCACTTTTTATGACTTCCATGCTGTTGACCAGCACTGCCTGCACTACGCCGGCAGCAGGCGCGCTGATGACTTCGATTTTATTGGTCGGATAGACCACGCTGCCGGCCAGACGTATTCCCTCCGCAGCGGCGCTGGCCTGTCTGATTTCGGAAAACACGACGCCGGCCTTGGTGATCTGGGCGGGAGTGATGCGAATTTCTGCTGATTCTGCATGCACATACTGAGCAAAACACAGCAGCAAAGCAGGAGCGAAAAAACGACTTGCAGAGGAGGTCATGGTTTCAGGAAAAGGGAATTTCTCTGATTATAGTCAGCATTGCTCCCTTGCACCCCAGTCGTCCTGTATTTCAGTCGGGCTTAGCTGGTGGCGCCAGCGGCTGCAAACAAGCAGGGGATGCTTTTGTTAGAATAATTCTCATTTGAACTTTTTCTATTTCAGATCATTCCCATGCCTTCTTTATCGATGCTTTTGAAGATAATCAGGCCGGCTGGCTGTGTGCTGTTGATCTTGATGGCGTTCTCTGGCTGTGACAAATCTTCGCCGACATCCGGCAAGCCAGTGCAGCAGCCATCGCAGATCGTGGCCGATGCGAAGCTTGACGCAGTCGCAATTGGTGAATTGATTTTTCATGATGCGTCACTTTCCGCGTCAGGCAAGCAATCCTGCGCGAGCTGTCATGCGCCGGATCATGCGCATGCACAGCCCAATGCGCTTCCGGTGCAGCCGGGTGGGGCAGCGTTTGATCAGAGTGGCACACGTGCCGTGCCTTCGTTGCGCTATCTGTCGCAGACGCCGGCATTTGCTTATGACGAGGAAGGCACGCCTGCAGGTGGATTTAATCAGGATGGCAGCGCTGATACGCTTGCACAGCAGGCCGAGCGGCCGCTGTTGGCTGCCAATGAAATGGCTAATCTGACGCGCGCGGCCGTGATTGCAAAACTGCGCAAGGCGGCGTATGCAGATAAATTTCGCGCCGTATTCGGGCAGAATAGCTTGGATCATGAAGAGGCTGCATTCAATAAGCTCGGCTACGCACTCGAGCAATATCAGCTGCGCGATGCGGAGTTTGCGCCGTTTGACTCCAAATATGATGCCTATCTTGCCGGCAAAGTCCGCTTGAGCGCGGCCGAGTCGCGCGGCCTGACATTATTCAATGACGAGAAAAAAGGTAATTGCGCTGCCTGTCATCCGAGCGCAGCATCAGCTGATGGCAAGCCGCCCTTGTTTACCGACTTTACCTATGACAGTCTCGGCGTGCCACGCAACATGGCCATCCCGGCAAATAAAAAAGGTGAGGTGAATACGACCGCTGATCTGGGTCTGTGCAAAGCGGGCCGAAGCGGCCGCAGTGCAGCGCCCACTGAATGCGGAAAATTCAAAGTGCCGACCTTGCGCAATGTCGCTACGCGCAAGGTGTTCTTTCACAACGGACAGATCACCACATTGCGCGAGGCAGTGGCATTTTATGTGCGACGTGATACGCATCCGCAAGAATGGTATCCAATGGCAGCAAATGGTCAGGTGGATAAATTCAATGATATGCCGCTGCGCTATCGCAGCAATGTGAATACGGATGAAGCGCCTTATGATCGCAAGCGCGGCCAGAAGCCGGCATTAAATGATCAGGAAATTGATGATGTGGTCAGCTTTCTGCAAACGCTGACTGATGGCTATCAGAGCAAAAAGTAAGGAGTAAAGCCAGCTTGTTTATTGCGGGCACATGGCCTCGGCCAGTATGCGCTTGCGCTCAGCCGGATCGGTAATGTCCTTGAGCTTTTCCATCATGGTCGCCATGTGCTTGCCCTGTTCCTTCATGGTCGGGATTTCGGACATTGGCGGCGCGTCACCGGGCTTGCCGGACTGCGTCTGTGATGCTTCAGGTTTGTCATTGCGCTGATCTGCCAGCGCGGGTTGGGCTGCGGCGAAGACAACCAGACCAGTAAAAAACAGCATGAAGGTTTTCATGGTTTGCTCCCGTCAAGGATGGGATGAACGGATACAACGAGATTTGATTATAACGATATAAAGACGCATCGAAATTTTTCAAGTCACTGGTGCAGAGTTTCGCTTATGCTCTGTCCTCGTTGTATTTCAACCGTTTTCAATTTGCAAAGGAATGCTATGCCGCTCGTCAGAATCGATTTTGCCCAGGGACATCCGGAGGGCTTTGGCCGCGCAGTCGGTGAAATTGTGTATCGTGCGATGCTGAGCGAGATTGCCGTTCCGGCTGACGATAAATTCCAGATCATTACCAGTCATGCGGCCTCGGAAATCAATATACCGGCCAGTTATCTGGGCATAGAGTATTCACCCGGTATCGTGTTTATCCAGATTACGCTGAATGCCGGCAGGACGACTGAGCTTAAGAAAAAATTTTACAAGCGCATAGCCGATGATTTGGCTGCCGAACTGCAGATACGTAAGCAGGATGTATTTATCAGCTTAATCGAAGTCTCCAAAGAAAACTGGTCCTTCGGTAACGGCGAGATGCAATACGGTCCTGCCTGAATCTGCGCATAGTCGGGCTGGCCGCGGTTTTTGTCAGGCCATCAGGTTCAGTCACGCTATACTAATGCAGTTAAGACCGATTCAATTTTCTTTTTATTTGCTATGTATTTAGGTGCGCGCAGTATGCAAACCAGATCTGCTCAGGCGGCATGCTTGCGCCTGATGCTGGTTGTTTGCCTGCTCTTTGCGCAGTGGCTGGGAACCGCGCATGCAATTTCCCACGCCAGCCTGAATAACAATGGCGTCACTATTGAGCAGGTCGAGTCTGCCGCTGCCGGCGGATGGGATCATCAGCCATCCGCACGCAGCTGTGTGTTGCTTGATGCAGCCACACTGGGCGCGGCACTGCATACGCCTGCCATACTTGCGCCGGTTCTTGCTGCAGTCTGTTTGCATCAGCAAACTGCAAACGGCACAGACTGGGCGCAAACATTTCTTGCCTATTTTTCTTCCCGCGCACCGCCTCTGACGGCCTGATTTTATTGTTATCTGTCGCCTGCAATCCTCACAGCGCATGCTGCGTCGTTGTCAGCCGATGGTTCATTAATCAGTTCCGGAGAAGCTTTCATGAAATTTCAACGCAAGATGATGGCGCATGCCGTGATGTGCGCGCTATGCAGCAGCACCCTGTCAACGGTGGCCTGTGCAGAGCAAAATAATCCATCCCTGCCCGCAGTTACTGTGACTGCTGATCCTTTTGCCAGCGATGAGCGTGCACAAATACTGGTACCTGCCAAAGTATTGATGGGCGATGCATTGCGCGATAAAACCAGCGGTTCACTGGGCGAAACTTTGTCAGGCGAGCTGGGCGTATCTGCCTCGGGATTTGGTGCGGCAGCTTCACGCCCGATTATCCGGGGACTGGAAGGGCCGCGCATCAAAATACTCCAGAACGGCATGGCCGTATCGGATTTATCGGGCTTGTCGAATGATCATGCAGTCGCCGGTACCGCAATGGGTGCGCAGCAAATTGAAATCTTAAGAGGGCCGGCTGCACTGGCTTACGGATCAGGTGCGATCGGCGGACTCATTAATATCGTCAACGACAGAATACCGACTGAGCTGCAAAGACCTGCCTCAGGTGAAGTCGAGTTAAAGCGCGGCAGTGTCGATCAGTCCAATGGACTGGGCTTTCATATTGATGGCGCCAGCGGCAAATTGGGCATACATGCTGATGGCAGCCAGATGCATGCAGATGACTATGGTTTGCCGGCTGGCGGCAGATTGGCCAATTCATTTAATCGTGAAGAAAATATCGGCTTTGGTTTATCCAGAGTAGAGAGCTGGGGGCATGCCGGCCTGTCGGTCAGCTCACTGAATAAAAATTACGGCATACCGGTAGGCACGGCTTCGATTACGATGGCGCAGACGCGGGTGGATCTGGATAACCTGATCAAATTACGCGAGGGCTTGTTTGAATCGGTACGCTTGAAGGTAGCCAACACGGACTACAAGCATGCGGAACTCGATGCAGCGCTGGTTCCGCAAATGAATTTTAAAAACAATACGACAGAAATGCGCATCGAAGCCGCGCATCGTCAGGTAGATGGCTGGCGCGGCAAGCTCGGCCTGCAGGCAGACCATAATCAGTTTTCTGCGCTGGCGCCTGATGGCTCGGTTGCCTCAGTGCCCCAGACGCGCTCCCTCTCTTACGCAGGTTTTGTGGTGGAAGAAAAAGAATTTGGCCCTATCCGCATCAATACCGGATTAAGAATGGAATCCGTCACCCGAACGCCAAACAGTCACCCTGAGCGCGCATTCAATCTTGCCTCGTGGTCAGCCGGTGGATTATGGACCTTCATGCCAGGCTACGGACTGGGTGCGACTTATAGCATTGCACAGCGCGCACCAGCCACCGAAGAGCTGTATGCAAATGGTCCGCATGAAGCTACGGCGACCTTTGATATCGGTAACAGCAATTTCAAGAAAGAGGTCTCGCACAACATAGAACTGAGCCTGCAAAAGACTACTGAGAAAATGCGCTGGAAGGGCAATATCTTCCAGAACAAAATCAAGAATTACATCTATGGCCTGCGCGGTGATCTGGTTGATGCGTCAGGCTCGCCAGCCTTCAATGGCGAATTCACGCAGCGTAACTGGACGCAGGCGGATGCGACCTTGTTTGGTGCGGAAGCTGAGCTCAGTTACAACGCTGCGGGCGATGGGCTTTCATCACGCGTATTTGCCGATATGGTCAGAGGCCGACTTGATGATGGTGATAATTTACCTTTGCAGCCGGCGGCCAGACAGGGAGTTTCGATAGGGTACAAGCAGGGTGCAGTCAAAGGTGCAATCACGTTGCTGCATGCGGCTGCACAAAACCGTATCGCCAGCCATGAAACCACCACGCCCGCTTATACGCAACTGGATGCCAGTCTGCATTACACGCAACGCTATGGCAGCACAGACTTAGTCTGGTTCGTGCTCGGCAAAAATCTGCTCAATGACACGATACGACTGTCGACATCACTGTTAAAGGATGTGGCGCCACTGGCAGGCCGCAGCCTGATCGTTGGCGTGCGTACCCGTTTTTAAATTTGCACATTCTTCTTTTGGTATCGCGGCAGTTGAGCCGAACCTGCTTGATTGCCGGCCTGGTCTGGCACCTGGCTTGTTATCGAATAAATTGATAGAAAATATCATATTAATTCATTGGACTGATTATTGCGGGAAGCTCAGAATCCCTCCTGTCGCATAACCAAACAGGAGCAATACCATGAGAACCTGGCAATGCATCGTATGCGGATTGATTTATGACGAAGCCCAGGGCATACCCGAAGATGGCATCGCGCCCGGCACCCGCTTTGAAGACATACCGCAAGACTGGGAATGCCCGGATTGCGGCGTGGCCAAGGCAGATTTCGAGATGGTCGTGATTGCTGGCTGATTTTTTATCGCACTTAATGATTGGAATAAACAATATGACTCAGTCGGCAAATACACATAAACCGGTTGTCGTGATTGGTAGCGGCCTGGCTGCTTATACCGTCATCCGTGAATTTCGCAAATTAAATACGGCGCAGCCAGTCCTGTTCATTACGAAAGAAGCGGGCGATTTTTATTCCAAGCCCATGCTCTCGACAGCATTTGCGAGCAAGAAGAATGCTGCGCAGTTGATCTCGACACCAAAAGAGAAGATGGAAGCGCAGCTGGATATTCGCATCATCAGTCATGCGCAGGTCACAAAAATTAATCGTGACAGCAATAGCATCGAGTTCCTGCATGCGTCAGGTGAATCAGCGGTGCAGACTTATGACCAGCTGATCCTGGCAATGGGCGCTGATGCAGTGGCATTGGACATTGCTGGCGATGGTGCAACGGAAGTGTTGTCAGTCAATGAGCATGGCGACTATGCGCTGTTTCGTGACAAGCTCGCCGATAAAAAACGCGTTGCCATATTGGGTGCAGGCTTGATCGGCTGTGAATTTGCCAATGATCTGACCATTGGTGGATATCAGGTCGAGGTGATTGATCCATCGCCCCAAGTACTGGGCCGTTTGCTGCCAGCAGAAATCGCGCATCATCTGCAGCACAAGCTGGGCGAGATCGGCGTACGCTGGCACTTGGGTACCACGGCGGCATCCATCGAGAAACAAGCAGGCCAGTTGCGATTACATCTGGCCAATGGCAACCAAGTTGAAGCAGACCTTGTGCTATCTGCAGTCGGACTGCGACCGCGTGTTGCATTGGCCGAGCAGGCCGGTATTGCAGTAGGTCGCGGGATCATCGTCAACCGGCAGCTGCAAACTTCGGTTGCCAATATTTATGCGCTGGGTGATTGCGCAGAAATCCACGGCATGGTTTTACCATTTGTGATGCCCATCATGCATGCAGCAAAAATACTGGCAGCAAAATTGGCGGGGCAGGCAGGTGAACTGGTTTTTCCGGCGATGCCGGTTGTGGTAAAAACCCCGGCCTTGCCACTGGTTGTTGCGCCGCCTGCTGCATCAAGTACAGGCAGCTGGAAAGTCAGCGGGACGGAAGGCGGC
>JACCDW010410362.1_pt1 | contig 14774 bp, 14 predicted proteins | sample 7449781 | NCBI WGS metagenome assembly JACCDW01 (sample SAMN15323449, study PRJNA562643) | freshwater metagenome | isolation source: river surface water | place: USA:Blue River Watershed | collected 2017-08-18
AGCTGAAAACAAAAAGCAGCTGTGGATACCCCCTGGATTTGCCCATGGATTTTTAGTATTATCTGAAACCGCCGATTTTTTATATAAAACCACGGATTATTGGCATCCTGCCAGTGAGCATTGTATTGTTTGGAATGATTCTAGTTTGAATATTCGGTGGCCTGATGTTGGTATAGAGCCTATTTTGAATTCGAAGGATGCAAATGCCTTGGAATGGTTGAAAGCCCCGAAGTTATAAGCATTTTTGCATTGCAAAGTTCATTCGGAGCCTTGTTTTCCTATAAAATTCCAACATGAACCATTGCCTAAGTTCTCAAGCTGTTAAATCTAGTCAGCACATCATTAAAGTAGTAATTCTTTGTGGTGGCTCGGGCACTCGTTTATGGCCTCTATCTCGCGAATCTTTTCCGAAGCAATTTGTTCCTCTGATTGAAGGTAAGAGTCTTTTGGAGCTGACTTTGGATCGAGTCAAATCATTTGGCTCTCCAATTTGTGTTACTAATGAAGAGCATCGTTTTTTTGTTCAAGATTTACTAAAAAATGACTCTCAAGCAGAAAGCGGTTCGGCTTCAATTCTATTAGAGCCTGCTGGTAGAAACACTGCAGCCGCAATTGCAAGTTCTGCCTTAATGCCTGGTGTATCTCCATCAGATCTTTTACTGTTTTTACCCTCAGATCACTTTGTGCCGGATATAGATGCTTTTATAACAACAATAGAAGCCGGTGTCGCGGCAGCAAATGCAGGGTTTATTGTGACTTTTGGAGTTCAGCCAAGCTTCCCAAGTACTGCTTATGGATATATTCAGAGGGGCGATTCTATTGATTTAGGATCAGGTGAGATCAATACATACGCTGCAGCGCGTTTTGAGGAAAAGCCAATCCTTGAGAAAGCACAGGCCATGCTTTTATCGGGGGATTATCTTTGGAATGCAGGTATCTTTTTGTGCACAGCTTCGACATTGATTGAAGCGCTGAATAAACATGCCCCAGATATTCTAAATTCTTGTAAAGAGGCAATGCAAAGCGCCGAGATTGATGGTCATTTTGTTAGACCCAACAAAGATTCTTTTCTGTCATGTCGCTCGGATTCTATTGATTATGCAGTGATGGAGCATTTTAATAAGGTGGCAGTTGTTCCATTCAAGGGTGTCTGGAGCGATGTCGGCAGTTGGAATGCCGTTGCTGCTCTAGCACCTGAAGACCAATCCGGTAATCGCATTAGCGGTCAGGGCATCGCTGTTCAATCAAATAACACCTATATCAACGCGCCACACCGACCAGTGATTGCCTTAGGCACCTCTAATTTAGTGATTGTGGATACTCCGGATGCTATTCTGGTGGCATCGGTAGATAAGGTTGAGCAAGTGAAGGATGTGGTCGCAGCTTTAAAAAAATCTGGCCAAACTCAAGCGGTGACCCATCGAAAAGTTGCTAGGCCATGGGGTTGGTATGACTCCATTGACATTGGCGAGCGCTTTCAGGTCAAGCGTATTACCGTAAAGCCTGGGGCAAGTTTGAGTTTGCAAATGCATCATCATCGTGCAGAGCACTGGATTGTAGTCAAGGGAACAGCTAAAGTGACTAACGGCGATCAAGTTTTTCTATTGGAAGAAAATCAGTCAACTTACATCCCAGTTGGCGCAAAACATCGATTGGAAAATCCTGGCAATACGGATTTAGAAATGATTGAAGTTCAGTCGGGTGGATATCTAGGTGAGGATGATATTGTTCGTTTTGAAGATACCTATGGACGTAATTAAAAGATAAATTGATTGAAATAAGCACATACAATGATTAAAGAAGATAAACTAAAAGTAGCATTAATTACTGGTGTAACTGGTCAGGATGGCGCATATCTTGCTGATTTTTTGCTTAAAAAAGGTTATGAGGTACATGGTCTTAAACGTCGCAGTTCATTATTCAATACTGCACGAATAGATCATTTGTTTCATGATGTTCATGAGAAGGGGCAGGCTTTTTATTTGCATCATGGTGATATGACTGACTCATCGAGCCTAACTCACATTATTCAAAAAGTTCAGCCCGATGAGATTTATAATTTGGCAGCCCAAAGTCACGTTGCAGTTTCTTTTGAAGAGCCTGAGTACACTGCTAATTCCGATGCTCTTGGCGCCTTAAGAATTCTAGAGGCAATTCGAATTTTGGGGCTAACCAAAAAAACACGTTTTTATCAGGCCTCAACCTCAGAACTTTATGGTTTGGTTCAGGAAATACCTCAAAAAGAAACAACGCCTTTCTATCCACGTTCTCCATATGCAGTAGCTAAACTTTATGCTTACTGGATCACAGTTAATTATCGTGAAGCTTATGGCATTTATGCCTGTAATGGAATTTTATTCAATCATGAATCTCCGTTACGTGGAGAGACATTTGTTACAAGAAAAATTACGCGTGCTTTAGCTAGAATTAAATTAGGTCTTCAAGAGTGTTTGTATTTAGGAAATATGGATTCTATGAGAGATTGGGGTCATGCAAAAGATTATGTTGAGATGCAATGGATGATGCTTCAACAAAAACGCCGGAAGATTTTGTAATTGCTACTGGTATTCAGTACAGTGTTAGAGATTTTGTAAATGCCGCGGCAAAAGAGCTGGGCATTAAAATTTCATGGTCAGGTAGTGGTGTGGATGAAAAGGGGCTTGATTCATCTGGCAGATGTATTGTTGCAGTTGACCCTCGTTATTTCAGGCCAACGGAAGTGGAAACGCTATTGGGAGATGCTACTAAAGCCAAGGAAAAACTTGGCTGGACGCCTAAAATATCATTTGATGAGTTAGTTACTGAAATGGTTCAGGAAGATCTAATCGGTGCTAGACGTGATGAATTAATTAAAAAGAACGGTTACCCCGTTTTTAAGCCGCAAGAGTAATTTCTTGTCAAAGATAAATGATTAAGATGAAAATCTTATTGACTGGTGGCGGCGGAATGGTCGGCACTAACATCCTTGAGAATTCAGATTTTAAGGAATTTGAAGTTTTAGCTCCGCGTAGTAGGGAACTTGATCTTCGAGATTTTGTAGCTGTTAAAGACTATTTAAATAAGCATTCTCCTGATCTGGTCATTCATGCTGCAGGTAAGGTCGGTGGAATACAGGCAAATATACGAGAGCCCGTCAGTTATTTACTTGAAAACTTAGATATGGGCCGAAATATTATTTGGGCATCTCGTCAGGTTGGCATAAAAAAAGTTATTAATCTGGGAAGCTCTTGTATGTATCCGCGTGGTCACGAAGAACCTCTAAAGGAAGACTTAATTCTTAAAGGGGAGCTTGAGCCAACAAATGAGGGGTATGCTCTGGCAAAAGTTTTGACCGCAAAAATTTGTGAATACATTACAAGAGAAGATCAATCTTACCAATACAAGACGATTATTCCTTGCAATCTTTATGGTCGACACGATAAATTTAATCCCAATGACTCACATCTACTACCTGCGATTATTCATAAAGTCCATCAAGCAAAAAATAATAATGAAAATATTGTTGAGATTTGGGGTGATGGTTTAGCTCGTCGTGAATTTATGTATGCGGGTGATTTTGCTGATGCCATTATTAGGGCTGTTCATCAATTTGACTCTTTGCCTTCTTATATGAATGTTGGTTTGGGGCATGATTACACAATAAATAATTATTACCAGGCAGTCGCTGATGTCATTGGTTTTGAGGGATCATTTATTCATAATCTTGATAAGCCAGTTGGTATGTCTAGAAAATTAGTCAATATTGATCGCCAAACTTCATGGGGTTGGAGCCCTAAACATGATTTAACTTTGGGGATTCAAAAAACTTATGAATTTTATTTGAAGGAATTTTTGTAATGGCTATTAGATTTCCATTGGCGACAGCAACTTGGGGTCAAGAAGAGCAAGAGGCTATGCAGCGTGTGATTGCATCAGGCATGTTTACCATGGGTGAAAATGTTAAAGCATTTGAGAATGATTTTGCTAATTACGTTGGTAGCCAGTATTGTGTCATGGTGAACTCTGGATCTTCAGCAATTTTGCTTATGGTAGCAGCATTGTTTTATACAAAAAATTCTAATCTCAAGCTAACTCATGGTGACGAGGTTATTGTTCCTGCAGTATCGTGGAGTACAACTTACTACCCTTTATATCAGTACGGATTGAAAATTAAGTTTGTAGATATTGATTTAAATACATTGAACTATGATTTAGATCAACTAGCGCTTGCCGTCACTGATAAAACAAAAGCAATTATGGCAGTCAATCTATTGGGTAATCCTAATGATTTTGGGCGCATTAATGAAATTATTGGTGGACGCAATATTGTATTGATTGAAGATAATTGCGAATCAATGGGTGCAAAATATCAAGCAAAACAAGCTGGAACCTTTGGGGTTATGGGTGGATATAGCTCATTCTTTAGTCATCATATCTCTACAATGGAAGGTGGCTTAATAGTCACTGATGATGAAGAGTTGTATCAAATTCTTATCTCCTTGAGGGCTCATGGTTGGACGCGCAATTTACCTAAAAAAAATCTAATTTGTAGTGAGAAAAGTGATGACCCGTTTGAAGAATCATTCCGTTTCATCTTGCCAGGCTATAACGTTAGACCTCTTGAAATTGAGGGTGCTTTGGGTGTTGAACAAGTAAAGCGATTACCCAAATTGATAGAGGCCCGTCGAGAGAATGGAAAACTTTTGCAGACAGTTATGTCAAGTCATCCAGATATTATGATTCAGGAAGAGATTGGTGAAAGTAGTTGGTTTGGGTTTAGTTTGATTATTCGCCCTCACAGTCAGATTACCAGGAAAGAGTTGGTAAAAAAATTGATTAATTTAGGATTCGAATGCAGGCCAATTGTCGCTGGAAATTTTGCCAAAAATGAGGTTGTTAAATACTTTAACTCAGAAGTTCATGGGTCTTTAAAGAATGCCGAGTATGTCGATCGAAAAGGGTTGTTTGTGGGGAATCATCATTACCCGATTCCTGAAGCGATTGCGGAATTAAGTAAATTGTAATTATTTAGTATTCTTAAATACCCAAAATTTAGATCCAAAATAATTGAAGAGCATTCCAAAGAGTGACCCAATTGCTACTGTGACTATTGGGTTTTCATATAAAAAAGTATTGATACTGACCAGCACTATAAAGCTTAGATTATTAGCAAAGGCGCCAATACTATTAATTTGGATATAGAGCAACCATTCTTTTAAATAATTGGTTTGTTGATTTGCTTTGAACGTGCTGTTTCTATTAAGTAACCAGGTAACTGTAACGGCACAGGGAAATGCCATGAGCTTGGCTGGTACAGCACTGATTGCTGCGTAGTTAATCAAAGCCCAAACAATTGCGGCATCCAGCACAAAACCTACTGTTCCAACAGCAGCAAATGAGATAATCTCTTTAATATTAATAAAGTTCATTATTGCCATGAAGCCTAGCTTATCCGTTGTTGTACCCATGCACAATGAGTCGCAAAATGCTGATGTATTTTACGAGCGTATCACGCTCGTTTTGAGCGGCATGCCAAATTTACAATCATGGGAGATTGTAGCGGTCAATGATGGTAGTCGGGATGATACCTTAGACCGTTTGATCGAAATCTATAAAAAAGATCATCGATTTAAAGTCATTGATTTGAGCCGTAATTTTGGCAAGGAGGCTGCGTTAACTGCTGGAATTGAATTCGCCAGTGGTGATGCAGTCATACCCATTGATGCTGACTTGCAAGATCCTCCTGAATTAATCCCTGAGTTGGTGGCCAGATGGTTACAGGGGTACGATGTGGTAAACGCTGTTCGCCAAGAGCGCGCTGGTGAGACAGTGGTCAAAAAAGGAACGGCCCATCTTTTTTATCGTTTATTTAATAAGATGAGCCAAGTTAAGATACCTGAAGACACTGGTGACTTTAGACTTTTATCGCGCCAAGTTGTTGAAGCTTTAAAACGCTTACCTGAGCGCCGCCGTTTTATGAAAGGCTTGTTCGCTTGGGTAGGTTTTAAAACAGTTGAGGTTAAATATTTCAGAGACCCACGTTTGGCCGGTCAAACAAGTTTTAACTATTGGAAATTGTGGAACTTTGCTATTGATGGAATCACATCATTTAGCACATTTCCGCTAAAGGTTTGCTCTTATTTAGGGTTATTGGTAGCCTCATTTTCAATGATTTATGCGGTTGTTGTGATTGCAAAAACCATCCTTTATGGAGATGCTGTAAAGGGTTATCCATCATTGATGGTGGTTGTTTTATTCATTGGCGGGGTTCAATTGATTGCTTTAGGAATTATCGGAGAATATTTAGGAAGGGTTTATGAAGAAAGTAAGCAGCGCCCAATTTATTTAACAAAGAATCTCTATGGTTTTAATGATCAAAAATGAGCATGATCTTCAATAAGTTAATTGATCCAAGCAAAAAAACATACATTACTATTTTTGTTTTATTGAGTCTGAGCTATCTCCTCAATTTAAAAAATGTCCAATTCACTGGTGAAGAAGGTGTTTACACCATCATGTCTTACGAGATGTGGTACCACCAAAATTGGCTTACAGCAACACACTATGGTGAACCTTATTGGCGCCCTCCATTATTCAATTGGCTGATCATTGGTTTGAGTCATATTTTTGGTTGGGAAAACTCTCTTGCTTGTGCAAGATTTATATCTGGGATGTCGAGTGTTATATCCGGCATAGCTTTGTATGCATTTGTTAAGAAAGTCTACCAAGATACTGATCGAGCTTGGATCACTGCAATTGTATATCTAGCCAGTTGGCAAGTATTGGCAAATTATGGTTGGTTGGCATACAGCGATGCAGTATTTGGCTTATTTTGTTTATTGGCAATGTTGTCAGGTTACTTGGCTATCTTCGAAGGACGAATGAAATGGTTTTTATTTGCCTGCATGGCTGCTTACGCAGCAATGTTAGTCAAAGCCATCACGGGTTTTGTGTTTTATGGCGTGGTTGTTTTGGTTTCTATGGCTATTTACAAAAAATGGCGTTTTGCTTTTTCTATTAAAAATATTTTTTTACATTGCTTAGTCCTTGTGGCGATTTCGGCATGGCACTTGTTGATTCCTGGGGGAGAATCAACTGGATCAGGAATGTTTAATGATGTTTTGCAAAAATTTTCTGGGCCAAGCTTAATAGATTATGCGATTCATTTATTAAGCTTTCCTCTGATCACCTGGTTAAATTTATTGCCAATTAGTATTTTTGTTGTTTATATATTTTTTAAAAATCGCAAATTTAATTCTGAGCCAATTGAAAAGCGCTTAAAAATTATGATTTTGGCGTCATTGATTAACTTTCTCCCATATTGGTTCTCTCCTCAAGGACACAATCGTTACGTTTTACCTTTGTATGGGTTCTTTGCATTAATTCTTGTTGGCTTGATGTATCAATTCACAAATAAAAAGTCTACACTTGATGGTGATTCAATGACGTGGCGCCGACATTTTTTGAGGATTATTTGGGTTTTGCTGATCATTAAAATTTTGGCAGCTGTTTGGCTATTTCCGCTCTACACAAAAAAGGCTAGACCTGATATTGAATTTATTGCACAAGATGTGATGCAGATAGTTAAGAGTAGTGGTCAAAATCTTTATGCATCAGATGGGGCTTGGTTGGGTATAGCAGTTGCTTTCACCATTGATGTTGCGAGCTATCCAAAGCCGCCCTTACTGATGCCACCTGCGGATTTGAGTGATGGCTTCATTTTGCATCATGCGAATGATCTACAAGTTGGCAATTTATTTAAATCTTATAAAAATAAAACTTTTTTACTATGCAGAGGAAGAGCTTGTCAGTAAAAAATCAATTTCTAGATCATGTTTTGTTAGCTAGTTTAGCTATCATTGCTGCAGGTCTTTTAGCTATTTGGCCAATTCCACATACCATTGCCATTCGAAACATTCTTTTGGTAATTGGATTCCTTGTAAGTTTGCCAGTAATCTTAAGGAATAGAGATTTATTCACTTTTACCAAGTCTTTACCAATTATTTTTATAGCTTTGCTGTTTTTTTGGCTTTTATTCCATTATCAATTTTTTTCATGGGATTCTGCTGCACAGCTAGATGAATTAAAATCAGTATGGTTGAGAGCTTTTTTGGCTGCTTGCATTGCCTTAGCTTTGGCTCTTTTGATGCCTCTTAGACAATCATGGATGTATGCGATTTATCTAGGTATTATTTCCCCTGTATTGATTTACTTTTATAGTTATATTCAGTTGGCGTTACAAAGTCAGCAATGGATACATTTGAATTTTCCAGGTCTTGTTGACCATAAGATTGTTTTAGGCTATGCAGGTATTTTATTTATAGCTACAGCTTTATCAGTTTTTTTGTACTGGTTAAGTTATAAATCTATAAATAAATACCAAAGAGGGCTCATTGGATTTTTTCTACTTGTGGGAGTTGTACTTTCGTTAATCTCATTTGTGTTGGTCAATACTAGAAATGGCATTGGCGCATTTATTATTCTCTTGTCAGTATGGGTTTTTGTGTATTTCATCCAATCAGTGAAGTTGAAAAAATATTTCATGCCTCTTGCCATATTGATTATGATTATTGGAATTGCTGGATATGGAGTCCATAAGCATTTAAAGTTAAATCAACAGTGGAATACTTTTGTAGAAGATGTTGTAATTGGGTATCAAATTGATGTGTATTCACATTGGCAAAATCATTCAAATGGGTATCCAAATAACTCAACTGGAATTGTGAATCATAGTACCTACGAGCGAACCGCTTGGGCTACCGCTGGTATAAGATATCTAAACCAGTATCCTTTAGGAGCTGGCGTTTTAGGTGACTCTCTAAAGAGAATGGCAGCTAAGAATGGGGTTGAATCACATTCTTTACGTTTTTCTCACAGTGGTTGGATTGATTTAACATTGGCGATTGGTATTCCGGGATTTTTGCTCATTCTATTGTCTATGTTGAGTAGTTTTTATTGGGCCCTTAAGTCTCGCACTGAAATTGCCAGTGTTTCAATATGGTGGTTATTGGCAATTGCTTTGTATTGGTTAATTGCGGAGCTGGCAACCAATAAGCATTTTGTCGAGATGCTGATATTTATGCTTGTTTTCGTAGGGGCGGTTAATTCCTTTTCTGCTAATGGGGCAATTAGAAAAGATAAGCTTGAGGAGCTAAATTGAGTAGCAAATGGTTGATTCTCTCTCATGGTTTCAATATGGATGGCCGTGCCGCTAGCTTGACTGTTACTGATAAGATGCCCTATTTACTGAGGGCAGGGATTCAACCAGTTGTTTTAAGTGCGGTTACTGGAGTCAAAGATACTCGGTTCCCACATCATCAATTATTGCCTTGGGGTCCTTCAGGGCTTCGATTTGACTTTAGACATTGGTTTGCTAATCGATTTTCCCGAGGGCTGCTTTATAAAGTGGTTACACCTCTTGTATCAATTTTATTACTGCCTTTTATCGTCATTGAACGTTTCGTCACAGGTCTATCTAGTCAATCCTCTTGGTCAATTCCAGCATTCTTGCGTGGCTTATATCTGATTAAAACAGGGCAAGTGAATCTCATTTTTAGTTCTGGCGGCGCCTGGTCTGCTCATTTAGCTGCCTGGTGGTTGAAGCGGGTGACTGGTACCACTTGGATTGCTGAAATTCATGATCCGATGGTGATTCGTGATAATCCTGAAGATGATGGGACGCTAGCCAGGAAAAAGAAAGATGCTCGCTTCCTGCAAAAGTTAGAAGGTCGGATTTGTCGGGATGCTGATCATATATGGTGGTTTACCGAGGGTGCTCTTGCTTATGCGAAGCATCGGCACCCAGAGTTAGCCGATAAGGGATTTGTTGTACTGCCAGGAGCAGAACCTCCAATTGCAAAAGCAGAGCATCAATACGGTCACACATTAAATATATGCCATTTTGGCTCGCTAGCGGAAGACCGAACCATTGCTCCGGTGATGCAGGGATTGCAACTGTTGTTTAAAAAGCACCCACAAGCCAAAGATTTGATAAAGATTCATGTTTACGGGGCCGGGTTGGATAATAATTCTCAGGTGACCATGAGCCATTTGGATTTTGAAGATTTATTGTTAAGCCATGGACGTTTGGAGCATGATTCAGCAACGGGAATGTCTGGTCGTCAGCGAGTGATTCAAAAAATGCATGAGGCAGATGTTCTGTTGCTACTGCATGGTAATTATGAATGGTGCGCTGAGTACATACCGTCGAAGTTGTATGACTATGTTTGGGCGCAACGACCAATCCTTGCTTTGACCAATCGCAATCAGTTTTTAGATGAATTGTTGATGGGTTACTCTGCTTACATCGCAAAAACTCTTGATATCAATAGCATTGCTGATCAGTTAGAGATTATTTGGTTGGATTGGCAAAAAAAACAACTTAGAGAAGTGCCATTCAAGCCAGTTAGAGTTGAAGAGGCTGTTGAAAAAATTCTTATGCGAGTAAAAAGCGCTTCATGAATCAAATGAATACTTTTGCTATTTATTGCAAAACTTACAGCCGAGACTTTTTAAGAGCCAAAAGACTTCTGGCCAGCATTGATCAATTTAATCAAGATAAGATCCCTGTCTACGTATCGACCCCTGCCCAAGAAAAAGATCTTTTTGACAAAGTCGTTGGTGTAAATCACTCGGCAACATGGGTTTCAGATGAAGAGATTATTTATGCTAATCCTAGAGTGCCCAAGGGAATCCATGAGGGCAAGTCTGGGTATTTAGTTCAGGCAATGGTGCGCCCCGAATTTTGGCGATTGGGGCTGGCAAAAAACTACTTATGCATTGATTCTGACAGTCAATTTATCAAAAATTTCCATTTATCTGACTTTCTGGATGTTGATGGTAATCCTTATACGGTGCTCCATCAAAACAAAGATTTGCTGATGATGGCAGCTAATCGTGGGAAGTTGAAGGTCATTGATAATTTTCATGCTGAATGTTCAAGAATTAAGTCAGTGTTTAATCGGGTTGGACCAGATTACTCTTACATGCCTTCGCCTTTTATTTGGTCATCAGAGGTTTGGAAATCCCTGGATGAGCAATATCTAAGGCCTCAGGGAAAAACAATTTGGGATGTTGTAACCAGAGATTTGGTTGAATATTTATGGTACGGGGAGGCCTTGCTGGCTTATCAAGCCATTCCCATTAAGCCTATTGAACCATTGTTCAGGGTTTATCACTATGATTGGCAATACTATGTATTGCAAAGGCAGGGCGAAGACCTCAACAAGGTAAAAGCTAATTACTTGGGCGTTATTCATCAGTCCAATTGGGAATCCGAGATGGACTATGGCTCTTCTGATAAAAGGTTGCTGTCTCGTTGGCTAAAATCAATCAAGCGATTTGGAAGATATTTGCAAAGTTTTTTATGATTCAGCCTAATCAACAGATCCCTCTCATTAGCGTGAATATGCCTGCATACAATGCTGAAATTTATATCGCTGAATCGATTGAAAGCGTACTCAATCAAAACTATCAAAATTTTGAATTACTCATATGTGATGATGGCTCAACAGATCGAACCCTTGAAATTATTCGATCCTATGAAAAAAAAGACCCAAGAGTTAAAGTTTTTTCTATGAGAGAGAATGTTGGTTTAGCAAGTGTCAGGAACTTTATTAGCAGTAAAGCCCAGGGCAAGTATATTGCACTACTTGATTCAGATGATTTATCCACTCCTGATCGCTTTGATGAACAGGTAAAAGTACTAGAGGCTGGAGTGTGTGATGTTTGTGCCAGTGAGTACTACACACTTGATATGAGCAATGGTAAAAAAAGAGCGCGTCATCGATATGAGTCAGATGCTGACTTAAAGGCTTTGCTAACCATTTACAACCCAATTTGTAATTCGACGGCCATGATGTCACGAGAAATCATGGTTAAGTTCCCTTATCAAGATAATCTTAAAGGGGGCCCTGAAGACTACGATTTATGGGTCAATCTTGCAATTGCAGGATATCGTTTCAAGACAATTAAGAAGCCACTTGTAACCTATAGACTTCATCCAGGTCAAATTAGCAAACAAAAAGAGGATTTGATGATTCGCTTGTTTGATGAGAGTAGGCTGCGTTACATGCAGTATCTGGGTCTTAGTGATTTGCCCAAACGTATGCCTTTCAGGGAAAGGTTGGCAGAGGCTACTCGCTTCCTGAAGCATTTAAATGGCAAAATAAAAGGTATTTCAGGCGGCGTTAATCGAGAGATATATTCGAGATTTCAGTACCGCGGAAATGGCGCACTTACTCCTATGATTCGTTTAGAAAAGTGGTGGAATTGTAGATAATTAATGTTAATCAACTCAAATTTTTGACTAAGTTTTTAGATATAACGCTGTCAAACTTTCTTGCAAAAAAGTAATTTCCTTCTTTTATTCGATTCAAATCGTCATCATCAAGAATTCCAGGTGTTTCACCATTTTTCTCTTCCCATAAAACATACCTTAAGTTATTACTAAATAAATTTTTAGTTAATATTTCTGGGGCATTGAGAAGTATTGTTTGCGGAGCAATTTCTTCTGGGCAAAAAGTATATTTAAATTCCCCCTTGCGTAATTGAAATTCTTGAAAGAGATAAAGACATGCTTCCCTTGATAGAGAAAAATAAGTTGATCCTCCGTAATAAATATTATTTTTAAGCCTATTTATCCTCATAAACTGTTGCAAGTGAATGAAGTGCTTGTTTAATCTTCTGAAAAGTTTTGGTGATTTTTTAGCGTCAAGTGCATCATACAGTTGATAATATTGAACTCTCTTTAAACCACCGCTTCCTGCCCATGATTTGCATGGCAGCTTAAAGTACTCAATATATGAGTTGGTTTTATTAATTTTAAAAAACTCTAAAAAATCTGCTGGTGACTTAGTCAGTCTACATTGACCGGTCATTGTATGGAAATATTCGCATTGATCGTTTATTGCTTTGCTCATCAAATTCATAAAGGCCAATAAATGGTTAAAGCCACCCCAATGAATTGTTTCATCTTTTTTGAGAAAGATTCGTGATGCAAGATTTTCACCGATTAAAGTTTCTAAACTTTCAATTAAGTGAATACTTCTTTTGTCAATATTTATATAAATCCTCGAGTTTTCAACTTTAAGTAATTGTTCTATCAGTGCATAAAGGGAGTCCCAGTCTCTATATGCAGTAATTAGAAAAGCATGTTTCATGATTAGAGTAGAGTCCAATTTGTCGGTATTAAATCATCTAATTGCGGATTTTGTTTTGCTAGCCATTGCTTGGGAGCAACCACAATCTTTTTTTCGTATTCATTGAGCCACGCACCCCACCAACTTAGGCTGCTATTGGCAATGATGTGGTGATTACACTGACTCATTAAAAAAAGCTCATCTATGACGTTATCTGAATCGTCAATGTTCTCGATAAAAGTTAAATTTGTACAAAAAGAAATGTTTTCCTTTGCCCAAGAAATATCATCTGAAAATACAAAAATATGTATGTCTGGGGTGGAATTGAGAATCAATTCATATGCCTTTTTATAGTATTCAATTGGTTGAACGCCGTGGAATTTATTGGCAGTCGCAGAAGTGACGTAGTCACCGCGTCTAATGTGAAGCATAACTGATTGGTTTGCTTTGATTATCTTCAAGTAATCAAGTGTTTTTTTGTGAAGATTTTTTTTGGGGGAAAATATTTTTTTTAGTTCTGGGCAATCTGAAAAGTATTTATAAGATTGCCAGTAACCGTCTAGGTACTGACCATCTTTTACCTCGAATACTTTTTTATCATATATGTAATTTTGTTTTTCCTTATAAACAATTTTTTTCTTTGAAAAATAGGCCAATAGAGAATTTTTTTTAATGCCAATTATTTTATCTACAGCGCCATTACTGTTGATGAATTCAGGGCTCGAATTTAATAGGGAGAGACGCTCTTTTTGATAGCTGGATCCTGATGGTATGTTATGAAACCAGTCCAAATCAATGACTAAGTTAGTTTTTTTTCTTTTTGCAAGTGCGTGTCCAAATGCATATTGAAACATTTGGTTTCCTAATCCCCCAGAAAGTCGAATAAATATACTCATATTTGAATATTTTCCATGATAATTGAACAATTATGATATTAATTACTGGCGCAACAGGTTACATTGGATCTCACACATGGCTGGAGTTACTTAATGCTGGCTATGAGGTCGTTGGTTTAGACAACTTTTGTAATTCTAGTCCCATTGTTCTGGAAAGATTAAAAAAATTAACCAAACAGTCAGTTTCTTTTTTGCAGCAAGATATTCGAAGTATTGATGGGTTAAGAAGTGCTTTTTACAATCATAAAATTGATGCGGTGATTCATTTTGCAGCTTTAAAAGCAGTTGGTGAGTCGGTTGCTGAGCCTCTTAAGTATTACGATAACAATATCAATGGTTTACTAAACTTAACTCAAGTTATGTTGGAGTATGGCTGTCATGATCTTGTGTTCAGTTCATCTGCAACAGTATATGGACATCCTAAGGTGGTTCCAATTCTAGAAAATTTTCCTTTAGGGGCGACAAATCCCTATGGTCAAACCAAGTTAATTGGTGAGCAAATACTCAGGGACTTAGAGGTTGCGCGGCCCGAAATTAAGGTGGCTTATTTAAGATACTTTAATCCTGTGGGGGCTCATTCAAGTGGCCAGATTGGGGAGAGTCCAAGTGGGATACCCAATAATCTTATGCCTTACATTACTCAGGTGGCTGTTGGTAAGCGTGAATGTCTATCAATCTTTGGGGGCGATTGGCCCACCCATGATGGAACAGGTGTCAGAGATTACATTCATGTGATAGATCTTGCTAAAGGGCATCTTAA
>JACCDW011972484.1_pt1 | contig 14773 bp, 15 predicted proteins | sample 7449781 | NCBI WGS metagenome assembly JACCDW01 (sample SAMN15323449, study PRJNA562643) | freshwater metagenome | isolation source: river surface water | place: USA:Blue River Watershed | collected 2017-08-18
GTGCGGAGGCCGACTTCTCAGCGGTGATTGCGCGTTCACGTGGTGTCGCGGATAGCATGAGTAAGGGAGTTCAGTTTTTGATGAAGAAAAATAAGATCGACGTGATCATGGGATTCGGTAAAATCCAACCAGGTAAAAAGGTGGAGGTTACAGATGCTGATGGAAAAGTGACGATCTACGAAGGAAAAAATATCATGATTGCGACAGGTGCACGTGCGCGTGCCTTGCCAAATATCCCAATCGACGGCGAAAAAGTAATCGAATACCGTAAGGCGATGAGCTTAGCGAAACGTCCGGATTCATTAGTAATCATCGGTTCGGGTGCAATCGGAGTTGAATTTGCGTATGTGTACGCAGCGATGGGAACGAAAGTAACGATCGTAGAATTTATGCCAAACATCGTTCCTGTAGAGGACGAAGATGTATCGAAAGAATTGGCCAAGCAATACAAGAAAATGGGCATCGACATCTTGACATCGTCAAGTGTGGAGTCAGTAGATACGAAAGGTAAAGGTTGCAAGGTGAGTGTGAAAACGCCAACGGGCAATCAGGATATCCAATGTGATATCGTGTTATCTGCGGCGGGTGTCATTTGCAATTTGGAAAATATTGGTTTGGAGGAAGTGGGTATCATTGTGGAGAAAGGACGTATTCCGGTTAACGCATGGTATGAGACGAATATCCCAGGTTATTACGCGATTGGTGATGTGACACCGGGTCCGGCATTGGCACACGTGGCATCTGCAGAAGGTATTATTTGTGTGGAGAAAATGGCTGGTCACAAGACGGAAGCTTTGGATTACACAAATATCCCGGGATGTACGTATTGTACGCCCGAGATTTCTTCGGTAGGAATGACGGAGAAAAAAGCGATTGAAGCAGGTTATGATATCAAAGTAGGTAAGTTTCCATTCGTGGCTTCGGGTAAGGCGACAGCTGCTGGAGCGCGTGATGGTTTTGTGAAGGTTATTTACGATGCCAAATACGGTGAATTGTTAGGTGCGCACATGATCGGTTACAACGTAACGGAATTGATTGCAGAAGCTGTTGTGGTTCGCAAATTAGAAAGTACGGCTTACGAGATTATGAAGTCGATTCATCCACACCCAACGATGTCAGAAGCCTTCAAGGGCGCGACGGAAGCGGCTTACGGTGAGGCGGTAGATTTATAATCTATTTTTTTATAAAATAAAAAGAGGAGCTCATAAGGCTCCTCTTTTTTTATTGTCCAAAGTATCCATCGGTTCCTCCCTCCAGCCAGTCGGCGCCGGGAATCATTGCGGCGGCCTCTGCTGAGCGGCCTCCACCTTTGCCACAAACTGTGATGATTGGTTTGTCGGTTGGCAATTCGTGTAATCTCTGCGCGAGTTCTTTGAGCGGAATGTGTTTGGCCCAGGGAATATGTCCGTCTTCGAATTCTTTCGCGTTACGCACATCGAGGACAAATACCTTCCCGTGTTTTAAAAGTGGCTTAAAGTCGGCTTGGGTCATCACTTGATTTCCCGCACTTGGATTTGTTGGTATGCCACCTTGCTTTTCGGATCATGCGCCTGAATCGCAATGGTTCCGGGTTGTAATTTACGCGGATCGGTGCCGTTGGCACGTTCAGCCGTTTCCGTATAATCAATCACCGTTTGGCCGTTGATTTTTGTCGTGATTTTATTGCCTTGGACGATTACGTTTAGGTCAAACCACTCGCCGTCTTTGACGTAGGTTTCTTTGGCATCTTGAATGCCGTAAACAGAAGCCGTCCGTCGCCAGTCGGTGTGCGAATTATTCACCTGAATTTCATAGCCTTGTTTTGGCCAATCTTTTTCTAAAAACGCGGTGCAAACATATAGTCCCGAATTGGCTCCGGGATAGGTTTTCACACGGGCGTGCACTTCGAAATTTCTAAGATTAAGTCCTTCGTAGAAGAGGTGTCCGCGGGGGCCTTCGATGATGAGTTCTCCGTTTTCGACGCGGAAGGAATTGGGATTTTCGCTGGTTTTCCAGGCTTTCAGGTCTTTGCCGTTGAAGAGGTCGGTCCATTGGGCATGGGAGGAGAAGCTGGCGAGGAGTAGGAGTAGTAATAGGTTTTTCATGGAATTATAGATTTAGATGACCGTAAAATAAAAATTAGTAAAACATTTTTGACCCAATTCAATTTATATAGTTAAATATTGATAAGCTGAAATATACAAAATCCATCTTTAATCAAATATGAAAGATTTAAAAACATTAAAATTGCCGCGTTTAATTGCCTATTTTTTGTTGGCAATTATCCTATTACCCGGTTGTTCCAAAAAGGATGAGTTAACTCCAGCAGCTCCCGAATTAGCAATTACAGGCAAATGGCAGCACATGATTTCTAAGCGATCTGAAAATGGAAGAGTAGTCTTTGAATATGTGGGTACATCTACGGATTATATGGAAATAACGACTAATGATATTGTAGATTTTATGGATGGGGCGAAGTCAGTGTATTCCTACAAAGTGATCGAAAAAAATAAAAAAATATCAATAATCGGTTCGGGAGTCAATGGAACAAATGAAGTGATCGAAATCAGAAATCTTTCAAAAACGGCGATGACCTTTTATCAGGAGCGCGTCGTCAATAACAATAAGTATATCTGGTATATTGATTTCAAAAAACAATAATCCTCTCTCGATTATGAATTCATTGTAAGCCCTTATAAATCAAGCATAATTCGCAAATTATCTTTAATTTTCACTTGTTGTGCCAGCGTCAATCGACCTAATTTTGATATCAATCGCGTATTATCGATCGCACGAATTTGATCTACCAGCACATCACTTAATTGGTCCAATTGACCTTTAGCCAAATGGATACGCAAGTATTCCAACTCCGGTTGGACATTGGTTGTTACTGGACAGATAAGTGTGGACAAATGTATCGTATTCAATAAATCTGTCTGAACAATAACAACAGGCCTTGTTTTGCCTGCCTCTGTGCCTTTGCTCGGATTTAAATTGGCCAACCAGATATCATATTGCTTAATTTCCATCGAACAGCTGATCAAACTCTCGCAAAATTTCCATGGATTCAAAAGCAGCCAATGAAGATTCCTTGGCTAAAGACTTTTTCAATAATCTTCTTTTTTGTACCAGATTATACATATTGACCGCTTCGTTGATATACCGATTTCGTGCCAAGCGCAATTTTGCCGTTATTTCTTCCGTTTCGTTAAAAATATCGTCGTCCAACTTAAGCGATAAAATTTTCATCTGTTTGATTTTTTTCAAAGGTATATATTAAAAGTATATACCGCAAGTCTGGCGACAGATTATCAATTCATTGATATTCGATAAGGTTTGTGCTCCGCAAGGTATTCCTCCCACTCTTGCCGACTGCCCCGAAAGACATTCAAATCCGCCCGATGCGTGATCGCCATTAAATCCGCATCGATATTAAACTGCCAAAAAGTACAATCCATCATCGCAGGTCGCCAGGTATTCGTTGAGCTCAACCAGAGTGTATGGGAATCAAAATCTTCTTCAATAAAGTCTCGATATCCATCCCCATTGGTATAAATAATCGGCTGATGATCTATATGCTTTTTCAATTCCTGCATGAAAGCACGGAGTCGATTCTTAACTTTTTCTTGGGGAACCGGTCGATTTCCATGCTGCTCCACATCGATGACCAAGGGTAATTGTAAATGCTTCCCGTCCAGCTGCCGCAAGAAATGTTGGGCCTGCTCCCGCCCATCTACCTCAAAACGAAAAAAGTGATACGCGCCCACCGGTATTTCCTTGGAACGAAACGCGTGGTAATGTTGGCCAAAAGTATCATCCACCCGATCATTCCCTTCACTCACTTTCAAAAACACAAAATCCAAGGAGTCAAGGTGATCATATAACACGCGCCCATTCCAATGTGACAAATCTAAACCACGAACGTCATACGATTTGGCGAGCTCCCAAGGGTCTCGTTCATTTGATTTACGAGACGACTTCATAGAATAATAGACTAAAGCCACAAGCAGTCCAATTAAAAGAAATGGGATAATTTTAGTCATATTAGTTTTGAGCAAAATAAATCAAAGGTTCATAATCACCAGCTTCAGCTTGCTGAATCGCAAGCATATAAATTTTTCGAACATCCCCAGTTGAATGGGCTCCCCAACTAAACCGTGCTAGACCAAACGTGTATTGCATCAACAAATCAGCCATTAATCGCGCATGCCTACCGTTCCCATTGGGGAAACAATGAATAGACACCAAGCGAAATTTGAACCTAATGGCTATTTCAACGGCAGAATAGGTTTTATATTGAATCCAATACTGAAGATCCGCCAGTAAAACATTTAATTCAGCGGGAATCAAATACCATGTGACACCTATATTCGTTTCAACCTTTCGAAAAGTACCAGCCCATCTCCAAACGTGACCAAACATGCGCTTATGCAAATGGCAAACAAATTCTTTTGACATCAAAGAAGGAAGTGTTCGTTTATGCATCAACCAACGTAAGGCCTCATTGATATTGGCCTGCTCATAGGCATTAATCTGGGCATGGGTATGAATCATTGGAATCTTCAAACCTATCAATTGCTCAATGTTCATGGGAGTTTGCCCTAATTCCGATTCATCTAAATCTAATCCCATAAACTGCTTAATTTCTGTTTTCGAATTTCGAAAATTAAGCGATTCAATTCACGGACCTTATTTTTTTTATCAATTACTTGATTTTCAAGCAACATAGCTTGATCGGAAACACGCATTAATTCCAAGGCCTTTTGCTCCACACGTGCGTCCACCATTGCCTCCATGGAAACAGCTTTAGGCTTAAAATAATATACCAAATCCATATCCATCGCTAACGCAACTTTTCGTAAACTTGCCAAACTAATCGCTTCCGCTTGTTCACGCTGTTCAAATTTTTTCACAGCTGGCACCGATAATCCTAGTCGAAAAGCCAATTGCTGTAAGGTCATCCCAATCGAAGTTCGCGTGGCATGAATCCAGCCAGTATAAATTCGATCCTGACGTTTACCCGTGACAAAATCCTCAATTTGGTCATCTAATAGGAGATAAGATATGTTTTTCATTTTAACCTATGAGTTAATAATATATCAACAAATATATACTTATAAGTTAATAATATAATATCACTTCATTGATTTTTTCCCCTTCCCGGTAATCACAATCTGCTGATTCTGATTATCAATCGTAATCGTTGCAAAATTCTGCAAAGCACTTTGACCAATCAGCATATCTGTCTCCCGATTCTCCGCAATCGAAGCAAACACATTGGTCAACACCAAGCCACCTATTTCCAAACGCCTCAACATAATCGTTTTTGATTCCTCACTAGCCCCATTAGCCATATTATATATCGCCTTCCCCACAAAATCACGCTCACTCAAAAATCCATTTTTTAACATAAATTCAACCTCCGTTCGCGAAATAGTAATATCCGCCGCACCCGTATCAAATAACATATTCAAAGGCAAGCCATTTACTTTAGTGGCCACCTCATAGGTTCCTCCATTATGCAATGTATACGGAATTTTATGCGTGCCCACGATGTTGTTTTTGTTCTTGAATGTGGGTAATTGCTTTGCGCCAACTTGGAATTTTGCTTGCCAGCGCGCAAATAGCTGCTTAAATGCAGGCGAATTACGCACATAATCTAAATCATCGTCCTTTGCTATATGCGTAAAATCTCTAAACCCTTTTTGAAACGCTGTGTCCAAATAGGCTATTGACTCACGAGGCATTTTCAATAGGGAATACAAACAAGCCGCATCATAATAATTACCATCCGACGGAAATTCGATCAGATTTTTAGTCATCCAAGCCTTGGCCAGCTCTACCTGCCCTAGTCCAACATACCCGTATTGACGAACATTACCACTTGAACCCGTAATCGTATCCAAGTCAATCACCTGCCGATAATCAGCATGAGACCGCAATGTATCTTTCAAATGCTTTTCATATAAACGCCCCCGATATAAATAGGCATACGCTAATCCGCGGTCCATCTCGATAGCTGACGTGTAATCAGCTAAGCCTGCTTCTGGATTATGCTGAAATTCATCTTTCACCCATCCACGTTGCATGTAATAATGTGCACTTTCTGGATCCAACTCAATCGCTCGATCGTAATCTGCAACGGATAGGTCATATTTGCCAACTAACCGATAAGCGTCCCCACGAATCGCGTAAACATATCCATTCGTTGAATCAATTTCAATCGCTTTCGTATAATCCGCAACGGCCATTTCGTGAAGCCCCATTAGACCATACAGTTCACCACGCCTAATTTGAAACGTATTGCTTTTTCTCATGGGCATAATCTCCGAAATCGTATGAAATTCCTTCAAAGCCTTATCCCAATCCTTCTTTTCTGCATAAATCTCAGCGCGTAAATAATGCCAAACTTCCTTGTTCGGATACTCATTAATGAGTACACCTAATTTAGCCAAAGCCAACCCAAAATTCTTCTTCGCATACACAACGAAATTGTCACGCAAACGTCTTCGATTATCCACCAAAGTCAACGCGACATACGCATCCTCAATAGCTAAATCATATTTCTTTAACTGATAATTCCCATACGAACGATAATCATAAGCTGCTGAATTATCGGGGGCTAACACAATAATCCGACTCGCCTCCTTAACTAAAGCATCATATTTATTTTGATCACTATAGATTTGACACATTAAATCGCGTGCCTCTATATTCCCTTCATCCATAGACAAAACACGTGCCAAATCAGCCATGGCTTTTTCATACCAATGGAGGGAATAATACTGGCTAGCCCGACTTAAATAAATTTCAGGAACAGAAGGAAATAACGTTAATGCCTGGGCATAACTAGATTCAAATTTGACCGTATCCGCTAAACGCAAAAAGATATCGCCCTTCGTTGCCCAAGCTTTTGCCACCAGTGTATCCGTGGGCGCCAAATGCTTAATCGCCAAATTTATTTGCGTCAAACCTCCAGCAAAAGTTTCTTTATTTACCTGAATCTGAGCCAAATAATAATAAGCTTTACCCTCCCCTGGATGCTGCTGCAATTCTTTATTTAAAAAGTTAGCCGCCTCATCATATTTTTCTTCTTCATAATGATTAATTCCCATCTGTAAAAAATAACTCTGGGACATGCCTGAAAAACTACAGGCCAACAATAATACAATCAGTATTTTTCTCATTTCGCTTAATTTTAAACAAGGTAAAAAATGTCCAGAAGGACTTATCCACAACTTATTTAACGGTCTAACTAATTCGTCTCTTCCAATGTTCGAATCGCACCTCTCCCATTTTTGCCTGAAACGTGAGCATCTCCTTCAACTCTGTTTTCGGAATTTTAAAACGAAAGACATCGAAATGTTCCTCGGCATATTTTTCCTCACAACAGTGAAAATATTCCAACCCCAAATTTTCATTGATGCGCTCATACAACTCATAAAAACGCCTTATCCACTTGGGTCCACAGGAGATACCCTCTGCCCACATCGCAGATCGAGCATTCGCCGTATCTAATTCAAGAAACATCGCGGCCTCTTGCGTCCAATCATAATTCCACTTAAAATCAGCAAATTCCGTGACATAAAATACTTGATCATACATGGCCGAATGTGCGTCTCTGAATTCGAGGACTTCTTTGATTGTCCAGATAGTAGCCAAGGAACGTTTCGAGATAAATTCGTTAGCACGAAGTAAAAACTGCTCCAATTCCGCATAACGCTCACATAAATCCATATAGCGATACACAAACGCATCGTTTGCCGCATAAAACCGCATGAGGCCGTCGGCTTGATGTGCCAAATCAGCAAAACGATCAATTACCTCCTTCAAATCCGCCATGGAATAACGATGCGTCCGCTGCAAATTCAGTACTACGTAAGCCTCCGAACAGGCTGACTTTAACGCTACATACGCCTCATCTGGTACAAAATCCGGCAATTCGTCCAACCCCGGCTGTACGTCAAAGGGGTCTCGCATACGATCGAAATCTTTAGTTGTCATTTCCAGATGAAGTAAATAGTCAAAAGAATCAAAGCAAGGATGAGTAGGCCAACAAGCCAACCAGTTGAAAAATGGGAAGAATTTTGAGCCGAATGCGGAAAGTTCATCCGTTTTGGATCAAATAGGGAATCACTTTCGACCATTTGTCGCCGACTAGCCTTGACCTCCGTATTTTCCAATACCTGCTCCTTCTCTTCCATTTCCTTACGCCAGCGATTCATTTTTGCTTTCATGCGCACCTTATTTTCGTATGCGACAAAAGCCTCTTTAAGTTCTTGCTCAAAGGCCAATTCAATCAGGATATCTTTCGATTGTTTAGCGATAAAAAGTTGGCACAAGTTTTCAAATTGCTCCTCCGTGATTAATCGATAAAATTTCGAATTTTCATAATCTACATTTTCTTCCATCCGATTCATGTAGCTTATGAAAACATTGATGTAGTCTCTTACTTGTGGAGAAAGAGATGCCCAACTTTTCTTTTGCTCTTGCGGGTCTTCTAAGGCTAGATACCCATACATTTCTTGGTATATCATGATCTAGAAGCATTAAGGTTTAAACGTCTTTCTATTTCTTTTTTGGCATTTACCAAGCATCGGTATTTCTGATTACGCACATTTGCAGCGGATGTGTAGCCAAGCCGATCAGCAATTTGTTGCATGCCAATATTTCTAAAATAGAATAGCTGGAAAATTTCATAACAACGAGCCGCACGATTTTTCATTAATGCAACCACTTCCGTAAAAATGGCGAAGCGAGCAGCATTTTCTTCTTCATGAAGGTCGATCTCCATGACAAGATCCAATTCAAATTCTGAATCAATGGAAGTATGTACAGGATGCCGACGGTGCTGCGTTAATAAAATGTTCCGACAGATTGCATTGAGATAGGTTTGCAAGGAGCAGGTCAATACGAAACCAGGATCATCCATCTTCTTCAATAACACCAAACAGGCTTCTTGAAATACATCTTCAAAGTCCACACCAGAACGGAAATGGCGTCGCATAAAGCGCAGACTCGTGGAACTACACTTCTCATAAATGATACGCCACGCTCCTTCACGATCAATATGAAAGAAGGCTAAAATCTCGTTGTCTTGTTCGGGTAATCTATCGGACATTAAGGAATTGAATTGGAGTCCAAATTAGATTTTTTTGTAGCAAGAAAAAATTTTGGGTGACGTTTTTCAGATTTAGTTATTAAGAGGTATACACAAACTTTTAAAAATAAAATTTAGCTAAAATGAACAAGCAAAAAACCATTTACCATTTCGTATTAGACCAAAGCGGATCGATGTGTGATTGTGTGGACGCGACCTTAAGCGGCCTTGAATCCCAAAACAAAAAAATCAAAGCCATCGCACAGGAATTCCCGGATCAAGACATTCGCGTCGGGCTAACCGTGTTTAGCAATGAGGTAGATATCCGCTTTGCTAATTTACCGGTAGACCAACTCCCGAGCGTCAACCAAATCAACTACCGTCCTAGTGGGGGAACTGCCTTGTTGGACGGGATCGGACTCAGCATCAATAAAGTTGACCAATTTCTCGAACACGAAGGTGACACAGCTATCATTGTCATCCTGACCGATGGCTACGAGAACGTCTCCAAATTCTTTTCATTCGCCCAAATTCAGGAACTCATCAAAACCAAAGAGGCCAGTGGCAAATATTCATTTAGCTTCTTGGGCGCCACACTCGACGCCGTAGACATGGCTGAAAAGATGAACATCCGCCGAGAAAACAGCGCCGCCTTCACCAAAGAAGACATGCATGACGCGGTGTTTAACCGGGTGGCAAATTCGATGGTGAATTACTTAGAGCGGAAGGGTAAGGGGGAGGATTTGAGGAGGTTTTAGTTTAATTGAAGATGTCAAGGAAACGAAAAATCCCTTAATCGACTTGATTTATTTTTGTTAACAAATCTTTACACGGCTTACATAAGCGTTTGCCTTGCTTACGAATCCTTTCCCATTTCCCTGGGCATCTTTCATTATACAAGCAAGCTTGGACATACAATGCGGCATTCCAATGCTATGCCCATATTCATGTAATATTACGTTTGTAAGCAAGGCTTTGCTTTTAATTTTTTAGTCGATACCAAACCCACTTCCTTGCCTACAATTTAATTTTCCAGAATTCCCCAATCGTAATATCCGTGTTTGTTCATGGCAATTTCCTTGGAGCTGAAAATCAAAACAGCATTTTTGGGAAATTTTAGTTGGATTTCACTTAATACAACATCCGCCTTGTATCGATTCCACTTAGGTTCCAACATCTTAGGCGTAGGTTGAGTCTTTTGAATATCCAAAATGGGATGCCATAAAACGCCTCGATTTCTTTTTCCAATTGGCCCGGGATATTTCATTGAGCCCGTGTAAGCCAACAAAACGATGATGTATGGTTTGAAAATATTACTAGGCAAACAGTTTTAAAATTTCCCTTTCGTTTTTCAATAAATAAAAATCGGACATGATCGCATACATTTTCAAAAATTGAATCGTGCTAGTTTAATCATTTTTATGAATAATCCAGGTAGGAAATAACAATCGAACAAAATCATCCTCAGGGCAATCTTCATCGAAAATAGAAAATGTAAAACTAACTAATAAGATGGACTCAAATTCGGATGCATAGACATCCTTCCAATCAACAAACGACATGTTTAAATGCCGCATAGCTTCCTCTATCCTGCTATTTAATTAGCCTACTAAATCAATGGCACATAATAAAGAATCATAAAAATATGTAAATCGAATGACTCATGAGCTACCTGGTAGGCATCTTTCATTTGAAACTCATCTCGATTGACAAAGTCCTTAAGTTCCTGGAGGGTATGGCAATCCGCTTGTAACGCTTCTAATATTTCAACTAAAGGGTCATTCTTTACGGGTGAACATAGCAAAAATGATTTTTTCAGCAGAGTCTGCTAAGATTCGAATTTAAATGATTTACAAATCGCACCCAAAACTAAAAGCCAAGTATTGGCACCGTTTAATAAATAATTTATAAGTACTAATTTAGAATCTAATTATATTAATTATCAATTATTTTGAAGACATTTTGATACTTTAATAAATATTTTTTAAAAAAGTACAAAGAATATCAAAAGGCAACTTGACTGACTACAAAATAAGAATGTAAATTAAAACAAGAGGGATTGGTTGGGGTGGGATAAAATTAACATCAAAATGATTTCTAGAGAAGACGTAATTCAACAGTTAAAAGAATATTGGGGAACGGACAAATTAGTTTTCCAAGCAGAGTTTCATGTTCCAAAAAATATCTTACCAAGAGAAGGAACCAAGCCATTTGGTTATTTCAAGAACATTCGATTTAAGGGAGAGTTAATAGAATATCCCATAGATACAATGACGAGACAGGAAAGACGAGTAAGTATCTTTCAAGTATTAAAGGATAATTTAAAAGACCAGAATCAATATGAAATAACCTTGGACTTAGCTAAAGACGAATACAGAAAGAAGAATCCTTTCCAGTTAATTGTAAAGCAATATAAAAGGCTTGAAAATAATTCTATTCCAGTGGATAGCGCCCTTCGCAAAACTATTACAGACATTTTCAATGAAAATATAAATATAAATTCGCCTTTCCAGGCGGTTAACCTAGCCAATTCTGTTGAATCACTGGCAACAGATATCTATTCGGAAGACAAGCGTTTTATCTACGAATTAATTCAAAACGCAGACGATGCTGCTTTAGACGAAAAAACAGAACTCTCTATTCAAATACTAAAAAATTATGTTATTATCTCACACAATGGAGCCCCGTTTAATTCAAGAGATATCAGAGGCTTATGCAGTATCGGGTTGGGTACAAAAACAAATGATGCCACTAAAACTGGTTATAAGGGCATAGGATTTAAATCAGTTTTTGGACAGCCTGATGGTTTGGTATATGTAAAGTCGGAACACACTCTATTTAAATTCGACAGGGAACATTCGCGTAAAAAAGGCTGGAATAATAAATGGGGAAACAAACTAGAATGGGAAGTACGAAACGGGGTTACCTTTAGTTGCCCATGGCAAATGATGCCTGTATTAATAGATAATATAGATGATCCTAAATTGACCACAGTTTTAAACAATGAAAACTACACTGTAAAAACCGCAATAAAAATTTTAGATAGTGAACAGATTTTTGAAAACATCAATAGGTTTTTCGGGGATGCTAAATTTCTATTATTTTTAAGACGTATTACCTGTGTTAAAATTAAATATAACAACTACAACATAGCTTTTAACAAAGAAAAGTTACGGGATAACAAAGAAATAGTTAGCCTCCTTAAAAACAATGAATTACTTTCAAACTGGTATGTAAGGAATTGGATACATAATATTCCACAAGAGATACAAAAGGAACTTAAGTCTGACCCTAAAACACCCAAGAAAATTCAAAGCATGGAAAAAACAGAAATTTCCTTTGCTTTAGAAATAAATGACACTTTTGATAAAATTAAATTATTAGATGAAGGCCATAGTTTACTTTATTCATACCTGCCAACTACAGAAAAAGAATATAATTTCCCTTTTATAGTAAACTGCAATTTTTTGCTGGATGCAAGTAGGGAAAAGATTCATAAAAATAGAAAATGGAATGAATGGCTTTTTCAGGTAATTGGTTATAAAACTGTTGAATGTTGCAATGAATTGTTGGCAAAAAATCTTTTTGAAACCACTTATCTCTCCATATTAAAAAATGGCTTTTACCCAGAAATCGACAATTTACGTATAAAAATAAACTCAGGATTAATAATTGGGATAGAGAAATTTGCCTTATTAAAAAACAGGGAAAATGAACTTTGTAAACTTTACGAAGTAGCAATGGATCAATTTAATCTTTATCGAATTGATCCCGAACTTTCAAATAAGATAGCTGTGTATATTAACGAATCAGAGAAATCAATTTCTTTGGATTCCAAAAATATCATTGAACTAAACGAGGTAAATACACTACTTCTTAAGTTAAAGCCCTTTCTGATAACAGAAAGTAAATTGCAGGATTTTTTTAGTTCTGATTATGCTAGACAAGCCATAACAAAATCATCGAATCATAGAATTCTATCTTTCCTAAGTACATTTGAAAAGATAGATGCAAGTGGCAGCTGGTATACTGTAGTAACAAAAAACAAACTGATTATAAATCAAGATGGGGAACTCGATTATATAAAAAGGGTGTGTTTCCCATTGGAATTGGAAATGGAAATCAATTCTGATACAGAATTTAAAAATACATTAATTCATAATGATGTTTACCAGTTAATTAAACGTGATACTGAACTAATAGAATGGCTTGAGAAATTAGGTGTAACCGAACCAGGAAGCATTGCTTATCTAGAAAAAGAAATCATCGGAAACATTCAGAATGCGGTTAATGAGACTAATTATTATAACGTCACCAAATTTATTTTTAAGCTTCACACCGACAAAAAGCTAACAGAAGCACATTACGTGAATTTGCAAGAATTGCATCTAAAAACCGATAAAGGGTTTATAAGAGCTAATCAATGTGTACTTCCACAATGCTACAATCCTACTTTAGACTTTAAAAGCAAACTGCCCGAACAAGCTTATCTATCAGACGAATACATGCAAATTGCTTCTTCAAGAGACTGCCGCACTTTATTTAAGATGTTGGGGGTCCGGGATGATATAGAGTTTATTAAATTAACAAAAGCTAATTCACCTGATTTGCCAAAAGCATTTATTGAATCTTCAAATACATTTGCTAAAGAAGGTCATGCTTATCCACATTTAATAGGCGTTTTTCATCCGAATACGCCTATTTCTAATGTTCCATACTATTTACAGACATTCACTTTTATAGAACAAACAAGTGAATATGATTTTGCAAAATTATTTTGGAATAGAATATTTTATAAATATACACTATCAAAGGATAGAAACGGGAACACCCCTCATAACTATTCACCACCAAAAGATTTTACTGCATACAAATTGGGCGGAGGAATTGAATTCACAACGCTTGATGAAATGGCATGGGGTAGATTACTTAACAATAGGACATATATTCCATCATTTATTTTATGGATTATCCAGAATACAAAATGCATCCCTACGAATATAGGTTTAAAACTTGCTAGTGAATCATTTTTAAATAATGTCTCAATATGTAATTTGGCGGGCGATTTTCTGCCAGTGATAAATATTGAACAAGAAGTACCTGAGGATTGGAATAAGGTACTGAAACTTAAAACAGTTTTATCAATTGACGATATATTTACTGTACTGAATGGCATTTCAGATTTTGTGTTAAACAAAGGTTACCTAGATAAAGAAAATGAAAAACGCCTCGGATTAATTTACAATGAATTAATGACAAAGCTGAACAGTGACTACAATAATGTACTTAGAAAGTTAACGATTTGGGCTAGCAATGGCAGATTAGTGAGTTCTGCAAAACAAAGCATCAAAGCTAATGATTTATTACACATCAACATTGCGGGTTTTGAAAACACCAATACGGGTATTGATACTGTTTTATTACCTAAAAATGTAGATCTAACGAACATATATTTTAATGATTTTTTAGAGGCTCTTGGTATTACAGTAATTGATGAATTCAGTTATCAAGCTGAAAATATAGTTGAGATATTTGACCTTAAAATAAAATTACTTAAGCTGATAGGGCCAGTTTGTTTATTATTAAAAAACAAAATGATTGTGAATGATATAGATAAATCTATGTATGATAGATTTAATAAAATATCAAAAACAAAATTCAATTTATGCAGAAATATACATCCAATATTTACCA
>JACCDW010944473.1_pt1 | contig 14772 bp, 13 predicted proteins | sample 7449781 | NCBI WGS metagenome assembly JACCDW01 (sample SAMN15323449, study PRJNA562643) | freshwater metagenome | isolation source: river surface water | place: USA:Blue River Watershed | collected 2017-08-18
CTACTGCAACTTTACCAGCCATCATCACATCAGTTGCACGACGAATCGCATCTACTAATGATTCTTGACAACCATATTTATTATCGAATTTAGATTTTGTTACAGAATCGTTCACATTGATCGCTGGCATTGGTAAAGTACCTTTAGCCATACGCTCATATAAACGGTGTACACCTGTTGTTGTTTCTTCGCTCAATCCTTTAATACCAGCAACAAACTGAGGATATTTATCCAATACCATGTTGGTTAAATCACCACCGTCATCTAAGATCATGTTCAATGGACGATCTTCGCCACCAAAAAATAAAGTTTGCTCAATACACCAGTCTCCTTCTTCAACGCTTTGACCTTTCCATGCAAACACACCCACGCCTGTTGCAGCTATGGCAGCAGCAGCTTGGTCTTGTGTTGAGAAGATATTACAAGAGCTCCACTTTACTTCTGCACCTAATGCAGTTAAAGTTTCAATCAATACAGCTGTTTGAATGGTCATGTGTAAACAACCAGCAATACGTGCACCTTTTAATGGTTGACTAGGGCCATATTCTTCACGGATACTCATCAAGCCTGGCATTTCTGCTTCTGCTAAACGAATCTCTTTACGTCCCCATTCTGCTAGGGTAATATCTGCTACTTTATAAGGTAGGCTAAAATCAATGTTCTGTAAACCTGACATATTTAATAATTTAGGGTGTAAAGGTAGTTTTGTAGGATAAAATAATAAAATATATCTAAAATATAGTAGAATAGTCTAAATAAAGCTACATTTATACCTATAAACGCTTTTTTGACATGAAAAATAAGACACAAATAGGGGATTCGGCTATGACACAAGATTCAAGCTTAAATAGTCTCCAACATCCAGCTCAAAATACGGTGCCTTTGGATGTGAAAGATTTAGCCATTCTTAGGCTTCTGCAAAACAATGCAAGAATCAGTGTCCGTGAAATTGCAGAGTCGGTGCAATTAAGTACCACGCCAGTTCATGAAAGGATCAAACGTTTGGAAGCATCTGGTGTAATCAAGCAATATGCCACATTAGTAGATGGTGCAAAAATCAAAAAAGGGCTCATGGTGATTTGTTATGTCTCTTTGAATCAGCATAGTAAAAAATCTGGAACACAATTTATTAAACTCATCAACGAATTGCCCGAAGTAGTGGAGTGTTATAGTATCTCAGGAGAATTTGATTTCATGTTAAAAATTGTAGCTGAGGACATGAATAGCTATTATAATTTTCATGTCAATAAATTAAGCCAGGCCGAAAATATTGGTCAAGTGCAGAGCGTATTTATTATGGGGGTAGTGAAACAAACCCATGTATTGGTTTAGTTTGCCTTAAAAGGTCAAGCGCATTACATAGTCGTCCATAAAAAAGCCATTACCTATATCAAATTTAAATTCAGCTTCTTTTATAAATCCATTTTTTAAATAAAAGGTAAAAGCGTTATTGTGCTTATTGACTTGCAAGAAAATGGAGCTTGCCCCTGCTGCTTTTGCAACTTCAATTGCTTTTATTAACAAAGCTTTTCCAGAACCAGTCCCGTGTGCAGAAGGTAGGATATACAGTTTATTAAGCTTAAAGGCTTTTTGTTGATTTTGCTTAGTAGCGTTTTCTTCTTCACTCACCGAACAAAATCCAATATCAGTTCCATTTAAGGTTGCTATAAAAAATTGATGACCTTTTGTAAATTGTTCCGCTAGCGAACTGTCACTGTACATCCAGTCTAGCATAAAGTCAATCTGTTCTTGAGAAATGATATGCCCATAGGTACTTGGCCAAGTGCGCTCCGAGATTGAGCGGATTAAATTGAAATCTGCTACAGTAGCGACTCTAATTTCAAGATGATTCATGTTCATGCGGGCTAAAATAATTGAGTCCCCAAATGGAGACTCAATAAAAAGGGTTGTTATATTATAATTGTGCTAAACTTTCTTCGATGGTTTGGATTCTAGCCAATGCGTCAGCCTTTTTCTTTTGTTCAATCGCAATCACTTCTGGTTTTGCATTTTGAACAAATTTCTCGTTAGCTAATTTCTTCTCTACACTTTCTAAGAAGCCTTTTTGGTGCGCTAAGTCTTTTAATAGATTTTCTTTTAAGCTGGCTGTGTCAATTGCTTGGTCAGCCACTAAATAGAATTTATCTTTTTCTAAAGCCACAACAATACTTGAACCGATAGCAGTATTCGTAAAAGCGATAGACTTTGCATTGATTTGCTTAGCTAAGATATTTTGAATACGTTGGTAAGCTGTATTGTTATCTGACTGAATATGTAATTCTATTGTGTCCTTAGGTTTGATTTGGTTTTTGTTTCTTGCATCACGTAAAGTAGAAATCACATTTTTTAATAGTACGCCAGCATGTAAGACGCTTTCATCAACTTTACTTATTGGCGCTAATTCTTTCACACATAAATCTTCTGTTTGTGTTTTTAGTGTGTGGTGAATTTCTTCGGTAATGAAAGGCATGAAAGGATGAAGTAGCTGTAATAATGCATCATAGAATTCAATGCTCTTTTCAAACACAGTGGCATGAATGGGTTGTTCAAAGCCTGGCTTAATCCACTCCAAATACCAACTGCAATAGTCATCCCAAATTAATCCGTAGATCGTTTTCAAAGCTTCACTTAATCGGAATGTCTTAAGCATCTCATCTACTTCTAATTGAGTTGCACTCAATTTTGCTTGGAACCAATCCATTGTGAAAGCCGCATCCTCAGGGACAACACCCTCTTTACTTTGACGTGGTTCCCACATTTTCAGCAATTTGGTTGCATTCCAAAGTTTACTATTGAAGTTTCTTCCTTGCTCTAAAGTGGATTCGTCAAACAACAAATCATTTCCAGCAGGAGAGGCAATCATGATACCAAAACGAACTGCGTCTGCGCCATACTGATCTATTAATCCTAGTAAGTCTGGGGAATTGCCCAAGCTCTTACTCATCTTTCTTCCTTGCTTATCACGAACAATACCTGTGAAGTATACATCTTTAAAAGGAATCTTACCCATGTATTCTTCACCTGCCATAATCATCCTTGCTACCCAGAAGAAAATAATTTCTGGAGCAGTTACCAAAGTGCTAGTAGGGTAGTAATAATTAATTTCTGCATTGTTTGGGTTGGACATGCCTTTAAATACTTCGATAGGCCATAACCAACTACTAAACCAAGTATCCAAACAATCTGCATCTTGATACAATTCCTTTCCAACTGTTTCTGGATAAGTAGTATACACTTTTTCAAGACTCGCTTCTACATAAACATTGCCTTCTTTGTCATACCATGCTGGTATTCTGTGGCCCCACCATAATTGTCTACTAATACACCAGTCCTTAATATTTTCCATCCAATGACGGTAAACATTTTTAAACTTTGCAGGATGAAAATGGATCTCATCTGACATTACTTTTTCTAAGGCAGGTGCTGCCAATTGTTTCATATCCACCCACCATTGCAAACTCAATCTTGGTTCCACAATGGCATCTGTTCTTTCACTAAATCCAACTTGATTGACATAGTCCTCTATCTTCACTAAATTTCCTGCAGCTTCTAAATCTGCTGCTATTATTTTTCTAACTTCTATTCTGTCTTTGCCAATGTACATTGGTGCGGCATCGTTCATGGTACCATCGTCGTTCATGGTATCAATCACTTCGAGTCCATGCTTTTGTCCTAATTGAAAATCATTGATATCGTGCGCTGGAGTCACTTTTAATGCACCTGTTCCAAATTCAATCTCAATATAATCATCTGCTATAATCGGTATACGTCTATTGATCATTGGAACAAATGCATGCTTGCCAACTAAATGAGCATATCTAGGATCTTTTGGGTGCACACAAATCGCTGTGTCGCCAAAAATGGTTTCTGGTCTTACTGTTGCAATCGTAATATATTCATCCCCAGGAAGATCTAGTTTGTACTTGATATGGTACATTTTACCATTGACTTCCTTATGAATCACTTCCTCATCACTCAATGCAGTCTTGGCCTTCACGTCCCAGTTGATCATGCGCTTGCCTCTATAAATCTTTCCTTTCTTATATAAGTCGATAAATACTTTTATCACTGTTTCATAGTAGTCAGGATCCATGGTGAAAGAAGTTCTTTCCCAATCCAAACTACAGCCCATCTTTCTTAATTGCTGTAAAATGATCCCGCCGTATTTTTCTTTCCATTCCCAAGCATAGCTTAAGAACTCTTCTCTGCTTAAAGACGATTTAGCAATTCCTCTTTCTCTTAACATCGCCACTACTTTTGCCTCAGTAGCGATAGAAGCATGGTCGGTACCAGGCACCCAACAAGGATTCATTCCTTGCATTCTTGCACGACGTACCAATATATCCTGAATGGTATTGTTCAAGCAATGGCCCATGTGTAAAACACCGGTTACATTTGGAGGGGGGATGACCACCGTATAGGCTGGCTTGTCATTGGGTACACTATGGAAATAACCTTGGTCGATCCAATGTTGATACCATTTTGTCTCTACTGCTCCCGGGATAAAATTTTTACTCAATTCCATGCTAAATGCTTTTCCTATAATGAGTTACAAAAATAAGGAAAAGCCACTAGCTATTATTGACAAAAAAATGCGAACTTGGCGGCAGATGGAATTTGCAATAGTAGACATAGAAACCACTGGCGGAATGCCCCATATGCATGGGATCACCGAGATTGCGATTGTGATGCACAATGGTATAGAAGTGACGGGCAAATATGTGACTTTGGTGAATCCAAGACAAAAAATCCCTCCATTTATAGTGAATATGACCGGCATTAGTGACGAAATGGTGGCCGAGGCACCTTTATTCGAAGAGGTGGCACCACAGATATACAATCTCTTGAAAGACCGCATATTCGTGGCGCACAACGTCAGCTTTGACTATTCCTTTGTGCATTATTTATTAGGCAAGTCTGGCTTTCAATGGTCTGCTCCTAAATTATGTACGATACGTTTAAGTAAGAAAGTATTTCCTGGCTTAGAAAAGTACGGTCTAGGATCTTTAACGCGCGATCTAGGAATCAGAATAGAAGGTAGACACCGCGCTTGGGGAGATGCGCAAGCCACAGCAGAAGTATTGACCATGGCCATTGAGAAAGAGGGGATGGATCCCATTCATTATCTCTTGGCCAAAAAAGAGCCGCGCAAAAAAATAGCGCCACCAAGAGATGATTCCGGTGACGCTATCTAATTAATATTCCGCAGTAACCCCTGTATAATTTTGTGGTGTAATTTTCTTCAATTCCTTTTTCAAAGTAGCAGTAACTTTCAGTCCATCGATGAATTTATGCATCGACTTCTTATCAATCTTACTATTACCTCTAGTTAAATCCTTCAATGCCTCATATGGATTTGGATAATGTTCACGACGTAAAATGGTTTGAATTGCTTCTGCAACTACTGCCCAGTTATTTTCAAGATCCTCATTGATTTTTACTTCATTCAAAATCAATTTACCCAAGCCTTTTTCAATCGAATTAATGGCAATAGTTATATGGCCAACTGGCACACCAATATTTCTTAAAACAGTAGAGTCGGTTAAATCTCTTTGTAATCTGCTGATGGGTAACTTGGCAGATAAATGCTCTAGTAATGCATTGGCAATACCTAAGTTACCTTCTGCGTTTTCAAAATCAATTGGGTTCACTTTATGCGGCATAGCGCTAGAGCCTACTTCGCCTTTTTTGGTTTGTTGTTTAAAGTAATCCATAGAGATATAGGTCCAAATATCTCTAGATAAATCAATCAATATGGTATTCAATCTTTTCAAGTTGTCGCAATGTGCGGCAAAATGATCATAATGTTCAATCTGTGTAGTAAACTGCATACGCTCAAGGCCTAATACATCATCTACAAATTCATTACCTAAAGCCACCCAATTCTTTTTAGGATAAGCAATATGATGCGCGTTGAAATTACCGGTTGCGCCTCCAAATTTAGCTGCATAAGGTATGCTGCTGAATAATTCAATTTGATGATTAATTCTTTCTACAAAAACCATCAACTCTTTCCCTAATGTTGTTGGAGAAGCAGATTGGCCATGCGTCCTCGCTAACAATGGCACCTTCTTCCACTGTTTTGCAAATTGATACAATCTGTTTTGCAGATTGATATAAGCAGGTAAGATTTCAGATTCCATCGCATTTTTCCAACTCAATGGGATAGCAGTATTATTGATGTCTTGAGAAGTTAATCCAAAATGGATCCATTCTTTTAAGCTACTTGCTTTATGTTGATCTAGGATCTCTTTTAAAAAGTATTCCACCGCTTTTACATCATGGTTGGTAGTGGCTTCAATTGTTTTAATTTTTGCAGCATCTTCCTCTGAGAAATGGTCTACGACGTCTAACAATGCTTTTCTTAAACCAGTTGGTAGTTTAAAGAATTTCTTGTCTGCTAAAAACAAAAAGTAGTGTACTTCTACCAACACGCGATACCTGATCAATGCAAATTCTGAGAAATAGGCACCAAGTGCAGCTGTTTGTTTGTAGTAACGACCGTCGATTGGTGAAATAGCAGTTAATTGAGACATATAGTTTGCTTTAAACAATTTGTATTTAATATCTTTGCACAAAGTTAATTCAATTGAACAAGAGATGGCGCATTGGGGTGGTAAGTTATTTCAACACACAGCCCTTATTATTGGGGATAGAGAAAGCTGATTTTATATCAAAAATAGAATTGGTTAAAGATTATCCTGCGAAAATAGCGCAAGCATTGATCGATGGTCAAATCGATATCGGCCTTGTACCAGTGGCTATTACCCCTTTTCTGAACAATCCACATATCGTTTCTGATTTTTGTATTGGAGCAACTTCAAAAGTTGCTTCAGTGGCCATTTTCAGCAAAGTGCCTATGGAACAAATTGAATCCATCTACCTTGATTATCAAAGTCGAACTTCTGTTCAATTAGCTCGAATTTTATTAAAAGAATTCTGGAAAAAGGACATCCAATGCTTAAAAGCCGACGCAAACTATATTCAGTCTATACAAGGAACAACTGCAGGAGTCATTATTGGAGATAGGGCTTTGGCTAACTTAACGGAGTTTGAATACGTCTATGATTTGGGTAAAGCATGGATAGCGCACACAGGCTTGCCTTTTGTATTTGCCACTTGGATGTCGAATCAGCCCATTCCGGATGAATTTATTGACTTGTTCAATCAAGCTAACGCATATGGCGTAGAGCATATTTCAGAAGTATTGGCTCAACTTCCTGCAAGAACGCATGACTACGATATGGAGGAGTACTACACTCAGAATATTGAATACAGATTGACTGATCACATGCAAGAAGGCATGCGTTTATTTTTAGAAAAAGTGAAGCAATTAGCGCCTTAAGAATCCAAAGAGTTTATTTTTCAGAAATCCTTGAACTATATCTTTTAGTTCGGGTGCTGGGTTGATCCAAGTCAAAAGACCATAAAATCCTACTCCATAAACGGTAGATTTAAAAGCAATATTCAGTAGAAAATTGGAAGGAGATGGAATTTTATATAACAAGAACATGAATGCAATACTTAACATTAAAAATAAGCCATGCTTTAGGGTGTAGGGTTGCAAATTGAACTTCTTGTATAAGAACAAAAAGCGAACACTATTGTACAATAGCAATGCGGCTAAATTAGAGTAAGCCAGTCCAATTAACTGGTAGTGGCTTATTAAATAATAATTTAACGGGATAGATAAAACAATATAGAAAAGGTTAGTAAAAAAATCAAATTTCCAATAGTTGGAAGTGCCAATGATTTGCCCATTCACGCCAGTTGCCAAGTCAATTAATTTAGCTAGTCCCATGATAAAAATAAGTGGCACCAATGCATCATAGCCACCACTTTCTTTATGGCTAATCCAATTTAAAAAAGCGACCAGGTTTTCGATATTCAACCAGATAATTCCAAATAACAACAAGCCTACTGCTAATAAATTAGATACACTTTTATGGTATACATGCTTGATATTGGCAAAGTCTTTATCCTTCCATGATTTAGCTAGCACTGGAATACTGATGGAAGTTAAACTACGCTGAGGGATTTCCATAATCGCAGCCACATAAGTTGCAATGGCAAATATACCTGCATCACTCAAGCCCCTCAAGCCAACAATCATAAAAGTATCGTTAGTTCTTGCGAGTAAATTAAAGAATTGTCCAGCGAAAACAAATAAAGCAAAATTGATCATCTTCCATTTTAAGCGCTTTGTAACACTACTTATTTTAAAGCTTCTAAAAGACCATTCATGCGATTGAGATAAATTATAGATCAATAAAAGGGTAGGAATAACATAAATACCACTGAATAATAAAATGAACTGATTTAGGTCTAACCACTTTAAGCCAAATGCAAGAATTAATAATGTAGTTAAAATTCTGATAGCGGTTTCTCTTAAAAAATTAGTGAACACACCTTTCTGAAGTCCCCAAGCAAAAGCTTCTAGCCAATAAAAGATCAATAAGAAAAAGGTATAAGGGTAGACGTAATTAAAATAAGTAGCGAGACTAGGAGACTTGCCCAATTTTCGAATGATGAAATCTTTATTCTCCCAGCCAATCCACATTAACAATCCAAAACCTATCAGGTTAATGATTAAAGTTAAAAATGGGAGTTCGTTTTTCTTTGGCACTAAGTAATGATTGTAAAATGGAAAAAACTTGTAGACAACAGGGAGGGTGCCTAAAGTGCAAAATACAGAAAGGGTAGCGCCAATATCAATCATGGCTCTTATAAGTCCTTGGTCGTTTTTTGAGAAAAACAAGGGAAATAGGACTAGCAAATTCACCGCACCTATCACGAAACCAATCATGATAAAGATAGAAGACTTAATACCTTGTTTTTGGATAATACCCATGCTACAAATATATTGTAAATAAGCCTAAGCAGGCCTTATAGACTGGCTGAAATCTTTATTTATACTTGTTTGTCAACCTGTTTTTAAGCATTTTCCAGATATTCTGAAAGGAGATGCGCGACTCGGTATAAAGGACTTCTTTTTGGTCTATCAATTTACTAAGACATTCCGCATACCAATCTTTATGCTTTTCAATTATATATTGAATGATCTGCTTTCTATTAGGATGGGTATCATTGGCAAGGGTTGACTTATTGGTTTGTCTATAGTGCAACAAGAATTCAGGGATAAGGTGCACCTGCCAATTGGCCTTGGTCATGCGGATGTAAAATTCCCAATCTTCATAACCTAGTTTCATGCTTTCATCATAGCCGCCAATTTGATCCCATGCTTCACGACGCACCATGGCACAAGCTGGACATTGGTTGGAGAATAAGAAATTAAATGCATTGCCGCCTCTTGGCTTTGCCTTGCCCGTCCTATTTCCAAAGTATTGAATATAGCTTGTTACAACTCCAGTGTTAGGTTCGTCTTGTAAAACCTTCATTCCTTTTTCAAAAAAACTAGGATCAAAAAAATCGTCCGAGTCAAGTGCTACAATGATATCGCCTTTTGCATGTGCTACTCCATAATTTCTTGCAGCAGACATCCTGCCATTGGCTTTATGCAATACTTGAATCAATGGATCTTTTTCTAATTGTGCAAGCACTTCAATTGTTTCAGCATCAGTTGACCCATCATTGACAATGATGATTTCATCCGCAGGCAAAGTCTGTAATTTCAGTTTGCTTATCGTCTCAGGCAAATATTTGCCATCATTAAAACATGGGATGATAACACTAATCATATTGCAATCTAATTGATTTGTTTATAACAGAAGATATTTAGTTGCACATCGTACGGTGTGCCAGTATGTTTCTGGTAAAATGGACTTTTAAGGTGATCTGCAGCCATTTTAATATAGACATTGAATCCAATGGATTCAACTTGTTGCAATAGGGTATACAACTGTTTAGTTTCGTCAACTTTTCCATGGTATTCTAAAAAGAAATTGTCCACTTTCTGAAGTCCAATTAAGCAATCTGCTACTACTTGAAATTCCGCTCCCTCTATATCCATTTTTAGAAAGTCAATTTGTTCAAATTGCTCCAAGAAGCTCGCTAATTTGATAGCCTTTACCTTATGATCGCTTTGATTGCTTAAGTCAATATGACTCCCCTCAGAACCCTTGCTTGAAAAAGAAAGGGTGGTGTCTTCGATCCATACTGCAGCTTGGTGTAAATGAGTTTTTGAAAAACCATTGACTTCAATATTTTGCTGTAACAATTCAAATAAAGTTGCATCTGGTTCAAAAGCATGAAGTATCGCTTTGGGATAAATTGTTTTAAAATAAATACTACTTAATCCAATATTAGCACCACAATCAATAATAATGGGTTGTTCGTTCTTTGTCTCAAATCGATAGATTTCGTCAATAAAAAGCTCTTCATAGGTTTTGATGAACTCGTATGGACGTTTGTAAAAAAGTTTGAATGATTTAAAAGAAAAGGATTTTGTATTTTGATCCTCTTGGTGTTTTAGGATTCTTTTTCGAATCCATGAAAATTGATGAAATCTAGGTTTCGTCTTGGTTTGAGTTAGTTTTTTTTGGATCCCCTTTAGTATATTTGTAATGAACATAAATAATTGTTTAATGACTGATCGCCTAATTTCTATTTGTATCCCTGCTTATAAAAAGCCTGAATATGTAGTACGTGCCATTCAGTCCATTTTAAAACAGTCATATAAAAAAGTAGAAATTGTCATTTCGGACGATTCTCCTAACGAGGATATAAAAATAGCGATTCAGCCTTATATTTCTCAGATAGACATTAAATATTATCACAATCAACCTGCCCTCAAAAGTCCAAAGAACTGGAACAATGCCTTGGATAAAGCAATGGGGGATTATATCATGTTGCTGCATCAAGATGATTGGTTACACGATCCTAAAGCAGTAGAAATCTTTGTAGCCAGTTTCAAGAGTCATCCTGAAGCTGGGTTTGTTTTTTGCAAGAATACGGCGATTCAACCAGATGGTGTTCAGTTGAACTTACAAGCAATCAAGTCTTTATTGTGCAATATGGATCAAAAGCCACATCATATTTTAAGAGCCAATGTGATTGGACCCCCAAGTAATGTCATGCTTAAAAGAAGCATTCCAATTCGTTATGACGAAAATTATATATGGCTGGTGGATGTGGATTATTACGTGCAATTATTGGAAGCAGGACATCGATACGTTTACCTAGACCAACATTTAGTGAGTATTGGTTTACATGAAGATCAAACTACCGTATTCTGCAGAAATAATGAAGATGTGATTGTGAAAGAAAATATTCATTTTGCACACAAGTTGGGCAATGCTGCGTTTTCAGACCTTTTGATTTATGACTATTATTGGAGATTGTTGCGTAATTATAAGATACGTTCGCTGCAAGATTTATATACAATGGGGGTGCAACCCGCTCAACTACTTCCTGTCATTCAACATCAATTGAATTGGGAAAAACGCTGTCCACTATGGTTACTTAAATTTGGCCCCTTCTCTAAATTATTAATGGGGCTGAACTATTTTACTAGACCAACTATTTGATGAATTGCTTCAGCTTCAAGGCTTTTTTTTCTACAAATCTCCAGGATAGGATTCCTAATGCAAATGCGCCAATACTTGCGTAAAGGAATAGTTCAAATGTGCTTGGTTTACAATAATAAACAATTAATTGTTGTAGGGGGAATGCATACAGGTATATTCCGTATGAGGGGTCTCCCAATTTTTGATGTATCCAATTGGCTGCTTTTGATTTCTTTTGGCCAATATATAAAATAATGAAAGGCAGGCATGTGAAAAGCCAAGCGCGGTCTATTTTATAGAAAACCAGGATCAATAGTAATAGGATGGCGCCCCCAAATAAATATTTACTTGGTGCCCAATGCTGCCAATTAAAACATGCTAAAAACGATCCTGTAATAAAATAAATGCCTAAGTCAAAAACCAGGTCTAAAGGAATTGGTTTTTTGATGCTAAGTAATTCTGCAGGGTACAACAGGTTGCCAATTGTGAACAAAATCATCCAACCAAATAATATCCATTTTAATGCATTGATATTTTTCTTGATAGGGAATAATAAGAGCAATACAATATAGAATAAGAATTCAAACTCTATAGTCCACAAGGATCCATTGATCGCTTTTGAAGGCAATTGGTCAAACACACCATGAATATAAAATGGAGGAGAAAATAACATTAAGTTACCCCAAAAATAATGATAGATGGATGGATTAAGAAGGTAAGGGAGATTGGTAGGTGGAAATACAAAGTAAACAACAGCTAAAGTGAAGAGTAATACAACAATTAGTCCTGGGAAAATGCGTAATATTCTTTTTGCTGCATAGTCAAGGATACTTTTGCTTCTTGTTAAGCTTTGTAATATTAAATAGCCGCTGATCACAAAAAATCCCTTGACCCCAATGAAAGATAAAATAAAGTAATTGGAAGTCAGTTGGCCTAGGGGGTCAGATTCACCTGCGCCATTCAAAACATAGGAATGCGATACAATCACAAACCATGCAAACAGGATCCTTAATAGATCGAAGTTGTTGGCTTCTCTTTCTGGTTTGTTGGCTAGTTCTGGCATGATTGTATCAATGTGGTTGCAAATATATCTTATCTTTAATTTGATTTCAAAGCTAATTTATGTTGCTATCTATCATTATTGTCAACTACAATTCAGGTGCATTGATACTTGATTGTCTGCAGTCTGCAGAGTTGGATTTATTTGATCTAGACAAGATTGAATGGATCGTTGTTGATAATAGTAGCAATCAAGCAGATAAGAACCTTGTTACTACTGCCTTTCCGATGGTTCAATGGACGGATATGGAATACAATGCGGGGTTTGCCAGGGCCAACAATAGAGGGATTGAATTGTCAAAAGGTCAATTGGTTTTATTATTGAACCCAGATACTTTACTGCAACCAGCTGTGGTGATGGCCATGGCCAATGAACTTTTACAATCTAATTTAGTAGCAGCAGGGGTGCAATTGGTTCATTTAGATGGATCACCTCAATTTTCGGGAAGTCATTTTATGCTAGGCGGCTTAAATCATTTATTGCCTTTGCCCTATTGGGGTGCCTTACTTAAAAAAGTAGCAGCTTTATTGATACATGAAAAACCAGCGTTCATAGAAGCTCCTGATTATGCAGAAGTAGATTGGATCAGTGGTGCTTTTTTAATGGTTAAAAAAGAGGCCATTCAAAAAGCGGGCGTGTTAGATCCTGAATTCTTTTTATATGCTGAGGAAGTAGAGTGGTGCGCAAGGCTTGGCAACTATGGGAAGATGGCAATTTTTGGACAATACAAAATAGTACATTTAATAGGACAGTCAATTCAGGAAGCAGCTGAAGCAGAAGATAATAGCTATACCAATTTGACAGACAAAAAAGGATTGCAATTAATGGTGTCTAATCATCTAAGAATAAGAAAACAGTATGGTATCATTTGGTTTCTCTTTCAATTGCTTAATTATACTTGGACGATTCCAGTGTATCTAGTTTGTGGGATGCTGGAACTTGTTTGGAATAGAAAATCTCCATTGCAAATTGTTAAACCATGGTGGGGATTTACAAAAAACATCATGGAGTTATGGCTGATTGCGCCAATCATCATTGCAAGAAAACCCCATTTCTACAAATACCTTTAAGTAAAATTTTAACGGTTCAAAAGGCCTTTTAGGGCATCAATTCTAAATTGAATGATTGGCCAAAACTTAGCAGGGTGCAACTGGAAAAGATATTTAAATCCAAGAAGGACTGCGGCGCCAAGTTTCATGATATACTCTGCAATTTTCATAAGGAAAGCTTTTTGAGAAATTGCTTTTGTTCTCGCTCTTTCTCCTCTTCCAATACCACTCGCTACACGGTACATATATTCTGGTGTCAATTTTTTCACTTCCACAACGTGGTACACGCAAATACTAGGATCATAATAAATTTTTTCACCAAGGGCAATGACTTTGTAAAATAATTCTTTGCCTTCTCCGCCAATTCTAAGTGTACCAACTACTCCAGGAATTGCTTCATTAAAACCACCCACTAAGTCAAATGCCGATTTTTTTAGAATCATATTGGATTCAAGTGGGTATTTGCCATTTTCAAATGGACAAGCTACAGGTGCATAATCAAAATTACCTACTAAAGAGGAAACATAATAGCTCATCCATCTTGGTTCTTCTGGGATATATTTTGGAATGATTTTGCCACCAAATCCTAATACAGTTGGGTGGCTTTGCGTATGTCGAATGATATTTTGGATATAATCTGATGTAGCAATCGCATCATCATCCATAAAGCATAACCAATCTGCTTTTGCTAATGCTGCGCCTTTGTTTCTTGCAAAAGATGCACCTTGTTTAGTTTCCGTGGAGTAATAAAAGTGACCATCTGGATTGGCTGCACGCCAAGTTTTGACAACTTCATTAGTTCCATCACTTGAATTATTATCCACCACAATGACTTCAAAATCGTCTTTGGACGCAGTTTGATGGTACAAACTATCTAATGCAGCTCCTATATAAGCAGCGCGATTGTAACTACAGATAACAACAGAAACAAACATTATTGCGCTGAGTTTTGCTTTTTGATAAACTGTTGAATCGTCATTGCAATAAATGCGATCAAGGCGATCCAAAGTAAAATAGAAGCAACTCCTGCAATTTGTTTTGCTCTTGTCACTGAAGCCGGCTTAAATTCAAATCTTATTTTATGGTCTCCAGCAGGGACGACCAATCCTCTAAGTACATAGTTGACTTTAAGGATCGGTGACTCTTGATCGTCGATATAGGCTTTCCATCCATCACGGTAATAGATCTCACTAAATAC
>JACCDW011931495.1_pt1 | contig 14771 bp, 2 predicted proteins | sample 7449781 | NCBI WGS metagenome assembly JACCDW01 (sample SAMN15323449, study PRJNA562643) | freshwater metagenome | isolation source: river surface water | place: USA:Blue River Watershed | collected 2017-08-18
AAACAGGTTGACCATCCTGCCTCAAATCTGTCACATGTGATTGTAAAACTTTTGCACCAGGATATACTTTTTGTAATTCAAATTCAACATCTGATCTTGAAGGCATTTTTACTTGTGGAAAAAACATTTTTAATGAGTATGATTTTCCTCTCCAAGTAAAAATAATCATCATCAGTTGTCCATTTTGAGATGGAATTCTCACTGCTTCTTCAACAGTTTCTTTCTTTACTAAAGGTTCTGGTTTAATTAAATCTATAAATTCCACAAACTTGTTTCCAAACATATCTTCAATGGTAACACTTTCACTTGTTGTGGATTTTTTTTCAACCTTTTTAAGTTTAGTATAGTAATCTGGGACTTCATCTAAATGTTGTAAAGCAGTAATTTTTGCTGCTGTTTTGTTTGATGTATGCTCACCTTCTACTTTAATTCCAATCTTAAGTTGTTTTTGTATTGCTTGGAGTGAAACTCCATGCTTTTTAGCAATTTCTTCTGGTGATTTGTATGATTTAACTGGACCTTTAGGATCTCTTTCTTCTTTCATTGAACAATCATCTTGACCATGAACTGGGCAAGATTTTCCTTTTTTTGTATGATTACAATCTTTTCCTTCTGCAACTGGTTTACCAATACCAACTTCTGTTGGTCTTTTCTTTTGACCATCTACTTTAAAACCGTTTGGTAAAGGTTTGCATACTTTATCAGTATTGCACCAATACATTCCCTTACCGCATTTTTCTTCACCAATAATTTTCTGTACTAAAGATATTTCTTCTTTTTTTACTGATGGTAATGATACAGAAGCTGCTTTTGCCTTTTGTAATTTAACAGCTCTATCACCAAGTTGTTTTGCTGCATCTGGTGTTAGTGCTCCAGCTCCAGACGATTTTTTAACTGCAAAACTAACTTGCTTTCCCTCATCAATACCTTCATCACTTTGAAGGTACTCTGCTGCAGTGTCAATATAATCTGCCGCTTTCGTAATTTTAGATTGAACCCAAGCAGGTAATTGAGTATCTCCCTTTTTTATAACCTTTCTCAATTTATTAATGGAACGTTCAATAGTATCCATTTCATTACGAGCCATATATCCTTCATCATCTTTCTTCTTACCACTTGCAATTTCTTTGTGGTCTTCGGATAATCTCTTCATTTCTTAGCGACACTTTTTTTTATTTATAAAAAAAGGGGAACTTAAGTTCCCCTAGATATATTTTTAGGTATTTTTTACTGTTTCTGGAACACTATCATGATCTAATGGTTTTCCTGGATCACTGAATTCAATAGATCCAACTTTCCACTTATTTTCAACTCCCCTTAATTGTGCATCAAGAATATCATTAAAGTAATCTTCATCAATAGATCCATCTTCATTTCTTGGAATATTTACTGATTTTGTAAAAATTTTTCCATCTTCATTTTTATATACTATAGTCACATATTTTTGTTCACCTAGATCTTTTGGAACTTCGTAAGTAATCATTTTTTCTTCAATTCCTCAATTTCTGCTTTTAGGTTATTTATCATAATTTGTTGCTCCTTAATTGCCTCAATTAGAACTGCGGTAATGTTTCCATAAGCAACTGCTTTTGTTCCATAATTATCAGAAACAACTTCTGGAATAACCTCTTCAATTTCTTGAGCAATAACACCAATTTGATGCTCATTGTCTCTATCAATACGATCAAATTCAACACCACGCATCTTAGTTACTTTCTCAAGAGCATTTTCAATTGGTTTAATATTGGTCTTGAGTTTAATATCAGAGTTTGCAGTAACGTTACCACTTGCAGTGAAATTACCAGTAATTGTTCTGTTACCAAAGTGTGAAACTCTAAATACTTTCCATCCAGAAATATAACAAACTGCAGAACTTCCAGGCACTTGTGTTGTTGTATAATTGAACAATGCCATAGGAGTCCAATACTTAGTACCAGCCTTGAACTGCCCAGTAGCGGCACCAAATCCAGTAATATATCCACTTACTTTAGTCCATGCAGTTCCTGGATTAGTATTTGACATAACCCAGTATCCAAATGATCCTGGATTTCCACCTAATGAAGTAAATGCTTCATTATAATCAATTGATCCCATGTAATGTGTATTAGTACCTGTTACATTTCTGACATAACATTCCATGTAATAGATATCATTGGTATCAACAGGAATATATGGGAAACCAGACGTATATTCGCCACCAACACTTGGTTGACCAGTAATGGAGACTGCATAACCACCAGGAGCGGTTGAATCGTTGACCCAAGATACTCCAGCAAAATTAAAGTAGTTTTGTAATTCTGCATTTGTCCAAGTTGGGTCTAATTCAAATACTGCTTCACCCTGACTGTAATGACCTATTGGATATCTTTCTGCAGTATCAACTCTTGCATTAGTTCTTGTTAGTTGAGTTGTATCAACTTTAGCGGCAGCAAATCCACCAGAAGCATCTCTGGCAACAATTGTAGATACTGTATTGGTTGACGCAGAATTTAAACCATCAAGTAAGTCTGCATCTAGTCCAGAACCAGCGCCATCATTAGTATCATTCCAAATTCTTCTCCAGGAACTAAATGCACCACCCCATACCCCTCTAATAAAATGAAGTGAAGGATCACCAGCACCAATTACTTGTTGCCAACCATATCTTGTGGTGTTGTTGGTATAGTGCATTGCCTGAGTACCAACCCAATGGGTAGTTCCCGAAGGTGCATTACCAGGAGAACCCCAGCTATCAATAAATCCTGAACCCCAATCAAAAGCGGTGTTTAGATCAGTTGTGTTCCAACCCATTACACCAGTCCAATAATTGGTGTCTGTAGTGTCAGAACTTCTTGGGCGGAACTGCTTATAAGTTAATCCAATTTTTTCTTTAAAGTCATTGATATCCTTTCTTCTGATTGCACCATCATTACCAACATAAACTCTATCAATATTTGTTGTATTTGTAAGTATTCCTACGGTTGTTGATACTGTAGCAAATCCAATATTTCCAGAAGCATCTGTTCTTGGAATAATATTTGCTGATGTATTTGCTGCACCATTAGTACTCAGATTTAATCCATCAAGTAGATCGGCATCAAGACCTGAACCAGATCCATCATTTGCATCATGCCAGAATTTTGCCCAAGAACCCCATGCAGTAGTACTTGTACTCATTCTGCGCCACAGGTTTCCATTATCTGTATATGCCAATTGTATCATCTGACCACCACTAAAATCCGTGGTTGATCCGTAAGATCTCCAAGACATTACACCATGATAAGTACCACCATCACTCAATGAATCTGCTGTGTTTTCTTTAAAATCAATTCTTGCTGCAGCACTGTAACTTTGTGGTTGTGAGTTAGTTGCTCTAGTATCAAGTGAAGTTAATCCATTTGAATTACCAATTAATGTCGCAGTAATTGATCCTGCACTAAAGTTTCCAGAAGCATCTCTTGCAACTATGGCACTTGCAGTGTTTGCATTAGTTGCTGTAGTTGCACTATTTGGGATAGAAGTTAATGATGCACCAGATCCTGCAAAAGTTGTTGCAGTTACCGTACCATTTACATCAATTGCTGTTGTTGGAACTTTACCAACACCAATTCTATTTTCAATAAACAGATTTTTATTTGGATATATGTTTCCAGAATTAGTAAATGATGTAATGACTGTCAATGCACTTTGATCAGTGAAAGTCATTCCACGCTTCAATTCTGTAACAGTAGTTACAAGTGTTTTAGTTGATCTTCCTGATGGTACATGAACTGCAATTCCATACTTAAATGCACTTCCAGAAACAGTTTGCCCATAAATGAATAGATTCCATGCATTACTGTCTAATCCAGTATCAGCACCATCACCATGACCATTACCTACGTTATATGGATATAATCTATAATAAGAACCAGTTAGGATATTATATCCTCCTTGGAACCTATAAATGGATGTTCCTGAGTTTGCACTAGTTTCTGAAGAAACTTGAATTTCAATTGCAACATCACCCTCAGTATCTTCATACTCTGCAAGTCTATATAACTGTCCAGCTGCTACTGTTTTTGAAAATACTCTTTGTAAAGCAACACCCGATGCTTCGGTTGAACTTGCTGTAGTTACAAGATAATTTGTAGCAGTAATTGCTCCAGCACTAAACTCTCCAGAAGCACCACGTTGTACAACAAAATTGTTAGTATTTGCACTTGTAGCATTAATACCAATTGTAACTGCTGATGAGTTATTATATGATGTACCAGTTAAAGGTGACTGAATAGTTAGTGTGTTTCCTAAAGAACCACTTAAAGTTGTTGCTGATATTGTTCCAGCATTTAATTGTCCTGTAAATGTTGAAATTCCAGAAACAGTTAGTCTGTTTAGTGCAGCAGTACCAGCAGTTTGATTAATATTGTTTGTAGAACCACTGAAAGTGGATACACCAGATACAGTTTCATTTGTTAATGCTGCAGTCCCACTGTTAGTTAAAGTTGTTCCAGAAATAGATCCATAATTTACTAATCCAGTAAATGTTGAAATTCCAGAAACAGTTAGTCTGTTTAGTGCAGCAGTACCAGCAGTTTGATTAATGTTATTTGAAGAACTATTGAAAGTGGTAATTCCACTTGTAACAGTATTTGTATTGAGTATATTTGGTAAAGTTAATGTTGATGTTGATGAAGCATTTATTGCTTGAGTATTAATAGTATTACTAAATGTAGTTACACCAGACACTGTTATTGTCGATGCAATTAATGTATCCGATATAGACACTCTTGATAATGTTGAGATACCACTAACACTAAAATTTCCTGCTGTCAAAGTTCCAGCAACTGTTGCGGTTTGATAATTTGCAACTCCAACATTAACATCACTTAAAAATGTTGTAATGCCAGAAAATACTGCTCTATTAAATACTTGAGTTCCTGCTGTACAGTTAAGATTATTTCCAGAACCACTGAGTGTTGTAACTCCAGAAATTGTTTGATTTGTTGCGACAATAGTTCCAGCATTTGTCAAACGTGCATTTGCTGCGCTTGACATTGTAATGGTGTCCACATTGATAGTGTTACTGAATGTAGATACACCAGTTACAGTTAATCTGTTCAATGCCGCTGTACCAGCAGTTTGATTAATATTGTTTGCAGAACCACTGAATGTTGCTATACCACTAATAGATGCATTTACTGAACCTAAATTTGTAATTGTTCCAAATCCAGTGACACTTGAATGTGTTACTGCCGCACCAACTGCTATCAAATAACCACCATTAGTTAATGTTAAAGTTCCAGACAATGTTGGTGAAGTTACCAAATCGTATCCAGTGCCATTACCTTGAAGAATTGCACCAGCTGGTGGTAAAGCAGCAAGACCAGTACCACCTTTAGATATTGGAATTGAAGATGTAAAGTTTACTGGATTTAGATAATAAGATCCTGCTTGACCACCTAATGATGCAGCATCTACATCACCAGTAGATGAGTTTTTAATAGATACTTCACCATCACTTCCAATACTGAAAGTAGAATTTTTGAACCGTGATACTCCGAGTGAAGTATAATCTTGACCAACTACAGTCTTAACTCTTTGAATAGAAAGATTTACTCTACCTATGTAAGTGTTAATTCCAACTCCACCAGGAGCACTTTCTGTAAATGATGCTGTTGCACTTAATGGTTCTGTAGTTCCAATACCAACTCTAGTTACAACTCTATCAAATGAAGAATCTCCTCTTAAGAATGTATCTGAGTTTGCACTTCCAGATCCAAGTCGTGATGGTGAGACTGTACCGCTAGTTATGTTTGCTGCATCTATTGCAGATGTTGCCAGAACACTCCAGTTATCTAAAATATTAGATGAAGTATTTACTGTAGAGTTATACTGTACATTTTGTCTAGTAAATGTAACAGTTCCTGTTGCAGTTGACCCTAACCCTACTGGACTAAATGTAGATCCATTTAAAGAAGTAATTGCGTCTGCTCTTGTTGTATGTAAAGTAAATGCATTAGTAACAACTGAACCAACGAAATAAAATGCTCCAGTTGTTACTCCTACTGGAGTTGCTCCAGTAACTCTTACAGCATCTCCAGTAGAAAATCCATGCTTTTCAAATACAATAAAATCATCTGAGGTATTTACACCAACTCTTGTTAAACTATGTGTTCCAGTTCCACTACCAGTAAGAGAAACTAAAGATGATAATCCATATGTGGTATAAAGTTCAACTGAACTTAAACCAACTCTCTTAACATAATAAGTATCACCTTGAGTTAAACCATCAATAACATTTCCACCAGCAGAAGAATAAATTACAGGATCACCGTTTGTAAAGGTTGAAACTCCAACAACAATTCTATTGTTTGTAAAATCTACACCACCACCAACAGAAATATCTGTTGGTGTGAAAGTTTTTTGGTATTGAATCTGTAAACTAGTTCCTACACCAACAGCATCTCTATCTGTAATGTAGTCTGGTAAAGTTGTTGATGCCGTAAATTTTTGATTATTTGTCAGTCTTAAATATAATCTAGTTTCTATCGTATTAACTGTGGCAGTGAAATTTGCTCCACCAGTCCTACCGCCAAGTAATGTTGCATTATTAATTGTTAAAACATCTCCAGAAGTGTAGGATCTTCCTCCAAAATTAACATTAATTGCAGTTACAGTTCCAGAAGCACCAACTGTAATTGCAGCTCTTGCACTAGTACCAATACCAGTAGTTCTATCAAGCACACATGTGTAAATACCTGGATTAGTGTATCCAGAACCACCAGAAGTTATTGAAATTGATAATAGTACACCTTTTACTAATCCTGTAGTTCCATAACCAACTGCATTTGATGGTGGAGAAGTAACAATTCCTATTGCCCCACCCGCACTATTTGTACCAATTACTTCATCACCATTTAAGAAATTGTAATTTCTAGTGGTACTGCTTAAAATTAAATATTGTCCAAACAAATCATTGGTTAAAACATATCCACTTGCTGGTTCTAGAACAGTATCACCACTCTGTAAATTAATAGCAGGTATTCTATTAACTAAATCAGTTCTTCCACCAGAAACACTTGCAGTATAGTAATTAACAACCTTTGGTGGAATTAAATCTGGGTTAATTTGACCATTTGAATTTAATTGAACAATAGCACTTGGAACAGCATTTGTGGAAATTGACTTATCAATAAAACTACCAAGTCTATTATTTAAGAATGTTCTAACTGCAAGTTGTGTTGAAACTCTCTTATTTTGTGGACCACCTATTTCATTATCACCAAGTCCAATATCAGTTGAAAATTCCTCAACTGCTACACCACCAGAAAGACTTAATCTTAAAGAATCTAACTGCCCAATAGTAACTTTGTTGTTGAATATAATATTACCAGTTCTATTGTATGCTGTAATGAAATTACCTATCTTAAAGTCACCTAATTCATTTGTTCCAGAAGAATAAACCCTACCACCAAGTTCAGAAAGTTGTTCAGAAGATGTAATAGTTTTTCCACCATTTTCTGGTAATGCATTATAATCAGTACCAGATCCAGAAAATTCCCATGTGTGGGATGATGAGTTAATAATAGATGGTCTATGGAAGTGTAACTTATAAGTCTCTGGTAAGTTACCTACACCATTAATAACAGTATCTGGTATAGTCGCACCAACTTTACATTCGACGGTGTAATAAGTACTTACACCAGCAACCCCTGTAACAGCGATAGATACTGGACTTCCACTGTGATCATTAATTCTTAATGTAGTGACGTTATCAGTTACACCAAATAGTCTAGTAACACCTCCAGATGATTCTACAGAAACTACCAGTTCTCTCTTGGTTGAATTATATGTGTAGGCATAACCAACAGCAGTTCCACCAGGAACTAACTGTGTAATTTGTCTACCAGAAACAAAGTTTAATGAAGATGTTGTACTCGCAAGAGAAACCACTTGATAGTCATTGTGAGAATCTAGAATTTCTGATGCGAAAAATTCTACATTACCTTTTTGGAATGTATTAATTCCTGTAGGTCTTGATTTAGTATCAACAATTCTTGTTAAAGCTTCATCTTCATATAATTGGAATGTATTTGCATCAATATAACCAAGATAATATTGATTACCACTAACCATACCCTCAATAACTCTTTGAGGTGCCGAATTTTCATCGCCAATATACAATACGGTATCACCGTTTAAAAATGGGTGTGCAACAACTGTAAATCTATCTGTAGATGTATTAAGACCTACTGTAGGTTGGAATGTTGCTTGTGTTACAACTGGCTTAAAGTCTGCCGTATCATCATTTTCAGCATTATCAAAAAATCTCAATACATATAAATCTTGATCAGTTCTACCTAAACCAATTGTTCTTAAAGTTTGAGCACCACTTGATGTTCCTGTCGCAGCAATTCTCCCTCTATCAAATACATAAGATCTTTGATTGAAACCAGAAGATCTTAATGCATATAAACCAAAGTTAGTTGCTGAGTTTGTGATGGATAAATAACCACCAGATTGTGTTAATGAACCATATTTGCAGAAAATTTGGAAACAAGAAACTACCTGTGCATAACCATCATTTATTGTTCTCCACCCTATACCACCAAAAGAAACCATAGTAAATGCTGCAGCAACCATCGATTTTCCAAATTGTGGTTGAGATCCTGCTACTGGATTTTCAGATTCTTCTGGAATAATTGTAGTATTAGGAGTTTGTATTTTGGCACCATCAACCAAAATACCATTTGCTGCTAAAAACGAAAGAATAGAACAGTTTTGAATATATGGTGATCTACTAATTAAAGGTTTATCTGTTTTAACAGCATATCCAATTCTACTTGTAAATGTATCTGCTGGATCGTCGAATGCAACTGCATAGTCGAAAGTATACTGGGGAACCCCAGCAGCATCAACATAATCTTTCATTGCAAAACCAGTAACATAGCAACCATTCCTTACACGGAATAAGTCTTTACCTGCATTTGAAGGTCTAATTACCGTATTTCTTAAGTTATCTCCAACAACAGCAACATCTTCATATAAAAGAATTGGGTTATCTTCAACGTAATTACCTGCTTCAACAAATATACAAATTGGTTTTGATTGTGTTGTTGGTGCAGAAAGTGCAGGTGCCGCTGTAGTTCCTATACCAATAATTGAAGTTACAATTCCTACAGAGTTTACAATTGCAGATCTAACATTAGCACAATCTGTTGTTGCTCCTATTCCAGTTGCTGGAACTGCAGAAAGGTTACCGTTTGTAATTGCTGCAGTTAAAATTCCAACCAAACTATCAATATTTGACCTGATATTTGCACAAGAAGAAGGACTAGTATTGAATCCAGTAACAGGATCGGCAATTATAGTTCTATCTTGATAATTTAAATTGTTGGTGATTGCTAGTTTTGCATAATCTCTCGCTGCCTGGAATGCTGTTACCGATTGAGATTGTTCACCCAATAAACCATTTGATATTGGAGAACCCGCTCCATCAAAATATGCTTTTGTTGCATATATTATATGTTGATTAGAACCATAAGAAACATCCTGGGCTATAGCATCAACAATATATCCAAGATCTCTAGCACATTTTCTACCACCAATGATGTTAGTAGATCCAATTCCGATACTTCCACAAATAACATTACATGATGTTGTAATTCCAGCAAAATAACCACCATTATATGCTGGTAAACTTGATGTACTTCCAGCACCTATGACAGAGGTAACAATTCCTACGAGAGAAACAATATTAGTCTGAACATCAAAACACGCATTTGGACTTGTATTTGATGGAATTGTTTGAGCATTTAAAATGTATTGATCGCCTTCTTGATTAAATAGGAGATCAAAAGTTATTGATTGTTGATTATTATAATCATTCGCTGTGCCTATGCCACCATAAGTTGTAGAACCTACAGAAACTGTTAAATCTTTAATTGGAAGACGATTTGTTATTGCCTCCCTCATTAAATCTCCAGCGTATCTAAATGCGTAAATAGTTTGCTGCTCTTCCCCAGCAAGACTACCGATACCAACCCCTGTAAAATATTTTAATACAAATTCTCTCGCATAATTATTACCACCAGTAAATACGTCTGTTGAAACAGCATCAATAAAATACCCTAGGTCTCTTTTACATTTGTTTGGATCTGGATTTACAAATACTGGGTATGCCGTAGAAATTCCCGCATATGAATAATCAATAATCGTTTGTCTATTTTGTTGAATTAAACGATATGCGTCATAATATCTTGATCTTGCATTTGTAGAACTTTCATTGGGAAAATAAAAGTCTGAATGTGCAATTGCAACTGCGGCAAGAGATTTGTCAATAATTTCTTGTCTATTGTTGACGATTAAATTTCTAGCATCTTTTGCTCTATGGAAACTATTTACATTTACATTATTTGGATCTTGAGTTATAGTAAAGTCAAAAGTTTGAGTAATTACATTTTGATATAAAGTCGGCGGCGTTTGATTATTAATTACATATTGAGCTAAAAATTTTATATAATTATATGCAAATAATGCCTCACTTTCTTCACCTTGAACATAAGATACGCCACCACTCCAATAAGCAAGACCTGCTTCTACAGATTTACTATTTCCACCGTAAGATAGGTCATATGTAATAGCATCAACAATATACCCTACGTCCCTGATACAAATAGACCTATCATAATCTGGCTTATCTGTGTAGATATTTGGGTAATTAAATTCTAAATATGAAACAACTTCTTCTTGAATAAACTGTCTATTAGCGGTCAATAAATTTCCAGCATCTATATATCTACCACCAGGTAACTGGAAAGATCTAAATGATGCTGCTTGCGCCGCCTTTTTAATTGTTTTAAATGGTTTCGATCTACCATCATTGTTATCATCACCATTTGCTGATGAAACATAATATCTGTTTTCATACAAACCGTTAGTGTTAAATCCTAAAACACCATCAGCACCATATGTCAAAACTTGACCATCAGTTCCAGGTTTTGCTGGAAGAGTTAAAGTGTATGAAGATACAAATCCCGATGTTTGACTTGGTGGTGTGATTGTTATTCTTTGTCCACCACTCTCAATAGCAATTTGGGATTGGAAAGTAACTATTCCCATACCACCAGCACCATTGGTGGCAGAAATAATTCCTACTGTAGCAATTCCAGTTATTCTTGCATGAGCAAACGTAGTAACACCTGCTACTATGTTTCTATTAACGTCTACTAGTCTTTCGGTATCAATACTGATACCATGCTTTACCCTAAAATTTCTATCAGCCAAGGTTCACTATCCCCTTTGCGTAGTTTTGTCTTAGTTTATTTATATTTTATTTGCTATGAAGTTAACTACAACTGTTGTTACTCCAACATTAGACACTGGTGTTACTCTTAAAGCAATATATCCAGGTGGGATGGAATTATCTATTACCACATCATATGATGCAACATCAACACCTGTTGATATATTTGAATATTCTGAATTTGAACATGTGACCCCATCATGAATTGATAAAATCTTTGTAATTTGATGAGTATTCCCTATAGATGTTTGTACGGTATATTCAACTGATCTGAATGTATTTCTGGAAAGTGCAGTATGTACATTGACTGTTGCATTTGATGTTAAAGTTGTTGAGATAGTTCCAACTAGTGTATTACCTCTTATTTGAATATCACCATATACATGAAGTGCAGAATTTGGTGATACTGTATTAATACCAACAGATCCGATTCCTGAAGTAGCATCTGCAATTAATATCGTTCCACCAACACCGACACGCAATCTACCTGTAGTAGTTACACCAGTATTTTGAATATGGTCAGATCTTACAATAGGTAATGTTGCTACACCCGTGATGGAAACATTTGTTGCGTTAAAGAAGTTAAAATTCGATACATTAGTAGAATCTAATCTACTCGTAAATGTTGCTATACCTGCATATAGTAAGTTAGAACCAAAAATATCAAGATCATTAATTTCTAGACTATTACCCTTAATTGCATTGAATGTAGAAACACCAGTGAAATTGGAATTAGTTCCATTTATTTGATTTACTGTTGCTACACCAGTACTTACAATGTTTGTATTTTGAATGGTGTTTATTGTACCTACACCAGAATAATTTAAATTAGTACCAGATACAAAAGTAATAATACCAACGTTTGATCTTAAATTGGAAATTGTACCAATGCCACTAAATGTAAGATCTATACCACCAGAAATATAATTAAAAGTATTATTTGGTGATATTAATAATGTATTAATTGTTGTGATACCAGATACATTAATGTTTGTTGCACTAGTAAATCCAATTGTCGATACACCAGAATAATTTAAATTAGTACCAGATACAAATGTAACAAAACCAATATTTGATCTCAATGTAGTAACAGATCCAACACCAGAAGAGAAGATATTGGTATTGTCTATATCTTGATAAGATGCTCTTGTTCCAGATAAACCAGTTATAACTCCAACTGGAGAATTTAAATTATTAAATATACCATTTGTATAAGTAACTGTTGTACCAGATAAAGTAGTTACAAATCCAACATTAGTTCTTAATGTATCAATAGTGCCAATTCCACTATATGCAATATTAGTGCCAGTTAAGAATGACACTAATCCTACTGTGGTTCTTAAATCTGAAATAGTGCTTATTCCTGTATAAGAAATATTAGTTCCAGATAAAAATGTAACTAATCCAACATTAGTTCTAATTGTATCTGTGTTTGTGATATTTCCTATTTGGAGTGTTGACGCATTTACTGTTACTAAAGTAGAAACACCAGTAAATGATAAATTTGTACCAGATAAAGTAGTTACAAATCCAACATTAGTTCTTAATGTATCAATAGTACCAATTCCACTATATGCAATATTAGTGCCAGTTAAAAATGTTACAAATCCAACATTAGTTCTTAATGTATCAATAGTACCAATTCCACTGTAAGTTAAATTAGTACCAGTTAAAAATGTTACAAGACCAACATTAGATCTTAAATCTGTAATAGTACCAACACCAGTATTATAAAAATTAGTATTGTTTAATACTGTAATAGTTCCTAATCCAGAAGAAACATTTGTAGCAGTAAGACTTGTTACAAACCCTACGTTAGCAAAGAATAAAGAAACGCTAGTAATTCCAGAAGAATAAATTCTGTCAGATATTAAATTTTCACCTATTACTGTTGTTGTCTGGAAATTATCACCCGTAGCAGATGTTATGGCAACATTCTGTACAGTTAAAGACGCTATAGTTGATGCACCAGAAACATTTAAATCTGTAGTATCTAAATTAATAGTGCCTATTCTGTTTGCAATTATTTCTAAAACATCCAATACATTTGATATTGTCACATCAGTGGATGATAATGTATCGATAGTTCCTATTCCAGAATATATTAAACTTGATCTTACATCATTGATAGTACCAATACCACTATAAGATAAATTAGTACCAGTTAAGAAAGTTACAATACCAACATTAGTTCTTAAATTAGTAAAACTTGCAATTCCAGTATTATATAAATTAGTATTATCAATATCTGGATATGTTGCTCTTGTTCCAGAAATAGTAGTTACAAATCCAGTGTTAACTCTTATTGTTGGAGTTGTAGTTACGCCAGTAACTTGAATGTCTCTTCCATAGAATGTAGTGACATATCCAACATTAGTTCTTATTGTATCAATAGTACCAATACCACTGTAAACTATATTAGTACCAGTCAAGAAAGTTACAATACCAACATTAGTATTTAAAATTGGTAAAGTTGAAATACCAGAATACCAAAGATTTGTACCAATTAAATTGGTAACAAAACCAATATTTGTTCTTAAAGTATTGATAGTACCAACACCAGTATACTCAATATTAGTTCCACTTAAAAATGTAACAAGACCAACTCTAGCGGTGATTGTATTTGCTGAAGAAATTCCTGGAGTATAAATGTCAGTATTTACATAAAGACGTTGTGCCGTTGTTATTCCTGTTATATTTGCATTAAAAGTGTCAAAATTTGTAAATATACCAACATGTGCATTTAATTTTGAAATACTAGCAACACCAGCACGAGGATCATCAACAACTCTTACTGTAGATGTTATAGTTTGTGATGAATTAATAGATGAAGGTGTTATAGTAATAACACCTGGTGCATCTATAGAAAGAATTGTTGTGTTTGGTAGTAACTCAGTCCCTGTAGAATATACAGTCATTTGTGGACTGAGACCAGTAGTATTAATAGCAATCCTATTCGTATTAGGACCAATTACAGAGTTATTTTGTGTTACTTTTAAAGTTTCTTTATTAGTTAACGTTAAGAAATCTGCACTTAAATTTGTAACAATACCTACAGAAACATAAGCTTCATTGAAACTTGATATACCAACATAATAAATGTTAGTACCCTTAAGATTTCCAACAGTTCCTATGAAAGTTGATGAATTGATAATATCTGTAGTTTGGAATGTTGCAACACCAGAAACATTAATATAAGGAATAGAAAGTTGCGATTCGCTTAATATTTCTTGATTATTGATTTTATATACTTTTGAAGAAAGTAAGTTCCAATCCTCACTAGAGTTCCATGAATTATTTGCTCTATCATAATAAATTCTCTTATCTGTAGTTCCTCTAAGTAAAACCCCACCAGTATCTGCAGTATAATCAGATGCACCATCAACATCAAATATAATATCACCAGTTGTTAAATGCAGTGCATCAACAGTAAATGTAGTTGATGAGACAACACTTAAAATTCTTACTGTTCCTGTAGCAATTGAACCAGTTCCACCAGTTTGGG
>JACCDW011012347.1_pt1 | contig 14767 bp, 12 predicted proteins | sample 7449781 | NCBI WGS metagenome assembly JACCDW01 (sample SAMN15323449, study PRJNA562643) | freshwater metagenome | isolation source: river surface water | place: USA:Blue River Watershed | collected 2017-08-18
TGGGGCTTACTCTTGCTCGCGTGCAGCGCCGGCCTGGGGTTATTGTTGATGGAGTACCCCCAAGTGCGACTCGGGTTGATGGGCGTTGGTGCGGGCTATTTGCTCTGGCTCGCGCGCCGACTCTGGGGCACGCGCGCACTGAGCGCGGTTGACAACCAAGCGCCCGTTTTACGGTTTGACCAAGGCGTGGCGTTGCAATTTTTGAACGTGAAGGCTTGGTTTTTGGCGATATCCGTTTCCACCGGCTGGGTGATCGGGTTTGGCAATACCGAGGAACGGCTGTGGCAAGTGTTCCCCGTCTTCGTCTCATTCGGCCTCACGAGCAATCTCGCTTACGCCCTGGTCGGAGCGAGCCTTCGTCACTGGCTGCAAGGGCCCGACGGCACGGCCCGACGTTTGCAAGTGTTTAACCGCTGCATGGCCATCGCCCTGGGGTTGACCGCCCTGTGGGTTGTGCTCAGCGCTTGGCCCTCCGCGCAGACACCTGCGTGACCCCGCACAGGTAGCGAGCACGCGTTTCCCCGGCAAAATCTCCTCTCAAGGAGAGTGGCATGGGACAGTTATGGATCGTTCGTCACGGGCAGGCGTCACTTGGCGAGGCCAATTACGACCAGCTCAGCGCCCTGGGCCAAGCCCAGAGCGAGCGCTTGGGCGAGTACTGGCGTCAACAGGGTCAGCACTTTGAACGCGTGCTGCGGGGCAGTCTCACGCGCCATGCCCAAACGCTCGAAGGCATCGCAACCGGCATGAGGCACCCCCTCCAGGCGCAGGTTGAAAGCGCCCTCAATGAATACGACAGCGAAGCCCTGATCGAGACCATTCAACCCGGCCCCAGACCCGCGCCGCGCGACGCGGAATCGGTGCGCCAACACTTTGTCTGGCTACGCGAAGCGCTCACGCGCTGGATTCGCGCCGAGGTGCAACCCGTGGGCATGCCCAGCCACGCCGAATTCATGCGCGGTTTGGTCGCCACATTGGAAGCAGTGCTTGCCGCCGACCAAGGTCCGGTGCTCATGGTCTCGAGCGGCGGCCCCATCTCGATGCTGATCGCGCACGTCTTGGGCGCCCCGGCGCACAGCGCCATTGAGCTCAATATGCGAATCCGCAACACGGGCCTGACCGAAATGCATTTCAAGCGAGGGCGCATCAGTCTCGCGAGCTACAACACCTTGCCGCACCTGAGCGGGCCCGATCACGCCCATTGGCTCACTTACGCGTGATCGTCCGCGTCGGCCAGAGTCGTTAACGGCAGGGCGATCAACTCGCGCAACATCTGGGCAAGGGCTTGGCCAGCCGCCTCGCAAAGCGCGGCCCCACGCGAGGCGTCCGCTTGGGCGGCGTTGCCGACGGCACCACTGGGGTGGTAATCCTGCACATGCCAGCCCATGCGGGCACTTTTGCCGTCCCCCAGTATGGGACAAGTTTGCGCCCGCGCAAGGGCCCGTGACTGAAAGTGTGCGGCCTCGTCCATGGCCACGGTCTCGGGTGCGAGCGCCAGCATGAGCGAGGTCTCCACTTCCCCAGCGTGAACCCCGAATCGCTGCTCTTGTGCCGAAAAGGCGTCGATGCTGGCGCCGAGGGGCAATTGGTACCAATGGGTAAAGAACACCAGCAAACCGAAGCGAGCGCGCATTTCGCGCGCGGCCACCTCCATCAACCCCGCATGGCCTCCATGGGCGTTGAAGATGAGGAGTTTGCGCACGCCCGCACGCGCCACGCCCTCGGCCATTTGCAACCAGACGGCCAGCGCCGTCTCGGGCGTCAGACTCAGTGTCCCTGGAAAGGCCGTGTGTTCTACGCTGTAGCCCACCCGTTGCACGGGCAAGCACAGCACCGGGTCGGTGGCTTCGAGTCGTTTGCACGCCGCGGCCCACATGGCTTCGACCAAAACGCTGTCCACTTGCAGTGGCAAATGCGGTCCGTGCTGCTCCGTCGCACCGAGGGGCAAGACCGCCACCGTGCGACGGGGATCGAGCCGCGCAAACTCGGGGCTGCGCAAGCGATCCCAGCGAAACTGGCGAGACGCAAAGTCCCAGTTGGAAGAAATGTCACTCATCCCCGCATCTTACGGGCAAGCGGATAACATTGACCCATGCGTCAGGTTTACAGGCCCTTGGGGCCATTTTTTCAGGCTGCGCGCTGGGTGGGGCTGGTCTTGGCCTTGATGCTAGGCCACCTCCTATCCCATGCTCAGGGCTTGCCCGGCAGTGCCGCCACCACGCGAGTCGACACCGGACAGGTGGTGGCCGAGCTTTGGGTGCACGCCCCGCAAGGCGCTGGCCCGGCCAGTCGCTTTTGGCTGGGCTTGAGCTTGCGCCACGCGCCCGAGTGGCACACCTATTGGCGTAACCCGGGCGACTCGGGCCTGCCGACCCAAATCGAGCTCGTCCATCCGCCGGCGGGTCTACAACTGGGCGAGCCCATTTGGCCATTGCCCCAAAAGCTGCGTGCGGGTGATTTGACCAATTACGGCTACGACGGCACCGTGCTGTTGGTGGTCCCTGTTCAGGTCCCCCCTTCGGCCGACCCTTTGGCCAAATCATGGGCGCTCAACATTACCGCCAATTGGTTGGTCTGTCGCTTGGAATGCATCCCTCAAGAAGCCAACTTTCAGGTGGAAGTGCCGACGCAACTGAGCCAGGCAGCGCATGCGGCGGCTTTTGAGCGCGTTTTTGGCACACAGCCATCGCGGATCACCCCCTCAACCACGGCCGAGTTTGCACAGGGCCTGCTCACGGTTCGCCTCCACGACTTGCCCGAGGTCATGCGCGGCCAAAAGGTGTCCGTCTTTCCCGACACCCCCGAAATCCTGGCAAGCGCGGCCGAAACGGATCCACGCGCCCGACAGCAATGGGAGGGGACATCGCTCACCTTGGCGCTGCCCCTCTCCGCACTGCGGCAGGCCGAGCCCAGAACCTTGGATTTGCTCTTGACCACCGGCAGCGGCCCCGCGAAACGAGGCGTCTGGCAGACCGTGACGATCGCCGGCCCCTGGCCAGCCGCCCTAGACAAGCCACTCGCCCCCAAAGTCGCCCTTGAGCCCTCGGCCTCGGTCGGTTGGGGTTTTCTGTTGGCCTTGGCCGGTGCTTTGGTGGGCGGTCTTATCCTCAACCTGATGCCGTGTGTGCTGCCCGTGCTGGCACTCAAGGTGCTGGCGTTTGCGCGCCATGCGCATGCGGTGCGGGCCCACCGCGTGGCCGGACTGGCCTACAGCGGGGGCGTATTGGCGAGTTTTGCCCTACTGGGGGCGGGCCTCTTGGCCATGCGCGCTGCGGGAGAGCAACTCGGGTGGGGCTTTCAGTTGCAATCCCCCGCAGTGGTCGTGGCCATGGCCCTCTTGTTTTTGGCCATTGGCCTGAACCTCCTGGGCTGGTTTGAAGTGGGTCAAATCTTGCCGTCGTCTTGGCTCTCGCTGCAAGCGCGGCATCCCGTTCTGGACGCCGCGCTCTCGGGGGTGTTGGCGGTGGCCGTGGCCTCGCCCTGCACGGCGCCTTTCATGGGCGCCTCTCTCGGTCTGGCGCTGACTTTGCCCGCGTGGCAAGCCATGGCCATCTTCCTCACCTTGGGGCTGGGCTTGGCGTTGCCCTATTTGCTGGCGAGTTGGTGGCCCGCCCTCGCGCTGCGTTTACCCCGCCCCGGTCCCTGGATGCAGCGCATGCGCCAGTGGCTGGCTGTGCCCATGTTTGCCACGGTGGCTTGGCTGCTGTGGGTGTTGGCCCAACAGCTCGGAGCCAGCCCGGTGAGCGCGAACGCCCATGAGGAACGTTGGCAGGCTTGGTCCGCCGCCCGCGTGGAGCGCCATTTGATGGCGGGCGAGCCCGTGTTCGTGGATTTCACTGCGGCCTGGTGCGTGACCTGTCAAATCAATGAGCGCACCACCCTGGCCGATGCCGACGTGTTGAATGCCTTTGTCCAGGCCGGTGTGCGCCTCTTGCGCGCCGACTGGACGCGCCAAGACCCCGCCATTACCGAAGCCCTGCGCCAGCTCGGCCGCAGCGGTGTGCCGGTGTACGTCCTGCAGGTGCCAGGGCGTGATCCGCAGGTTTTCTCCGAAATTTTGTCGCGCAGCGCATTGCTGGAATCCTTGCGCCAATTGCCCGCGCCGCGCCAGGAGACTCGAACCCCATGAATGCAGACGATGCGCGGATGCGCCAGATTTTGCGGGAATGTCGCCGCATCGCGGTGGTTGGCCTTTCGCCCAAACCCGAGCGGGACAGCTATCAGGTGGCGCGTTTCATGCAAGTGCACGGCTACCAAATCATTCCCATCAACCCCAATGCCTCCGAAATTCTGGGCCAACCCTGTTATCCCAGCCTGAGCGTGGCGGCCCAGCACACGCCCATTGATCTGGTGAATTGCTTTCGCAACGCGGCGGACATCCCCCCCATCGCCGAGGAAGCCGTGGCCATTCGGGCCAAGGCGCTTTGGCTTCAGTTGGGTATTCGCCACGACCAGGCTTGCGCGCAAGCGGCGGCGGCCGGGCTCTGGACCGTGCAGGATCGATGCCTCAAAGTTGATTTCGCGCGTTTACAGGCCAATCTGTCAGGCTAGTCATACACGCCCCAGACAGGGGATAATCGCCCCATGACGTACGCACCCCTCCAAAACGACCGCTTTCTTCGTGCCTGCTTGCGCCAGGCCACCGACTACACCCCCCTGTGGCTGATGCGCCAAGCCGGACGCTATTTGCCTGAGTACTGCGCCACACGGGCCAAGGCCGGTAGCTTCATGGGCTTGGCCACGAATGTGGACTACGCCACCGAAGTCACTCTGCAGCCACTGGACCGCTACCCGCTGGATGCCGCCATCCTCTTTAGCGACATCCTCACCGTACCCGACGCCATGGGCTTGGGCTTGAGCTTTGCACAGGGCGAAGGCCCGCGTTTTGCCAGCGTGGTCCGCGACGAGGCGGCCGTGGCCGCCCTTGCGGTTCCCGACATGGACAAACTGCGCTACGTGTTCGATGCCGTCACGTCCATCCGCAAAGCTTTGCATGGGCGCGTGCCCTTGATCGGTTTTTCAGGCAGCCCTTGGACGCTGGCCTGCTACATGGTGGAAGGAGGCGGTTCGGATGACTACCGCTTGGTCAAATCCCTCATGTACAGCCGCCCAGACCTCATGCATCGCATTCTGAGCGTGAACGCCGATGCGGTGGCCCAATACCTCAACGCCCAAATCGAAGCCGGCGCCCAAGCGGTGATGGTGTTTGACAGCTGGGGCGGTGTCTTGGCCGATGGTTTATTTCAACCGTTCAGCTTGGCCTACACCGCGCGCGTGCTTCAGCAGTTGAAGCGCTCGCACGACGGTCAGGTCATTCCGCGGATCGTCTTCACCAAAGGCGGGGGACTGTGGCTGGAAGAAATGGCCGCATTGGACTGCGAAGTCTTGGGTGTGGATTGGACCGTCAATCTGGGCCGAGCACGCGCCTTGGTGGGCGGCTCCGTAGGCGGTACGGGCAAGGCCTTACAGGGCAATTTGGATCCCAACGCCCTCTTCGCGCCGCCAGAGGCCGTGGCGGCCGAAGCCCGACGGGTGCTGGAGAGCTTTGGCACGCCGCACACCGACCCCAGCAAGCCTGGGCCCACGCAAATCTTCAATCTGGGCCACGGCATCAGCCAATTCACCCCGCCAGAGCATGTCGCCGCGTTGGTCGAAGCCGTGCACACCCACTCACGTGCGATGCGCCTGCGCAAGTCCTAAGGCGGCCCCTGGCGCGCGACAAAATGGACCTGTACCTTGGCTTTTTGGCACTTTGGAACGGGCACTTATACACAAAACGGCGTTTCAAGCTCTAAAGACCCTAAGCACAAATAGGATTTTTTTATGCGCCAAACGCCTTTGCTAAGTGATTGATTTGATTGACACTATGCGGGTGCTTTTTTTGTGTGCAATCTGAGCGAAGCCTTATCTGATCGGACTTTGGAAGCGGTCGCGGATTCCTATCAACAGAGTTATCCACAGATTCCGTGGACTGCTTGCAAAGGGCTTCGAAATCAAGCACTTATTCCCAAAATCAAGACTTCAACTCACAAAATACTGCCAACTTCGGGCTTGACATGCAGCATCGACTCTCGGTACTGGTTCACACCCCCGCCCACAGCGGGCTGAGCCAGCCATTGTCTTATCTGAGCGATGAAGCCTTGCCGCTGGGGCAGTTGGTGCGGGTGCCGTTGGGGGCCCGAGAAACCTTGGGCGTGGTCTGGTCGTCCTCGGAGCCCGAGGCGCATCCGGAACACGCCTTACGCCCCATCGTGGGCGCGCTTCGTGAGTTACCCCCCCTGGGTCAAGACTGGCGCGCCCTGATTCAGTTTTGCGCCCAGTATTACCAGCGCAGTCCCGGCGAAGTGGCCTGGGCCGCCTTGCCCCAGGCCTTGCGGGGTTTGGACTTGACGCAGTGGACGCGGCGCTGGGCACGATTTGAGCGCACGCCCGCTACGGCCGTGGCGGGAACACGGCCACAGGGCCCCGCCCTCACCCCCGAGCAATCCGAAGTGCTCGCCACACTCTCGCAGGGCGTGAGTCCTTGCTTGCTCTTTGGCAGCACGGGCAGTGGCAAAACCGAGGTTTACTTGCGCGCGTGCGCCGAAGCTCTCTCGCGCGATGCGCAAGCCCAAGTGCTGCTCATGGTGCCGGAGATCAACCTCACCCCGCAACTGGAGGCCCGGGTGCAAGCGCGCTTTGCGCCGTGGCTGGGCGAACACGCCGTGGTCAGTTTGCACAGTGGGCTCTCCCCTGCGCAACGCTTGCAGAATTGGCTCGCGGCGCACTGCGGACGGGCACGGGTGGTGTTGGGCACACGCATGGCGATCTTGGCCTCCATCCCTCACTTGCGCTTGATCGTGGTGGATGAAGAGCATGACCCCAGCTATAAACAACAAGAGGGGGCACGCTATTCGGCCCGAGACTTGGCGGTCTGGCGCGGTCAGCAGAGGCAGGCGCAGGTGATCCTGGGATCGGCCACGCCCTCCCTTGAGAGCTGGCACAACAGCCGCAGCGCCAACGCCGAAGGCGAAGCGGGACGCTACCACCGACTGCACATGCCCACGCGCGTGGGCTCAGCCGCATGGCCGCGCGTTCACTTGGTGGACATGAATCACCAGCGCCGAGACGCTGTGCTCAGCGAGCCCGTCTTACAAGCCCTGGAGGCCTGCATCGCACGGGACCAACAAGCCCTGGTCTTGCTCAACCGACGCGGCTACGCCCCCGTGCTGCACTGTGGCGACTGCGGCTGGAAAAGCGATTGCCCGCATTGCACGGCGTTTCGGGTGTTTCACAAACGCGATCGCAGTTTGCGCTGTCACCACTGCGGTTTTGCCAGCCGCGTGCCCCGCGCCTGTCCAGACTGCGGCAACCAAGACATTCACGGTCTGGGCCGTGGCACCGAACAACTCGAAGAACATTTGGGGCAATGGCTTCAAGGCCTGCGTCGACCCAATGGAGAGCCTTTGCGCTTGTTGCGCATGGACGCAGACAACACCCGCCGCAAAGGCGAGCTCGAGGCACAACTCGCGCAGGTACACGACGGCACGGTCGATGTGCTGGTGGGAACCCAAATGATCGCCAAGGGCCATGACTTCCGGCGCATCGGCATGGTGGTGGTGTTGCAAGCCGACCATGCACTCTATGCGAGTGACTATCGCGCCCCTGAGCGTCTTTTCGCACTGCTGATGCAGGCTGCGGGACGCGCCGGACGCGATGCCCAAGCCAGTACCTCTGGCCAGGGCTGTGACATGTGGGTGCAAACCCACTCTCCTCAGCACCCACTGTTTGAAGCTTTGCAAGCGCATGACTTCCCCCGCTTTGCCGAAGGCCAGCTAAAGGAGCGTGCCGCCAGTGGTTTGCCGCCCTTCATGCACCAGGCATTGCTGCGCGCGGAAGCACGCAGTCAAAGTGCGGCCCAAGCCTTCTTGCAGTCCGCTGAAGCGGCAGCACAAGCGCTCGGCGCAACGGAGGTTCAGATCTACCCCCCTGTGCCTATGGCCATGGCGCGCGTGGCCAATGTCGAGCGTGCCCAAATGCTCGTCGAGTCCACCTCACGACGCCATTTGCAGCAGTTTTTGCCTCGCTGGCTTGCCGCCTTGCAGCAATCGCGCGAAGCCCAGCGGGGGGTATTGCGCTGGGCGATCGATGTGGACCCCCAGTCGATTTGAGCCTCAGAGGCGTCCGGTCATGAGCGCCACACTCGCGGAAAAAGTGGCAAAGGCCAAAGCCGTAGAGTAGAGGATGATTTGCGCCACGCGCCCGGTATCGGCTCCGAAACGCTCGGTGAGCATGGCCACATTGCTCGCACTGGGCAAAGCAGCCACCAACACCACGGCCGTCAGCGCCAAAGGATCCATCGGCTCCCCCCATTGCGACAAACTGCTCAGAACCAGGAGCACCAACACCGGGTGGAGCAACAGCTTATAGCCCACCACCGGCAAGAAATCACGCCAAAGAATCGGGGGGTGATTGCTCTCACGCACCTGCCAGCGCGAGCGCGCGAGCACGGCGCCAATCGTGAACAAAGCGACGGGCGAAGCCGCGTCGGCGAGCAAGTCCACTGTCTTACCCACGGGGCCCATCAGGGCGTAATCGAGGTACGAACTCAGCGCCCCAAACACGATCGCCCAGGGCAAGGGGTTGGAGACGACGCTTTTGAGGGCATTTCGCGCGGCGGTCGCGGCGCCATGCTCATCGGCCCCATCCAATCGCGAGAGTGCAATACACGCTGAGGTCGTGAACAGCATGTCCACCACGATGGTGATGATGGCTGGCCCAATCACGCCCGTGCCCAACAGCGCCACCAGTAAGGGCACGCCCATAAAACCGGTGTTCGGAAAAGCCGCCACCAATGCCCCAAACGCAGCGTCATTCCAGCGCACGCGTCGGTTAAGGCTGACGGCCACGGTAAACACCACCATGCAAAACGCGCAAATGAAATACCCGAGCAACAGCTTGGCATCGAGCAGTTGGTCGAGTGGTGTACCCGCGCCAAACCGGTAAAGCATGCAGGGCAACGCGAAGTACAGCACGAAGCCATTGAGCCCGGGAATGGCTTCAAGGGGGAGCCAGCGGCGATGGGCAGCGACATAGCCCGCCAAAACCAACGCGAAAAATGGAAACGTGACCGCAAAAATGTTTAGCACCCCTCCATTGTGCCTTGCTTCGCTCCGCTATCATGGCCGGTTTGCGCTTTCTTTCGCCCCAATGTCCTCCGGCCTCAATTCCGCCCAGCTCGACGCGGTCAACCACCTCGACGGTCCCTGTCTGGTGCTCGCGGGCGCTGGCTCGGGCAAGACGCGGGTGATCACCCACAAAATCGCGCGCCTGATTCAAGTGGGCGTCGCACCCGAGCGCATCGCTGCCATTACCTTTACCAATAAAGCGGCCAGCGAAATGCGTGAGCGCGCACGGCAGCTTGTTGGCAAGGCCGCGCAATCGGTGTTGATCTGCACGTTTCACGCCCTGGGCGTGCGCATGTTGCGCCAAGACGGCGAGAGTCTTGGGCTCAAACCCCAATTCAGCATTCTGGACAGCCACGATGTCTTGGGCATCCTCAAGGACGCCGGGGGCACCTCCGATGTGGCCTTGGCCCGTCAATGGCAGTGGACCATCAGCCGCTGGAAAAACATGGGGCTTGGCGCCCAAGAAGCCGCAGCCCAAGCAGCAAGCGACGTGGAGCGCACGGCCGCGCTCATCATGGCGCGCTACGAAGAGCGGCTCACGGCCTATCAAAGTGTTGACTTTGATGACCTCATTGGCTTGCCCCTCAAACTTCTGCAAGAGCATGAGGCGGTGCGCGAGAAATGGCAGAGCCAACTCGCGCATGTGTTGGTCGATGAATACCAAGACACCAACGCCACCCAGTACGAATTGCTCAAATTATTGGTTGGCGCGCGCGCCTCCTTCACGGCGGTGGGCGATGACGACCAATCCATCTATGGCTGGCGCGGCGCGACCCTGGACAATTTGCGTCGATTACCGCTCGATTTCCCGCGCCTGCGCGTGATCAAGCTGGAGCAAAACTACCGCTCGACCAGCGCCATTTTGCGCGCCGCCAACAACGTGATTGGCCCTAACCCCAAGCTTTTTCCGAAAACCCTTTTCTCTGAACTGGGTGAGGGCGAGCCGGTTCGGGTGGTCGATGCGGACCATGAGGACCACGAGGCCGAACGCGTCGTCGCGCGCATTCAATCCTTGCGCGCGGGCCATGATCCCGCCAGTGCCGCGGGCGGGCGTGAATGGCGTGATTTCGCCGTGCTCTACCGGGCTAACCATCAATCCCGCGCCTTAGAAACGGCACTGCGCAAGGCCAATATCCCTTACAAGGTTTCCGGCGGCCAAAGTTTTTTTGAACGCGCCGAAATTCGTGACCTCTGCGCTTGGTTTCGACTGTGGGTGAACAACGACGACGACCCGGCCTTCCTGCGCGCCATCACCACGCCTAAACGCGGGGTAGGGCACCAAACCTTGGCCGCATTAGGCAGTTTTGCCTCGAAGTTTCGCATCAGCCTTTTTGAAGCGCTCTTTAGCCATAGCCTCCCCAGCGTGATCTCAGCACGTGCACTCACCGCCTTGCAGGAGTTTGGGCGGGAGATCAATGATCTTCAATACCGTGCCCGCCATACCGAAGGCAGCGAGGCTGCTCGGGCCTTTTTACTGGAATGGTTGCGCGATATTGGCTATGAACGTCACTTGTTCGACAGCGAGGACAGCGAAAAACTTGCGGCAGCGCGCTGGAGCAATGTACTGGAGTTTGTCGACTGGATGGCCTTGCGCTGCGGGGGGGAAGTGGATGATGAAACGGGCGTGCGCGTGATGCAGAAGCGCACCCACGTGCTCGATGTGGCGCAAACCGTGGCCCTTATTTCCTCTTTGAGTGAGCGCGAAAAAGACGCCAATGTCGTGACCCTCTCCACGCTGCACGCGGCCAAGGGCCTTGAGTGGACTCACGTGATTCTGGTTGGCATCAACGAGGGGCTTCTCCCCTTCTCGAACGATGAGGAAGCCGATGCCCAAAAACTCGTCGAGCGGGTACAAGAGGAGCGCCGGCTGATGTACGTGGGCATCACTCGGGCGCAGCGGACCCTGGCGGTGAGCTGGGTGCGTCAGCGCAAGCGCGGGCGAGAAATGGTCAAGGCCTCTCCCAGCCGTTTTATTGCCGAAATGTCGCTGGATGTCGCCACCGTCAAAGAAGATCCTCGCGCCAAACTGCGCGCCCTGCGAGCCGAGTTCGCGCAACGGGCGGCCGACACGCCTGCCGAACCCTTAACTTAAACGTATTACCGGCATACCATTCGTACTATGGAAAGGTATGCCGACAATAATTGCCAAACACCTACACAAGTTTCATTTTTTTAGGACTAAAGTGTTCATAACAGGTTTTATAGAGCCTTGCCCCATGAACATTTTTATCGTCGACTCCGTTCCCCTGCTGCACATGGCGTGTACACGCCTCGTGCGCAGCTTGGTGCAGTCTGCGAGCATTCAGTCGGGCTCATGGGCCATGCTCGAGCAAGCAATCCATCTCCAGGGTCCACCGGACATCATCATGCTCAACACTCCCACCATTCGTAATGGCGAGCAACTCTATGCCCTGAGGGACCAGTGTCCGAAGTCCTTGCTGATTCTGTTCGCCAGCACCACGCGTGGCCAGTCCTCCTTGCGCGTTGACGGCGCCGATCTCTACCTCGATGGGCATCAGCGGCCTGAACAATGTTTTCATAAGTTACACAAGCTGGTCACCATGCGCTTTCCTGAATTGGCCAGTGCCTTGCGTAGCCGGCCCCAAGCCCTCACCGAAAGGCAGTTGCAGCTCATCGTCGCCATCGCCAGTGGTTGTACCAATCAGGGCATTGCGGAATTGTTCCAAATCAGCCCTCACACCGTGAAGGTTCATCTCTGGCGTCTGTTCAAGAAATTCGGCGTCAAAACACGCTTGCAACTCATCAAAGCAGCACACGACAGTGGCATGCTGATCTGAACTCGTTGCAAGCGGCTCACGCGCGCCTTATCCAACGACAACGATTTCCTCACCCAACAATCGGTAGGCCGCATCGGCGTGTTGACCCATCTGTTGTTTCAGGGTCTCATCCAACACCAAGTTACGCGAACGCAGGTCGGACTTGTTGCGTTCCGCACGCACCAAGCCCTCGCGCTCAAATTCGCGCAACTTGAGGCGCACACACCGCTCGCTCACACTCATGCCACTGCCAAAGTACAACTCCTTGAGGGACTCGACCTGGATGGCCTCCTCCAAGCCTTGCTGCATTTGGGCAATGATGCCGAAATACAGTTGTCGACCGGAGAGCGTGCGCATTAGCGGTATTTCCCGAACCTCCCAACGCTGCAGTGCCGCCAATGCGCGCAAGACTTTGAGCATCCGCTCGGGTTGGCCCCAAATTTCATTCTGACTCATGCAAACTCCTTCATTGATCATTTGTAATGCGGATTATGCATAAGATTGCTATTGTTTCAACTATTTAGCTTACATATTTTTGAAATAAGTTCCGTTTATTCTACATTTGACTTCCGGAAGCCATTTATGGGTACTTAATGCCTAATTTTAAGCGAAATTTGGGAGGTCATAAAGCCTTATCAAAGGTTGAGAGCGGGTCGTCGCGCGCCCCTCGCAAGCATGCCCGGCGATGTTCACGCCGAAAAGTGGCCCTTCAAGCACTCATGGCCGCACGCGATGGGGTGCAGCCGCGCACGGGTGCGCCGGAGCCCCCCAACCAATCCGGTAAGCGTGCAGAGGAAGGCAGATAGGCCAACACTTTCTCGCAACGGCTGTGGTTGCGTTCGTCACTCACCAGAACGTCCACCCGAGTGCATCGCATCCCAAGTTTGTCACGCAACTCAATGCGCAGCATTTGTTTGAGTGCGACTTCACTGCCACGCTCATACCAGACCAGATCCTGCAACTCGTCCCACCGCAAAAACGTTTGCTTCTCTATGCGCAAGGCCAAGAGTTGGGGCACATGGGTCCAGAGAATCTCGAGGCCGTCGGCACGAAAACGCACCCCCACCACATCGAGCAAATCGCCTCCAAGGCTACGCCAGAGCAAAATACCCCCAGACAGTGCCGCCAGACTGGCCAAAAGCCACCACGCCAGAGGGTGGGTCACCTGCGCCCCGCTACCCCCTGGGGGCATCCACCACAAACTCGACGCCAGCGCCACACTGGCCAGCCCCAGTAACAAGCTCCACAAACGGGTTCTTTTCAAATAGTAGAGCGGGACTTCGCAGGTCAGCAAATAAGATTCGGCAACGGGTGTCATGACAAACTTCCTCAGACAGCCGCCATTCTCTCCTGCTCAGAGGCGTTTTTTTCCAAGTTGGGCACCAGAGAATCCCTAGCCATTTGTACATGACATTCCGATAGATGCGCCGCGCGTGGTGCGTCACCTTCCTCAATGGCCTGCCAAATGGCTGCATGCTCTTCCCATATGCCTTCTCGGCCAGCCTGACGCTGCAACACTGCGCCCATCACGCGGCGCAAATGAATCCAGTGCAATTGCGCGGTTTCGGTAATGTAGGGATTCCCGGAAGCTTCGTAAATCGCTCGATGGAAGGCCGTGTCCGCTTCAATGAGCGCTTGCACATCCGTCCCCTCGGCGGCTTTACGTCCCGCATCCAGCAGGGCGCGTGGAATCTTCATGCCACGCTCTGCCGCCAAACGGGCCGCCAGGGCATCGAGGGCACCACGAATCTGGTAGAGGTGCCCCATGCGCATCGGGTCGAGCCGGGCCACGACCAAGCCACGACCCGCCGCGTCCTCAAGGAGCCCGTCTTTCTTGAGCAAGCGCAGGGCCTGTAAGACCGGTGAGCGCGAGACATGCAGGCGCTCGGCCAAATCCTCCTGCGTGATGCGCTCGCCAGGGGAGAGCGTGCCGGCACTGATGGCATCGAGCAAGGTCTTGTAAACCTCGTCCACATAGTCTGTACGACTGGGAATTTGGGCAAGCGTCATGGCCATCGCTCCGGTTGCAGGCAGGCTCAAGGGACACCCCGAAGCCTGCTGCCCGATTAGGCGAACATATCGGGCTGGGTTTTCGCCAAATGGTCGTAAATCGGTTGGAAGTGGAGCCAGCCGATGTATTCCGAGCCCACATGCTCGCGGCTGTAGCGCGATCGATCGGGTGGCACCATGACGGGTTTGTGGCCGGTGGCCTCGACCAGCAGCTGCTGACGGCAGCAGCGCTCCAACGCCATGAACCAAAATGCCGCCGCTTCAATGCTGTGCCGGCTCGCGGTGAACAAGCCATGGTTTTGATGAATCGCGGCTTTCACCCCTTTGAACCAATCGCAAACGGCCAGCCCGGCGCGCTCTTCCACCGCCACTTGCCCTGCCTCATCCTTGATCACCACATGATCTTCAAAGAAAGCCGCCGCGTCCTGGGAAATAGGGTCCAAGGGGCGCCCCAGTGCCGCAAAGGCGGTGCCATACACGGTGTGGGCATGGCACATGGCAATGATGTCCGGATGCGCCTCGTGCACCGCTGCATGCAGCACAAAGCCCGCCCGGTTGATGGCGTGCTTGCCTTCGAGCACCATGCCTTTGTGATCGGCCAAAATCAGGTTGGAGACTTTGACCTGGGCAAAGTGCACGCACATGGGGTTGGTCCAGTAGAGCTCCGGGTGTTCAGGATCCCGAATGGTCAAGTGCCCCGCAAAGCCGTAATCGAGCCCTTCCAAGGCAAATGCCCGACAGGCCGCCACCAGGCGTTGCTTGCGGTGCAGGCGTTCGCTCTCAAAATTGTCGAACACCGGGATTTCGGGGTAA
>JACCDW011133863.1_pt1 | contig 14766 bp, 9 predicted proteins | sample 7449781 | NCBI WGS metagenome assembly JACCDW01 (sample SAMN15323449, study PRJNA562643) | freshwater metagenome | isolation source: river surface water | place: USA:Blue River Watershed | collected 2017-08-18
GCCCCGACATCTGCCCTGTTAAATTTTGGAAACAGACGTAGCAATGCAGGTTTTAATTTTGTTGAAAATGTTGGAAATAGTGTTTCCAATGCAGTTAACTCAGTGGCCAATGTTGCCTCGAATGTTGCAAATTCAGCAGTCAACTCTGTTACGAACATTCTTCCGAATATAAACACTGGAGCGTCTAACTCTGTATCGAAAGGACTCAAGGCGCCTTCTGGTGCCGCAATCGCTATATTTGTAGTCCTTGTTACAGTAGTCGTACTTTTGGGTATCTTCTGGAAACAAGTTCAAAGTGGATTCGAACGTCTCTATGATAGTCTTCGGACTGCTCTCGGTGCGCAACCAACTCCTTCAAAGGTGGAACCTGTAACTCCGCCTGTAACGATGCAACCCGAAGCTCCGCAAAATGATATGGTGCATGAGTCAAAACTTGTAGAGAAGATTTTGCCAGGTCGTCAAGAAGTGTTTAACGTAAGTAAGAATTCGTATACGTATTATGATGCTGAGCCTCTCTGTAAGGCTATGGGTGCTGAATTAGCAACTTATGAGCAAGTCAAAGAGGCTTACGCAAAAGGTGCTGACTGGTGCAATTATGGTTGGGTGAAGGGCCAGATGGCTGTCTATCCTACACAGCAATCTACCTATGAGGCGCTTCAACAGGGTCCAGAAGCGGAGCGTGGCTCTTGTGGTAGACCTGGCCTCAATGGCGGATTCTTTGACAATCCTGAACTGCGCTTTGGTGTAAACTGCTACGGTGTGAAGCCTCCTCAGAAAGATCACGATGCGACAGTGATTACAAGTGGTGAGGGTGCACCTTTGAGCCCTGGCATGCTCGAGTTTGAAAAGAAAATGAACAAGTACCGTGGGGAAGCCAGTTCCATTGGCATTTTACCTTGGAATAAGTCCACCTGGAGCAATTAATATGTACGACGATCTCCGCCGTATGCAACACCTTCTTCATGAGGTGACTGTCCATAAACAGTTTCCTCTTGCTCATCCTCTTCGAACGCCATCTTCCAGCGACGGTGCGTTTTGCTTCGTTCCAAATCCAGAATGTGCCACACAAACTGCTGAATATCCATGCGCTGAGAGTGTCCTTCTGGAGAATCGTCGAAAAGTCCACAGGTTGTCCATGCATCCATAAACTCCTCGAGTTCATGCGAAGAGAGTTGTAGACACATAAAATCAAAATCATCCTGCGTACCTGGACCCGCAGTTGCATAATTAATATGAAGCTCAGTATTCCAGTATCGCGTTTGCCAAACATGCGCAAAGGCCCACGCACGAAACTTGGCGACTGTATCCTTCACTGTACCTGTAGTGCAATACCCTTTTTGTTTGAGGTAGGGCAAGAGTCCATTTTCGATACAAGTTTCCAGCCATTGGTCTGGTAGCCCTTGGAGCCACTGATACCGAACATGCTGTTTTGCATCGCGTGTCCAGCTCTTGCAAATCGTCTGCGCAGGACTCGGAAGTTGTTTCCTGAGCATGTAGTTAGTTTCTATACTCTCCTTCTACATTTTAGAAGCACTTTTACTTTAGGTATTGGTTATTTGGGGTGCCACCTAAAGGCGGCGGAGGCGGAACTGCCGTCGGTAAGGGTGTTTTTTTAAGACGAGCAATGTTCGTTGTATCCAACTGTTTTTGATGTTTGATGAATCGAAGAATATTGTCAGTCTCGTCCATTCCATTGCCTTTTCCAAGGTAATATTTACGAAGATACGTTTCCAAACGGGGAAATGTAAGAGCAGGAGGACATCGTTCTTCTGTTATACTAAGTGTAGCCCCTGTAACTTGTATAACCGCATTTTCCATTTTGTTTTGACGGAGATTGTTAATAATTTCAGCCTCAAACTTGTCACGCAGTTTTCGGGCACCGGTAGCTTGTTTGCTGTAATTAGATGCTAAGTTATCATAATGGATATAGTTACGAATCCAGGTTGCAAACTGATTGGCTTGGCTACCTGCAGGTGGCGGTTGAGTTGTCATTCCCTAGTTCTTCTATCGCTAGGGAAAAGAAGCCGTTCTAGCTAGCGCAGCTGGTAGGCGCATAAACACTACAAGTAGAGTAATCGTAATCATAATTGTTAACAGTACAAACAATACACAAAAGATAATAATGTACGGAAATAGACGTTCAAAGACATGGTTTAGAATAGGGTCAAGTAAAAAAACGGTGAGCATTTTTTTATTCTCATCTTTTTGCACGAGTCGAATACATTTTTGTAGAAATTTCTCTATGTAATTGGGTGATTTTGAACTTGTAGAGGACACTGAGCCTGAATCGGATGCGTTTGACTCGTGATGCATGGTTCCTCCGCTGAGGTAGGATTTAAAACGAATGCCCTTTACCGCAAGTAGTACGATGGAAGACTCCCATAAGCCTCTGTTTTCATCAGCATTTAAACGGACATTAGGGCCAGATGGCAAATACACGTATTCCTTCTCGTCCTTATATACTCAAAAAGAGGGAACCCCCTCTTGGAATGAACAAGCACCTTTTGCGGTGGTAGGAGAAACCGTCTATGCAGACCCTAACTGGGCAAATACTGCAGATTTGACACAAGTCTTTGAACGTTTGCCAGAAGAAACCAGAAATCCTACACTTCTGAATCGTGTGTTTGAAAAGTGGATTGTGGACTGTAGTGGAGCCTTCACAAAGCCTCCGACGATTACACAATGTCTAGCAAATGCTGTAAGCGTATGGGACAGTAATGTTCCGACAGCAACTGTGCTAGAAACGGAAGAAAAGGACAACTGGAGTTTGCAGTGGGTTCCGACACGTGTACACGTCGCTGTTCCTCACTTTTACTTGTATTGGGCACCTTGTTATAAAGTTCCCGAATCCCGTATCCCGGATTTTGCAGAGGCTGGACAACAAGAAGATTCCAAGATTTCTGAGTTTGCGTCCCAGGATATCCAATGTCCTGAAAAGACATACACTATAACAACCAATACCCGACAAGGTGATTGGCTTCAAGAAATACCCGAATTGCAAGTTCCTCTTTCTGAGGGCCCAGCACTCCGACTTAGTGGAGAGGAAGAGGACCCAGGTATGATAAAGTTCCGCAATCGTGTCCATGAGGCCCGAATGAAAGCAAAGTTGGCCCGTTACAAGGCGGAGCGTATGGCTCAGAGATTTGAGGAACGGTACGGCTTTTATCCGAGTGAAGATGAAGACGAGGCTCAAACGGAGGCGGACCTCAGTGATTGACCGCATGAAGTTTGAAAAATTATACACTTGCTCTATTACAGAAACACCAGATGGTAGGCGGAAAGAATCTGACTACAGGTCTATTAGTTGTTGTTGTGGTGGCTGCTTTTGTATATTTAGTTGACCCTACATTCTTCGGTCTCTTGGGCTCTAAGCAGGGCTTTGCCGATGCTGGTATGGGTGGTAATGGTTGCCCGCCCGGCCAGAAGAAGGTCAATGGTGTTTGTGTAAGTGGTTTTGCGAATATGGCGAGCTCTACGAGCACGGGTGAGGCGGGTGCTGGCCAAATGAGCAATCCTGGAATGACGAATGTTGCCAATGAGACTGGAAACCCGCACTCTATGGGTGCTACTATGGGCGTAAGTGCTTCTCCTCAACCGGTCATCAAGCAGGGTTTTGAGGACCTTGCAAGCATGGAGGGCCCTGCCAACTTTGGCTCACCGGCCCAGCCCGCGGGTTGCTACCCTCGTGACCAGCTGACGCCCGCTGAGCTGCTCCCCAAGGACCAGAACTCCGTCTGGGCGGAGCAAAACCCGATGGGCCCTGGCTCTCTCAAGGGCAAGAACTTCCTCAGCGCGGGTGCTCTGATTGGTGTCAATACGGTTGGTCAAAGCCTCCGTAACGCCAACTGGCAGCTCCGTTCTGAGCCTCCGAATCCGCAGGTCCCCGTCAGCATCTTTAACCAGAGCACCATTCAACCTGACGTCAATCGTCGCCCGTTGGAAATCAATTAAAGCGTATCTGTACGGTAAGATAACCCTATTTTCTAGCATAGTTCAAAGAGTATGCTAGAAAACAACAAGTACGTGTTAGAGAGCTAGCAATGAATGCTGGTGAATTCATTGAATTGAAACAGTATAAAATAATAGGAGGATGCTGTGCACCACCAACTAAAATTCCTGTAGAAGGTCCTACTGGTTCGACCGGTCCAATAGGTCCAACTGGACAAACGGGTCCAACTGGCCCAGGTATAGGTCTATCAGGGCCTCCTGGCGCGGTTTTATTTTATGATGGAGCAGGGAGTGTATCAACATCTTCCTATTTTACCTTTGATCCTACATTTCCACCTTATGGTAAATTAACTGTGGATGGTTATATTGATCCTATTTCCGTTATATTCACAAAACAGGGTGTAACATCTGGTATAACAGGAGTTTGGGTTGATGCAGATACTTATATTCGTTATAACGATGAATATTTAATAACTTCATCTACTCCGGGCTCAGGAGGTACAGGGATTACAGGAAATACTGGTCCGACAGGACGTACTGGAGCAACTGGTCCAACTGGGTATACTGGTGCAACTGGTCCAACTGGGTATACTGGTGCAACTGGTCCAACTGGTCCAACCGGTATTACAGGTCCAACAGGTCCTGTTGTTGCTTATATCTTTGATGGTGGCAATGCTGCAAGTTCCTATGTTCTAGGTCCAGCCTTTGACTGTGGTAACGCAAGTTAATCACATAAAAATAATCTAAATTATCAGCGTGTCATCTATTAGGAGTCTACACAGGACAGGATGCCGAACATACAACTACAGTTCCGAAGGGATTCATCCGCGAACTGGTCATTGTTTAATCCAGTTCTGGCGAGTGGAGAAATGGGAATTGAATTGGATTTTTATCCCTATCTGTTCAAAATTGGAAACGGAACCACTCCTTGGAATGCACTTCCTTACGGTGGTTTTACTGGCCCGACCGGACCCGCTGGAGGGGGAGGGGGTGGTGGCGGTAGTGGAGATACTGGTGCTACAGGATATACTGGATATACAGGTCCAACTGGTCCGCAAGGAGTTCCTGGGTCTGCAGTCAATACTGGTGCTACAGGATACACTGGATATACAGGATATACCGGTCCAACTGGTTCTACTGGTGTAACAGGTACAACTGGTCCAACAGGATCTACTGGAGCAACAGGTGCAACAGGACAAACTGGTAGTACAGGTCAAACAGGTGCAACAGGTTGGACAGGATCAACTGGTCCGACGGGTCCACAAGGAGTTCCTGGATCTGCAGTCAATACTGGTGCTACAGGATACACTGGATATACAGGGCCAACAGGTCCAACAGGTACGACAGGTTTTACTGGTGTTACAGGTCCAACAGGACGGACGGGTCCTACGGGTATAACGGGCCCAACAGGACAGACGGGTCCATCTGGTCCTACTGGGTTTGGTGATACGGGTCCAACAGGACCGGCAGGTTCTGGTGGAGGTGGCACGTTAGCAGTCTTAAAGGTGCCCATTGCTGTGACAAATTTTAATTTTTCAACTGCAGTAGCTACCGGTTTCCCTAGTGGATGGACATATGTAGTTGGCGGCGCCGATGCATCATCCTTTAGTTTGACAATTAGTGGATATAGTGCTACGAATATACCAGTATTTGTTATGACAGGATATATAGTTACAGGTGCTGTAGGTACACCGACATGGACAAATGTACAGCGTCAATTTGGTGTACAGACAGGAACCGCTGCTCTCCAGTCAGTTGTTAATAATGGTGTAAATACAATAACATTTACGAATATAACAAAGGCAAGTAATTTTCCTGCTACTCAAAATGATACAAATGGGTATGCATTATATATCTTCTTTCAAATTTTGAATTAACTCATCCCTTCAAACTATTAGCATAAGAAATATATTTTTTGTTTTTTATGCTAAAGAATAGATATGCCGTTGAATCCTCCGATCTGTCTAGAGGTATTCTTTACAAATGTGGCACAGACAGGCCCTACCACATATACAACTACTTTTACAACAAGTGGTCAGGGCTACAATGGTGGCAATAATTTTTATGATGGTACGACCATTGCTGTTGGTATGTGGTGTGGTAATAATGGAAATGGTTATTCCTTTCAAATTACAGCTGTTTCCAATCAAACAAGTGGTTCATGTGATGCTGTCCTAGAAGATGTAAATGGATTCAATGCTCTTATTGACCCTTCTGGAATTGGTGGTGGCCCTGGAAATAATGTACTCGGTTATATTTATGAGCTCAATGAATTAAACTTACCGGTTTTAAATGAAGTAAATAATCCTCCAAGTGTAGTCTGGACAGATTCTCAGCTCGCAAGATTTGTATTTACACAAACTGGAACAACTGGAAGTGGTGGCGGCGGTACAGGATTTACTGGGTATACTGGATATACAGGTGCAACAGGATATACTGGCTCCACAGGAGCAACCGGTGAAACAGGTTCTACTGGAGCTACGGGCTCTACAGGTGAGACAGGTTCCACTGGTTCCACTGGAGCTACTGGAGCTACTGGAGAGACAGGTTCTACTGGTTCCACTGGAGCTACTGGTTCTACAGGTGCTACTGGTTCTACAGGTGCTACTGGAGCCACAGGTTCTACAGGTGAGACAGGTTCCACAGGTGCCACTGGTGCTACAGGAGCCACTGGTGCTACAGGTGAGACAGGTTCCACAGGAGCTACTGGTTCTACAGGTGCTACAGGAGCCACTGGTGCTACAGGTTCTACAGGTGAGACAGGTTCCACAGGAGCTACTGGTTCTACAGGAGCTACTGGTTCTACAGGTGCTACAGGAGCCACTGGTTCTACAGGTGCTACAGGAGCCACAGGTTCTACAGGTGAGACAGGTTCCACTGGAGCTACTGGAGCCACAGGTTCTACAGGTGAGACAGGTTCCACTGGAAGTACAGGAGCTACAGGTGCTACAGGAGCCACTGGAGCAACTGGCGAGACAGGTTCTACAGGAACTACTGGCTCTACAGGTGAGACAGGTTCCACTGGAGCTACAGGAGTAACAGGTTCCACAGGCACTACGGGAAGTACAGGAGCTACTGGCTATACTGGTGCTACAGGAGCCACTGGAGCAACTGGCGAGACAGGTTCTACAGGTGCTACTGGAAGTACAGGAGCAACCGGTTCTACAGGAAACACAGGAGCAACAGGTTCCACAGGCTCTACTGGAAGTACAGGAGCTACTGGCTATACTGGTGCTACAGGTGCTTCAGGAGCAACTGGCGAGACAGGTTCTACAGGAGCTACTGGCTATACTGGTGCTACTGGAGAAACAGGTGCCACTGGTGCCACAGGTTATACAGGTTCTACTGGCGCAACCGGTGAAACAGGTTCAACAGGTGCAAAAGGACAGTCCTATTTGGAATATACGATTGATCCTGGTAATAATGGTAATACTTTTATTGAAGTGATTAACACCACAACTATCCAGTCTTTGCCTGGCGGACCTGCAAACTGGAATGGTCGTGTATCATCAACAATTCCAATTATAGGTCCTTGTAGAATACAATTTACATGTGATTTTCCATTTGCGACTGTTGGACTCAGTGATAATCCCTCCTATGCAAGCAGTGATGTACTAAATTATTTTAATGCAGGAATCTATTTTGATATAAATAATACATTTCGTGTTGCGTGGTATGATGGCAGCACAAATAATCTTGACCCTTCGAGTGGATATCCTGCAAATGGGTATTCCTCATCTGATATTTTTAGTATTGTCTATGATGGAACAGTTTTCTACTATTATAAGAATAATACCTTACTCAGAACTACTGTCAATTACCAGAATTTACCCTTGTATCTAACGATTGCTATGGTAGCAAACAATCCACCCGTAACAACTGTAACAGTATCCAATATTCAATTCATGCCTATTGGACTTGGCTCTACAGGATACACTGGAGCCACAGGTTATACTGGTGCTACTGGCTCTACAGGTGAGACAGGTTCTACAGGAAGTACTGGAGCTACTGGCTCTACAGGCGCAACAGGAGCAACTGGTTTTACAGGATATACTGGTTCCACAGGAGCTACAGGTGTAACTGGTGAGACAGGTGCTACAGGTTCTACAGGTGCTACTGGCTATACAGGTTCCACAGGAGCTACAGGTGTAACTGGTGAAACCGGTGCAACTGGCTATACAGGATACACAGGTTCCACAGGAGCTACAGGTGTAACTGGTGAAACCGGTGCAACTGGTTATACTGGCTCTACAGGATACACTGGAGCAACAGGAGTAACAGGTCCACAGGGTATTCCTGGTGCAGGCGGTGTGGTTGCCTATTGGGGCTCTTTCTGGAGTACACAGGACCAAACAGTGGATCAGACTCCTGACGCGCCGTATCCAGCGACTCTGAATTCATCAGATCCGAATAATGTTGGTGTTGTACTTCAAGGGAGTACACCCACAAGTCAAATCAAAGTCCAACAGGATGGCATCTATAACATTCAGTTTTCGGCTCAGATTCGAGATACAACTTCTGGAGGAGCTGCAAATCAAGTGAATATTTGGCTGCGAATTAATGGCTCAGATGTCGCTGAGACGAATACATTCGTATCCATGGATAATCAGAATAGCTTTGTTGTAGCAGCATGGAACTTTGTGGTTAAACTGAATACGAATGATATTATTGAACTTGTATTTTACACTACGGATACTGGAATCATTCTAGATGCGGATAATACACTCGCTCCAGCGGCACCCAATGTTCCCTCTTTGATTGTTACTGTGACACAAGTCACATATGCAGGACCAACAGGAGCGACAGGTTACACAGGAGCAACTGGTGCAACGGGTGCAACAGGTGTAACGGGTGAGACTGGTGCAACAGGAGCGACTGGATACACTGGTTCTACAGGTGCAACAGGTGTAACGGGTGAGACAGGTGCAACTGGAGCAACGGGTGCAACTGGATACACTGGTTCTACAGGCGATACAGGTGCAACGGGTGAAATTGGACCTACAGGATATAATACGTATTATATTTTTGATGGTGGTACACCGTATACAACGTATACAGTTGGCCCAGCCTTTGATGCAGGTGGTGTAGGCTATACAGGAAATACGGGACCGAGTGGTGCATATGATGGAACACAATTACACTTACAATTCCGTCGTGGTACATCTACTAACTGGGCAACCGTGAATCCTGTCCTTTTTGGTGGTGAAATGGGCATTGAAACAGATACGAATCTTTTTAAGATAGGCGATGGTGTGACAGATTGGAACAATTTGCCTTATGGTGGATTGAATGGTGGTACAGGATTTACTGGTGCAACAGGATTTACGGGTCAGACAGGTCCTTCTGGCGTAACAGGGCCTACAGGACAAACAGGACCATCAGGTGCAACAGGTCAGACAGGACCTTCTGGTGTAACAGGACAGACAGGACCTTCTGGTGCAACAGGATCAACTGGAACTACTGGATCAACAGGTTCAACAGGATCTACAGGAACGACAGGTCCAACAGGGTCTACTGGACAAACAGGACCAACTGGGTTTACAGGACCAACTGGACGTACTGGTTCGACCGGTTTTACAGGGCCAACAGGAATTACAGGGCCGACAGGTGCACCAGCAGATGGCTTATACCCAAGCAATTATGTAGTAAATGGATACTTATCTACAAATATAACAATTCCAAGTAACTTAGATACGGTAATTAACTTTTCGGCAGAGTTTGACCCTCAAAATTGGTGGAATTCAGTGACTTCGCAATTTAAACCAACTGTAGCTGGATATTATAATATAACATATACCGCTTGGTGGAACTTGGCCAATACCTGTAATAATCAAAACAATCTTCAAGCTCGTAAAAATGGTAACACGTTTATGATACTTCAGACACCACTAGTATCTACTGTTGGGTATTCTCAAAGTGGTTCTAAGCTTCAGTATCTCAATGGAACAACAGATTATATTGATTTTACAGCTTATACATCTGCTACTGCGCCAGGACAAATCATCCAATATGGAAGTGCATCTGGGCAAGGTACTTATTTTTCTGCGTCGCTTCAACTTGGTGGAAATACTGGACCAACAGGAGCGTCTCCAGCTGATTTAACTGTAAGTTCTATAACAGTAAACGGAACGACAAGTGTAAGACAAATTCAAGAAGTGGTTTCAACATACACAAATCCAACTGGCACTGTAACATTTAATTGGAGCAATGGAGCAATTTATTATGTGTCCAGTATGACTTCTAATTTTACCGCTAATTTTACAAATATTCCTACAACTGCAAATCGTTCCTATGTAACAACATTAATACTTCAACAGTCTACAGCAACTGCGGCGTTTACAAGCACTGTGCAAATTAACGGTTCTACACCAAATCTTCGTTGGCCTAATTCTACAGTGCCAACACCCACTTCTAATCGTACAGAAGTTGAAAGCTTTACGATTTTTGGAAATGGTGTGAGTACCTGGTATGTAATGGGACAACTCACAAGCTTTGGTTAGAATACGTAAGTGCCTAGGTGTCTCTAAAAATACGTAGTGTATCAAAAGAGAGTTTTCTTTTAATACACTAGGAAATGCCCTTTATTGGTTCAATAGAGGGCACGTTTGGTTATGGTAGACCACAATCGATTACAAATTTTAATCAAATTAATTTAGATACATTTTCAAATTGGCATCGATTAAATGCTTCTAATTATACACCAAATATTACGAACTTTTATTTTTATGTGTTTGATGGTACAGCAAACTCTATTACGGATGGTGGTCTAGATATGTGGGATGTTGGTAATTACATTTCTCTAGGAGGTTTCCGGACTGCTGCAAGTAATAATTATGGAGTAGTCTCAAATACTCCCCAAACAAACAATGGATTTTTTATTAGTCAGGCGAATGTTTGGCCGCAAATCGCATTTGCATACGTTGCTTCAGGAACTATTATCTGGTCAAATGCTGGTGATGTAGGTAGTGACGGTTCAGGCTCTTTTTCTAACTTTTCAGGAACCTATACGACATCTTCCTCAGGACGATATGGACAGTATTGGGTGAATGAAAATTACAATGCTGTTGACCCAACAATTTGTTATGTTTGGTTTACGATTTTGAATCCAGTCTATTCTAGTGCACTGACAGCTAGTAATGATGGTCGTAAACAAAATGTAAATAACACATACACACAGTTTTTTTCTGTTACGGGAACCAACATTTGTTTTTCACAAATGCTTTTATCCCGTTCAAGTGGTGCATTCATTCCTACAACAGATATTTCAAACTACATTACAAATTATGTCCAAAATGCACAACTTGTAATCTCTTAAAGAATAGTTTTATCGTAGCGAGATAGAATGCCGTACATTCAGCTCCAGTTCCGTCGAGGAACGGCTGCAACGTGGTCATCGGCCAATCCCGTCTTGGCAGCGGGCGAGTTGGCGATTGAGACTGATACTAATAATTTCAAAATTGGTGATGGAGTTCAAGTTTGGAACCTACTTCCCTATGGAGGTTTACAAGGAGTTACTGGATATACGGGTTATACTGGTTACACTGGTTCAACAGGTCCAACTGGTGTGACAGGTCCTTCTGGAAATTTATTTAATACTCAGACAACAACCGCTGTTACCCCTACACCAGTGGAGGGTGGTTCAGAAACGTTTACAGTTGCATCTGGTTTATCATACATTAGTGGTAATTCTATCGTTGTTGTAGATTCGACGAATTCTGGAAATCGGTTTGAGGCAACGGTTACAACGTATAATTCAGGAACTGGTCAACTTATAGTTGGTGGAATTACAAATATTCAAGGTGTATTTACAAATCAAGTTTATAATATTAATTTAGACGGTATTGATGGACCAACAGGGTACACTGGCTCAACAGGAGCAACTGGTGTAACGGGTGAAACAGGTGCTTCAGGAAGTACAGGAGCTACAGGTTCTACTGGATATACAGGAGCTACAGGTGCAACAGGTGTAACAGGTGAAACAGGTGCAACAGGTGCAACAGGAACTCAAGGACCTGCTACATTCACTTGGAATTCTTCTGGTGCGGATGCAGTTCTTGTCAATCAAACAACTATTGCAAAAGTAGGCGGTATCCAAGCATGGGACACAGCCTTTTATTCCTCTGAAGGATGGATACGTGGTGTATTTATGTCGTGGTCAGCTGCACAAACTTCTGCAATTTGCCTTATGGGACTTTCTGAGACAGCTACACCAACTGCACCATTTTATGGTGACATTAAATATAACTTTGTGCTGAATGAAAGTGGAAATCCAGGACAATGGCGAATTGATGAAAATGGTTCATCGGTTGGAGTAACAGGTTCCTATACAACTTCAAGTGTATTTGAGATTACATACGACGGTATGTATATGACATACTATGTTGATGGCACGCAAGTGTATCAATCCAATCGTTCTGTCGGTTTAGCACTCTATTTGCTTGCAGTTTTCCTAGATAATGGCACATTAACAAATGTACATTATGGACCTATGGGAAGTATAGGCCCAACTGGTTCAACTGGATATACTGGTGAAACGGGTGCCACGGGTGCTACGGGTGAGACTGGTACAACAGGGCCTACTGGAGCCACTGGTGCAACTGGCGTAACTGGTTCAACAGGTGAGACAGGTTCAACAGGTTCAACAGGTGTCACTGGAGCCACTGGTGCAACGGGCGTAACTGGTTCAACAGGTGCTACTGGTGAGACAGGTTCAACAGGTGCCACAGGAGTAACAGGCTCAACGGGCGTAACTGGTTCAACAGGTGCTACTGGTGAGACAGGTTTCACAGGTGCTACAGGTGTAACTGGAACAACGGGCGCGACAGGTTCGACAGGTGCAACTGGTATGACAGGCGCATCAGGTGTAACTGGACCAACAGGTGCAACAGGTTCGACAGGTGCAACTGGTGTAACAGGCGTAACAGGACCTACTGGTGCACAGTTGTATCCCATTGTTTGGCCATCTAATTTAAATCCTCTACTTATTTTAACTGCATACAATGATATTACTACAAATACAACCACGCAGTATCAAATTGGCCAATCTCAAACTACCTATCAATTCTGTCAAGCAAGCGCAAATCTTCTGACAGATGGTACCTATAATACACCCGTTGTAACACGGCGAGGATTTGGACTTATTGATAGTAGTAATACCTTTTATGGATTTTTTGTTCAGACTGGAACTTTAGCAAACTCGTTAATCCTTGTCTATGGTGGAGGATCAGAAGAAATTGTAGCATCGTATGTAAATGATTCTGGACTAACTGTGGAAATGCTTCCTAATGTAGTAAATTTCTATATCAATGGTGCTTTGGTAGCATCTAAGAGTGTGAGTAATCCTGGAGGTCCTTGGCAAATCTATGTTGAACTTACTAAGAGTGGTGATCGTGTTTATAACATGTCATTTGTAAATATGCTAAAAGGTGATACTGGATATACGGGAGCTACAGGATCATCTGGAGCTACTGGTGCAACGGGTCAAACAGGTGTAACAGGAACTACAGGTTCATCAGGCGCCACAGGTGCTACAGGTGCGACAGGTGCGACAGGTGTAACTGGGCCAACAGGTCAGACAGGGGCAACAGGACAAACTGGTTTTACTGGTTCTACAGGAGAAACTGGTTCTACTGGTTCAACTGGAGCAACAGGAAGCACAGGAAGCACGGGTGCAACTGGTGAGACAGGAAGCACAGGAGCAACTGGTGAGACAGGTTCTACAGGCTCGACTGGAGCATCAGGTGCAACTGGTTCTACAGGTGCAACTGGTTACACTGGTTCTACAGGCTCGACTGGAGCATCAGGTAGTACAGGTGCAACAGGAGCAACTGGTGAGACAGGTTCTACAGGCTCGACTGGTGCTACAGGTGCAACTGGTTCTACAGGCGCAACTGGCTCTACAGGTGCTACTGGTGCCACAGGTGCTACTGGAGAAACGGGTATGACAGGTGCTACTGGATATACAGGAGCTACTGGGGCCACTGGAGCGACTGGAGCAACTGGTGAAACAGGTGTGACAGGTGTAACAGGAAGCACTGGAGCTACTGGTGCAACTGGAGAAACTGGTGTGACAGGTGCAACAGGATATACAGGAGCAACTGGAGCGACTGGTGAGACAGGTTCCACTGGAGCAACTGGCGCCACTGGAGTTACGGGTGCAACTGGAAGTACTGGTAGTACTGGTGAAACAGGTTCTACGGGAGCTACTGGAGCCACTGGAGAAACTGGCACCACTGGAAGTACTGGTAGTACTGGTGAAACAGGTTCCACAGGTCCAACAGGTGTAACTGGTAGTACAGGAGAAACAGGTTCTACAGGAGCAACTGGCGCCACTGGAGTCACGGGTGCAACTGGAAGTACTGGTAGTACTGGTGAAACAGGTTCTACAGGTGCAACAGGTGAAACAGGCCCTACTGGACATACTGGTCCAACTGGACCATTAGGGGCACCAGGTGATATTGGTTGGACAGGTTCTACTGGACCTACAGGTGGCACTGGTGTTACAGGCTCAACTGGAGCGACTGGTGAGACTGGTTCGACTGGAGCCACTGGATACACAGGTGCAACAGGTGCAACTGGAGCGACAGGTGAAACAGGTTCCACAGGAGTAACTGGAGCGACTGGCGAAACAGGTTCCACAGGAGCGACTGGAGCAACTGGCGAAACAGGTTCCACAGGAGCTACTGGAGCTACTGGCGAAACAGGTTCCACAGGAGCTACTGGAGCAACTGGCGAAACAGGTTCCACAGGAGCTACTGGATACACAGGAGTAACTGGTGAAACAGGTTCCACAGGAGTAACTGGAGCGACTGGTGAGAC
>JACCDW011982484.1_pt1 | contig 14766 bp, 16 predicted proteins | sample 7449781 | NCBI WGS metagenome assembly JACCDW01 (sample SAMN15323449, study PRJNA562643) | freshwater metagenome | isolation source: river surface water | place: USA:Blue River Watershed | collected 2017-08-18
GTCAGCTAGAGACAAATTTGAGTCAGCTAAAAAATATTTAAATTATAGCAATGTTACTATGTGGTATATAGCAGACAAATTTAATAAAATTGAATTAATTTGGAAAGGCTCGAAATACTCATCTGATCCAGGAACTACAAATTTAGAAGGACTCATTACTAGAGTTAATCAAATTATTGAGGTAATTTCAGATACAACAGATAATTCAATAATTAAACAAAGATTAAGAGATTTACAATTGAAGTCGATATTATATGAACAATAGAAAAACCAAACAAGAAATATTAGATGATATATCAAAAAAAGAATTCTTTGATGAACAAAAAGAATATAGTGATTTTTTCATGTTATGGTATGATGGTTTATTAGAAGATTACTTCTATGATTTTCACGAAATCTACTTTCATATGTGGTTAGAGGATCAATCAAGACTTAGGGATGATAAAATAGACGAAATATTAGATTTGTCCAAAAAGAATAGATTAGGAGATTTTTTTCCTAAGGATTTTGATAATTGAAAACTATTTCTTATATTTGTATTAAATAATTAGAAATATGTATATAACAACTGTTACATCAGAAATCATAGAGAATAAACAAAACATTAATTTTTGTGATCTTTTTCGTATGGCTCAAGATTATGAACATCAAATTTTGATGGAAGAACTTCGTGATGAAATAAATAAATAATATACACGGTCGGGTGGCTGAGCATTTAGGCAGAGACCAGCAAAGTCTTTTACGGTAGTGAGAATCTATCCCCGACCTCAAACTTTTACAACTATGACACTTAAAGAAAAAATCAACAAAGATTACATCGACGCCTTCAAAGCTAAAAACACCTTATCAAAGAACTTACTTTCTGTAATTAAAGGTGAGATTCAAACTATTGAAAAAAACACAGGTGTTGAAAATCTAACAGATGAAGATGTTACTAAAATTCTTAACAAGTCTGTTAAGTCATTAAAAGAAACACTTTCTTCTCTTACCGATCCAGATAAACTATCATTTTCTAAAACCGAGTTAGAAATTGTAGAATCTTATTTGCCTAAACAAATGTCAGCTGAAGAAATTGAATCAAAAATCGATTCTTTAATTTCCTCTGGTATTACTAATATTGGTGCTATTATGAAAGAGTTTAGTTCTTTACCTGTAGATAAAAAGATAGTCTCTGAATTAGCAAAGGCTAAGATGAGTTAAGTTTTAAGAAACTTCCTATTAAAGACATAATATAAATTGAAAATTAATTTATATTATGTCTTATTTTTTTACATCAGAATCTGTTTCTGAAGGTCATCCAGATAAAATTGCTGATCAAATATCAGATGCCTTAATCGATAATTTCTTAGCTTTTGATCCAGAATCTAAGGTCGCTTGTGAAACACTTGTTACTACTGGTCAAGTTATTTTAGCCGGTGAAGTTAAATCTACAACACAACTCAATGTTCAATTAATTGCAAGAAAAGTAATTGAAAATATTGGATATACTAAAAGTGAATATATGTTTGATGCAAATTCTTGTGGTATACTATCAGCAATTCACGAGCAATCTACTGACATTAATCAAGGTGTTGAAAGAACAAATAAAGAAGATCAAGGAGCAGGAGACCAAGGTATGATGTTTGGTTATGCTACAAATGAAACTGATAATTATATGCCTTTACCTTTAGAATTATCACACTTACTTTTGAGAGAGCTATCAGAGATACGAAAAGAAGGTAAGAAAATGAAATATTTGAGACCAGATGCAAAAAGTCAAGTTACAATTGAATATGACAAAAAACATAAAGCCAAAAGAATTGATACGATTGTAATTTCAACTCAACATGATGATTTTGAACAAGACGATGATAAAATGTTAGATAAAATTAGAAAAGATGTTAAAAAGATTTTAATTCCTCGTGTTATTAGTAAATGTCCTAAAAGAATTCAAAAACTTTTCAAATCTGATTTTACATTACACGTCAATCCAACTGGTAAGTTTGTAATTGGTGGACCTCACGGAGATACTGGATTAACTGGTAGAAAAATCATTGTTGATACCTATGGTGGTAAAGGAGCTCATGGTGGCGGTGCTTTCTCAGGAAAAGATCCAAGTAAGGTTGATAGAAGCGCAGCTTATGCTACTAGACATATTGCTCGTAATTTAGTTGCTAGTGGTGTTTGTGACGAAGTTTTAGTACAAGTCGCTTATGCAATTGGAGTGGCTGATCCAGTTGGTCTTTATGTTAATACATATAATACATCTAATGTAAAACTTAGTGATGGTGAAATTGCTAAGAAAATTATGGAACTTGATTCTTGTAATTTAAGACCTTACTCAATTGAAAAGAGATTTAATTTAAGAACTCCAATTTATTCTGAAACTGCTGCTTATGGTCATATGGGTAGAGAATCATTTGTTAAAACAAAAACATTTAAAGATATTTTAGGAAACGAGAAAACTGTTGAAGTTGAGTTGTTTCCTTGGGAAAAAAATGATTTAGTTAAAGAATTTCAGACAGTTTTCAATTTGAATTAATTTGTTTTTTTGAATTAAAATCCGTATATTTGTGGAATGATTAAGTTTGATTCATTCCACTATTTATACCCTCCTCGACCAAAGAATGCAGTTCCTTTATCTGATTTAGATTTTTGGGACAATAATATGATGATCGCACAACCAAAATTAAATGGTTCTAATGCGATCATTTTTATGAATGGTAAAGATGTTTTATTCTTTAATAGACACAATCAACGAATGAGTAATGTTCAATTAAATTGTGATGAAATATTACGACTTTATTCTGGTAGTGGTTGGATGGCTATCAATGGTGAGTATATGAATAAATCAAAAAACGATGAAAACAATGAAGTTTTCAATCATAAATTAGTTATTTTTGATTTGTTAGTTTATGATGGTAATTATTTAGTAGGAAATTCTTTTCAAGAAAGAATATCACTATTAGATAGTTTATTTGGTACTAATAGTTCTGAAAAAGAATACTTATATTCTATTTCTGAAAATATTTACCGAGTCAAGTCGTTTGATTCAAATTTCAAAGAATTGTTTACTAACTTATCTAAAATAGATATGATTGAAGGTTTAGTGTGTAAAAGAAAATCCGCTAAATTGGAAATTGGTAATACTGAAAACAATAATACTAAAAGTCAGATTAAATTTAGAAAGGCTACTAAAAATTATAAATTTTAATTAGCAAACCCTCTAACTTCCCAAAAGTCCTCTGGAATATGATCGTCTAATATTCTACTTGTTACTATATTGAACTCTTCAATATTATCTGGTCCCATTGTTTCGAAGAATCTTGATAGTTCAGATTTTCCTTTTTCAGAACCATAGAATACTGTATCATCAGAAAAGTAAACCATAAATATATCGAATTCTGTGTTTCTGTATTCTATATTAAGTGTAATAACAACAAAGTCTCCATCACAAGTTATTTTAGAAACTTTGGTTAAAAATATATGGTTGTCATAAATTTCATTTACTTCTTTCTCGATGAAGAAATATTCTTTGCTTTTTAGTTTATCTAGTTTAAGAGCTTTTAATGTTTCTGGATCTAATGACTCTAAAAATGATTGAACTGTTTTTTCTTGTAAAACTTGTTTTCTTTTTTGAATTTTTTCGAATCCATTAATTTGATTTTCTGATTGTAGTTTTGATAATATATCAATTACATTATTAATATCTAAGTTTAATTCATCTGAGATATATTGAACATCTTGAGAAATATCTTGCCAATATTCTAAAACATTTTCAATATCGTTTTGAGAGTAATTCATCTAATTAGTTATTTATTTATATAAACTATATATTATTTTTTTCAATCATTTTTAATATATAATAAAAAATACTACTTAAATGAAAAAATTTACTAATCTAAAACCTGAAGTGAGTAAGCTATTTAAATCTGATGAAGTTTTATATAGTGATGATCATATTAAACTTATTCAATATGAGGATTGGTCGGTTTTGGCTGGTAAAGACGCTGTTGTTTGCATTCCTTATTTAATTGAACTAAATCAGTTTATAATTAGACAAGAATATATTCCTTCATTTAAGTATTCTGATGGAATTGATTATCATTTAGCTTGTGTTGGTGGTGGTATTGAACTCGGAGAAGATCCAGAAACTGCATTACTAAGAGAACTTCAAGAAGAAGCTGGTCTTGTTTTAAGAGATAGTTATAAAATTGAATTCGACAAACCACTTTATTTAGGTAAATATACTTCTATGAGAGTAATTCCTTGTATTCTACCTTTAACAGAAAATGACTATCATGAAATTGTAATAAAAGGGGATGGTTCAAGAGCAGAAAGTTTAAGTCAGACTGTTAAAGTAGATGTGAAATACTTGAATTCTCTTAATACTTCAGATGTTTTGACTGAACTAATGTTGATTAAGTTTAAAGAGTATTTGAATTTATAATTTATTAAGTGCGTCTTTCAACTCTTTTCTTGCTTCTTCATTAAACTTTTTATCATCAACATGAGGATAATCAGAAAAATTTGGATTTAGTTCAACTGATTCTATAGAGTAATAACACCAATCATCGATTGCTTGTTCTAAACTTCCTAAATTAAATAAATTACCAGCTTTACTTAACCATTGTAAATTAAATGATAGAACATAATATGTTTTTTCGATAGTAGTTTCTTTGTAAATTTCCTGATTATTCAAGTCTTTTGTTTTATATTTCAAAGGTTCTTGTTTAGAAATCTTTTTAATAATTTTAGTTTCTAATTGATCTTCTACAATCTTATCAAATGCTCTAATTATTTCTTCGTAATCATCATCAGCTTTTGTTTGTAAAGAATAATCAGCATACATTCTTCGTAATTCTCCATACATATCACTGACTTCAGTTAAGAATTTTCCTAATTTATCAAAGTCGTATGACAATTTTGTTCTTCCATCGATAGTTTTTTTAATTAAGTCTTCTAAAGATTCATAATTTGTCAAAAAATTAGAACCTTCTTTTTTTAATTCATCAAAATTATGAAGACAACATCTTAATAACATTTGTATAGTTTCTTCTTCTAAATCATACTTGAAAAAAGAATCATGTTCTGGAAACCAATCACTTTCGTCATAAAATTCGTAGGGATCATAATCATTATCGTCTAAAATATCTCTATATTTAGAAGCTTTTAAGAGCCATCCTGTTATTTTATCACGAGGTACTGAAATTTGTAATGATCCATTCTTGGTAAACTCCATCGAATCGTCTGTTGGAATACCATAGTAATCAAAAATCATTTTATCTGTTAAATGAACATCTTCGAACCAAACTAATTGAATACACAGTGGAGATATTAGTTCTATCTCATCTTCAATATTTCCACTCTCTGATTTTAGGAATATTCCACCTTCTAATTTAATATCTTCAATATTCAGATATCCTTCATCATCTCGAACTTTTATTTCTTTGAATTTATGTGAAATTCTCTTAATAAAAGATGTTAAACAAGATGTAACATCCTCATTACCAGTTATTACTTTATAATCTATAGTCATTTTCATAATGTTAACAGATATACAAGGTCTAACATCATAAGTATCAATTAATTCTGTATATTCACCAGTTGATTTTGATAGGAATCCAAAATTGACTTGTATTATATACTTCTCATCTTCAATTTCAGCTAAATAATCACGAATATCATCTTCGTCAATTGGATAAAGATTATTGTGAATTAACTCTGGTTTTTCATATGAAGTTCCAGCAAATAAATCTAATTGTCTTTCCTCATTAAATTGTTTCCAATTTTTAATCATGCTTTTAATTCAATTTTAAATTGAGTATAACTACTATGTAATTCACAAGATTTTAGTTTAGTCTTATATTTATCACTTTCCAATCTTTTGAGTGTACCTTCAACTATTTTACAAGTTTCTATAAACTCACTCAATTCTGATTCATTCCATCTTGTTAGTCTAATTTCAATCTCTTTTCTTATTGAATTGACATTTAAATAGAAATCATAATTTAATTCTTCAATTATACTCAAATACATATCTTCAATTTGATAAACTTCAGGAAACATATTCATTTTTTGCCGAATTTTATTATATAATTCAATTAGCTCCTGTTTAAGATTTGTATCTTCTTTGGATTTATTAAGTAGATATTGTGTGAATTCCTTCATTTCATCATAACTAGTCTCATAAAAGACTATATGTTCTAAATTATACTTTTTATAAATCTCATTGAAATTTAACTCTCCATCTTTAGATACTTGTGAGTCCTCACCAAAAAAATAAAGAATTTCTTGAGCCATTTCTTCCGTGAAATCTTCAGATGTGGATTCATTAAATTTTGACCAATTTTTAATCATATAGTATATATAAAAAAAAGAGACTATTTTAGTCTCTTTTCTTAGCTGTTCGTTTTATTGTCTTTAGATTTTACTAAGTAATTCAGACTTTTTATCTGAAAACTCTTCATCTGTTAATATACCTGCTGAGTGTAAGTCAGCTAGTTTTTTAATTAGTTCGATTACATCTTCTGACTCTCTTTTTAAGATATCATTTAATTGTGGCTTATTTGATTTTAGTTTCTCCATAATCTTCTTAGACTTTGAGATATCGTTAATATCCTTTGGTTTTCTTGAACTCGGAAGAATTTGATATACAAGATGGTGTATGTAGTTCTTTTCAAATTCCATATCGACATCTACAAATTTCTGATTAGATTTTTCACCTTTTTCAACTCTACCGGTTTCAAAAGAACCAGCTACAGGTGAATTGTAATAAGCAGTGTTTGATGATAAACTCCCAGAGGTCAAACTTCCATTAAAGTTTGATGAATATGAAACATTTGAATTACCAACGGTAAGTGTGTTACTACCATTTGTTGTGTATATACTATTTACTCCATTTGTAGTGGTGAGCGTTGTTCCATAATACGGGATATAATATGGATTTGAATACCATCTTGTATAGACAGGATAGTATTCATGAACCACGATCTTATGAAATCTATCATTCCAATCTTTGAGAGTAACTGCTTGTTCTTTATAGAAAAATACTTCTAATAAGCCATTGTCAGCAGTAGCATCAATAGATTCTTGATTATCGTCAACTTGATAAGTTTGAAATATGAATTTCTTTCTATCATCAACAAAACAATCTAAGTAAACTCGTTGACCTGGTTTTATTACAAGACCAGTCTTTGAAATTGAATTACCGTTCAAACGAATATCTGCTAAGACAGATTCTTTTAGAGGATTAAAGATTTCGATTTCAAATTCTTGATTATTATCGAGATAGATTTTATCTCCTTTGATTGATTTTCTGCCTTTATCTTTTGGATTTACAATCCAAGCACTAGGCAAATTAGTGCCTTTTTTTTGTTTAACTTTCATAGTTATTCTTTTTATTTTAGTCCTATATCTTTGAGTCTTTTCAAACTCTTAAAAGTATCACTTTGAACACTCGACATAAGATTGACGAACAGCTAATTTATATATTGGTTAGATAATTCTTTGTTTTGAAAAAAATATTAAAAAAACTTGTTAATTAACAAACTCTTTTTATATTTGTAAATATAAACTCAACTGTTAAAAATTAGCGCTTTTAGCTCAGAGGTTAGAGCGGCTGACTCATAATCAGCGGGTCACTGGTTCGATCCCAGTAGGGCGCACAAAATTGCTTTCAGATCCTTAAATTATCCGTGGGGATAATCTGAATTCTAACCTCAGAGGAAAGGGGATCGTGCCCTCCTGGAAGCACAAATTTTATAATATATAAAAATAAAAATAAAAAATATGATGTAGATTAATTCACAAAATTCTCAACTTGTCAATTTAACCAGACAAGATATCAACTCAGGTTACCAAACACATTCAAACACAGATCTCAACTCTTTCAAAGAGATCACCGGAACATCCACAGAAAAATTAGTAACTCCAAAACACTATTACACAGTTAATGGTAAAAATTGGGCAATAGAAGAATCAATTCATTTTAAATGTCAAGCTGTCGCTGATGATATAAATCCTTATGGATATACTTTAGAAGTAAGATGGAAAGACAATAAAGGTGAATGGTATGGATGGACTACATATTGGAATCACAAAATATATCATTCAATACATCAAGCAAATGAGGCGGCTCTTAAATGTCACTTGTCTAAGAATAGTGTTTGTGAGTGGAGAATAAAACCATTATATGTTATGGATCAAATGGAATTTAGAAATTTCAAACTTGATAAACTACTTAGTGATAATAAGCCTGATTCCAAAAAATATGAAGTAAAAGGATGGAAAGTTAAAGAAGATGTTGAAATAGAATATAATAATGGAAACAAATTTAAGTATAAAAAAGGAACCTTATTTATTCAACTTGAAGATGGAAGTATTTTTAGAGTTAATAAACCATCTGATCCAACATCTATAGGTGATCATTATCAATTGAAACACAACCTAATACCTAACAAACAGGTCGTAGAAGTTGATATATTAGATGAAAAATGGTCTCATCCACACTTAATAAAAGAATTAAAAACAAAATTTAAATTAAAGTAAATATTTTTTGTTTATATTTGAATTTATGAAAAAACCAATAAATACTGACAAATTTGGATATTTCAGATTTTTACCTTATATTTGTCTATAATGAATATTAACCTAATGAAAATTAAAGAAACTTTTCTGGCACTTACGATGAAAACCTTTCCTTATGGTTATGAAGAAGAATTAGAGATTTTTCTACCAAAAGGATATTTCAAAGACGAACACGGAAACTATTACTATAAAATTGGCGAAAGTAAAACAGCTTTTACTTGTCACTTAGATACTGCTTGTAAAGCTCAAGTAAATGTGACTCATGTTTTTGATAAAAATTATATCAGAACAAATGGTAAGAGTATTTTAGGAGCTGACGATAAAGCTGGTATGACAGTCTTACTTTATATGATAGAGAAAAATGTTCCAGGTCTTTATTGTTTTTTCATCGGAGAAGAAGTTGGATGTATTGGTTCAAGTGCAGCTTCTAAAGATGATTTGTTTAAGAACTATAATAGAATGATTTCTTTTGATAGAAGAGGTACTGGTTCTATTATTACTTATCAATCTTCTCAAAGATGTTGTTCTGATAAATTTGCAAATGAACTAGCAAAACAGTATAATAGTAATGGTATGATGATGGCACCAGACGATACTGGTGTTTATACTGACTCAGCTGAGTTTACTGGTGTTATTTCAGAATGTACAAATATCTCTGTTGGTTATTACAAAGAACATACACACGAAGAACATCAAGATTTAGCACACTTAGTGAAACTTTGTAATGCTTCTGTTAAAATTGATTGGGAAAATCTACCAACTGAAAGAGATACTAAGAATAAAGAATATAAAAACTATTATAAAAGTGAATATTCTACTTATGATAGTTATCATCCAACTGGTCGTTTTTCTTCAAGAAGTGGAACAAGTAGAAAGCTTTCTTCAAGAGCCTTTCGTGACTATGATGATTGGTATGATGAAACTCCTAAGAGTAAGTGGAAAACTGTAAAAAATAAACCACAAAAGATTTATTTAGATACACTCGAAAACGATATTACTGATAGTTTTTCACAAAGAGAAACAAAGTTTTATTATGAGTCTTTAAAACAGATGTTGTTCGATGATAAATTGACTGTTCAAGACTTTGAGATTATTAAAGAACAATACTTAGATATGAATGATCCTAAAGATCAAGCCTTATATGATGATATTATTTTTCATTTATCTTAATTTCTATACGGAGATATGATTTCAGAGTTTTTGATTAATTCATCAGGAGCGTTTCTAATTTTAGAAGATTCAACATCGTGTGAAACTAAAAACTTATTTCCTTTTTTTTCAACAATTCTCACTGGTGTTACCATACGGTTATACCAGTATTTTATTAATACTAAATCACCTGGCTTATAAAAACTTTTAAACTCTAAAATAAAATTCATCTAATATATATTAATTTTTTATGACAGACATGGTAAGAATAAATCGAAACTTAACAGTAGAGAAAAGTTTCTATGATTTTTTAAGTATGAATCACAACATTATTTGTTTGATATTGCTAAATATTAATACCGAACCAGGCATTGACTTTCTTGCACCAACAGATAAGGCTGATTTAATTTCTTATTTACCAGAAAATAAATTAAAAGATGGTGAGTTAGATCCTTTCACAGCAAAAGGAAGAGCTCAAATGAAGATTGGCCGACTTGTTCAAAAACTTATTCCAGATAAACTAATATTAGAACACAATATTGATAGCCGTGCTATTGAGAACTTTGTAAATAAATACAAAGCTTGGTTTGATACAAGTGAATTAGAATTCAGAATTGTAGAAGGAGAAGAAATTAAGAAGTGGTATTTAGATGAAAACTATTTTGCTCCAGATGGAAATTATATTGGCACACTTTGGAATTCTTGTATGCGATACGCCAAAAGACAAAGTTATCTACAAATGTATTCTAACAATCCAATCAAAATGCTTTGTTTGATTACTAAACAAAATGGAGAAGAAAAAGTTAGATCAAGAGCTCTACTTTGGGATGATGTTAGTGTTATTTCGTCTGATGATAGATTCCAATCTAAAGGTTTATCTAATATAAAAGTAATGGATAGAATCTACAGTGTTTTTGATTCTGATGTTCATTTGTTTAAAAAATGGGCAAAAGAAAATGGTTATATCACTAAATGGGAGCAATCAGCCAAATCACACCAATTTTTCGATGTTGATAATGAAAGAACAGTAATAAAATGTAAGATAAAGCTTCAACAGTATAACTTCAATTACTATCCTTACTTAGACACCTTTCCTTATTTTGATCTAAACAAAGGATTTCTTAGAAATGATATAAATTCACCTAATTATCAATTCACTTTAGTTCAAGCTAATGGTAGTTTAGAGTCAGTAGAAGATAATGAATCAGTAGAAGAAGATAATTGGTAATTAAATATTATTATCAAATTTCCATTTCTCATACTTGTTAACAATATCAATAAGAAATTTATTTCTTACTATATCCTCAACACCAAATCTAAAGTTATGAACTTGTTCTACATCACTAATAAGATTTATAAATTCTAAAAATCTTGAGTCTTTTTTCTTAATATCATATTGAGAAACATCACCCATCATTATTGCCTTAGAATCTTTACCTAATCTTGTTACCCAAAGCATTAGTTGTGTCATAGTACAGTTTTGAGCTTCATCTAAAATCATAATTGCGTTATCGTAAGTTGTACCTCTCATATAAGCTAATGGTTCAACTACTATCTCGTTATTTGATACCATCCATTGAAATGTAGGCTTACCGATTATTTTTTCAAAGTTAGAACTATAAGATTTCATAAATGGATCTACTTTTTCTTCTTTAGTTCCAGGTAAAAACCCTAAATTCTCACCACTTTCTTGAATTGGCTTAGTTAAAATAATTTGATCTACTTTTTTATCAGCTAAAAGTGCTAAAGCTGTGTAACAAGCTGTGAAAGTTTTTGAAGAACCAGCCGGTCCTTGACAAACAGTTAAAGTGTTGTGTCTAATACCTTTGTATAGTTCTAATTGCTTAGGAGTTAATTCAATTCTTTTTGAATCAAGCTCTTGTTTAGTTAGTCTACCTTTTTTCTGAGAGTTTAGTTCTCTTTGTTTGAGAAGTTCAAGAGCTTCGATTTCGAGTTCTTTTCTTCCAGTTTGTTTTTGTTTATTTGTTGTTCCCATCGGATTTATTTATTAATAAATTATTTTTCCCTTATGATGGAATTGTTCTTTTTAATATATAATACATTAGGTATGAAAACTAAAGAACAACTAATATATGATTTGATATTCTCTGAAGATTCAGAGTTTAGAATTGATATTGCTGAGTATATTGAAAACATTTATAAATATGATAAGTTCATAGATGAGATTAAAGAAGTTCTAAAAAAGTCTAAAGTTTCTATAATTAGAGAAAAAGTAGACTTAGATTCAAAGAGTGCTATTTGGAATTTAAAAGTAAAAAAGTAATTTATGTTTACAAGAAATGTTGACACCGGTAAATGGTCAAACCAAAAAGAGACCTTAAATAAAGATTACTATGATAGTCTAAAACAAGATTTAGACAAAGTTAAGCTTTATTCTAAATGTTTGAGTGGTTCAACATATCTACCAATCAACAACTTAGATGATATCTATGATGTAATGAAATTTACAAAAATTGGTTATTATCCAAATTTTCCTGGTTCAATATTAAATCCTCCTGCACTTGGTCCTCAACTTCAAATAGATTCTAGCAATTCAGATGAAATTTATACTAAATATCTAAAAGAGAATGCCTTTACAATTAAAAACCTATTCACTCCTACAAAATTAATTAAAGACCAGCTTAAAAACTATTTATATGTAGACGCTGCTACAACAGTTTCTTTGACAAATTTAGGACAACAAGTAGTAGGACTTCAAATTGACGATGTTGTATTATTAGAAGGTCATAGAGTACTTGTTAAAAATCAGACAACTGAGATTGTTTTATCTGTTTCAGTAGATGCAGAAGAGTATTTTACTAACACTATTTTGACTTCAAATTACTATGAGGTTGATAATGATGGCACAAACATAACATATTTTTATTATAATAACCAAAATGGTATTTATGAATATACAAATAACACTTTAGTCAAAACCGCAGATTTAGACTTATATGAAGATGCATACAGATATAGTGTAGCTGTAAAACTAGGTACTACAAATCGTGAAAAACAATTTCATCTATCTAGACTGAAGAATGGTTATTATCCATTAATTTCTGAAAATCAAAACATTGAATTTAAAGAAAATCATAACTGGGTTTTAAGAAATAGGGTAGATTATAATAATGTCTATGACATTAATTATTATGATATAATCAATCATGCAACTCAAAGTTTTTATGATGTAAACACTGGATTTACATTTTCAGTCCCTCAAAGAACAATAGCTGTTGGTGAGTTTGGGATAATTATAAATAACCAAGATAAATTAAATTCATCCTTTACTTATAGTAATTCAAGTGTTATTTCAAATAAATATAAAGTCAATTTAAGATCAATTACTGAAACTACTAAATATTATTGGTCTTGTGGTGATGAAGGTACAATTTTGAGAATTTCTAAAGTCGACTATTCAATTAAAAGAATTTTAATTGATGAAACTTCTAATTTTACATCCATTTCTTTCTATCAAGACTTGAATGGTTTAGCAGTTGGTGACTACAATACTATCTACTATACAAATGATGGAGGATTAAACTGGTCAAAGTTAACTTTTAGCCAATTTGATAATTACTCTTATAATAAGGTTATATATGCAAATTATAATCAAGCTTATGTTGCTGGTGATAATGGTGTGTTCTTAGAGCTTTCATATTCACTAAACAATTGGATTGCTTACAAGAGAAAAATAATCAAAAAAATTGATGAAATAGATGAAGTTGTGTTATTTGAAGATATTAATTCAATGACACTAACAAATTGGACAAATATTAAGTCTTCTTCTTATGTTGATGATCTTACTTCTGTGGATTTTGCAAATAATTTATACTTCAATTATAGTTTGATGGGTGAGACTCTACAAATCACTATTGATAACAAATATTTTAGTAACTCAACATTTAGTAATCAATCTCAACTTATGATAGCTTTAGAGATTGAACAGAGTGGATCAATTGTATATACAAATTCTAATTTCAACATAGCACCTGCTCAGGATACAACATATGACTTTTATCATTATATACAGGCATCAACAACTTATGAGAAATTAGTTTTCACATGTTCATTACCTTTAACTAATGGAAATATCTCAATCGATAGTTTTACCGTTTCTGCACAAATTTTTTATGACTATGATGGTTTAACTGATGGTATTAACCCAGGTATCATTCAATCGAATAAAGAATTTAAAATGCAACCAGTTGAAGGAAGTTTAATTCTTTTAGCGAGTAATTATAATAATTTAGTTTGTTATGATGTGAATAGTATTTTCACACCAAGTCAACAACAGTTTGTATATGCTTCATTCTCACAAAATTATAGTGATCTAAGAGTAGTTGAAAGAAATAAAAATACACAGTATGGGTATTTTGCGTCAGACAAGGTCTATCAATTCAATCTAAGTGATTTTACTAAATTAACAAGTACAGTAAGTAATATGATATCAGTGAGTGTAAGTGAAGTCGTTGATTTATATCCAAATATTTTACTGTCTTCTGACACCAATTTATATTTAGCTGGAAATAACGCTTTGTTAAAAACAAATGATTATTTATCATCTAATTTTTACGAATTAGATCCAACTTTTAACGAGAGAATTAAATCTAAGATGGTATTTTTAGATTATGATATCGCTTCGAAACTTAACTTTTTTGATGATAATGGTAACTATAGAGTTCCCGATTCAATTACTCTAACTCAATCACAAGTAAACCTATTGAACTCAGGTACTTCATCTTTTACTTTCACAAGTAAGACGGGTGAACTTAGTTGGATGGATTATTATAAAGACTCTGAGAAAACCTTTGCTTATTATACATCAATGAATGATGCAAATAAAGTTGAATTTAGTACTACTTTTAAATTTTATGATTTAACAACGAGTTCTGATTCACTACATCGAACAGATTTAGCTACATATTCAAATATTGAAATAAACACAAATATTTCAGATATAATAAAATTGGCTCCTTCAATATTAAGTATAACTGCATCTAGGTATTTTCAGAATTCAACGCCAATTGCATCTAATTTTCTACCCAC
>JACCDW012073676.1_pt1 | contig 14766 bp, 14 predicted proteins | sample 7449781 | NCBI WGS metagenome assembly JACCDW01 (sample SAMN15323449, study PRJNA562643) | freshwater metagenome | isolation source: river surface water | place: USA:Blue River Watershed | collected 2017-08-18
AGTGTGATTCAAAGTATTCGGTTTTACCCCACTTTTCATCACTTTGACAATCAGTTGTGATTTTGTCTTGCATATATATATAACGCGGTAGCTTGACAATTAGTTGACATGTAGACCAAATATATTTTGTCCAAAAGAAAGGGCACCTAAGTGCCCAATCTTTGTTAACATTAAATGTTAATAGCCTGCAAGTTCTCTAATACGGGCAAGTTCTGCAATCTGCGGATCTTGCTGTTGTGGAGCCATTCTTTCTACCATTTTGCGAGCAACCATTTCTGCCTGTTCACCAAACTTCTTGCCTACCATAATAGCAACACCTTCTGGGCCTTTTGGAAATGTGCCTGATTCACGGTCATAAAATGTATGAATAAATTCTGCCAATTCTTGAACGTTAAGTTGTTGACTTTCCATTCCTAATTCTTTTTTGCGTCTTGCTAGACCTGCAGAGCTAGTTGGGGATTTTGTTTTTTCGTCTTCAACATCTTTGGTGCTAACTTTCCAATCATCTCCGCCTTTGGCTTTCCTCATAAAAGCAGGAACATCGCTCTTATTTGGACCATCAGCTTCCTCTTTTGGTGCTTCTGGCGCTGTTTCTTCACCCCCTTGGTCAGTCGCCGGCGCTTCACCTTCTGGTTCTTCAACATAATCTCCAAAATCTAATTCTTCTAGAGTATCTGGAGCATTTTGTTCTAACCAATCTTTTACTAAGCCTCTAACACAGCTATCTGGATCTTCAGTTGCCTGTTGCTTAATAGCTGAAAATAATTGTGGATCTTCAATTATGCCTTTGAGACTTTCGATAGCATTTGTACCGTCAACACCTGCTGGAAAATGTTGTCCTACAAGTTCTTGTAACGATTTAATTGCAGCTGACTTTTCTTCTTGGTCTTCGCTAGTGATTGCACTAGCTTCACCTAGATCCATTGCCCAACGTTCAAATTTAGCAAACGGATCAACTGCTGTATGTTCAGTCTCTTCTTCCACTTCTTGTTCTGTCATTTCGACTATGTCGTCATAGCCTATTTCGCTTTCTTTCATTAATCTGTATAATACAGGAAATACGGTTGCAATATCTTCTTTAAAGTTTTTAACTGTGAATTGATCTGTAAATTGTTCAACTACGTCTTGAGGAACTTCAACAGGAGTATGTGTTTGAAAATTTTCTTTGTAGGCTTCGTAGTGAGTTTGTTTTGATATTGCCTTAATTTGTTCTCTAAGAGAATTTAAATATGAGGAACTTTTTTCTACAATGCCATTATTCATTGCATTCATTAAATCGTTACGTACAACATAATTGCCAAAACTCTTTAACTGTGCAATTTCTTCGCTCATTCCGATAATGCTTTTGCCAATATCGTCATAAGGTAATCCGCCATTGGCCACATGACGTTGCATAGCACGGGCGCCTGCTAGATGAATAAACGGATACTTAAAACGTTCTCCATCTTGATTTTCAACAAACAATGCTGAAATATTTCGTGTTCTTGCACCAGGCTGTGTATCATCCATAACTGCTTGGTTATGTTTGATAATAAGGCGTGTATCCATTAGTTTTTGGTAACTAACATTTTTGCTACCATACATTGCGCTTTCGCTAACATTCATCTTGCTTTCTCCAACTTGGTGTACTATGTTATTTTGTTGTTGCTTTGGTTGATTATGTTGACTTAAAAAAGCATAATCTCTTTGATCTAAATTGTCTTTAGCAATATCCCTAGTATCAAAGGCCATTAATCTTCTCTTAGCAAACAAACGTAACTCTTTTAGAAACCCGTACCAATTAGTTTTTTGGTCGCCGTCCATGCCTTCTGTAATACCTGTGCTGAAATAAACTTTCATGCTGTTAGATTCTGCTAGGCTAATACTAACGTGCCCAATTGCAGCTTCGCCTTGCATATAATCAAAATCAAAGAAACGTGCTTCTTCGGGATTGATAGTAATAGTTCCAGTTTCGTCACCTAGTTTTAAACCGGTGAAACGGCTACGGATTTTATAGAATAAATCAGTGGCAATATTGTTTGTTGCGTCCATAGTTATATTTATCAAAAACCTGTGCTTACAAAGATAGGCATAGGCATAGATTCCTCTGTGATTTTTTCGGTCATTTTATCGTAAATTTGTGGATCCCAGTCCGATAGAACTTCGGCCATACGTACAATTAGTAGGGTACTAGAAACTAGGTCATCGTGTTCGCCAGTTTTTGCACCAAACCCAACACCGTGTGCAATAAATGTTTTTAATTCGGAAATTAAAGGTTTTGACTTCAAAGTCATTTTTTGACTTTCTATCATATTTTTTAATATGCTACAGGCAGTAATTTTTGTACGATGTGTAGTATTAAATCCTTTGCGGAACTTGCGTACATGTCCTTTACGTATTGGTTCGCTTAAGAATAATCCGTGGAAATTTTCTTCGCCTATATCACTGATAACAATAAGTGCTGCTTCACCTAATGTATTGTTTTCAACGCTGTAGTAAATCTGAGGTGCGCCACCTTTCTCCTCACCTCTTTCGTGAATATATCGTAATATCTCACGCATATGTTTTACCTGTGATTGTATTGGAGTTAGATTATGATGCCACTCTGCAACTTGCACCATACTTGGCATTTCATAAACTTGAATAGCACCATAGTCTCCACCTGTGCCTAAACTAGGATCTAAGGCTACTAGATATGTTGCTTTGGGGTCAATGTCTTTGTACCATCGTGTTTGACCCATAGTCATAACAGGGTCAACACCTTTCATCTCTGCTAGCTTAACTGCGTTAATTAGTGTTTCATCAAAGATCAAAAATTCGCAGTCAAATTCACGACGGAAACGTTCGTTACCAATTTTAGCACGTTCTTCTTCGGCCCATGCTTCGTCACGATCAGGATGTTCACTCCAGTGTGCAAAGAAGCTATGAAATCCGTTAGCACCTAATTCTTGCTCATTGCCAAATTCGTCAAATCGTTTTTGTGCTTCAGTCCAAATTAACGCAAACTGATCCTCGTCACTGTTTGGTGTTGAAGTAATAATACACTTACCACCTGTTGATAGTGTTGGAGATAGGGCAGTCCAAAACTCTTTGGCTTTCTCGGGAGGCTGTACGAACGCAAACTCATCGCAATAAATTAGAGAAAGAGATTTACCACGACCAGTGTTTTCTGTTGTAGTAGTCGCTTGTATACGGGAACCGTTGTCGTATTCAATACTATTTCTATTATAAGTATAAACACCTGCACGAATAAAATCTGGCAAGTTCTCGTAACCAAAGCGGTAACGATTCATAATGTCCTGCGCACCTTCATACTTGTGAGCAGCAATTAATACCTGTGCCTCTGGTATAAACATTGTGTACCATAAAAGATAACCGGTGGCGCAAGTTGTTTTACCCATCTGTCGAGGTAGCATACCGATAGACTGTTTGTAATTATGATACGAGTTAATTAATCTTTCTTGATATTCATAAGGCTCGAACGGAATTGATCCTCGAACAGGGTGTTGAATTTTTAAAAAGTTTTTACAAAAGTACAGTGGTCCGGTTACTGGATCCATACAGGCTTCAAGATGCTTAACTTCCTCAAGAGTATATCGTTGAGGTGCATGTGCCTTCTTAATTAAATTACCGTCTAGTGATTTTCCCATACTTTATTTACTGAAAAAAATAGGCTCCGTAGAGCCTATTTGGATTTTATTTAATATTAAGCAAGTGTTAATGACGTAGCGGCAGTTACATCTGTACCAGTAACGTCAACATCATTAGGCCCAACTGCGGTGCCTAAATTTCTAATTCTAGTTTGAATATCAGCAGCATCAGCATTCTTATCCATAATTGCATAGATAAGACCTGTTGCAGCATCAACTACAAAAAATGCCAAAGGATTTAATTCGCGAACAATAAATTCAACAGTTTCTTCAACTGCATCGTCTTCTGCACGTAGATCTCTATTGCTGTTAGCAGCGTTCTGAACTTGAATTACAAATGCTGTGCAATTGTCTGTATATAATGTACCAACGGTGTTACGTAGACCGTTTACTCTAGTTACTGTTCCCATTATGCATTATCCTTTTTGTAAATCTTATTGTCAGCTTTTTCGCTGCCTTTAAAACGATTCATAACTTTCTTTGCACTCTTATCAGTTGTTGCATAATCGCCCGAAGTTAATCTATCTGCAATATCTTTACCTGCTTTATCTTGATAAGACTTTAAAGTGTCTTTACTTAATTCTGTTACAGTAGTTTCTTTTAAACGACCGTCTTTTTCTGCTGACTTTAACATGGCTGCACGATCAGCATAGCTACCACGCTTTACATCTTTAGCAGCATCTTTCTCACCCTTGGTAGGATTCTTAACATGCTTCAACGGATCAAACTTTTCACTTTTTGCTTCAGCTAATCTTTGTGCTAATTCTTGTTTGATGCTAGCACGTAAATTTTCACGCATAGCTAAAGGATTGTCACCTTGATGATAACCGTGTTTAGTCATTGTTTGTTGACGACCTAAGCCGCCAGACAATTTATTAACCATGTAATCAGTGCTCTTTAATTCTGGATCAGGCTCGTTGGCCCATTCATCAGTTTTCTTTTCTTTTGGCTCTGGTTCTTCGCCTTCTGGACCTTCATGTTCTGCACTACCGTCTGGTCCTGGACCTTCTTTTTCTTCGTCGTCTTTGTCTTCGATATCATGATCACGCATATCATGATCGCCGTCGCCGTCATTGTCGCCCATAGCTTTCTGAATAGCATCAACTTTATTGTCTGCATCCATGTCGCTTGGACCACCCATGTTGTCTGCATCTGGCTCGCTGTGACCTGGCATTTCTTTATCTAAATCAGGAAGCATTTTTAATGGACCCGAATCTAAATTACCAAGATCACCAATACTAGAAATACTCGGACCAGGAGGAGTTAACGATGGCATAGGAGCCATTGAAGGCATAGGTGGAGGCATGCCTGAAGGTTGATTAATCATATCTGGGTTTACTTTGGTCATTAACTTTAGTAAACTTTCAATGTTATCCATACCTTGTGCATTTAAATTAACACTCATGCTAGGATGTGCTGGAGGCGGTTGGTCGTTCATTGGAGGAACTGCACCTGCCATCTGCGGCATTGTTTCTGGACCACATTCTGCAACCGGCATTTCTTGTGCTACAGTTGCTGGTTGATCCAAATCTCTCATCTTAGCTAACAGTTGATTAAAATCCATTATTTACTCCCCATGGCGCTTTTAAGACCAGTCTTATCTGTCTTGGCCTTGGGCAGCTTATATTCTGTTGGCCCAGTTTGATCTTTTTTGTTTTTCTTTGATGTTTTTTCTAAATCTTTTAGGAAGCCTTTGTTAAAGTCGTCACCAAAATAATCTTTATGTTTAACATTAGTTGATTCTTTATAATTAGAATCAGTTAGTAATCCGTCTGGATTAATAATCTCGTTTTGTGTTACTTGATCAGCTTCGCTAGGTTCACCGCTGCCGCGTACACGGAAGCTATCTTCGTCAACACCTAATAATTTTACATCGTTTGCAATTTCAGGCGATGTAATAGGATATTCGCAGATAACTTCAAACACATGAACTTCGCAGTTCTTCATAGTTGGAAAGTCTAATGGTAAGGCCTGGATAGGAGTTGTTGTAAGTTTTTCAAGTTTGATGCATTTGCATCTATCTAAAGAAGTTTTTAGATTTTCTTGAAATGACTCTGGCAACTCACCAGCTACTTTAACCTTAAAGTTGTAGACTTTTTTGCTTTCGGCAAGATATTCTTTAAAAAGTTTCATAGTAGTATTTATGCTTTTCCGCTTAATTTTTTAAGGAGTTCATTACGATCAGTAATTACATACCCTTGACCGTTAATAACATTATTTGGATCAATTCCGGCGTCGTTATCAATTTTTAATTTTTTAAGTTGTAGATCGATTGCTTTTAATTTCTTATCTACTTTGGCCGATTTAGCATCAATGGCATTTTTAAGCATGCCGCCCGCAACTTCGAATATACGTCCGCTATAACGCACTTCTACATTCATTCCTAAATCCATTAGGTCGTCGTAGGCTTTTTCTGCTTTGGCAGCTAAACTATCTAAATCACCGTCATTTAAATCATTTAATTCAACTATTTGAGGTAGGCCTTGTGTAATGCGTTCTACTTCTTGCAGGCTATCGTCTAAAGATTTTACCTCTGTTGCTTTTTCTACTATTTCTTCACTGATAGCTTTAGGAATAGGATTTATTTCCTTTTCGGGTAAATTAAAAAGTTCTTCTAGTTTCTTAGTCATAGCTATACTTATCTGCGTTTTGAGCCTTGATGGAAAATATCGCCTTCGTTTACAACTCTAAATCTTAGTCCTTTTTGCTTGCACCAAGCCTGTGCAGCTTCCCACTTGGCCATGTTCTTAACATACTGTTCTTGGTTATAACGACTTTTTCCTACGTTTTCTAATTGCGTCTGACTTAGTGGTTTTACTTCTACCACTTCGGCGTGCTTACCGCCATTTTTGTCATTGTATACAATAAAGAAATCTGGGACATAAATTGTACTACGTCCTGTAAACGGATCTCTATAAGGTATTTGAATACTTTCGCTGGCCCATTTTTCAACACCTTGATGTTCGTCAAGCATACGCATGAATACAAATTCCCAACTACTGCGAGCCAGCGGTGTTTTTGTCCCAACATATTTGTCGGGGTTTTTCATTTCAAATCGTCCCTGTGCAAATTTAGCCATTAGGGTAAAATATTTCTAGTTTGATTAATCTTAACAACATTCAATACTCTAAATCCTAGAGTTGATGCATTAGATCTATACTTGTTAAGAATCTGTGCAACCACAGCACTAAGCTGCACGCCATTTAATTCTTTTAAGGTATCTATAATCTCAAATACAGGAACGCCATCAATTCTTGCCTGTCTTAAAATTGTAATTCCTGTTGTTAATGCTGCTTCAGATTCGAAGCCTTTGTTTTTAAAGAAACCAACTGCGGCTTCTACTTCATTGGCTGAAAATTCTAAAGGTTTAACTCCGTAGGTATCAAAAAACAATCTAGTAGCTGCACTACTGTCTTGTTTAACTATTGCTGGTAAATCTATTTGTGCCATTTTTATATATCGTTCCCTGCATCTTCTGCTGCAATTATTTCATCAAATGTAGGATCAGGAACAGCATCCGGTGGATCAAAATTTGTAGCATCTTCTTCGGCTACTGCAAAGTCATCAGGAGTGTCGTACGGTTCAAATGTATCAGGAGAACTAAAATCTCCGTCTTCGTCGTCTTCAAAGCTAGAATTATTAGTAACGCTTTGTAAACTTCTAGCCTTGGCTACAGTTATACCTAATGAATCGCTAGTATTGCCAACTTTAGGAAAAGATGCTCCAAGCACGCCTCCTACCACATTTGCATCTTCGCCTAATCTTGCAGGATTTTTAAACTCGCCAACTATTCCAGAAAATCCAGGAGTGGCTCCACGATTGTCGTTATTATAATAATTGTTTGTTGATATAGCTTCGTTAAAAAACCCGCCTTGTTTTTTCAACAAATCTTTATTAGTAGGATCTTCAAAAATTTGATCTTTACCAAAATTGTTGCCGCCTTGATCTGCACCTACTTTTAATGGACTAGATATGTAGTCATAGGCTAGAGTAGCAAAGCCTTCTGGCTCACCATAAGATACCGAACCAGAAGAATATCGAACTCCTTCATATTCCACAGTCATATTATTTTCTGCAGGCTCATTTGCAGATGCATCTAGTGCGCCATGAGTCCATGATTTAACTCTTGGTGCTAGCAATTCGTAACCGTTAAATTTGTGTCTGCTGAGTGTATAGATAGATATCTTTTTAAAAAATTGTTCTGGTGTTGAAAATCCCATGCCGTAGTTTCCACTATAGTTAACCACGTTCATAGGATGATTTGCTTGGCTATTAGCACCGTCACTGACAAAACTTGCATAATAAGAATTAAACATACTGTGTGCAAGGCCATGATTGTCGTCATGGAAAACCATGTTGATAGGATCGTACTGTATTTTTTTATACACATGTTTTGTACGATTATAAACATTTTTTGTAGACATATCAAAAGTAAATTTAGGTAGGTCTACATTCTTAACTAGAAAAGAAACTTCTTGACTTGCACCTGTTAATACCACATAGTATAGATATTTTGTTCTAGGAGATAATCTATAAAAATTATCCACAAAGATACGCTCGGCATGTCTAAAGTTTGAAACTATGCCTTTGGGACCGGAAAAGTCGCCGTTGATATAACCAGAGAATTTATCTGCCATACAATTATTTAGTCATAAAAAAAGCCCGAAATATTTCGGGCTTTTTAAAGTTAAGTGGTATATTAAATACCAGAAGAACCAACTGCTGAAGAGCTGATTGGGTTTCTGAATACACCGGCAGTACCAACTCCGATTTGGCCAACAGCGTTTGGACTGTTGTCAGCACTATCGTAAGCAATAGTTAATGCTACTGTTGCTGGAGAGTTTTCAGTGTAGTTCAAATCACCGTAATCAGTGTTTTGTAAGAAGCAACCATAACATTGCCATGCTTCAAGCACTTGAGGAGCAGCAGCACCGTTACCACCGTCTAGTACTTCAATACGAGTTGTGAACTTGTAATCAATACCAGAACGTGCAGAAGCTTGCTCATGGAAGTCAAATTGTTTCTGGATTTGTTGTCCAACTAGTTTAATAACATTGCTACTTGCATCATCTCTAATGTTAAGAGTGATGTTTTCCCATGTGTATTTTCCAGCCAACTTAATTTTTGAGTTGTAAATGTCGATTGGGATTTCTTCAAAGCTAACTTTTGGTCTAGTCACGTCCATGACTTGCTTGGTTAGCTCTGTACTAGATGATGTACCGAATCCCAAAAGTGTGACTCTGAATCTATACTTTAGTTTCGGCATCAACATACCCGTATTAGAGCCTGGGCCAAATGGGTTTACCGAATGATTTGTTAGTGTTGTAATAGGCATGTGTTATACTCCGATATAGTATTTATTCATTAAATCTCACCTGTATTCTTGAGACGCAATGGTATGTAGATGAATTCAATGGCCTTAGTTGGCTCAATTGCAACATCAACATAAAGTTCATTACGGTCAATTCTTGCAGGAGTGTTGTTGCTGTCATCGCAAACTACCGCGAAGTCATAGATAGCACGTAGGCCTACTAATTCTAGCAATAAGCTCTCAACAGCTTGTTTGATCTCGTCACGGGTGATTTGATCGTTTGGTTCAAAGATGTATGGGCGAGCTAGTTTTGTTAGTTGGCTGCGTAGATATACAACTAAACGAGCTACGTTAATACGATCTAATGCAGAAGCATTTCTTGCACGAGTCTTTTGACCGTATGCAACTAGACCAACACCGTTAAAGAATGGAATTGGATTAACTTTTAGATCGTACAATGTGTCGCGTTGACCGTTGTTCAATGCAACACTAACGAATTCGCTTTCTGTAGTATCAATATAACCAACTGCTGTAGCGTTAGTAATACCACCACGTCTTGTACCTGCTGGTGCAAACCATGGATAGCTAACTTGATCGCTTAGAGCGATTGTACGTAACATCATGTGTGATGCTGGAACAACAGCAGCGACTCCACTTAAATCTGTGGTGTAACCGTTTGGATACCATACCGCTGCATATTCGTCATATGAAACAATACCGTTATCATTGTTGTCTAGTGCTAGATTAGCATTAGAACCCCATGTTGTTAACGATGTAGCATCGCTCTTCAAACGTAATGGTGTGTCACCAACTACGAATGCTGTTACTTTACGATCTAAGTTTAAGTTGATCAAGTTGCTTAGTGCTTCTGGATAACCAGGGCAAGCAATAATATTGAAATTGCGACGTTCTTCATCACGAGCTTCTTCGCTGGTGTCAATAGCTGCCTTGATAGCTGCTACAACAACTGCTCTCTGTGCCTTACGGCCAAAGCTACCAGAACCGTCTTCTTGGTTAGGACTAGCAGTTACCCAACGATCTGGGTTATAGTTAACCATCGATTCGTCACCAAAGCGTGTATTGTCAGCTGTAGTGTCGATGCTGTTTACAACATATTTCTTAACGTTACCGCCGCTTCTACGTAGATTCCATAACAACATACCCTTTGGATATAGGTCTGCATCTGGTGCATCTGGATCAACATAATCAGATTGTAACAAATCTGTAATTACCCCAGCTTCTGTAGCAGCACCGCTGTCACTCCAACGAGCATCTGCAAACAATACACCATCTTCTGTTGTTTGATCTGTTTTATCTAACAAGACCCACTTCTCAGCAAGAGTTGCACCTGCTCCAGAATCGTATCTGTAAATTGCAGGGAAGTTCTCTAAATCAGCTGTGCTGATCCATAGATCACCGTTAACTAACGATGTGCTATCGCTTTGTTCTTCTGGCATACTAGCACTAACAATAGGGCCTGCAGGATCAGTATTTGGGAACTCGTTTAGGTAACCAGCCCATGCACTACCGTCGTGAACCATGATATCAACTTCGCCAAATGCTGGGTTATACCATAGTTGTCCGTCTGTAGGTGTATCTAATGGAGCGTCAACTGATGCAGGATAGCTTTCTGCGCCCAATGGCTTCCAGTTAGAAATAATGTAATCTTCGGATGCGCCTAATTCTGTACTGTAAAAATTAGAAGTTCCTAAGTTTGTGGTGTAATCGTATGCAGTAAATGCATCACCAATTGGTGAACCTGTACCGTCTACAAATCTAATTTCACCGCCTTCGATATGTGTAATAGTAACAGCGTTTGTGCTAGTTACTTCAGCAGTTAACAAGTTTTGATAAGCGTTACCGTTACCGTCAAAACCAAATGTAGCACCGTTGATTGCTGCTGCAAATGATTCTGCATCTGTTGTAGCATCGCTGCTGGTAGCAAATGTAATTTCAGCAGATGCAACTAGATCGGTTAAACCTTTCATTGATTGCTTAACTGTAAACTTATTAGATAGGGTACCAAAAGTGCTGCCTGTAATAACATTAGAAGTTGCTGCTGTAGTTCCAGATTTAATTCTTCTAAAAATTCTAAATTTAGCAGTGTCTGGAGTTGTGTCATTATCTTTGTCTTGTTCATCGGCGTTGCTTTGAACATATAATGCATTAGCTAATAGGTTTGTTCCACCGCCACTGCGATCTAGATAATAGTTTGCACTATGACCGTTAGCATATATAGGAGCTGTAACAGCAGCCCATGAGTTTGTAGCTGCGGTATAACGTCTTACTCTTAAACGTGCGCCGCCGTTTGGCTCAGTAGTCTTGATCCATACAGAACCAGTTGGACGTGGAGTTGCATTTGCTGTTTTCCACTGTGGAACTGATGTGTGTGGTGTTTGTTGTAGGTCAGGACCTAAATAGATCTCGCCATCGCCAATACCTAATAAAGTTGTGGCGTTGCCACCTGCACCTGTATTTTCAACTACAATTCTGTTACCCTTAGTACTTGTGTCTGGGCCGCCTTGAACTGTTTCACCGTTGGAATATAGATATAATCTATTGTTTACTGCCTGTGCAGTAACTCCAGGAACAAGTGCTCCGTTGATTGCCGCTGCAACTGCTGTAGCAGTGGTTAGTCCGCTAACAGAAACTGGACTATCGTTAACTGTAATGTTGCCTGTTATAGCACTGCTTAATGCTAGTGTACCTTTAACTGCCGGATGGCTTGCTGCCCATTCTTGACTTCCAACTAGTACCCACTCGCCTGCAGAAACTTGTGTACCGCCGCCTGCAACTAAACCGTTGCCTGCGCTCTTGTAATATACTCTAATTACATCATCGCTAGCAGTTTTAACTACTACTGCGTAATCGCCAATTGATCCAACTGAAGACTTAGGAGCTGCTGGAGTTCCTTCTAATTTTGCTGCATCAGTATCTGTTAATACGATAGGTGTTTTGCTGGTAAACTTTTGTCCACCGGCTGTTGCAGCAGATGCGCCGTTCCACTCTTGGATACCCCAAGTTGATGTTTGGGTGTCTAACCACCACTTGCCGTCAACTGGTGCTGCGCCTGGCTCTGTTGATGTACCTTCTAGATCATTTAAGTCTACATTTGCTCTTAGAATAAATGCAGAATTAGAAACCCCTAGTAAGCTGTATGCTGCCAATAGGCCGTATTCGTTTCTTTCACCGCCGTGTACAGGGCTAGAACTAGCAGTCTTCTCAAAGAATGGTGCGCCATAAAGGTCAACCAATTCTCTCTGACTAGTAACTTTAAATACTTTGCCTGCATTTGCTGCGGTAGTAGCGGACGCTGTGGATGTACCAGCTCCGTTCAATTTGTTTTCAGCAGTGGCTACAACAATTAACGGAACCGTACCTGGTTCAGCTGGAGCATAAAAACTCTCGTCAATTACTTGTACCTCTACTCCTGGTGATATTAGTGCCATTCGACTCTCTCCTAGGGTTAAATCAATGTACTAATATTTAGCGACAAATTAGAAAAATGGTGTGTTACGGATACAGGAAAAGGGGACAAAAAGGTATAAATATTTTTATGAGACCCCTTTGCAGGTGCGGACAACGACCTAGAGCCGTAAATTATAAAAAAAATAACAAGACTTACTATCGAAGTCTCTGTGAAATTTGTATGACCAACGGTTTATACCATGGAGTTCCTCGATGGTACCGAGCAGGGTATCGTCTAAAAACCCAGTGTGAAAAGTGCGGCTTTAAATCAGTCCACAAAGAAGTTTTTAGAGTATTTCACATTGACGGCAATTTAGATAACTGCCGTCAAACCAACCTAAAAACGATTTGTTGTAACTGTGCGCAGGTATTAGGCAAAGAAGGTATTACTTGGCGTCAAGGGGATCTCGTTGCTGATTACTAGACTTTCTGCTTGTCTATAGAGATCGTCAATAGTACGATTATTGTCAATGATCAGATCAAAATCACTGCCCAACCATGCCCATTCGCTGGCATGAATTTTCCGCATTTTCATGGCGTTAAGCCCGATATTATTTCCTTGATTTGCACTAACTGCATCCGCATACCATTCAGGCAAGTCGCCGCGCTGTACCCATACAATCATGCCGCCAGCACGTTTTAAAGATTCGATTTCGTTAGGAAAACGGCAGTCGCTGATAACAATATTATCTTTGCTGGTTCTCAGTTTATTCTCTAAACTAGCAATCCAAATGTCATCGTGAAAGCCTTTGCGGCAAACTTCTGTTCCCCAGTATTGTAATACCCATCTAGGAGTTAGCGTAGGCATGTCTAGACGTTCTGCCCACCATGGGTCTACCTGTTCTCGCCACTCTCGAGCTTCTTTAGTACGCCCTTCTAACAGAGTACGATCCCAGCCAAATACAGAACTTACTGCATCTTTAAGAGTAGATGCAAAGCTCTCTCGTCTAAATTCGTGAAAGTTTTGTAAGTAATCTGCAACAGTATCTTTACCGCTGCCAATAAAACCGCAAATTCCTATAATCATAATATTCTCCAACTGTACAAAGTATACAGGAGAATATTTTAAAGGTCAACCAATGATCCAAGTATAGCCGCTGCCGCCTGGTACATTTTTTACTAAATCGTCGGTAAGTTTTTCAATTTCAGCTTGCGCTTCTGCTTTCATAGCTGCGCCATTTAGACTACTTCCGCCCTGCGGTCCTGCAATTTGGGCAAACTTTTCGCGGGCTTGTCCTAGCATCATTTTGCAGTTAGCTAGGCTGTAATCTTTGATCCATTGTCCGGCATAGACATCATCGATTATGGCGAAATCTGGTTTTACATTATAGGCCTGTATCATAATTTCTTCATCGCCACGTGGACGCTGTTGAATTACAAGTTTATGACTCTGTGGATTCCATGTAAAATTGATATAGCTACCAAACATTTTACCCACAAGTTCTTGATATCCTGCAAATAATTCGTAGGTTAGCAAGCCGCCCATATTTGTACTGCTTAACAAATAGGTGTTTGTGTAGGCTAAGTTAAAGGGTTCAAATACTGTACCACCAGTTCCGCTGCCAGTTCTAGAACCAATACTTCTACGGAATAACTGTCTTACCTGTTGTATTTCTTTAGGCAAAATATATTCGTTTTTGTCTTTTTCCAAAGTTAAAAATACAAAACTTTCTTCGACAGAATTATCGCTGCGTTGTCTAAATACAGCTAGAGCACGATCTAGTGCAGTTTGATAATGCTGAGGATCTAGCTCAACATCAATCATACCATCGCCTAGCATGGTTTTGCAATAGCTGTAAACTTGTTGTCTGGATTGGTCTATTTGGCTCATACTGTTATTTATCGTAGCGGTAAATATACTACTATGCCAAGACTCTCGTTATACCGTCCCGAAAAGGGCAATGATTATAAATTCATAGATAAAACCATTTGGGAAATGTTCCAAGTTGGTGGTACTGATGTGTTTTTACACAAATACCTAGGGCCTATGATTACCCCCGCTTGGGACTCTGCAAAACAATATGCTGTCAACGACATGATCAGCATCAATAACAAAGTCTATAAAGCAATCGTAGCTAATACAAATACATCCCCTCCTAATACAGCATACTGGAAATTTATTCGAGAAGGTACAGCATCTCAGCCAATTTACACTGAAGAAAGTGTTAGTAATATTGATGATTTGTTATTCTTAGAAAACAGAAATAGAGACTATGCTGAAGATGTTTACATACTTAGAGGCGTTTACAGTCTGCAAGACTTAGATTTTAATCTTAGTCAGTTTGGTTTGTTCTTACAGAACGATACAATTTTTATGACTTTTCACATCAACGATACTATTGAAAAGTTTGGTAGAAA
>JACCDW012012026.1_pt1 | contig 14765 bp, 20 predicted proteins | sample 7449781 | NCBI WGS metagenome assembly JACCDW01 (sample SAMN15323449, study PRJNA562643) | freshwater metagenome | isolation source: river surface water | place: USA:Blue River Watershed | collected 2017-08-18
GCGTGGGCAGCGAATGTTTTGGGGGACAATGAAGGCTTAATTCTGAAATCAGACGGGAAGAACTATGGTCAATACGACCAAAAAATCGTTGCAAGATCAGTCCATCGCAGTTTCGGACGAACAAATCGAAAAAGCTGCAGAAGTTTTTCGTGTGATGTCTGCACCCATGCGTCTGAGGATCATCAGTTGCCTTTGCAGTGGCGAGAAAAATGTCGGTGAACTGCTTCATGAAATCGACACCACCCAGCCCAATATGTCGCAGCATTTGAATACGCTCTATCAGGCGGGGGTGCTCGACAAGCGCCGCGATGGCGTTCAAATTTATTACCGCATCGTCAACGATAACATCGTCAACATTTGTCGTGCGGTGTGCAAACAAACCGATATTGAAAGCTGAGCGTCAGTTTCGAGTCGGGTTTTCACTGGCGCTTTAATGTCCTTCAAGACGCTAATATCAGTTCATCAGGAGACACGGATGAAGCGTTTTTTATTTTTGATTTCAGGCTTGCTCGCATGTACTTTGAGCATGGCGCAAATTAAGGTGGTTTATCACTTGAGCGAAGGGATTCCTCAAGCCTCGCGTGCGATTGGCAATATTCGCAACCACCTCAATGCAGATCCGACAGCAAAAATTGTGGTGGTCACTCACGGATTGGGTATTGATTTCCTTCTCGATGGTGCAACCAATCAGATGGATCAACCCTTCGCTGGTAGCGTCAGCGATTTGGTGGGCAAAGGCGTGGAGTTCCGTGTGTGCAACAACACATTGGTTTCGCGCAAAATTCCTGCAGAGAAGGTACAAATGGAGGCCAAAGTGGTTCCTTCAGGGGTCGCAGAAGTGGCCAAACTACAAGCCAAAGAAGGCTTTGTGTATCTACGCCCTTAACTGGGATTGGTCGTCAGTTAACAGTTTTTTGAGGAGTCTTCATGAAAATTCAACATGCTTTGACAGCGGCCGCATGGGTCTGTTTGTCGGGCCTGGCTCAAGCCCAGGTTGATCCGCTGCATGTGCGCAGTTGGGCTGCATCGTGCGCGGCCTGCCACGGAACTGATGGGCGTGCGCAGCCAGGCATGGAGTCATTGGCGGGTGCCAACAAAGACGACATGGTCAAGAAAATGTTGGATTTCAAAGCAGGCCGCAAGCCTGCCACCATCATGCACCAGCTGTCCAAGGGTTATTCCGATGAACAGATCGTCGCCATCGCAGGCTACTTCGCCGCCCAAAAGAAATAAGGAAAGACAGCCATGCAACGTCGTCATTTTTTACAGACTGGTTCCGCATTGGGTGCCATGGGCTTGGTTTCTGGTTGTGCCACTGTGGTTGGGGGCGGTGGCCCCAAAGTGGTGGTCATTGGCGGTGGCTATGCCGGCGCGACAGCAGCCAAATACCTCAGGATGTGGTCTGAGCACAAAATTCAAGTCACGCTGGTTGAACCCAACGACGCTTTCATTTCATGCCCCATTTCAAATTTGGTGATTGGCGGCAGCAAAACCATCAGTGAAATCACCACGCCTTATGACAACCTGACCAAGCGTCATGGTTTACAAATCATCAAGGACCGCGTCAACACGATTGACGCCGACAAGCGCATCGTCAAGCTGGCGGGTGGTACCGAGTTGAGCTATGACCGCCTGATCGTTTCACCCGGTGTGGACTTCATGTGGGAAACCCTGCCGGGCATGGCCAAGGCAGGTGCCAAGGACAAAGTCATGCACGCTTGGAAGGCGGGCGTACAAACCCTCACGCTGCGCAAGCAACTCGAAGCCATGCCCGATGGCGGCGTGTTCGCCATGTCGATTCCGCTGGCTCCTTACCGCTGCCCGCCCGGCCCGTATGAGCGTGCTTGCCAGGTCGCCGAATATTTCACAAAAGCCAAGCCCAAGAGCAAAGTCTTGATCTTGGATGCTAACGATGACGTGACATCGAAAGGGCCGTTGTTCAAAAAGGCTTGGGTCGAACGTTACAAAGGCATCGTGGAATACCGCGCTAAACATCGCGTGACCGATGTCGATTCCGCGACCAACACCTTGAAGTTCGAGTTCAATGACGACATGAAGGCCAGCGTGCTGAACGTCATTCCTGAAATGCGTGCAGGTGACATCGCCGTCAATGCCGGCTTGGCCACAGCTAACAAGCGGTGGTGTGAAGTTGATTTCCTGACGTTTGAGTCCAAGGCCGCTAAAAATGTACACGTTCTGGGTGACTCGATCCAGATTGCTCCCGGCATGCCTAAATCAGGCCATATGGCGAACCAGCACGGCAAGACCTGCGCGGCAGCTGTGGTTGCTTTGTTGATGGGCAAACAGGTCAACCCTGCCCCTATTTACAACAACACCTGCTACAGCTTTGTTAGCTCCGAGGATGTGGTTCATGTGGCCAGCGTGCATCGCTATGACGCCGATAAGAAAACCATGTTGACGGTGCCTGGTTCGGGCGGTGTATCCAGCGCTGCCAATGAGCTGGAAGGGCGTTACGCGCATGCATGGGCACGCAATATTTGGGCCGATACACTGGCGTGATACCGAAATCGAAAACGCCGCAGTCGTCAGACTTGCGGCGTTTTTTTACGGCAATTTTTGAGGCATCTCTTGCTGATCGAGACAACCATGAGAAAACCAACTTTCCCCTTCCGCTTTTTGCAAGCAGTTTTATCGCTGAGTATGGCTGCGCTCGGTACATCGGCCATGGCTCAGGCAGATGAAGCGCGGGCCAAAAAGATTGTAGGTGGCTCTTGCTTTGTTTGTCATGGGGCGGAGGGTGAATCGTCCAGCGAAGTGTTTCCTCGTTTGGCAGGTCAGCACTGGGAATACACCGCCAAGCAACTTGAAAACTTCAAGTCAGGCAAGCGCAAGAGTACAGCCATGGCCGACATGGTGGCCAAGTTGACCCCTGATGAAATGTCGGCCTTGGGTAAATTTTTCGAAAAACAAACCGCCGCCGTTGAACCTCCTAAAGACGCTGATTTGGCTGCGGTAGGTAAGTTCATTTACCACAAAGGCAACAAATACAGTGGCTTGGCTGCTTGTGCCAGCTGCCACGGGGCAGAGGCCAAGGGCACGACCTCTTTGCCACGTTTGGCCGGCCAGTACGCTGCGTACACGGAAACGCAGCTCAAACAATTCAACCAGCGTGAGCGCACCAACGACAATGCGGTGATGCATGCCATCACGAGCAAAATGTCACCCTTGGAAATGGCGGCTGTGGCCGAATATTTGAGCGGCAAATAAACAGGGCAAGTTGGTTTCAATCACTGCGGCCACTGGGTGTGTGGCTGCACTGATTGTTCTCTTCAGGGCAGTTTGAATCCCACTGCCTGAGGCTTGGTCGATGAGGTGGAGTCGCTGCTCTTGTCTAGCCAGCGATCGGTCAGGCCAGCACCAAGCCACATACCGATCAGACTCACCCATGCGGTGAGGGCGAAAATAGCGCCGCCTGTGACACCAGCCCCCACTGCGCAACCGCCCGCGAGCATGGAGCCAAAGCCCATCAGTATTGCCCCACCAATATAGCGGCGCATGCTGTAACCATCTGTAAATCCTTCGAGCTTCCAGTCTTTGCCAATCAAAGCACCGATCAGTGACCCCAAGAAGACGCCTGGCATTAATCCAAATTCAAAACCAATCGTTGGCCATGGCCATTGCATGACGCGCATCAACCATTCGGCTGAGGGGCCACTGAAGGTGAGGCCCTGAATTTGGACGGGATCAAACGATTCACGAGCAACCCATTGGCTAAATCCCCAAGCGGCAGCCACCATCAAACCTGTGCCAACGCCGCCCACCCACATCCAAAAGCTGCGGTTGGGGGAGCGTAAAGAAAAATACAGGGCAGCGACGAGCCATATGCCGCCCATGGCCAGGCCCGCACCATGACCGAGGCCTGTAATGGCCAGCAAGTCACGTGATGCACCACCGGGAATGGTCCACCAGCTGCTGATGGCCAAGCGCAGCGGGGATAAAACACCAGAAAGCGCTGATTGCGCTGTGACTGCAAAGATCAGACCGGAAAGCAGCGCACGTAAATTGCCATTGGCCGATAGCACCAGCAGACGGCTGGCACAACCCCGCGTCATGACCATGCCAATGCCAAAGGTCAAGCCACCTATGAGTGCGCCAGACATGCTGCCAGTGGCCGAAATCTGACGTGCATTGTTGGTGTCCAGCCAGCCCATCAAGACCATAAGTTGTACGGCAATCACGGCGGTGGAAAAAGCCAAGAGCCACACCGAAAGCTTGTCGCCAAAACGGCGATGCCAAAATTCGATCACCGCTGCACGCAAACAAAAACGAGACCGCTGTGCAAAAAAACCGAACAGTCCACCGATCACTGCGCCACCGCTGGCGAGAACTGTGGGGTTTCCATAGGCTTCAAGCCAGTGACTCATTGACATGCGGCGCTCCATGACATCATTATCGAATGATATATATCCTACGCCGGAAACACGTGCTGCCCTTGACGGAGGTCAAACGCCGATATCTTTGACGGATGCTTCAGGTGGTCAGCGCAGATGAGTCAAGCTGATGAGTACTTGAGGCAACTGCCAGCTCACCATGGGCATTAGCAACTTGTACACTGTGCTGTGCTGTGATCTTCCATCCTTTCCGAAGTGCTGATTTGTTGGGATTATTTTTTGAATTGCATGACTGAACTTCTCGCCAATGCTGTCATCCGTCGGCGTCATCTGTTGACGTTGGCTTGTCTTACTTCATCGTCTGCAGTTTGGGCTCAGCCAAGCAGCTCTGCTGTATTGCCCGCGCCGCAGTCTTTACAGTCAGAGTTGACGAACGCGATTCAGCAAAAGCAAGTCCTGATCGTGATGGTCAGTCTTGAGGGGTGTCCATTTTGTCGGATCGCCCGAGCCAGCCATTTGTCCCCCCTGCAAAAAGCGGGCATCCCCATTGTTCAATTGGACATGCGCAGTCCCCAAGTGGTGCTGGATTTTCAAGGTCGCAAGACAACGCACGATCAACTGATCAAACAATGGCGCATCTCCATTGCCCCCACTTTGCTGTTCTTTGGTCCGGGCGGTAAAGAGGTGGCTGAGCGCATGGAAGGCGGATATTTGCCGGACTTTTACGGGCCCTATCTTGAAGAGCGAATGATCAAAGGTCGGCAAGCGCTTTGACGCACGTCATGAATGCAAGCACTTCTTTTCTGGCGTGGAATTACACCCTCGTCGGGACTGATTTACCGCTTTCGTGCTGTCAACCCCAGCAAGCCTGACATGCCACGGTGGGCACTGCCTTCATCGATCTGCGCTGTATAAGTTTTTAGATCAATGATGTCGTAATTGACAAAAGCTTCGCGAATCATCGTCTCATCGTACATGTGATCCAGCTTGCCAGGGCCTCCGGTGTTGAAGCTCAATTGTTCGGCTGTATAGCCTTGAATGATGAGTGTGCCGCCTGATTTGAGCGACGCGTCCATCTGCGCAAACAGCGCTGTGCGTTCCGCTGGCGTGGCAAATTGGAAAAAAATGCCGACCACATTGTTGTAATGCGCGACTTTCCAGTCAAACGACTGCCAGTCACTGCAATGCCATTGGACAGATTGCCCACGGCGTTGAGCCAACTGATGTGCTTTTTGAACGGCATTTTCTGAAAAATCAAATGCCTCAACACGCAGCCCTTGCTCGGCCAGCCAAACACCATTGCGGCCTTCTCCATCCGCAACAGCCAAGGAAGAGCCTGCTTGCAAGTGCGCCACTTGGCTGAACAGGTAGGCATTCGGCGCTTCACCAAAGATGTATTGCTCCGTCGCGAAACGTTGATTCCAAGTGTTGAGTGGGGAATTGAATGCCGTCATGGTCTACTGTGTTTTGCAAAAGTTTGAGCAGTTGCGTGAAAATTTGAGTATATTCGTGAAAACTTATTTATGATGGGCAGAGCGATCGGCACGTGTTGGACGGCTGAAAGGCCAGACGGCCAAGATGCTCGTTGTAAGCGACGCATCAATCTTCCGCAAAGAAAGGAACTGCCATGAAAAATGCACACGATTTGGTCGCAGAGGCCAAAAGTTGCACACAAGAAGTTGCTTTGAAAGATGCCGAACAAGCGATCCGAGAAGCAGCTGTGTTGATCGATGTACGCGAGGCAGACGAATTTGCTGCAGGCCATCTGGCTGGCGCAATTTTGATGCCTCGCGGTTTGCTTGAATTCAAACTCAGCGCCGCACCCACGTTAGCAGCTCGAGATTTGAAAGTCGTTTTGTACTGCAAGACCAGTGGTCGAGCCGCGCTGGCAGCACAAAGCATGCAGGCCATGGGGTACTTGAACGTTAAATCGATTGCCGGAGGCTTTGATGCTTGGGTTGCAGAAGGCAAACCGGTCGTCAAGCCAGAACAACCCTCTTTCGAGTAAAAACGCTCGGCAATCAGTGAAATCACTGATATATCGGTCTTCATTTACTTGTGCGAGCAAGCGGGATTTACGTTAAATTAGCCGCTGTTTATATTTCTACTTTGGAGCTCATATGAAACTGATTTCTGCACTCATCGTTGCGTCTGCTGCTTTCGCTGCACCTGCATTCGCCAATTTGGATTTGGCCAAGAAAAACGCTTGCATGGCTTGCCATGGCGTGGACAAGAAGGTGGTGGGTCCGGCCTATCAAGATGTTGCGAAAAAATACGCAGGTCAAAAAGATGCAGCTTCTGCATTGGCTAAAAGCATCAAAGCTGGTGGCTCTGGTAAGTGGGGCCCCATCCCTATGCCAGCACAAGCAGCCCTGAGCGATGCCGATGCCAACACATTGGCCGCATGGATTCTGGCTGGCGCCAAATAATTGTCAAAGCCCCGATCGCGAACAAGTGGTCGACGGGATGTTCAAGTTGTGATAGCTCGATTGGTACTCGTGGCTTTTATCTTCCGCTCTTCGGGTAACCGAAGAGCGGTTTTTTTTGGAGTGAACCCATGATGACAAGCCTGAAATGGACGTTTGTGTTTTTTCTGTCTGCTGCTTTGATGGGGGCTAAAGCGCAACCTGCCATCTTCAATGGGGCAGACCTGAAGTTGGGCCAAAAGCTGATTGATGAAAACAAGTGTGTAGCTTGTCACGCCACCAAAGTGACTGGTGATGGCAGTGCCATCTACAAACCCAAGGGACGCATCAATACTCCTGGCTTGTTGCGTGGCATGGTGGAGCAATGCAATACGGAGTTGAACTTAGGCATGTTCCCTGACGAGGTCAATGCTGTTGCTGCTGTTTTAAACAGAGATCATTACAAATTTAAATAAACTATTGCTTATATAGGGTAACTCCTATATTAGTATATGTTGATCTAAAGGATGATCTAAATCAAGTGGCAGTAGTGTGTTTGAGCACTATTGCCAATTTGATCGCTGAAAATCTGAAGGAGAAACACATGCGCAAATCTTGGACTTGGGTGAAATGGGGCGTTTTGGCCAGTTCGGTGTGGTTGACGGGCTGCGGCACCATCAGCACCATGGGCAAGCTTGAGACGGGTGCAGCAGCTGAAGCTGGCCGCATGTGGGATCGGTGGGTGGAAGGCGAGGGCGACATCGCTGTGGCCACCACCTGGGAGCGCAAAGTCAAGAAGGGCGTGACCGCTCAAGAAGTGGAGCAAGTGCTCAAGCAAGTCGCCACCGAGCGCAACATGCGCGATGTGGGTACCTTGCCGCTGTCCAAAGAACTCGAAGCCCGTTCGGGTAAAAAAGAAAAGCTGCTGACGGTGTATTCGTTTTGCTCGCCCTTGACGGCCCGCAAGATGGTCGACTTCAGCCCGCACATGGCCGCTTACCTGCCTTGCCGTGTGTCCATGGTTGAAAAAGAAGATGGCCTCTGGCTGTACACCCTCAACATGGACATGATGGTCAAGATGGGTCGCAAGCTGCCTTCTCCATTGAAGGAAGAAGCGCAAGCCGTTCGAGACACCATTTGGGAAATGATGGAGCGCGGCTCCAAAGGCGAATTCTGATCATCTGAAGCAAAGAGGAGACAAGCATGAAGAAAATCAACACTTTTCGTGCCACCGTGGTGGCGGCTGTTTTGGCCACGGGCTCTGTAGCCTGGGCGACCGACGGTTATTTCCCGCATGGCTATGGCATGCAATCGCTGGGCATGGGTGGTGCGTCTGTGGCGGTCACAGGCAACACATTTGCGGGTGCCAACAACCCAGCATTGGCAGCATTTGCTGGTAACCGATTTGAGCTCGGCGCTAATGTGTTCATGCCAAAGCGAGGTGCCACTCGTACTGGAGGGACTGGGATGATGGCAGGGATGAATGGGAGCGTTGAGAGTGGCTCAAGCGCATTCATCGTTCCCGAGTTTGGCTATAACCGACAGATCGGTTCTGATATGGCCGTGGGTCTGTCTGTGTACGGCAATGGCGGGATGAACACCGATTACGAAGCAACGGGCTTTAATTGTGGTCCAGGTGCAACCAATATGTTGTGTGGTGGCACGAAGCTGGGCGTCAATTTGATGCAATTGATCGTGGCCCCTACCTTCGCCTACAAACTGTCTGAAACCAGTGCGATTGGCGTGTCTCCTCTGTTGGTGTACCAGCAGTTCAAGGCTTCGGGTTTGCAGGCGTTCGCAGGTAATCCCCAGTGGACAGGTCAAAACACCTTTGCCGTAAACACCACCGACAATGGCAACGATTCAAGCAAAGGTGTCGGTGTTCGTCTGGGCTACACGGCACAAGTGAATGACAGCACTCGGTTCGGGGTGTCTTATTCGCCCCGAATTAACATGAGCCGCTTCGACAAATACTCACAACTGTTTGCTGAAGCCGGTGATTTTGATATTCCAGAGAACTTCGCCTTCGGTGTCTCTATTCAGGCTTCTCCAGCGGTGATGTTGGCGTTGGATTACCAGCGCATCAATTACAGCAAAGTCAAGTCGATTGGCAATCAGATGATGCAAGGTGGACCATTGGGTGCTGACAATGGTCCAGGCTTTGGATGGTCTGACCTGAACGTCTTCAAGTTGGGGGTGGAGTGGAAGCAAAGCCAAAACTTGACCTTGCGTGCAGGCTACAACCACACCAACAACCCCATTAGCGGTGCGAACGTGACGTTCAACATCATTGCCCCTGGGGTCATCACCGACCACTACACTTTGGGTGCGACGTACAAGTTGGATGACAAATCCGACCTGACTTTTGCGTACATGTATGCCCCTAAAAATACGGTGACCGGTACATCGGCACTGTCTGGCACGCCTGAGACCATTCGTATGTCCCAACAATCTCTGGGCATCCAGTACGGCTGGAAGTTCTGAGCGCAGACCAAGTGCGTGTTCCTGATCAGGGTTTGTACTGATCAGGGTTTGTACTGGTCAGGATGCATTCCCCGTGTAATCTCTGATTCAGATTAATCATTTATCGTATATATTCGAACATCCGAATATACGAACCTAATGGCAAGCAGTGCATGAGCGATGAGATCGATCAGGTTTTTGACAAAGCGGCTGAGTTATTTGCCGTACTGTCGACGCCTATCCGTCTGCGCATCATCAGCCAGTTGTGCCAGGGCGAAAAGAATGTTGGGCAATTGCTCGAGAGCATCGGTGTGGCGCAACCCAACATGTCCCAGCATCTGAACATCATGTACAGATCGGGTGTTTTGGGTAAGAGACGCCAAGGTGCTCAAATGTTTTATCGGATTGCAGACGAAACAGCTGTGGTGGTTTGTCGTGCCGTGTGTACACAAGTTGCCATTGAAGCGGACGTGAATTGACAACTCAAAACGAGGAGTTTGTGTGAAAGAAGACAACATCAACTCGGGAAGGGTGCAAAAAGCACCGGAAAACTTCCTGACCCAAAGTGGCATCAAGGAGGTCTTTGCCGAAGGCAAAAAAGGCCGCCGCGATTTCATTCGAAACGCATTTGCAGCGGCTGCTGCAGGTGCCGCTGCGCCCATGGCGATGGCTCAGGGCAACCCAGTGCCGACCGAGGGTGGTGACCCCAACATCCTGAACTTGCCTGAGCACGCGACCAATCTGGGTCAGGGTGTGGCTGTTGAGGGTTACGGTAAGCCTTCTAAATTTGAAGCGAACTTGCAGCGTCGTCAAAGCCCCGGCCTGACACAAACCACACAAGCTTCGGTGTCGTTTGCGCCACTGCAGTCCTTGTTTGGCATCGTCACGCCCAGCGGCTTGCACTTCGAACGCCATCACCAAGGCTGGTGGGACATCGATCCGTCCAAGCACCGCTTGATGATCAACGGCATGGTCAAAAAGAACATGGTTTTCACCATGGACGAGATCATGCGTTTGCCATCGGTTTCGCGTTTCCACTTCATCGAGTGCGGAGCGAACACAGCCGTCGATTGGGGCAACGTGGCTGTCCCTACGGTTCAATACACGCACGGCATGTTGTCTTGCAGCGAGTTCACGGGCGTGCCCTTGATCACTTTGCTCGAGTTGGCTGGCGCTGACTTGAAAAACGGTAAGTTCGTTTTGGCTGAAGGTGGTGATGGCTCGTCCATGACGCGCACCATTCCTATGAGCTTGATCACTTCCGGTGAAGTGCTGGTGGCCTACGGTCAAAACGGCGAAATGTTGCGCCCAGAAAACGGTTATCCCCTGCGTCTCGTCGTGCCAGGTGTGCAAGGTGTGAGCTGGGTCAAATACCTGCGCCGAATCGAAGTGGGTGACAAGCCCTATGCGGCCAAGGATGAGGCGATTCATTACATCGATTTGCAACCTGGTGGTTTGCATCGCCAGTACACCAACCTCCAGGAAGTCAAGAGCGTGGTGACCACTCCCTCCGGCGGTCAGGTGCTGCTCGACAAAGGTTTTTACAACATCACTGGTCTGGCTTGGTCGGGCAAGGGCAAGATCAAGCGCGTGGACGTCTCCACAGACGGTGGCCGTAACTGGCGTCAAGCACGTCTGGAGACGCCCGTGCTGTCCAAAGCTTTGTCACGTTTTAACCTCGACTGGGTCTGGGACGGCAAGCCCGCGATCATCCAAAGTCGTGCGCAAGACGAAACAGGTCATGTGCAACCCACATACCAACAACTGCGTGGCGTTCGCGGTACGCGTTCGATCTATCACAACAACGCCATCCAGTCGTGGTTGGTTCAGGAAAACGGTGAGGTGAAAAATGTCCAGGTTTCGTAATGCCGTTTTGACGGCCGCCTTGCTGGCGGTGGCGGGTTTGGCTTCTGCGCAAGCAAGCAAGTATCCAGGTGTGGGCCGTGATGCCACGCCCAAAGAAGTTGCCAAGTGGGACATCGATGTTCGCCCTGACTTCAAAGGTTTGCCTGCTGGTTCGGGTACTGTGGCCAAAGGTCAAGACGTTTGGGAAGGTAAATGCGCACATTGCCATGGTGTGTTTGGTGAATCCGGTGAAGTGTTCAGTCCCTTGATTGGTGGCACCACGGCCGAGGACATCAAGAATGGCCGTGTTGCCAACTTGAACCGCTCAGACTATCCAGGTCGCACCACCATCATGAAGGTGGCGACGGTTTCTACTTTGTGGGACTACATCAACCGCGCCATGCCATGGACCGCACCCAAGTCGCTGACGACCGAAGAGGTTTATTCGGTCACAGCCTTCTTGCTCAACTTGGCCAATGTGGTGCCAGAAAACTTCACACTGTCCGATAAAAACATCGCTGAAGTGCAAGCCCGCATGCCCAACCGCAATGGCATGACGACCAAGCACGCCATGTGGCCTGGCAATGAGTTTGGCGGCGTGAAAGCACCTGATACGGCCAACAAGCTGTGCATGAAAGACTGCACACCTGAGCCTAAAGTGGCATCCTTCTTGCCTGACTTCGCGCGAAATGCCCATGGCAACTTGGCCGAACAAAACCGTTTGGTTGGCCAGCAAATTGGTGTTGACACGACAAAGCCTGAAGCCAAAGCCGGTATGCCTGCAGTTCCAGCACCTGCCGCAGCGGCTCCTGCCAAGCTCGAAAACGCCGAGGCCAAAGCCGCCATCGCCTTGCTGAATAAGTACAGCTGCACGGCTTGCCATGGTGTAGACAAGAAAGTGGTCGGTCCAGGCTTCAATGAAATCGCCAAAAAGCACTCAGGCAAGGTCGATTATTTGGTGGGCAAGATCAAAGCCGGTGGTTCAGGTGTCTGGGGTCCAATCCCCATGCCACCACAAACACTGCCTGATGCAGACGCCAAAAAAATTGCCGAATGGATTTCCAAGGGGGCCAGCAAGTAATACGGGATATTCCCGTCGTACTGCTGAACCAATTTCACTAGCATCATTCAATCATCAAGGAGATTTCAGATGCAAACTCGTCGCGAGACACTCAAGCAAAGCGCAGTGGTTGCCGGCTTGCTGGCTTCGGCTGGCTTTCCCCAGTTCGCTCAAGCTGCTTTCAACAAAGCCGGTTTTGATGCCAAGTCCGTTCAGGATGCGGCCAAAGCCTTTGGCGCAGCCAGCATGGCTGAAAGCAAAGACGTGACCATCACTGGTCCGGACATCGCTGAAAACGGTGCCGTGGTGCCTTTGGGTGCCAGCACATCTTTGCCTGGCGTCAAACAACTGTTGATCCTGGTGGAAAAGAACCCAGCTGCTTTGGTGGCCATGTTCCATGTGAGCGATGCTGTTGAAGCCAACTTCGCGACCCGCGCCAAAATGGGCCAGTCGTCTGATGTTTACGCTGTGGCCATCATGGCCGACGGCAAGGCTTTGTTCGCCAAGAAAGAAGTCAAAGTCACTTTGGGTGGTTGCGGCGGTTAATCGCCCAATTGCATTTCAACAGAATCATTGAAAGATTAGGAGAAAAAAATGGCAGATCCAATGCGCATTCGTGCCCAAGCATCCGGCGACAAAGCCACCGTCCGTGTTCTCATGAGTCACGAGATGGAATCCGGTCAGCGCAAAGACGCCGCTGGCAAATTGGTACCCGCCTGGTTCATCCAGGAAGTGACCGCCTCTTTGAACGGCAAACAAGTGCTGGCTGCTGAATGGGGCCCCGCAGTGTCCAAAAACCCCTTCATGCAATTTGCCATCAAGGGTGCCAAGTCTGGTGACAAAGTCGCTGTGACCTGGAAAGACAACAAGGGTGATACCCGCACAGACGAAGCCACCGTTTCCTGATACCGTGGATGTGTCTAAAAGGGGTGAAGTCAGACCTTCACCCTTTTTTTCGTTTCGAGAACTTATGAGAGGTGCCGCATGAAATACGCGACCACATTGACATTGGCCACATGGATGGCATTGTCTGTTTCCCCCGTCATGGCGCAAAAAACCGCCAGTCAAGGTATCGATGAATACCGAGCCATGTTGCAAGACGGTAACCCTTCTGAACTCTTTGAAGCCAAGGGTGAAGACTTGTGGAAGCAAAAACGCGGCCCCAAAAATGCCACGCTTGAAAAGTGCGATCTGGGCAAGGGTCCCGGTGTGGTCAAGGGGGTGTTCGTGGAGTTGCCCCGCTACTTTGCAGACACTCAACGCGTGCAAGATTTAGAAACACGCTTGGTCACCTGCATGGAAACACTGCAGGGATTCAATGCTGCAGAAATTTACAAGACACCCTTTGGCCGAGGTGAGCAAAACAATGTGACCGCATTGGCCACCTGGATCGCTGCAGAATCCAAGGGCATGCGCTTCAATTTGTCGCAAGCACACCCGCAGGAAAAGACGTTCTACGAAGTCGGCAAGCGTCTGTTTTTCCAACGCGGTGGTCCTCACGACTTCTCGTGTGCTTCTTGCCACGGTGAAGAAGGCAAGCGCATTCGTTTGCAAGATTTGCCCATGCTCACCAAAAATCCAGGAGATGGTGTTGGCTTTGGTGCTTGGCCCGCCTACCGTGTATCCAATGGCCAAATGTGGGGCATGCAGCTGCGTTTGAACGATTGCTACCGTCAGCAACGCTTTCCCTATCCCGGTTTTGGCAGTGATGCCACCTTGGCTTTGGCCACCTATTTGGGGGTGAACTCCAAGGGCTCGGCCTCGGCGGCTCCAGCCATCAAGCGCTAATTATTGAAGGTGATCACCATGAAAAAGAACATCGTTTTTGTCTTGACTGGCTTGGCCACCGCATTGTTGGTGGTCGGTTGTGCATCGGGCCCGTCAGTGGCCGAGCTCAATGAATTGACCAGCAAAATCGTCAAAGCATCCTTCCGTGACCAGGGCATCGCCACGGTCGATCGTGTGCTCAATACCGATGAAACCAATCGCGCATGCAGTGATGCCGATGTGATGGGTAAACCCCTCGATGAAAAGACCGCCAAGGCAATTGAAGAGATGAACCTGAAGGCCATCAAATGGCCATCGGATGGCAAGTTCATCGGTGACTGGAAAGAGGGTGAGAAAATCGCCCAAAGTGGTCGTGGCTTGACTTGGACCGATAAAGCCACCGATGTGAATGGTGGCAATTGCTACAACTGCCACCAGATCAGCAAGGAAGAAATTTCCTACGGCACGATTGGACCTAGCCTCTACAACTACGGGAAAATTCGTGGCGTGACCGATCCCAACAGTGCGGAGAGCAAACCGATTGTGGAATACACCTGGGGCAAGATTTGGAACTCCAAGGCCTATAACGCCTGTTCCAACATGCCACGTGCAGGTCACATGGGCATCTTGAATGAAACACAAGTGCGCCACATTGTGGGCTTGTTGCTCGACCCCAAGTCACCCGTTAACCAATAATGAATTTCAAACCCGGCTTGTCCGGGTTTTTTTGCCATCAATACATCAGTGAGTGCAAATATGAATCTGACCAAACGTGAATTCATCCAAGTGATGGGTGCCGGCACCATGGCCGGCATGAGCATGGGCAAGTTTGCCGAAGCCAGTGCAGCAACCGCCGCCAATGGCCTGTATGAC
>JACCDW011595094.1_pt1 | contig 14754 bp, 16 predicted proteins | sample 7449781 | NCBI WGS metagenome assembly JACCDW01 (sample SAMN15323449, study PRJNA562643) | freshwater metagenome | isolation source: river surface water | place: USA:Blue River Watershed | collected 2017-08-18
CGTGGGGGTGACCTTGCAAATTGACGAAGGCCAGGAGGTGTATGACGCCAAGCTCAGCAACCTCCACCCCCTCTTTCATTAACCAAAGGATGTCCATGCTGGCCGATGACCTGATCCAAACCCTCGCCGCCGAACTCGATCAAGCCGATCGCACCCGCACCCAGGTCGAGCACTTCTCCAAGCGCTACCCCGACATGACGCTGGAGGATGGCTATCGCATCAACCGCGCCTGGATGCAACTCAAGTACGCCCAAGGACGCCAGCGCATCGGCACCAAAATTGGTTTGACCAGCCGTGCCATGCAATTGGCCAGCCAGATTGACGAGCCGGACTACGGCACCTTGCTCGACGACATGCGCTACGACTGCACACCAGGGGCGGTGCTGGATATTCCCTTGCAGCGGTTCATTGCACCCCGTGTGGAAGTCGAGCTTGCCTTTGTCCTCAAACAAGACTTGCAAGGGCCCGATGTGAGCGTCGAGCAAGTGTTGGCCGCGACCGAGTACGTGACACCGGCGGTGGAGATCATTGACGCGCGCATCGAGCAGTTTGACCGCCACACGCGGGTCATGCGCAAAGTGCAAGACACGATCAGCGACAACGCGGCCAACGCGGGCATCGTGCTGGGCGCGCACAAGGTTGACCCCTACATCAACTTGCCCTGGTGCGGAGCCATCCTCCGCCAAAACGGCCATGTGGAAGAAACCGGGCTGGCTGCGGGGGTGCAAGGGCACCCTGCGGTGGGCATTGCTTGGTTGGCCAACAAACTCGCCCCCTGGGGGGAGCATTTGCACGCCGGGGAAATTGTCCTGGCTGGATCATTCACCCGCCCGGTGGCCGCCAAAGCCGGCGATGTGTTTGACGTTGACTATGGCGACCTCGGTCGCTTGCAATTCCGTTTTGTTTGACGCGGCAGGTTGCCGCTTCTGGAGCTCTCCATGTCATTTTTGCCTCACCCTGCGCGCAGCCTGCAAGGCCAGGTGCACCCCGAGGAATGGCGCTTGCGCCAACAACTCGCGGCGGCTTACCGCATCTTTGACCATCTGGGCTGGACCGAGATGATCTACAACCACATCACCCTGCGCTTGCCCGCATCGGTAGCGGGCGAAGAGAAGCAATTTCTCATCAACCCCTTCGGCCTGCATTACAGCGAGGTGACCGCCAGCAACTTGGTGAAGATCGATCTCTCTGGCCGTATCCTGGACGATTCGCCCTACCCCATCAACCCAGCCGGCTTTGTGGTGCACGCGGCCTTGCACGCCCATTTGCCCGAGGCGCATTGCATCATGCACACCCACACCACGGCGGGCTCGGCGGTGGCGTCACTTGAAGGAGGATTGGCACAAACGAATTTTTATTCAGCACAGCTGCATGAAATGGTCGCCTATCACGACTTCGAGGGCATCACCGTGCACCATGAGGAGGCGCCGCGCCTGCTCGCGAGCATTGGTCAGCGCCAGGCCATCATCTTGCGCAACCACGGCTTGCTTTCCTGGGGGCGGACTTTGGCCGAGGCCTTTGCCATTTTGTGGACCCTGCAACGCGCCTGTGAAGTGCAGTTGGCCACGTTCTCAATGGGGCGGGCCATTCCGGTGCCCGAGGCGGTGGCCGCCAAATGCACACGGGATTCGCTGCAATTTGACGCGCAGCACGGCGGCGGCTTGGGCGAAGATTTGTTTGCCGCGCTGATTCGTCAGGTCCAGCGCAAAGACGCGAGTTTTCTGCAATGAGCGTGCCACAAAGGTTGACCCTTGTGGGTGCCGGGGCCATTGGTACTTGGCTGGGCGTGCACTTGGTGCGGCAGGCGGGGGTGCAAGTCTCGGTGCTGGCGCGGCCCGAATCGGCCCGCGTGATTGCCGCGCAAGGCCTGCGGCTGGAGACTGCCCAAGGTCTTTTGCAAACCCCGGTCGCGGTACACAGTGATGCGGCGGCCATTGGCGTGCAAGACTGGGTGATCGTGAGCGTGAAAGGCCCCGCCATGGCCGACGTCGCGCGGAGCATGAAGCCCTTGATCGGGCCGCACACGCGCGTGCTCACCGCCATGAATGGATTGCCCTGGTGGTTCTGTCAGGGCTTGAGCGGGTCGGCCCAAGGCATGCGCTTGACCTGTGCCGATCCAGAGGGCGCGATTGAAGCCGCGCTCCCGAGCGCCCAAGTCATTGGCGGGGTGGTGCACGCGAGCTGCATCAACTTGGGGCCAGGGCATGCCCGTCACGCCATGGGGCAAGGCCTGATTTTGGGCGCGGCCACGGGTGAGGCGCAAGATGCGCGGGTGGACGCTCTGGTCGCGCTCTTGAAACAATGCGGCTTCGATGCCTCCGCATCAAGCCACATCCAACGCGACGTTTGGTACAAGCTCTGGGGCAATATGACGGTCAACCCGGTAAGTGCGCTCACCGGGGCCACCACCGACTTGTTGATGAATGACCCCCTCTTGCTCGACTTCATCTCGCGCATCATGATCGAGGCGCGCGAGGTGGGCGCGCGCATTGGCCTGCCCATCTCGCAAGAGCCTGAGGACCGGCATCAGATTACGCGCAAGCTGGGGGCATTCAAAACCTCCATGCTGCAGGATGTGGAGGCCCAGCGCCCGATCGAGCTCGATGCGCTGGTGGAAGCCGTGCGGGAGCTTGCCGCGCGCGTGGGGGTGGCGACCCCCTTTACCGATGCCCTCATGGGCCTCACGCGCGTGTTTGGTCAGGTGCGAAGACTTTACTGAACGCGGCGTGTCTTACAAAACCTTGAAGTCCGTGAATGCCAACAGGCTGACGTTACCGGCCAAGTCCGTGGCGCTGACTTGCACCGAGGCTTGACCTGCACCCAAGCTGGCGTATTCGGTCGGTGTCAATCTAATGGTGGTGATGCCACTGGCATCAGCCGTGAGAGTCTTCTCTTTGCTCTCACTTGTGCCGGTGAACTTCAGGTTCAGCGTGCTCCCCGCTTCGGCCACCACTTTGAGCGCCGGCTCTACGGCGTTCCCATTCGCATCCTTGCCGGTGAGCTCGCCGCTGTCTAAGCCATTTCCGCTGGCCAGGGCCGTAGCGCTCACTTGCCAGAGGGGCTGACTGGGAGCGGAGTTGTCCAAGGTATAGAACGCGGTGAGCTCGTCAATGGTGGCTTTGTCGTTCGCGGCGCGCAGGCTGTAGGCCGAGAAGTCGGTGAGCGGCGTGGCCAAGAAGGGAGAGCGCATTTCACAATCATTGGTGGCATTGGGAGTGGCAAAAGCACGCTGCTCAAGCTCATGGCAGGACTCTATAAACCCATGGACGGGCGAGTCATGATTGACCAACTCGACATCCAGCAAGTCTCCCGCGCGCATTTGAGCGAGCACATCGGCTACATGCAGCAATCGGTCCAACTCTTCGCTGGCACGCTAAAGGACAACTTGAGTGCGGGGCTCATGGGCGTAACCGATGAGCAAATCGTACAGGCTTGTCAGACAACGGGTTTAAGCGCCTTTGTCGCTACACACCCAAAGGGTTTGGAGATGCCCATTACAGAAGGCGGCGGCGGGGTGAGCGGGGGACAGCGCCAACTCATTGGCTTGACGCGTATGCTCCTTGCCGGCCCCTCTATGTGGTTGCTGGATGAGCCGACAGCGAACATGGACGATGACACCGAGCGGCGCGCCATTCATGCCTTGGTGCAGCGAGTGCAAGCCAACCAAACCTTGGTGGTGGTCACGCACAAGATGTCCCTGCTGAGCTTGGTGCAGCGACTGGTGGTCATGGCCCAAGGGCGCATTGTGCTCGATGGTCCGCGCGACGCCGTGCTCGAGCATATGCGCAAGCAGGCTCAGGAAGCTGCGCAAAAAGCCGCCGCCCAACAGCAAGCCCCCGCAGCGGGTGAAGCGGCGCCCGCGAACGAGGGTGCGTCCAACGCGAATGGTGCTTGAGGCACATCCAAACTTTGAAAGCTCAAAAGATGTCCAAATTCTTGTTCATTATCAAACAGTGGCTGCCCGCCGAGTGGACCCAACGTCTGGTGCTCGCAATGGTGCTGATGCTCGTGGTCTCGGGTATCTGGATGCATGTCACCGATATCCCCCAACTCGCCCGCAGTCAAGGCCAAGTCATTGCCATGCAGCGCACCCAGATCATCCAGTCGGCCAACGATGGCGTGGTGCAAATCATCCCCGTGCGCGAGGGCGATTTCGTGAAAAAGGGCGCGTTGCTCATGCAACTCGATGCCGCACAGGCCGAGGCCGCGGTGGACGATAGCCGCGGCCGCGTGGCGGCGCTCAAGGCCATGCTTGCACGCTTGCGCGCGGAAGTGTTTCAGCGGCCCCTGGAGTTTGACTCCTCACTGAAAGACTATCCGCATTTCACGAAAAACCAGCGTGATTTGTACGAGCGACGCCAGCGCGCATTGCGCGAGGAAATCGCCACCCTTCACAACATGCTCGGACACGTCAATCAAGAACTCAAAATGAGCTTGCCTTTGCTCGACACAGGGGATATTGCGTTGACCGAAATTCTGCGCTTGCGCCGCTCGGTGGCCGAGCTCGAGGGCACGATCAGCAACCGACAAAACAAGTTTTTCCAAGACACCCAGGCCGAAATGACCAAGGCGGAGGAAGACCTCTCGACGCAAGAGCAAGTCCTGATTGATCGGCAAACCAATTTGGAGCGCATGCAGATTTATGCGCCTTCAGATGGCTTGGTGCGCAATCTGCGCATGACAACGTTGGGGGGGCGCGTTCGTCCGGGTGACGTGGTCATGGAGTTGTTGCCCACCAGCAGCGAACTGATTGTGGAGGCCAAGCTCAAGCCTTCGGACCTTGCCTTTGTCAAACCGGGCCAGGCCGCCACGGTCAAGCTCGACGCCTTTGATTACTCCATATATGGCGTGCTCGATGGTGAGGTGACTTATGTGAGTCCGGACGCGCTCTCTGAAATGATGGCGGGGCAGGAGCACATCTTTTATCGGGTCCAGGTGAAGGTCAACTCGGAACAAATGCCATCTACCCACCAAAAATCCATTGAGGTCACGCCAGGCATGACGGCGCAAGTGGAAATCCGCACCGGTCAGATGTCGGTGTTGAGCTACCTTACCAAACCACTGATCAAAACCGTTTCTTCGGCGTTCTCGGAGCGCTGATTTCGCCCCAGCGTGGCTCAGGCGCGAACCGCCGAGCCCGTCTGGGGGCGTCGGACTTCGTGTGCGGCGTTTCGCGGTAAGGGTTAGCCGCCCGCGCGCAACTGTCGCGCCACATCCAGCGCAAAGTAGGTGAGGATGCCATCGGCCCCCGCGCGCTTGAAGGCCAAGAGGCTCTCGTGCATCACGGCGTCATGGTCGAGCCAGCCGTTTTGCGCGGCGGCTTTGAGCATGGCGTATTCTCCCGAGACTTGGTAGGCAAAGGTGGGCACGGCAAAGCTCTCTTTGACGCGCCGCACCACATCCAAATAGGGCATGCCGGGCTTGACCATGACCATGTCAGCCCCCTCGGCCAGATCGAGGCCCACTTCGCGCAGGGCTTCGTCGGTGTTGCCGGGGTCCATTTGGTAGACCTTCTTGTTGCTCTTGCCCAAATTTCCCGCCGAGCCCACGGCGTCGCGGAAGGGCCCGTAGAAGGCGCTGGCGTATTTGGCGCTGTAAGCCATGATGCGGGTGTGAATGTGACCGCGCGCTTCGAGCGCTTGGCGAATGGCGCCAATGCGCCCGTCCATCATGTCGCTGGGTGCAACGATGTCCACCCCCGCGTCGGCTTGGGTCAAGGCTTGCTGAGTGAGCACGGCCACAGTTTCGTCGTTGAGGATATAGCCGGTCTCGTCCAGCAAGCCGTCTTGACCGTGGCTGGTGAAGGGGTCGAGCGCCACGTCTGTCATCACCCCGAGTTCGGGGAAGCGCTTTTTGAGCTCGCGCACCACCGTGGGCACCAAACCCTCGGGGTTGGTGGCTTCACGTCCATCCGGCGTCTTGAGCTCGCTGCGAATGACGGGAAAAAGCGCCATGACTGGAATGCCCAAGGCCACGCATTCTTCGGCCACCGGGAGGAGCAAATCCAAACTCAGGCGTTCCACGCCTGGCATGGAGGCCACGGCCTCGCGCCGTTGTTGGCCCTCGAGCACAAACACCGGGTAAATCAGGTCGTTCACGCTCAGCGCGTGTTCGCGCACAAGGCGGCGGGTGAAGTCATCGCGGCGCAGACGACGCGGCCGCTGGGCGGGGAAGGGGGCGAGAAAGGGATTCATGGGTGTCATTCTGCCGCAAACCCTAAGATTTTCCGCATTGTCGGGGGGCAACACATTTGCTAGATTGGACACGGGCGTGACAACGCCCCCCGCTTTTCCTCCCTGAGCGGGGTCCTTTTGCAAACAAAAGGACATTTTTCTGCCCGACAAAGCGTCGGGCATCTTTTTGTCTGGGGGGCGCAGGGCTACACTGCGGGCATGCTTTGGGTCAAATCCTTTCACATCGTCTTTGTGGCCAGCTGGTTTGCTGGCCTGTTTTACCTGCCGCGCATCTTCGTTAACTTGGCCATGGTCGAGCCCGGCTCCACGGCCGAGCGTGAGCGCTTGTTGCTGATGGCGCGCAAGCTCATGCGCTTTACCAACTTGCTCATGGTGCCGGCCCTGGTTTTGGGGTTTTGGCTGTGGTTGGGCTACGGTGTGGGCATGGGCGAGGGCAACGGCTGGATGCATGCCAAGCTCACCGTGGTGGCCCTGGTGTTGGGTTATCACCACTATTGCGGCCGTTTGCTCAAGCGATTCATGGCCGATGCCAACACCCATGGCCACGTCTGGTACCGCTGGTTCAATGAAATCCCCGTGGTGTTGATGGTGATCGCCGTGGTGTTGGTGGTGGTCAAACCTTTCTGAGGCGGGGCTCGGGCATGCGACACACTTCCGCCTGGCCGCTGGCCTGGCTGTGGGTGGCCGTGATCGTGTATGCCAGCCTCTACCCCTTCTCGCCTTGGCGCGACCAAGGCCTGTCTTTTTGGGCCTTTCTCTCCGCGCCCTGGCCGCGCTATTGGAGTGGCTTTGATGTGGCCTCCAATGTGCTCGGCTACGCCCCCCTGGGTTTTTTGTTTTGTCTCAGCGCCCTGCGCTTGGGGCGCTTGCGCCTAGCGGTGTTGTGGACAACCATGGGCGGGCTGTTGCTGTCGCTGCTCATGGAGGGCCTCCAAAGTTATTTGCCCCTGCGTGTGCCTTCTGCGGTTGACGCGGGCCTCAACACCCTCGGAACCTTCGTGGGCGCAGTGGTGGCCAAAGTGCTGGAGCAACTCGGTTGGTTGGCCCGTTGGACGCGGTTTCGCCAGCGCTGGTTTGCCGGCGACGCATACATCGGTCTCGTTCTCTTGGTGCTCTGGCCGGTGGCGCTCTTGTTTCCAGTGGCCGTACCGCTGGGTCTGGGGCAGATTTGGGAGCGATTGGAGGAGACCCTCAGCCGCATGCTCATGGATACCCCCTTGGAAGACTGGATGCCCTTGCGCACGTTTGAGCTCGAACCCTTGCTCCCGGGCGCGCAATTGTTGTGTGTGGCGCTGGGGCTGCTTGTGCCCTGTTTGCTCGGCTATGGGGTGATGCGCGCCGGTCTGCGCCGTGCGACCTTTGCCGCCGTGATCGGGCTCTTGGCCTTGGGGGCCACGGCGCTTTCGGCCGCCCTCACCTACGGGCCCGTGCACAGCTGGGATTGGCTCGACCCCCCCGCGCGCTGGGGCCTGAGCGTGGGGTTTGTGCTGGCGCTGGCCATGGTGCCCTTGCCGCCCCGGGCCTGCCATGTGCTCCTGCTCATTGCCTTGGTGGTGCAGCAAAGCCTGCTCAACCGCTCCGTCGAGAGCCCTTACTTCGCGCTGGCGCTCTTGGAGTGGGAACAAGGGCGCTTTATCCGATTCCACGGCCTGGTGCAGTGGCTGAGTTGGCTGTGGCCCTACGCCGCGATGCTCTATGCCGTCGCGCATGCCAGCCGGGAGCGCGCGCGCGCCTAGAATTCAGGACATGAGCGACACCTCCTACTACCGCCACCACATCTTCTTCTGTCTCAACCAGCGCGCCAACGGCGAAGCCTGCTGTGCCGATCACCGCGCTCAAGAAGCGTTTGACCATTGCAAAGCCGCCGTGAAAGCGGCGGGCTTGGCGGGCGCTGGTGGGGTGCGGGTGAACAAAGCCGGCTGCCTCGATCGCTGCGCCGGCGGTCCCGTGGCGGTGGTGTACCCAGAGGCGGTTTGGTACCAGTTTGTCGACGCGGCGGACATTGTTGAAATCGTGGAGCGCCACCTGCAAAAAGGTGAAGTGTTCGAACGCCTGCGCTTGCCAGCGCACATCGGGCGCTAGAGGAAGCCGTCATGAATGTTCACACGGAGCGCCTGAGTCTGCAAGGCGAGGCGGGCGTGATCGAAGCCCTGCGCGATGCGCCGCAAGAGCCCTCCAGGGGGGTGGCCGTGCTGGCCCATCCTCACCCGCTCTTTGGCGGCACCATGGACAACAAAGTGGTGCAAACCTTGGCGCGCGCCTGGGTGCAATGCGGTTGGACCGTGGTGCGTTTCAATTTTCGCGGGGTGGGTGCTTCCGCCGGCACGCACGACCATGGGGAGGGCGAAGCGCGCGACATGCTGCAAGTGGTCAGCCAAGTGGCGCCCACCGGCCCCCTGGCCTTGGGCGGTTTTTCCTTTGGGGCGTTTGTGACCAGTCATGTGGTGGCCGCGCTTCACCCGGCGCGCGAGTTGCACAAAGTGGTGCTCGTGGGCACGGCCGCGCAGCGCTTCACGGTGGCGCCGCTGGACCCGGAATTACATGAGCGCACCCTGGTCGTGCACGGCGAAGCCGATGACACCGTCAGCCTGGCCTCGGTCATGGATTGGGCGCGCCCTCAGAGCTTGCCGGTGCTGATGGTGCCCGGTGGCGGCCACTTCTTTCATGGACAATTGCCCCTGTTGCGCAGCCTGGTGGCGCGTCACCTTCGTGCCTGATTTCTGCTTTGAGAACCTTATGCTCCGACTGCTTCGCGCCCTCGCGCTCCTTGGCCTGACCCTCTCTAGCGCATGGGCGCAGGGCTTGCGGCCCCAGCCGCCCGAAATCGCGGCGCGCGCCTATTTGCTCATGGACATCACTGCCGGGCAAGTCTTGGCTGAGCAGCTGGCCGATCAGCCCGTCGAGCCCGCCTCCCTCACCAAGCTCATGACCGCCTATTTGGTGTTTGATGCGCTGCGCGCGGGCAAGATCACACTGGAGCAAACTTTGCCGGTGAGCGAGCGCGCCTGGCGGATGCCGGGCTCGCGCATGTTCATCGACCCGAAGATGCAAGTGCCCGTGGTGGACCTCATCAAAGGCATGATCGTGCAATCGGGCAACGATGCCACCGTTGCCTTGGCCGAGGGCGTGGGGGGCTCGGTGGACAACTTTGTGCGCATGATGAACGCCCAAGCCCAAGCGCTGGGCATGAAAAACACCCAGTACCGCAACCCGGAGGGGTTGACCGAGGCCGGACACATCACCACCGCGCGCGATTTGGGGCTTTTGTCGGCTCGCTTGATGCAGGACTTTCCCAAGTACGTGGGCTACTACGCCTTGAAGAAATACCGCTACCCTGGCACGCCGGCAGCCAACGACAGCAACCGCAACCTCTTGCTCTACCGCGACCCCACCGTCGATGGCTTGAAAACCGGGCACACCGAAGCCGCCGGCTACTGCCTGATCGCCACCGCTGTGCGGGACGTGCCCAACGCCGGCCCGCGCCGCTTGTTGAGCATCGTGCTGGGTACCTCCAGCGAAAACGCCCGTGCCAACGAGAGCCAGAAGTTGCTCAACTGGGGCTACACCGCGTTTGATGCCGTCAAGCTGTTTGACGCGCAGCAAGCCGTTGCCACCCCCACCGTTTGGAAAGGCAACCGAAACCAAGTGGTGCTGGGTCGCCCCCAGCCCGTGGTGGTGGCCATTCCGGCCGGCACGGCGCCGCGCGTGCGCATCCAGGTGCAGCGCCCTGAGCCGCTGGTGGCCCCTTTGCGCAAGGGTCAGGCCGTGGGCACTTTGCAGGTGCTCATCGACCAGCAGCCCTACACGGAAATTCCCTTGCAAGCCCTGGAGGCCGTGGAGCCGGCCTCTTTTGTGGGCCGCGCATGGGACAGCGTGCGCCTCTTTATTCAGTAAGCCGGCCAGACCGCGCTGGCCGCAGGGCCAAGACCTTGCGGCTTGCACGCCCAGGAGGGCTGGATAAAAATCCAGCCCATGAATATCCCGGGTCAAGGACGAGGCAGCACGCAGCGCATCGCGCACCGCTTTGAACGCGAGGCGCGGGAAGCCTTTGACGACGGCTGGTCGAGCCCCACCGATACCGATCCTGACGAAGAGGCGCCCAACCGCACCGAATGGCGGTGGGAAGACGTGCGCTCGGCCTTGAGTTACAACGACTCCCCCGACATCGGTTTTGACCGCTCGCTCAACCCCTACCGGGGCTGCGAGCACGGCTGTGCGTATTGTTATGCCCGGCCCAGCCACGCCTACTTGGGGCTCTCGCCCGGACTCGATTTTGAAAACCGCTTGGTGGCCAAGCGGGGCTTGGCCGATCGGTTGCGCCACGAACTCGCCCGTACGGGCTACCAGCCCGCCCCGGTTGCGCTCGGCGCGGTCACTGACGCCTACCAGCCCCTGGAGCGGCATTTGGGCATCACCCGTGAGCTGCTCTCGGTTTTGTGGGAAACCCGCCACCCGGTGGTGATCATCACCAAAGGCTCGGGCGTCTTGCGCGACCTCGACTTGCTGGCCCAGCTCGCCCAAGAAGGCTTGGCCGCGGTTTATGTGACGGTCACCACCCTCGACCCCGTGCTCTGCCGCCGGCTCGAACCCCGCGCGGCCGCGCCGGCTCGACGCTTGCAAATGATCGAGGCCCTGACCCAGGCCGGCGTGCCCGTGGGGGTGAGCGTTGCACCCCAAATTCCCTTCCTCAATGACGATATGGAGCAAGTGCTCACTGCTGCGGCAAAGGCCGGTGCGAAAAGAGCCTTCTACACGGTTCTGCGTTTACCCTGGGAGGTTGCGCCCCTGATGCGCGACTGGTTACAAACCCATTACCCCGAGCGCGCCGAACGCGTCATGGCGCGCGTGCAGGACTTGCATGGCGGGCGGGATTACGACCCCCGGATGGGCAACCGCATGTGGGGCCAGGGCATTTGGGCCGATTTGCTGCGCCAGCGCTTCCAAAAGGCCTGCCGCGAACTGGGGTTGGCCGGGCGCGAGCACGTCCCGCTTGCCTGCGACCGCTTCCGGCCCCCGACCGCCTCCGGGCCGCAGTTGGCGCTTTGGTGATTCCCTGCTACACTAGAAGGCTTTTCGGATTTCACGTCCGAGAGGATTCTTTTGTTTTTCAACGTTTAGGGACGTTTTTAAATGCCAACCATCAACCAATTGGTGCGCCACGGACGCCAGGTCGAAAAGACCAAGTCCAAGAGCCCCGCCATGCAGAACTCGCCGCAACGCCGCGGGGTCTGCACCCGCGTCTACACCACGACGCCTAAGAAGCCGAACTCCGCGCTGCGTAAGGTCGCCAAAGTGCGCCTGACCAACGGGTTCGAAGTCATTTCCTACATCGGCGGCGAAGGCCACAACCTGCAAGAACACTCTGTGGTGCTCGTGCGCGGTGGTCGTGTCAAAGATCTTCCCGGTGTGCGCTACCACATCGTGCGCGGTTCGCTCGACTTGCAAGGCGTGAAAGACCGCAAACAAGCGCGTTCCAAGTACGGCGCCAAGCGTCCCAAGAAGGCCTAATTCGGCCATTTCGGGCTGCTTGCGCAGTCCCATTCGGTGTCTTGGGCATCTGGCAGATGCCACAAGGCGAAGTGACCCCAACTGTCCATGTTGGATGGCGGGTCGAGTAAGTGGGGGTTATCTGGCCCTCGCGGCCCCGCAAGGGAGCCAACTGAAGCAAAGAGGTGAAAAATGCCACGTCGTCGCGAAGTCCCTAAACGTGAAATCCTGCCGGATCCGAAATTCGGCAATGTCGAGCTGTCCAAATTCATGAACGTGATCATGGAAGGCGGCAAAAAGGCGGTAGCCGAGCGCATCATTTATGGTGCCTTGGAGCAAATCGAGAGCAAGACCGGCAAAGACCCGATCGAACTCTTTAGCGTCGCCATCAACAACGTCAAGCCGATGGTGGAAGTCAAATCCCGCCGCGTCGGGGGTGCCAACTACCAGGTGCCCGTTGAAGTGCGCCCGGTGCGTCGCCTCGCCTTGTCCATGCGCTGGCTCAAAGAAGCCGCTCGCAAGCGCAGCGAAAAATCCATGGCCTTGCGCCTGGCCAACGAACTCATTGAAGCGTCTGAAGGCCGTGGCGGCGCCATGAAAAAGCGTGACGAAGTCCACCGCATGGCCGAGGCCAACAAGGCCTTTAGTCACTTCCGCTTCTAATTTCAAAAGGTATTCATCATGGCTCGCAAGACCCCGATCGAGCGTTATCGCAATATTGGCATTTCAGCGCACATTGACGCTGGCAAGACCACTACCACCGAGCGCATTCTTTTTTATACCGGTGTGAACCACAAAATTGGTGAAGTGCACGACGGTGCCGCCACCATGGACTGGATGGAGCAGGAGCAAGAGCGTGGCATCACGATCACTTCGGCGGCCACCACTTGCTTCTGGAAGGGCATGGACATGTCCTACCCCGAGCACCGCTTCAATATCATTGACACCCCGGGCCACGTGGATTTCACCATCGAGGTGGAGCGCTCCATGCGCGTGCTCGACGGCGCTTGCATGGTCTACTGTGCCGTGGGTGGCGTGCAGCCCCAGTCGGAAACCGTTTGGCGTCAGGCCAACAAGTACAAAGTGCCTCGTCTGGCCTTTGTGAACAAGATGGACCGCACAGGCGCGAACTTCTTCAAGGTCGTTGACCAGATGAAGACCCGCCTCAAGGCCAGCCCCGTGCCGATCGTTATTCCCATCGGTGCAGAAGAAAACTTCAAAGGCGTGGTCGACCTCCTCAAGATGAAAGCCATCATTTGGGACGAAGCTTCCCAAGGCATGAAGTTCACCTTTGAAGACATCCCGGCCGACTTGGTCGAGACCGCCAAAGAGTGGCGCGAGAAGATGGTCGAGGCCGCGGCCGAAGCCAGCGAAGACCTGATGAACAAATACCTCGAAGAGGGCGACCTCTCCGAAGAGGACATCAAGCTCGGTCTGCGCACCCGCACCATCGCGACCGAAATCCAACCCATGCTCTGCGGCACCGCCTTCAAGAACAAGGGTGTGCAGCGCATGCTCGACGCCGTCATCGACTACTTGCCCTCGCCTGTGGACATTCCCCCGGTGGCCGGTACCGACGAAGACGAGAAGGAAGTCACTCGTAAGGCCGACGATGGCGAGAAGTTCTCCGCCCTCGCGTTCAAACTGATGACCGACCCCTTCGTGGGGCAGCTCACCTTCGTGCGTGTGTACTCTGGCGTGCTCTCCAAGGGCGACACCGTTTACAACCCCGTCAAGGGCAAGAAAGAGCGTATTGGTCGTATCGTGCAGATGCACGCCAACAACCGTGAAGAAATCGAAGAAATCCGCGCGGGCGACATCGCCGCTTGCGTGGGCCTGAAGGAAGTCACCACCGGCGAAACCCTGTGTGACCCCGACAGCGTCGTGACCTTGGAGCGCATGGTCTTCCCCGAGCCCGTGATTGCGCAGGCCGTGGAACCCAAGACCAAAGCCGACCAGGAAAAAATGGGCTTGGCCCTGCAGCGCTTGGCCGCAGAAGATCCTTCTTTCCGCGTCAAAACGGACGAAGAATCCGGTCAGACCATCATCTCCGGCATGGGTGAATTGCACCTGGAGATCATTGTTGACCGCATGAAGCGTGAATTCGGCGTGGAAGCCAACGTGGGCAAGCCTCAAGTGGCCTATCGCGAAACCGTGCGCAAGTCGGTCTCCGATGTCGAAGGCAAGTTTGTGCGTCAGTCGGGCGGTAAGGGCCAGTACGGTCACGTCGTCTTCCGTCTGGAGCCCAACGAAGCCGGCAAGGGCTTTGAGTTCCTCGACGAGATCAAGGGCGGTGTGGTGCCGCGCGAATACATCCCCGCCGTGGAAAAAGGCGTGGTCGAAGCGCTCAACAGCGGCGTGCTCGCAGGCTACCCCGTGGTCGACGTGAAAGTGGCGCTGACCTTCGGTTCCTACCACGACGTGGACTCGTCTGAACAAGCGTTCAAGATGGCGGCCATCTTCGGCTTCAAAGAAGCCGCACGTAAAGCCAGCCCCGTCATCCTCGAGCCCATGATGGCCGTGGAAGTCGAGACGCCCGAAGATTACGCTGGTAACGTGATGGGTGACCTCTCCTCACGCCGCGGCATGGTCCAAGGCATGGACGACATGCCTGGCGGCGGCAAAGCCATCAAGGCCGAAGTGCCCCTCTCCGAAATGTTTGGTTACTCCACGACCCTGCGCTCCATGTCGCAAGGCCGCGCCACCTACACGATGGAATTCAAGCACTACGCCGAAGCCCCACGCAACGTCTCTGAGGCGATCATCGCTGCAAGGGCTAAGTAAATTTCCAGGTGCCGGACCCAAAGCCGAAGGCTTTTGCTCGGGCACCTCGAACTAGAAAGTAGAAAGGTGCCGGACCAATAGCCGACAGGCTTTTGATCAGGCACCGAGAACGATCAAAAACTGTCTGTGATCGCACACCCTGATCTGCCCGTGGGTCGGGAACCGTGATGCGATGCAGACATTAAACCTCCACACGGGCATTGCTCTTTTTTAAGGATGAATTCAAATGGCAAAAGGCAAGTTTGAGCGGACCAAACCGCACGTCAACGTGGGCACCATCGGCCACGTC
>JACCDW011881920.1_pt1 | contig 14754 bp, 12 predicted proteins | sample 7449781 | NCBI WGS metagenome assembly JACCDW01 (sample SAMN15323449, study PRJNA562643) | freshwater metagenome | isolation source: river surface water | place: USA:Blue River Watershed | collected 2017-08-18
ACCAATTATGAAGAAACCTTATAACCCGGCAACGGAGAAGCCCTACTTCATTGATGAAGAAGGAGCGAGAAATTTTGATTTCGAAAAAACGATTTATTACCTGCAACACATCGGAAGACAGAAGTTTGGAAAAAAGTTCCTCATCCTAAAAGAAGACCTGCCAATCATTTCCAAGCTGTTGATTTACTTTACCAAGTGCGAAGATCTATGCAAAGAAAAAGGTATCGATACCCAGAAAGGAATTCTGTTGGCGGGCCCGATAGGTTGCGGTAAAACGTCACTCATTACCCTCATGAACGATTTTACTTTTGAAATCAACCACTTTTTCATTCGTTCTTCAAGAGCCATTGCAGCTGAGTTCCACGAAGAAGGTTATCAGGTTATTCAAAAGTATTCTTGGTCACCAAAGATTTATTGCTTTGATGATTTAGGTGTTGAACAAAACACGAAGTATTACGGGAATGAATGCAACACAATTGCAGAAATTCTTCTGAATCGGTATGATTTGATGGTCAAACAAGGCTATGTTACCCATGCCACCACCAACCTCAGCGCATCCGATTTGGAAGTACTTTATGGCAATCGCTTGCGCTCCCGAATGCGTGAAATGTTCAACCTCATCGCTTTTCCAAACGATACTCCTGATAAGCGAAAATGAGAATATTTATATCCATATTCAATAGTACTTATACTATTTTTCTTAGTACATGTACTAAATTTTATTCTTTGAAATAAAATGTCAAAAGAGATATTACTTAATAATTAAAAGGCATATAGACCTGTGAGCTTCAAACTTATTCAGAGATAGCTCATAAAGGGAAAATCCCAATCACTAATCAATAATTAAATTTAAAAATCATGATTAATCTTATTCAATCTCCACTTAACAAAGCACAGTATTATCCCGAAGCACACACGAAGAAACAGATCGTGTTGCACCATACCGTCAGTGGCCCAAGAGCAACTAGCGTTATCAACGGTTGGGGCTACACCCCCGTGCGTGTAGCAACAGCTTTTGTCATCGATGGCGAAGGAACCATTTACCAATGTTTCAGTTCCGCACATTGGGCGCATCACTTGGGGACTCATAACCCAAACAACACCCAATTAAACAAACAATCAATAGGAATAGAAATATGCAATTGGGGAGCTTTGGTTGAAAAAGGTGGTAAATTTTACTCCACCTTCAACATTGAAGTTCCCAAAGAAGAAGTCATTGATTACGGCATGCAATGGCGTGGACACCGCTATTTCCAAAAATACAAAGACGAGCAATTGGAATCCTTAAAAATCCTTCTTGAATACCTCTGTGAAAGATACAAAATCCCCAACACCTACCAGCCCGACATGTGGAAACTCAATACCCAAGCACTCAATGGAACTCCAGGAATTTGGACTCATGTATCTTTCCGAGCCGATAAATCCGACTGCCATCCCCAATTAAGCTTGATTAATTTGTTGAAGGGTTTGAGTGAGGTTAGGTAAACCATTTGTCAAGTTTTTTGAGCAATAAACTTGATATTTCCTTTAATATTTAATACATGTTTTGTCGCAGAAAAAGTAAACATTTGCGACAAAACACCTGTCTTTTTAACACACAATTAATTGATCTAAAATGAATTAATTTTAGATTTTAGGTTGTTAATTCTGTCACAAATACTTGCTAAATTTGTGACAAATAATCAAATTTATAATTATTCAGTCGCTGTCTGAATAATCTTCTATGATGATAAATCAGACAACCTCCCTGAATTGATTTTGATTAATCTGTTTAAGCCTTCTTCATGTATGTCAGCTCTGCTGACACTATTTAATCTTAGTACGATTTTATCAAGATAAATTGAATTAGTTGAGATATTCAACCGGCTAAGAAATAGTATAAACCCCTAATTTTATTAGTATAAATACTATTTTTTCGCATTTCAAAATAAATCAAATAGCAACAAAATGAATTGATTTACAGTAGATTAACACGCATTTTAATTTCTTTTACAGTAAAATGAGCATTTTTTACAAAAATCACATTTATTCCTATTTCTTATCTTAGCTGAATTGCAAGATAAACATGTTTAAGCCACTAAATCATCCTTTCATACACTAAATTTCAGTGTATAAATTCAATAAAATTCCCTAACTTCATGCCCTACTACAAATCCATCATGAATAAAATTAAAGAAGTATTGCAGCAAAAGGGAATCAAGCAAACTTGGCTATCTGAAAAGGTTGGGAAAAGCTTTAACGTTGTAAATGATTATTGCAACAATCGAAGACAACCGAGTTTGGAAGTTTTGTATCGAATCGCGGATATTCTTGAAGTGGATATTACTGATTTATTAGAAAAATCCAATAAACGCTAAGAGATGCCTTTACCAATTAACATAGAAAACCTATTGTCAGGAAGAACCGTTGAAAGCGAGCGCATCGAATACAAAGAAGGTTGGAATCCTGCTGCAATTTATCGCTCCATTTGTTCTTTTGCAAATGACTTTAGCAACATTGGTGGTGGTTACGTCATTATTGGTGTTAAAGCAATAGATGGTATTCCGGTAAGACCGGTGAAAGGTATTCCGGAAAATCAATTAGACAGTATACAACAACAGATGATTGGTTTTAATAACCTCATCCGACCGGTGTATCACTCAAAATTGGAAATTGAAGAGGTGGATGGTAAAAAGATTATGGTACTCTGGATTCCGGGAGGTTCCAATCGACCGTATGAAGTTCCTGAAGACATTACTTCGAGCAAAAAAGAGTTTTATTATTATGTCAGAAAATATGCTAGCTCGGTAAAAGCAGGAAAGCAAGAACGTGAAGAATTAATCAGTTTAGCGAATCATGTTCCCTTCGATGATCGAGCCAATACGGATGCTTCACTGGATGATATTTCTTTTACCTTGTTAAAGGATCATTTGCGCCTTACGAAAAGTAAGTTACAAGATTGGACTGAAACAAGGTCGAAAGCTGATATTTTGGAGCAAATGGAATTACTTTCGGGTCCTCCAGAACAACTATTTCCGCGTAACGTTGCATTGATGATGTTTTCGGAAAAACCCGAACGATTCTTTCCGTATTCCCGTGTTGAAATTGTTTTCTTCCCCAATGGAGCAGAAGATCCTGAGTTTAAAGAAATCCCTGCTATTTCTGGTCCTGTTCCATACATGATAAAAGAAACATTGAATTACTTAAAAACACATGTTTTAGAGGAAAAAATTAGAAAAGTAGCAAATCAACCCGAATCAATAAGAGTTTGGAATTATCCCTACACAGCCTTGGAAGAAGCTGTTGCTAATGCCTTATATCATCGCGATTATCAATTACGAGAACCTGTTGAAATCAGAATATACCCGGACAGTATTACTATTTTAAATTATGGTGGTCCTGATCGTTCTATAAAACTGGGGGCATTCAATAAAGATATTATCAAACCTCGACGTTACCGTAACAGAAGATTAGGTGATTTCCTCAAAGAACTTGATTTAACAGAAGGTCGTGCAACCGGAATACCTACCATTCGCAAGGCTTTGATTGAAAATGGTTCTCCTGCAGCTTATTTTGAAACGGATGATGATCGTAGTTTTTTCGAAACTACATTGTCCATTCATCCTGATTTTATTGAAATTGCCAAATCCTCCCAAAAGCTTGACGGAACAATGACAGAAGAAAGACGGAATGATGACGGAATGATGACGGAAAGAATACGGAAAGATGACGGAAAGAATGCGGAAGCGATAATACTGTTAATTCTTGAAAATCCAAATATTACAACCCAACAGCTATCTGAGAAAACAGAGAAATCGCCACGTACAATCGAAAGATCGATTCAAAAACTTAAAAAAGCAGGAATCATCGTAAGAAAGGGCCCTAAATTAGGTGGCCATTGGGAAATAGTGAAAAAATAATATCAATAAAAAGTTTCAAAAAATAATTTAAATGTCAGAAGAACAAAAGAAATTACTAGAAAGCCAACTTTGGGGAATCGCAAATATGCTGCGAGGAAAAATTAGTCCTGACGATTACCGGGATTACATCCTTGGCTTCATCTTCTACAAATACTTATCTGAAAAGCAATTGCTATACGCAAATGAATTGCTAATTGGTGAAGAAGTGACCGACTACAAACTTGTAAAGGACCAAGAAACCCTAAACGCAATCAAAGAAGAATCCCTATTGAAACTAGGTTATTTCTTAGAGCCTTCGCAATTGTTCTCAGTTTTGGCAGCAAAGGGAAACGCAGATACAGAAAGCGAAAGTAATTACATCTTAGAAGATTTAAAATCAGTTCTCAACCATATTGAGCAAAGTACAATGGGTACAGAATCCGAAGAAGATTTTAATGCTTTATTTGAAGACTTGGATTTGAATTCAACTAAAATTGGTCGAACCGTTGGTGCAAGAAACGAAATCATTGTAAAAATATTAATCCAATTAGACAAGATTGACTTTAAACTAGATGAAATCGAATCAGATGTATTAGGTGATGCCTATGAATACCTCATTGCGAAATTCGCTGCAAATGCAGGAAAAACAGCCGGTGAATTTTACACGCCACAACAAGTGTCTAAAATTCTTTCAAAGATTGTATCAACGGGTAAGAAGAAAATTAAATCTGTCTATGACCCGACTTGTGGGTCAGGTTCCTTGCTATTACGCGTTGCAAAAGAAGCAGATGTAAGCGAGTTCTATGGACAAGAATTAGGACGTACAACTTACAACTTGGCAAGAATGAACATGATTCTTCATGATGTGCATTTCCGTGAATTCAACATCGTTCAGGAAGATACACTTGAGCATCCTCAACATTTGGGTAAGCGATTTGAAGCTATTGTTGCGAATCCACCATTCTCTGCTCACTGGAAAGGTGAAGCAAATCCTCTCAACCTTAGTGATGAACGTTTTAGCCATTATGGACGGATAGCACCTAAGACAAAAGCGGATTACGCTTTCTTACAACACATGCTATATCAGCTAGCAGATAATGGAATCATGGCGAGTATTTTTCCTCACGGTGTATTATTCCGTGGAGCGTCTGAAGGTGAGATAAGAAAATACATCATCAAAGAAATGAATGCATTGGATGCTGTAATTGGTTTGCCGGCAAACATCTTCTACGGTACTTCTATTCCTACATGTATTTTGGTTTTAAAGAAATGCCGTGAAGCGGATGACAATGTAGTATTCATTGATGCCAGTGGCGATGATCATTTTGTCAAGGAAGGAAACCAAAATGTATTACGCGATGAAGATGTAGCACTAATTGTTAACACCTATCGCAACCGTGATTCAATCGATAAGTACAGCAAAATAGTAACGATATCTGAAATTGAAGAAAATGACTTTAACCTGAATATCCCGCGTTATGTTGATACTTACGAAGAAGAGGAAGAAATAGATTTGGCGGTTGTCTCGACAGAGCTAAAAGCTATTGAAAAGGAGCTGGAAAAATCGAAAAGTATTATTACCGCATTTTGCAAAGAATTACAAATTGATACACCATTCTAATGACGAAAATTGAACATAATTACGATTCAGTTTTTCGCGAGGAGTTTAAAAAAGGTGCTGTTTATTCACTTATAAATGCTTACGAACTGTATGGTGATGCAATAATTATGGAGTCTCTGGGTAGAACTCCAAGAATCTATTCTTTAATGAAGTTATCTTTGGAGGAAATCGCTAAGGCAATGATGCTGTTTGAAGTCTACCTTCTGAAACATAATGAAGTACTTTTTCAGGATCGAATTTCAAGTCTGTTGAAAAACCTGACGGATCATAATTTAAAAACAAAATATGCCATTGAATTTTTAATCTCAAAACAAAAAGAGTTCATCAATTTCCATCCAAATCCAGAGGTGAAAAATAAGAATTCAATTCAGAACAAAGAATTAGATGAATTGAACAAACTTTTCAAAAATGTTAAGCTTCTCAATAAAAAAAAGAACACCAACTTATATACTGCCTTAATCGAAAATGAGTTTAAGCCACCGGCACTTAGCGTTGATGAGAATGATATTCAGAACTTAAGAAATCTAACTTTTCCAATTCTTGTAAGAAGCAAAAAAATCATTTTGATAGATGATGATGAATATTATTCATCCCTGGGAATTGATCCTGAAAAATTAAAAAAGTTAGACCCTAACACAGAAGCTAGAAGAATGCATAAAATTCAAACGGCATATTGGAATCATTTGGATGATGTGAAAAGGAAATGCCCTCACGTAAATTTTGAAGACCATGAGTAAAGTAATTCAACCAAAATTGAGGTTTCCGGAGTTTAAGGATGATTGGACTCCAACAACATTAGGTACTATTGCTGAATTCTCGAAAGGGAAAAGCATCTCGAAATCTGACATCGACGAAAATGGTTCTATAGAATGTATTCGATATGGTGAACTCTATACTGAATATGGTGAAGTGATTGATACAATTAAATCGAGAACGAATCTGGATCCAAAGGATCTTGTTTTAAGTGAAGAAAATGATGTCATCATTCCGGCATCTGGTGAAACTCAAATCGATATCGCCACTGCATCTTGTATAATGAAAAGTGGTATTGCACTTGGAGGTGATTTAAATATCATTAAAAGTCCAACAAATGGTATCTTCTTATCCTACTATTTGAACAATAAGAAAAAGCATGACATTGCAAGTATTGCACAGGGTATTTCGGTTGTTCACTTGTATGCGAGTCAACTGAAAACAATTACATTGAATTTACCACGTAATGACGAGCAACAAAAGATTGCTCAATTTATACAATCATTAGATAATCACAGGGCAATCCTTAAAAGAAAAAAAGTAGCTCTAGAGCGTTACAAGACAAGTATAATGCAACAGATTTTCAGTCAGAAGATCAGATTCAAAGATGAAAACGGAAAAGATTTTCCTGATTGGGAGACAATTCAATTGGGTGAAATTATCGATTACGAACAACCTACAAAATATCTTGTTTCTAGTACTGAATACAAGGATGAATATGATACACCTGTGTTGACTGCCGGCAAGACATTCTTACTAGGTTATACTGATGAAACTGAAGGAATATTTAAAGAAAAACTACCTACAATAATTTTTGACGATTTCACCACTGCTTTTCAATATGTTGACTTTCCCTTTAAAGCAAAGTCGTCCGCAATGAAAATGCTAATCCCAAAACACGATAAGGTAAATCTGAGATTTGTATTCGAAGCTATGAAAACTATTCAGTTTCCGTTGGCTGAACATAAACGATACTGGATATCAGAGTACCAAAATGAGTACATTCCTTATCCAACCTATGAAGAGCAATGTCAAATTGACGACTTTACTATTTCAATTGATAATTTGATAAATGAAGTAGAAAGGGAAATTCTATTGTCTGATTTGTTTAAACGCGGTATTCTTCAACAAATGTTTGTATAGAATGGAGAAAACGAAATCAATCATATTAGCTAATCTTCACAAGCATTCTCATTTTAATGAGTACTTTAAAATTGTTGATATTATTGAAACAAATGAAGAAGTAAACCCAGATATATGTATTGAAAGCTGTAAAGCACTTGTTGAAGGAATATCTAAAACAATTCTCATTCAATTAGACGTGACTAAAACAGCGGAAAACATAGATGATGATGATTTACCGAAGGTTTTCAAAAATGCGATTCGAGTACTTTCAGAAAATTGTGAAGATATAGAAGGTGATTTTGTTTCTCGATTTTCTGCAATCATTCAAGTTCTTGGGGAAATCCGAAATAAACGTGGGGATATTTCCCATGGTAGAATGGCACCTAAATTCATTTTTAGCTCCAAAAAAATCGCAACAACTGTCAAGCAAATGACGGATTCAATGTTGGAATATATTCTTGAGCATTACTTTTCAATTGACTTTTCAGATTCAACACTCAATTATGAAGATGATACCATGTTGGAATATAACACATGGTTGGATGAAGGTGTAGAATTTCCCATAAAGAAGGCTAAGTACAGTAAGTTATTATTTGAAAATGACTACGATGAATATGAAAGTCGATACTATGATGAGTTTATCAAATCGAAAGAGGAAGAAGTTGTAGAGGAGATTGCCTCGGATCAAGAAAAAATAGATGAACCAATTGAGTCATTATTAGAAATGGAAATCGAATCAACCGAAGTTGTTGAAAATGAAGATATAGAAGAAAAATTCAGCTCATTTGATGATGATGAAGGGCCTCAAGACAGCACAGAAAACAAAACGCCTACAAAACAACTTGTAAATGAATTTGATGAAGAGACTTTTTGGAATGAAAAGAAACATAAATCAATTCAACGATTTGCTCACGAGAATAATTTAAATAGCGAGGGCTTAGAAGAACTAATTGAAAATTACCTTTTCAGTGAAATGGATCCTTTTAGAGATGAAGTCGTTGCAATAATGAATGTAAAACCGAAACTTCAAGAAAGACAGCAAGTAACAAAGGAATTAATCAGTAAAATAATTGAGTTGGCTGACCTTCTCAGAATCATAGATGCCTCATGACAACCCAACCTGAACAAATATTAGAGAACAATTTGTTGGCTCAACTAGTAAAGTTGGGTTACAAGCAAGTCGTTATACGTGATGAAAACGACTTGTTGGAGAATCTCAAAAGACAATTGGAGAAGCACAACAAAATTGAACTCAGTCAAAACGAGTTCAAACAGATTCTCAATTTCATCAACAAGGGAAATATTTTCGAACGTGCAAAAATATTACGGGATCGCGTTCCTTTTACCAATGACAAAGGCGAAACAAAGACAATTGAACTGATTAACCAAATTCACTGGTGCCAAAATGAATTTCAGGTTACCCAGCAAATTGCCATGGAAGGCACGCACAAAAACAGGTATGATGTAACCATTCTCATTAACGGTCTTCCTTTGGTGCAAATTGAATTGAAGCGCCGAGGACTTGAGTTAAAAGAAGCTTTCAATCAAACAAATCGCTATGAACGTCATTCTTATTGGGCTGGTCATGGTTTATTTCAATTTGTTCAGATTTTTGTCATAAGTAACGGAGTCAATACGAAGTATTACGCAAATAGCCCAATTAAAGCAAGATCATTTAAACAAACATTTTATTGGGCTGATGAAAAGAACAAACTAATTACTCAATTAGCAGCGTTCTCAGAGGTGTTTTTGGAGCCTTGTCACATTTCAAAAATGATCACAAAGTACATTGTACTAAATGAATCACAACGGATTCTAATGGTACTTCGTCCTTATCAATTCTACGCTGTTGAAGCAATCATTGAACGGGTTAAGACAACAACTAAGTACGGTTACATCTGGCATACAACTGGATCAGGTAAAACACTAACTTCATTTAAAGCTGCTCAGATACTTACTAATCTTCCGCAAGTTCATAAAGTGGTATTTGTAGTAGATCGCAAAGACTTAGATTATCAGACAACCAAAGAATTTAACAGTTTCAGTAAAGGTAGTATTGACGGTACGAACAACACCAATGCTCTAGTAAATCAATTGTCAGATGATAATAAACTTATTGTTACAACGATTCAAAAACTAAATACTGCGATAAGTAAAACACGGTATTTGAGTAAAATGGAAACGTTGAAAGACAAACGCGTTGTATTCATATTTGACGAATGCCATAGAAGTCAATTCGGTAAAACACATGAAGACATAAAGAAGTTCTTCACCAATTGTCAAATGTTCGGTTTCACTGGTACACCAATTTTTGAAAAAAATGCAGGGACAAATGAATACGGAAAACGCACAACCGGAATGTTATTCGGTGATCGTTTGCATAAATATGTGATAACAGACGCCATTCGTGATGAAAATGTTTTGAAGTTCTCTGTAGAATACATTCGAACGTTCAAAAAGAAAGATATCATTATAGATATCAATGTTGAAGCTATTGACGAAGCAGAAGTGATGGACGCTCCTGAACGAATTAACAATATCACAGAGTACATAATTAACAATCACAACAGAAAGACACATAGCCGAGAGTTCACTGCAATTTTATGTGTTTCTAGCGTTCCAGCATTGATTCAATATTATAAATTGCTTCTTCAAAAACAAAAAGAGGGTCATCATAATTTGAAATTGGCTACCATATTTTCCTATCAGGCCAACGAAGATGACAAGGATGCAATTGGATTTATGGAGGATGATGAATTATTAGATGATAACGAATTCTCAATGAATATTGCAGCGGAACCATCAGCACAATATAACACGCTGCATTCTCGTGATGAATTGGAAAATTTCATCCAACACTACAACAAACAATTCAGTACGAACTTCACCAATCGTGATAGTCAGTCCTTTTACAATTATTATAATGATATAGCGAAAAGAGTAAAGCATAAACAAGTGGATCTACTTGTAGTGGTAAATATGTTCTTGACTGGTTTTGATAGTAAATATCTAAACACGTTGTATGTGGATAAGAACTTAAAATATCATGGCTTAATTCAAGCGTACTCTCGAACAAACAGAATTCTTAATGAAGTAAAATCGCAAGGTAATATTGTTTGTTTTCGTAATTTGAAAGATGCAACTGATGAAGCTATAACACTCTTTTCAAACATTAATGCAAAGGATGAAATTATCATGCAGCCTTATGAAAGCTACGTGGGGAAATTCAACCAGGCTTTTATCGAATTGCTTAAAATTGCTCCATCAGTAAATAGTGTAAATGAACTGAGAAATGAAGATGAGGAATTAGAATTTATAAAAGCCTTTCGAGAGCTTATTCGCTTGAAGAATGTTTTGAGCACCTTTACTGAATTTACATTTGATGATCTTTCGATGCAAGAACAAGCATTTGAAGACTACAAGAGTAAATACTTGGATCTCTACGATAAAGTAAAAGCACATGGCCAAAAAGAGAAAGTATCCATACTGAATGATATTGATTTTGAATTAGAATTGATTCACCGCGATGAGATCAATGTGTCTTACATTCTGAAATTGCTTGCTAAGTTGAAAGATACGCTTCCGGAGGATCAAGAAAAGCAAACAAAAGCAATCATGGAGTTACTTGCCGGAGATGCACAACTACGTAGCAAGCGAGAATTAATTGAAAAATTCATTCAGGAAAACCTCCCATTCATAGAAGATTCAGACAACATATCCGAAGCCTTCGAACTATATTGGGACGTAGAGCGTAAGGCTGCTTTGGATCAATTGAGTCAGGAAGAAAATTTGGATAACAATAAGTTCCAGGAAGTAGTCGGAAAGTACCTTTTCACCGAAAAGAAACCATTACGAGACGATATTATTAGTATTATGAATGAACGTCCAAGCCTCAAAGAGCGAGGTTCAGCGGCCGAACGTGTAATAAGAAAGATGATGGATTTTGTGGAAACATTTATTAGTGGAATGACGGCGTAGTTATGGCTTATATACATGGCATAACACACCCTAATTCAGAAGTTGAAAAAAATGTCAATTTCTTCGCAGATTTGTTTGTCTTCATCGTTCGAAATTTGGGAGAATTGGATGGATTGAATTTCGATAATCCATTATCTATTACTGAAAAAATTATTGACCAAATTGAAGAGAACAAGGAATATTCCGCTGAATATTTGAAACCATTAATTAATCATCGATATCTAAATAGCAATCAATTCTTAGTTCGTTATCGAAATTATCAACCTGTTCATGATGAAATAGGGAGAGTTATATCTCTGAGCAAAAAAGAATTTAAAAAATGGTCTCTCGATAATCAATCCTTTTTGACTATCATCAATCAGTTGCAAAAAGAACTGAAGCGTTCAATGTTCAACCGATCCTTGAAATCCATTATTTCCTTATTGAAGTTACAACAATTGTCAAATGAAAAAACGAATGAACTTTATTATCATACTTCGATCATTGCAACTGAACTTCTTTTCAAGGGATTTCATAAAAAGGATCTAGAGAACATCTTTAATTCCTATATAATCAAACCGACCAAAACAGGATTTAACGAACAGTTCAATCGGTTCAAAGAACTATACAGACAAAAACCAGAATCACATCATTTCATTTTCCAAATCACAGGCATAAAACTTTCTGTCACTGATGTTATCAAATATGACGATGTCGCCTTATATTCCGGTTTAAATAAAAAATTTAATCCACTTCGAAATACTGCAAAAGATTCTGTCTTCTTAATAGATTTTTTTGAAACTGAAACAGGATTAGCAATGGTCAAAATCAAGTTTCACAGCAAGTTAATCGCTCAAAGAGATGCGGTGCAAAGAATCAAAAGGGCTCTTTTATATTTGAACAATAGTCTGGGCATCAATGCACAAATCAAACCATATTCATTTTTCCATACGCCTAACTTCAAAATTTCCCCTGGGCATCGATGGGACCGATCAGGAGAAGATTACAGGTTGAATGATTATGAATTGGAACGATTGGAACAAAATATTTTTACGCGCCTCAAAAATTCATCAATCCAATTTCAAAAGCATTTTTTCAAAAACGAATTCCTATATGAATATGCGATTAGTACATCGAAGAGTAGTGATATTTGGCTTTATCTTGAAACGTTATTAAAAGCTTATATAAAAGAGTACTCAGGTAGTCGAATTGATGAGATTGTCAGTGATGTCTTGATAGATTCAGTTGGTAAGGATAATCTAGATACGCTGGAAATTTATTTAGTTAACGCAATTACTAATGATCGAAATCAAAAGATAAAAATTGAAAGAAAGAAATATTCACGCTATTTCGAAATGATTAAAAACCACGAGGGAATTCCCATCGAAGAAATTGAAACATTAACAGATCACAGGTTTATTCATTTTTTAACCAACAAAATCCATTCACTTAGAAATATTGAAAATTCTAGATCTTACAAGACATATTTCTTGGAAGTCCTTTCCGACCTAAAGGCTCAACGGAATTCTTTCGTACACACTGGGTTTAATCAAAACAAATCGTCAATAGCTTTATCTTATTTGATGCCAGATATACTCATTCGATTTAGAAGAAATATACAGAACCAAGCATTGAAAGCTCCATCAAGCAGTTTTAATGATGTTATTTTAAAATTTGGGGATAAAAAACTTAATTTATGAAACCACAAACAATACAAATATTCCTCCCAGACGGTTCACCGACAAGTATCCGAGAAGCGGAAATTACAAATCGATTAGTTAAAGCAGTGTTATTTCCACGAGCAAAAATAGATGAAGTTTCAAAACGTGATTCCGTTCATTTTACAGGAGTTTATTTTCTTTTCGGTAGTGATGAGGATGGAACTAGCCCTATGGTTTATATTGGTGAGGGAGAAGATTGCTTTAAGAGAATTCAGGATCATAACCGTAAGAAGGATTTCTGGACACATTGTATAGTAATTACTACGAAAACAAATGAATACACCAAAACAGATGTTAAATATTTAGAGCATTTTTGTCTTTCACAAGCTGAAAAAATTGGTCGATATAAAACTGAAAATGGAAAAGATTCACAAAGACCTTCAATTCCTGAAACTCGTGAACATGATTTGTTAGACAATTTTGAAACTGCTAAAATATTATTAGCCACTTTAGGGTATCCATTATTTGAAGAAAAACGCAAAGCAAAATCCAATAAGGAAATTTTCTATTGTAAAGGTAAAAATGCTCTTGCAATGGGAGAATTCACAGACGATGGACTACTTGTACATAAAGGCAGTAAATGCACGCTTGAAGAATCAAAAACAGCTGGCCAATGGGTAAGTAATTTAAGAAAAACATTATTAGACGATGGAATTTTAAAAGAGTATGAAGGGATGTTTGTCTTTGAAACGGATTATATTTTCTCCTCACCAAGTGCAGCTGCAGTAGTTGTTTTAGCAAGAAGAGCCAACGGCTGGATTGAATGGAAAGATAAAGATGGAAAAACGTTAGATGAATTAAAACGAAAATAATTTTCCATGAAATTCGGTTTCCGCATACCATCTATTTCAAAACGCATTGCAGCACGCACATCGTGGAAACGAGTTGTACGACACAATTTAGGTTTCAAGGCACCCAAAGGGTTTGGTTGGTTTACAGATCCAAAGAAAGCAGCATACAACAGAGTCTATAATAAAACATCAAGAGGTTGTTTGGTTAACTTACTTTTAATTGTTTCATTTGGTGTCCTTACCTTTTCCATTCCTTCCTGTGATTTCAAAAAATCAGATAAAGCAGGTGGTGTTTACGTGAAGCCAACCATAACAAGAACTGGTAAATTCAGAAAAGGACACGTTCGTAAAAATGTAAGCACTGATAAAAACGCAATCAAAAACCAAAATCGTTCACGGTATTACTACCACACAAGGGGGAAGTACCGGAGAAAGAAGAGTTAAAATCTATTGGTTTTATAGGTCATAGATTATTTTCACCAAAAATGAATTAAAATATGATCCAATGGAAAAAACAAGAAACAAAATTATTGAGAAGATAAAAAGACTACGTCCCAATTTGTCTGAAGAAGAAGCAAAACAATACTTAGAAACCTTAGAAACATATTGTGTACTTATAATTAATTACACAATGAAACATGGGGATCTTGAAGATGAATAACTACAAATCATTTTTTTGAATTTAATAACTGTAAAGAAAAGGTAAAGCGGTCTTCGTCCTTCTCATCACAGCTTCAGAAAACATAAAAACAAGGGTATAACAAGCGGTTCGTCAAGAGTATGCATAAATGCAGTATTTGCCTCTCACGCCCTTGTTTTTAGCGTTCCTTAGCCAGTCGTTCAGAATTCTCTTTGTGGCTGTTCACTTGTTTTCTTCGCCTGTTCTTCGGGCGTCCTCAGTCGCAGCT
>JACCDW011062904.1_pt1 | contig 14745 bp, 13 predicted proteins | sample 7449781 | NCBI WGS metagenome assembly JACCDW01 (sample SAMN15323449, study PRJNA562643) | freshwater metagenome | isolation source: river surface water | place: USA:Blue River Watershed | collected 2017-08-18
GAAGGAGATGAGCATGGTCAAGACGGCGAAGACCCAATTTGCAGATACGTCTCCTTGTTTGTGCAAAACGTGCACGATCCAACCTGGCACAATCCGGGCATGGGATACTGGGGGTTCGCAACTGCATTGCAGGTGTAGCCTTTGTTCTCATGTTCAGTTTCAACAAATCCGTAGCCTTTAGGGGCTACGGATTTTTATTTTGATTACACAGGCTTCAAATCAATGATCCCGACCTTACTAGTGAAAGTATTTAAGCCTCTCCCTTGGCAGTCTTAAAGTAGGTCAGAAGCGGAGCGGCCACAAAGATTGAAGAATACGTACCGGACGCAATACCTATCAAGAGGGCAAGCGAGAAGTTCTGGACGCTTCCTGAGGTCAGCACAAAGATGACACCGGCTGCAAAAAGAGTTGTTAACGAGGTATTAAGTGACCGGACGATAGTCTCGGACAGGCTGGCTCCGATGACATTTTCGAACTCTGACTCACGCTTGTTCTCGGTAACACCTAGAAGGTTCTCACGGATACGGTCAAACACGACAATCGTATCGTTGATCGAATATCCGAGAATAACCAGGAGGGCGGTCAGAAACAGAGAGTCGACCTCGATCCCAGCAAAGTGACCCAGGAAGGCAAAGAGTCCGACAGTGATTACCACGTCATGTACCAAAGCGATCATCGTAATTAGACCGTACCTCCACGACGACACTGGCTCCGACACATGCCTAAACGCATACGCAATAAAGAGCGTAATCGAGGCGATAACGAGCGCGAGTGCCACTAAGGCCTTGCTTTTGAGCTCATCACCCAGCGTAGGACCAACCGTGTCATATTTCTCAATCTTTACCGTCTCGGTCTTGCCCGCTGACAATGTCGTTATCATCTCCTGCTTCTCATCTTCTGAGAGAGGTCGCGTCCGTAGCGTATACAGACCATCGGACTCACGTAGTTCATATTCTTCACCAAACCCCTGATCAAGTCGTGCCTCAAGTTCAGACTGTTCTATCCGAGGCTCAGTAGAAAACTCAGCAAGCGAACCGCCTGTAAACTCAACACCGAACTTAAGTCCAAACATCCCTATCCCAACAAGTGAAACAAGCATAAGTAGCGTAGAAAATCCGAGGAATATTTTTTTATATTTGAGAATAAACATACTTATTTCTTAATGTTAGCAAGGCCCTTTGAATAAAAGAATCGCCCGAGCGGCCCGAGCTCATCCTTGGATATAGCCAAGAGCAGTGTCTTGGAGATGACAACGGCACTCAGCATGGACAGAATGACTCCCATTCCGAACACGAGCGCGAATCCCTTAACAAGCGACACGCCCGAGAACCAGTACAGGATGATGGCTGCAATAATACTTGTGATATTACCGTCACGAATGGAGCTCCATGCTCGATCAAATCCTTGCTTAATCGAATCTCGCAACTTGCTTCCCTTCTCTAGCTCCTCTTTAATACGCTCGAATATAAGTACATTGGCATCAACCGCGATTCCAAGTGACAAGACGAATCCGGCTATACCCGCAGCCGTGAGAACAACAGGAATGAGTTTGAAGAGCGACAGCATGATTAGCGTATACATAACAAGAGATACCGCAGCGACAAGCCCCGGCAGTCGATAGAATACGATCATGAATGCTGAGATGACGATTATTGAGATCAGCAGTGCCTGCGCGCTCACTGCGAGCGTCTGCTGTCCAAGGCTCGCGTTTACAGTCTGTGTATTGATAAGCTCAATTGGCAATGGAAGTGCGCCGAAGTTTAGGTTATTCACGAGGTCACGTGCCTCTACGGCGGTAAAGTCACCGTTGATCTGGGCAATTCCACCCGAGATCGCCTGCTGGATTACAGGGTTTGAGATCAGTTGCCCATCTAGGAAGATCGCAAGTTCCTTGCCTATGTTGTCACTCGTTACCTGCTCAAAAATCTTGCTCCCCTCGTCATTGAATTCTATTGAGACAAGTGGCTGACGGGATGTCGGATCAAATACGAGGTTTGCACGCTTGAGACTTCCGCCAGTAAGCGCAGGATCCTGGTATGCAGAAAGTATAATCTGTGAAGCGAGTTCAGGCGTACTGCTTGCTGCCTCAAGTACGGCCTGTAGCTGTGCAATATCGACATCCTCTCTCAGTAGCCTGAACTCTAGAAGTGGCGTCTGCCCGATCTCTTTGACTGCCTGATCCAAGTCGGTTACCCCAGGCAACTCTACTGCGAGTCGGTATTTATCCTTTTCGTCAGCAAAACTGCTTCCGATTTCTGTTCGGACGATAGGCTCGGAAACCCCGAACACGTTAACACGCTTCTCAATTGTCTGTCTGAGGACGTCCATAGACTTGTCTATATCTGCCTCAGGAACACCTGTTACATCTGCCCTATACACCAATTGGCTTCCCCCATTGAGGTCCAGTCCGTACTTGAACTTGTATTGAGAGTTCTCTGCCGTCTCGGTCGAATACACAAAGTATCCAATTCCCGCACCAATAAGGAGCACAATAAGCGCTCCGATTCTATATTTCATCATATCGAAACATTATACTCTTTTTATTTAAAATGTAATTACTTGCCCTTGCTCAGGACGAGTGTCTTAAGTGTCTTAAGTGCAATGATGGCATCCAGTATTATTGATCGGTTCTTTAAGTAGAAAAGGTCATATGAGAGCTTTTCGCTCGTAGCGTCCACGTCGAGACCGTGGTGCGGATGGTTATCGTGATAAATTTGTGCCCACCCTGACAGTCCCGGCTTGATAAGGTGTCGGACATTGTAATATGGGATCTGTTCCATATAGGACTTCACCGCAAGGTCGAACTCTGGCCGTGGCCCAATCAGCGAGATGTCACCCTTGAGCACGTTCCACAACTGGGGCAGCTCGTCGATTCGCGTCTTGCGCAGGAATGCACCAACACGCGTCACCTCGTTCCTCTTCCCCTCCTGCTGCCACTTGCCGCCGTCATTGGCATAGGTCATCGTCCTGAATTTCAGCATCTTGATGATCTTGTTATTCTTGCCAACGCGTTCTTGTATAGAAAATAATCCCTTACCGTCATCGAGCTTGAGGGCAATATAGACAAAAGGATAAAAAACAAGTGATGCGAGTATGAGGAAAAACGAAACGGTCATGTCCATGGTCCTCTTGAAGAAATCGTATAAAGCATGAGGCTTCGACTTCACGTTCTCCAGGAACCAGCCGTGCTTGACCAACTGGAGCGGAACCTTGTTGTAGACGGCCTCATATACGTCAGACATCTCCACGAACTGCACGCCAGAGAACATCAGGTTGTAAAAATCCGGCAAGATAGGCAAAATAGCGTCGTCCTTCGTATCCACAATGACAAAGTCTATGCCATCTACATAAATATTCTGGATCAGCTTGTCTACATCAACACCATCACAGTCCAAATCAAGGAAGTACCTTACCTCAAATCCTGACATGCCTCCTGCGAGGTCTTGGCACAGCTGCCTCGCCTCTTCGCCCCGACCCACCAGCGACACTGACCTGTTCCGGCGTCCGGCAAGCAAAGCGCCCGTATACCTCCAGAGACACAGAAGCACGACCGATATCCCGAGATAGATAAAGAGGTTGGTCTTGGGTGTAATCTGCGTTACCGGAGAAAAGTAGAAAAAGAGCACCGCAATAATTGAGTTCACTCCCTGGATCTTGAGAACCGATACGAGGATGTCCTGTTTGCTAAAGGATATCCTCTTCTCATACTGACCAGAGACGAAGAATACGAATACCCAGATCGCAAAAAGGAGCGAGAACGGCACCAGGTGGGTCGCCCAGATCTCATCGGTTGGCAGTCCCCAGTACCTAATGCACAGCACCAGCCAAAGAGAGGCGTACAGGACGAGGATATCACCCAAAACATGCAGGACGGATTCTTTTTTGGATAGCAGATTCATATTGCGTTTAGATAGGTGTAGAGTATCATACACCTATGTCAAATCAAGAACATGTCTGCATTGCAATCACCAAGTCGAACATGGGTGGCGCTCAGAAATATGTCCTTACTCTTGCGACTGAGCTCAAGTCCAGGGGCATGCGCGTAACCGTTCTGGCTGGCGGTGACGGAGAACTGTTTAGCGAACTTGAGCTTGCAGGGATCGAATACCACAAATTAGGCAGCAGCCAGCGCGACATATCAATTACCAAGGAATTCGCACTTGCACAGGAACTGTATGCGATACTCAAAAGGCTCAAACCGGACGTGTTGCACCTTAACAGCTCGAAACTTGGCGTTATAGGTTCCGTAATTGGAAAATTGGCTGGCATTCGCACGGTCATATTTACTGCGCATGGTTGGGCGTTCAACGAAAGTCGCCCCGTGTACCAGAAAATCGCTTTTTACGCACTGTACTGGATTACGCTCATGGCCTGCAACAAGACAATCTGTGTCTCAAAGAAAACCCGTGAGCAGATTGCCTTTCTTCCATTCGTAAAGAACAAGACAGTCACAATATACAACGCAGTGCAAAGTCAGGTTTTTATTCCTAGACAAGAAGCACGAAAGGAATTGGCGGAGCGCTTCCCGTTTTTGGATATTGATAAGAAGTGGTTTGCCGTGCTTGCAGAGCTTCACCCCATCAAGGGACATGACGTATTACTGAAAGCGATCGCGAATATGGGCTCAGAACTAGATGACTGCCAAATCGTCTGCATGGGATCAGGCGAAGCCGAACGAGTCCTCAAAAGTCTAGTACACCAAAATAACCTTGAAAATAAGGTCTTTTTCACAGGTTCGGTCCAGAACGCATCACAGTATTTACTGGCATTCGACGCAAGCATACTCCCTTCTCGATCAGAGGCGATGCCACTTTCGGTTATCGAGTCTGGCCTTGCGGGCACAATTGTCATAGCAAGCGATGTTGGCGGCATATCCGAAGTCGTCGACAATGGGATTACGGGCTTTCTTTTTGAACGAGAGAACGCACAGGAACTTGAGCAGAAGATACGATATGTCACGGCATTGTCAGATGACGAAAGGTCGGAGATAGTCCGAAACATGCGTAAAAAGTTATCGTCTGAGTTTACTGTCGAAGGAATGATCGAGCAGACACTGTCTGTGTACAACATCCATATCTAAATATTTGCTGCCACATTATAATCAATAACATGAAAACAAAAGGCTTTACGCTCATCGAGCTCTTGGTGGTAATCGCTATTATCGGAATATTGTCGTCTGTCGTAATGATTGGACTGCAGCAGGCACGACTAAGGTCGCAGGTTACGGCATACAGAGAATATACAAAGGAGGTCATGAAGGCACTTGAGTTGTATAAGGCTGAGAATGGATCGTATCCTTATGAGGCGGAGAGTGATGTTGATGATTATTATTTATCTGATCTCATAGCAGGACCGCTCGCACCTTATCTATCTACTTACAATATTCCGTCTGGTCTCCAAATTTCTGGGGAAATTCAATATCAATCGCGTATCAGTGCCGGAGACGCCAATAATAATTACTCCTGCAATCGTCCACTTGATATCTATACACAGAGAACTGTTGAACCTTACCTACTTTATGTTCAATCAAGTATTACCGATCTTGACCTTCCTAAGGTATATGCCGATAATGCAATACTGCCTGGTGTATACTGCGCATCTCTCCTTGCAAGCTAAACTAATCCCAATTATCGGAGTGGGCACGTTCCCTATCGACGACATGACCACCCAGAGTATTGGTGTGTAAAAACAGCATCGGTGATTATTCATAACACGGTATACTTTGATTATGAAAACAAAAGGCTTTACGCTCATCGAGCTCTTGGTCGTAGTGGCGATCATTAGTCTGCTTTCGAGCGTGGTGTTGGCGAGCCTGCGTGAGGCACGTGACAAAGCTAAATTAACTGCGTTTAGACAAGAAGTCAGTGAATACATAAAGGCACTTGAATTATATCGGGCAAATAATAACGGTGAATTGCCGGTGGGTTTTGTATACATGCAAAGCGACTGGATACCACCTGATGAAACTGAGGTAACCAATGGAATTGGTCCGACACCAATTCAGGCACTTGATCCCTATATTAAAAAATTTCCAAAACCACCATTTAGTGGAGGATTTGGGTATTTTGGCGGGAATTTGGACGGCTCCACTTATTATAATGGCCCCGATGATTATCTGTGCGGAACTTCAAATTATTTTGTTCAGGTAGAAGGAAGTAAAAACATGGATTACTTTGAAAATTGGCTAGATACAGATATTCAGTTTTATGATGAAGATTTTGTAACACAAAAATGTTACCCATTAAATTAATGGTAACTGGATTTTAGAAAGTAATCGGACCGTGCTCAATTCTAATTTTGCACTAATTCCCTTACTAAAAACGTATCAAGTCATAGCTTAGACATAAGATACTACACCCCCAGAAATTCGTTCTTCATGCTGTCCTTGTGCACCGAGCTTGAGTAGCGACGCATCGACATGAGGATACCGAGCGACATAAACGTTACCAAGAGATGAGATCCTCCGTAGCTCATAAACGGAATGGTAATTCCGGTCACAGGCATGACGCCGACATTCATACCAATGTGCACCAAAAGGTGCGCAATGAACATGATGGTAATACCGACACCGAACAGGATCTCAAAGTTGGTGGCGCCGTTCATGGCCGTGGTCAAGATACGCCAGAGAACGATCGCGTACAACGATATCAGGAGCAGAACACCAACAAATCCCCACTCCTCAGCGAACGCTGCGAAGATAAAGTCAGTCTGGTACTCTGGCAAGAACTTAAGACGAGACTGCGTTCCGTATCCGAGGCCCTTCCCCAATATCTGTCCTGAACCAACCGTAATCGTAGACTGGTACGCGTTATATCCCGCACCGCGAATATCCTCCAAAGGATGTATGAACGTCATTATTCGTTGCTTCTGGTACTCATAGAAAACAAAGTTCCACAGAATTCCGACAACAAGCGTGACTAAAGTAAACACCAAAAGGAGGTGTCTTTTGGATATTCCGGAAACAAGCACCATACCGAACCAGATCGAAAAGATGATAAGCGCGGACCCGAAGTCAGGCTGCAGAGCGACGAGTACGAAAATTATTCCCGCATATGCTCCGGACACTAAGATGTGTCGAATATTTTGAATTTCCATATGCCTGCGGGAGAAATACTTTGCCAAAAGAAGAATCAGGGCAAGCTTTGCAAACTCTGAAGGCTGGATGGAAAAGGCGCCGAGGTCAAACCATCCCTGTGCACCCTTGGTGGCAGTGGCCAAAAGGAAAAGCAGTATGAGCACGACCACAATACCGACATACGATGCAAACACGACACCTGTTTTGCGCAGGAACTTAAAGTCAATCGTACTGAAAAAGAAGAACACTGCCAATGAAATGGTTATCCAAACAATCTGCCTGTTAAAGAAGATGTTCGACTCGGAAAACGAGTTCATGGTAAAAAGACCCGCAAGCATGATCGGCATGATTGCAGCAAGCAGCCCCCAGTCAATAGGGGGTATTTTGTTCAGGATTGTTCTAATTGAAATCATATACTGGTATCACTTCCAGGCGAACGACATCCTCTGGGAACGGCTGTGGCCAGGTAAACACGATATCCCTCACCTCTTCGGACGCCAAGCTTGGCACATACGTACTCGACGTACCGAGCACATTATCAAATACGTCATACGCAATCACGATCACGTCTATCTCCCGCAGATTCTGCAAGGAAATATTCTGGATTTTGGCGTTTACACGCGGTGCCGTCTGCTCGTTTACTATTTCCTCATCCTTGATTACGACCAAGGCATCTTTGGGATCCTTTTTCTCAAAAACAAACTCCCCTACGAACTCGAACGATACGCGCGTCGGAACCTGCTTGAAGGTCTCGATCCCCGTCTCAATGATAGGACGCACTGACTTTGGACCCAAGGTCACAATGCCTGTTTTCTCGCCAATCAAGACGTTCTCTGCGTTATACAGCTTAAAGGAATACTTTGCGTTTACCACCTCAGCGGTCGGATTAGGGTTCTCAACATATGCGAGCACGTTATAGAGCCCCTCATCTACCAGAAAGTATCGCTCCCAGAGCGCCACGGGATCATAAGCCTGTGTCGTGCAGACCAGCTGGCATGACCCTCCGCAGTCCACACCTGACTCGTTGCCGTTCTGCTTGCCGTCGAAGCAGGTCGGTGGATTATAGAAAAGAAGAAATGCGATGAACGCGACCGGTATGAAAATGATAAAAAAGGTGGTTAAAAGCACTGCGTTTCTTCGATTAGTTCCCCATGACATAGTTGTATGATACCAAAATACTGGGATAATGGGTACATGAAATTTCAAAGAGGTTTTACGCTCATTGAGCTTTTGGTGGTAATAGCAATTATCAGCCTGTTATCAAGCGTCGTGTTGGCAAGCGTGCGACAGTCTCGAGACAAGGCGGCGTATGCGAGTTTTGATTCTGAGTATCTCCAGTTGAGAACCGCCATCGAACTGTACCGATCGGATAATAATGGTGAGTATCCGAGCTCAATAACCACCTTCGGCACCGTAGATAGCGTTGTTAGCGAACTTAATCAGCTTGGATACTTCTCAGCCGATGTGCTTGCCGTACCGAATGGATACCAAAGTGGTTATGTTTTACCGGCAAACAGTACTACGCTGGCAGAAGCAGTTAATTTCGGAATAATCGACTATTTCACCTGTGGAGGTCCAAATGAGTCCGACAAAAACTACAGCCTGGTCTTTAACACAGAGAGTCACCTCACGTATACGTCAAAATTGCCGCCATCGTACGTCAACGGATCACTGTCTTCGATGGGAAGAGATTACTGTATCGGAGTCTAGCGTATCGTAATAACAGAGGGTATACAGTGAGATAAGAATATGCCGCAACACGATCTTGTATTGCGCACAATTTATGAAACCAATACCCACCTATTTCAAGTACGTTCTAACCGGTCTTGGCACCAAGATACATTCAACTCTGTTTTTAGCTATTTGTATTGAACTTCTACATCTGCCTATCCTTCTTGGCTATACCCTAGCCTTTATCTACGCAGTGTGTTTCAACTTCAAAATTAATATGCACTGGGTGTTTCTGCGTAAGGGGGTGTTTATATATTACCTATGCGTTGTCTGTTCCATGCTGCTTATCAACTTGTTCGTATTTAACATCCTGCTAGCACATACACATTATGCGTATGCCAACATTTTTGTCTCGATCATCACCTATCCGGTACATTTCTTCCTGAACCAGAGGTATGTCTTTACTGAGATGAAAAGTCAGAAATAATCGCAGGCAGCGCATTAAGTTCACGCAGACCCTCCTGAAGTTGATTCTCAAAGACCTGAGACGCACACGAGTAGGTTCTGAGCGTTCCTTGGTAGGAATTTTCTGCAATATTCTCGAGCGACAAATGATACCACGACCCCTTTTCCACCAATGGACTCACATCAGCCTGTTGTGTATATAGGCGAAACGTTCGCGTATCATACATGTTAGGTATACAGGTCAACCAGGCGACAGATACAGGATCATGATTTGCTACCAGGTCGTACTCTTTCACAAGATCCTTTACCGTTCCCTCTTCGATTCGATATACGGAAAGTTCTCCCACTGAGTACAGTACTTCTTTGTCTATATCCTTTTTAAATGTCGCTACATAGGCAGGTTCCGTCTTGGATACAACCAAGTTAAGATACTTTATTTCAGGCATCGCATTCATTATTGCAAGGAACAGGATTACAAAAGCGCTTGCCGATCGAACACGCCAATCTTTTCTAAATACGATAAGATAGGCGCAAATTAAGAAGATAAACGTCAACAGCATTCGAAATACGTAAAAATACATCATCCCAAAAAAGACAAGTATTATCAGCACCGGAAGCATATGCCCAGAACGCTTTGTTCGCCCAAGCAGCCAAGTAAGAGCAAATAGTCCGACCGCTGCAACCTCGTAGTTCAAACCTCCGCCATCATAAGCGTTCTTGAATAGAATGAAGAAAAGCAAACTGACAAAAAATATCTTTCTTTTATCGTGAATCTCGTGTCGCAGAATCGAAATGGAATAGGATACGATAAAGGCAATGAGCAGAATGAGTCCAATCCATGGTACGAACACGGGTATAAACTGTAGTCCCGCTGCACCAAGATCAATAGAGTCAGCTCTTGTAGAATAAAAAGTCCCGAACGTAGACTTCATCTCATGCTGGTGAGTCAACTCAGAAGAGCTAACCTCTTGCTCGGAAAGATACAGGACCGTTTCCCCCAAATTGTTCCCTGTTCGGACTAGCGTCGATGTGTGCACAAGCAGCCCTAGCGTGTACAGAATTACCAGAATACTTAATGCCACAGTCGTCCATGTCTTCTTATGTGCGGTACTACCAGAACGAAATCTGCACAATGCATAAGTCCCCACAGAAAAACATACCAGTACTGCAACCTTAGCCAAACTTCGACCTGAAGCAAATAGGTCTACGACACTTTTTATTAATAGAAAAACAAAAGACATAGCAATTCGAACTGAAACTACTGTCCGTCGCTAATATTTGGATATTCAACACCTAGGAAAAAGGATACTGGCCTCATGCTCCCGTTGGCAACTCCTTGACGTCGCTTTTCAAAATTCGTATCCAATATGTACTGCGAACGCTGACTACAGTCAGGATCAGGTGTTACAAAACGACATGAATCAGAATGGTTATCAATACGCCTATAAATATACCTGTATGTATCGGTACTTGTGAAGTTTTCTTTATAAATATTATTCGGTATAGCTTGTCCATTGAGTGGATCAACAGGCAATGCCTTTATGTAAGGAGATAATATTGTCGCAAACGCTGCCCAACTATCTGGTTCAGCTGAATGAAATCCAGCTGCAGTACCTACACCTGCGGTTGGTGCAACATTTCCATTATCCGACAAGTACAGTTGCAACGCATTGCTAATCTGCCTCAGGTCTTCTACCCTTCTTGCATCTCGCGCCTTTGCTCGAGCGTCCCTGAGGGATGCGAGCACGATACTTGAAAGCAGACTAATAATTGAGACCACGACCAGGAGCTCGATGAGCGTAAAGCCCTTAGATTTTCTAAAATTCATACTGAACATTATACTATGTAAATCGCAAAAGCCCCGTGCACACTGTGCACGGGGCTTTTGCAGTAACAAAAAATCCAACCCTCTGTCTTGGCGACTACCTACTCTTGCCCTGAAGGACTACCATCGGCGCTGACAGGCTTAACTTCCGAGTTCGGAATGAGATCGGGTGTACCCCCGTCGCCAAATCACCAAGACAGAAGATTGGATCTTCTGCTTCATTGTATTAAATATTGAGAAAACGTAAGGTCAAAGCACAAAAAGTCTAAATGGTGATTTTCGGATTTCCTAATAGGATCGGATAATTAGTACTTCTTCGCTTAACACATTACTGTGCTTACACGTAAAGCCTATCAACCTGATCATCTCTCAGGGTCCTCGAACGATTCCTAATCTCAAAGTCAGCTTCCCGCTTAGATGCTTTCAGCGGTTATCTGTTCCCGACATAGCTACCCGACGATGCCATTGGCATGACAGCCGGTACACCAGAGGTCAGTTCCTCCCGGTCCTCTCGTACTGAGGAGAACTCTTCTCAAGAATCAACGCCCGCAATAGATAGGAGACCAACCTGTCTCACGCATCTACTCAACTTCATGGTTGCGTTACAGCCATGAATGATTTCACACATTACTGTGTGGATTGGACTATATCTTCATCACGCGTTCATCTGTGATGGTTAACGTGTAGTCTCTACGGGTCATTGGAATTACTTCACAATGTTCCCTCGGTATTGCCCTTCGCACGAATGCGAGTGGGGTTCCACCGATATAGTTAACTTGTCTACAACTGCTTGTTATAGCCGCCGTGTCTTTGTTTGTCTCGCCTCTTTGTCACGGGCTCAGACTGTTCAAAATCCAAATGCATGCTTGCGCATCTTTCGATTCTCAACGGTCTGAACCCAGCTCGCGTACCTTTTTAATTGGCGAACAGCCAAACCCTTGGGACCTTCTCCAGCCCCAGGATAAGATGAGCCGACATCGAGGTGCCGAACACTGCCGTCGCTATGGACGCTTAGGCAGTACCAGCCTGTTATCCCCAGAGTAACTTTTATCCGATAATCTCGAGCACCATCTAATGGTAACTCTCGGTTCACTATGCTCCACTTTCGTGTCTGCTTGACTTGTACGTCTTACAGTCAGACTCCCTTATGCCATTACACTATCGGCACGGTTGCCATTCGCGCCTAGGGAACCTTTATAGGCCCCTCCGTTACTTTTTGGGAGGGTAGCGCCCCACTAAAACTGCCCACCAGATACTGTCCCAATAGGGTTTTTCCCTACTGGTTAGATTATATCCCCTCAAAGGATAGTATTTCACTGACGACTCCACGTTCCCCGGAAAGAACGCTTCAAAGTCTCCTACCTATGCTGCGCAGTGAGGACATATAATCAATACCAAGATGCAGTAAAGCTTCTGGGGTCTTTTCGTCTATTTGCGGGTAGCCGGCATCTTCACCGGCACTGTATTTTCACCGAGCAAGTCTCCGAGACAGTTCCCCCATCGTTACGCCATTCGTGCAGGTCTGAATTTACCAGACAAGGAATTTCGCTCTGTTGTGTTATCTTCATGTCGCCATGAAGCACGGACTCTATCTTACCTGTTACATCCTTGCGAATGCACCAGGCTTTAGCGTTTGGTCTCTGGGGATTCTAAATGATAAAACATTTAGTCTTTCCTGCTGATCAACTGCATCAATATACTTTTACGGACTTGCGTCTCGTGATATTGCATACTCAGTTTTTCCAGCATATAGCTAAATTAAGGTAGATACTTTTCCTTTTTCTACATGATTGCGTGTCTATCTATCAATCCATAACCGTCCCAAATCTTGTGCGCTCGTTAGAACGCACAACCTTAGGACCGTTATAGTTACGGCCGACATTCACCAGGGCTTATACAGCGCCAGCCCATAAAATAAATCATGGACCGACCATATTTAACCTTCTGGCATTGGTCAGGCGTCACCCTCTATACATCATCTTACGATTTCGCAGAGAGCTGTGTTTTTGATAAACAGTCGCGGGGGAGTCTTTCGCTGCGGCCCATATTGCTATGGGCAAGCCTTATTCCGAAGGTACGGCTGCTTTTTTGCCGAGTTCCTTGGAGACCTCTCACTCGTTCGCCTTGGTCTACTCGACCTGACTACCTGTGTCGGTTTGCGGTACGGGTTCGATATAACTAACCTTAGAAGTTTTTCTTGGACATGTGCTCCTGAACATTTGGATACCCGAAGGCACCATTTTCGTTACGCTTGGAATTGGGTTGCCCCGACTGCCGGATTTGCCTAACAGTCTTCCTCACGGCTCGAACGTAAATCCAATAATACGCGTTCAGTACAACTTGCCGTCACTCCATCGAATTATATCGAAGTTACGGAATATTAACCGTATGTCCATCGGATGCGGATTTCTCCATTTCCTTAGGCCCGACTAACCCTTCGCTGATTACCATTGCAAAGGAAACCTTAGTCTTTCGGCGTGCATGGATTTCACATGCATTGTGGTTACTTGTGCCAACATTCTTACTTCGCAACGCTCCACTATGGGTCACCCCTTTAGCTTCGACGCGGTTACGAATACTCTCCTACCGCTAGAATCTCCCGGAGGATCATCTAGCCCTAAACTTCGGTACCATGCTTTAGCCCCGATTATTTGCGGTGCAGGATCTCTGAATGAGTGAGCTGTTACGCTTTCTTTAAATGATGGCTGCTTCTAAGCCAACATCCTCATTGTCAGAGAAATCCCACCTCCTTAAGTGCACTTAGCATGGATTTTGGGACCTTAATTGTAGATCTGGGCTGTTTCCCTTTTGACCAATGGAGCTTAGCCCCCACAGTCTAACTGCCAGACTATTAACTTGCGGTATTCGGAGTTTGATAGGTCTTATGAGATTGCTCCCTATTAAGACCTTCCAGTGCTCTACCCCCACAAGGAACATCTGACGCTAACCCTAAAGCTATTTCGGAGAGAACCAGCTATTACCAGATTCGATTAGCTTTTCACTCCTTACCACAGGTCATCCGAAGGAGTCGCACGACCAACCGGTTCGGGCCTCCTCCTGCCTTTCGGCAGGATTCACCCTGCCCATGGTAAGCTCATCTGGCTTCGGGTCCAATATATACTACGAACGCACTATTCATACTCGGTTTCCCTACGGCTTCACCCCTTCAGGGCTTAACCATGCAATATATATTGACTCGTTGGCTCATTCTTCAATAGGCACGCTGTCGAGGATCAAGTCCTCTTCAACTCCTTGTAAACATATGGTTTCAGGTCTATTTCACCGTCCTTCCGGACTACTTTTCACCTTTCCCTCGCGGTACTGGTTCACTATCGATCTCTCTAAGTATTTAGCCTTGCCGGTTAGTCCCGGCGGATTCATCCAAGCTATTCGTGTCTCGGATTACTCAAGAACAGAAACAAAAGAGACAGACACATTTCGAATACGGGACTATTACCCCCTGGGGTCGTGCTTCCCAGCACGTTCTTCTATATGTCTGTTTGATAACTCTTCTTCCACAAGTGGAACGTCTCTGCCTTACAACCCCGGTGCGTGCAAGCACGCACCTGATAGCTGACAGCTGGAAGCTGTCTCGTGTTGGTTTCTTTTCCTCTCGGTACTGAAATGTTTTACTTCCCGAGGTCTGCTCTCTCCCGCGTTTAACGAGAAAGTTATTGAGGGTTGCTCAATAGGGTTGCCCCATTCGGAA
>JACCDW011114385.1_pt1 | contig 14740 bp, 14 predicted proteins | sample 7449781 | NCBI WGS metagenome assembly JACCDW01 (sample SAMN15323449, study PRJNA562643) | freshwater metagenome | isolation source: river surface water | place: USA:Blue River Watershed | collected 2017-08-18
GCCGGATCAAGGGCCAAGCAGAAATACTCAGCCGCCAAATCGCCCGCCGGTTCGGCCCGCTCGACGAGGCCACTCAAAACCGGTTGGCCAGCGCCAAACCCGCCATGCTGCAACGATGGGCCGATGCCATCCTGACCGCCAACACGCTGGAAGAAGTGTTTGCCACCAAGCACTGAGAAATGGGGGTCTGACCCCAATTTATTTCACACGAATGAAAGCACGCATGACAGCAGACGAACGTCCGTCGCAGTCGATTGAGCCGACCTCAGAAGCAAGTGGTTTGCATCGCAGCTTGGGAGCCTGGCAACTTTGGGGCATCGCGGTCGGGTTGGTGATTTCGGGTGACTACTTCGGCTGGAGTTATGGCTGGGGTCATGCAGGAACCTTGGGGTTCTTGATCACCACCGGGGTGGTCGCGATCTTTTACGTGGTGTTTGTGCTGTGCTACACCGAGCTGTGTTGCGCGATACCGCACGCGGGCGGGCCTTTCGCTTATGCCCAGGCGGCGCTGGGACGCCGATGGGCAGCGCTGGCCGGATGCGCCGGCTTATTGGCCTATGTGCTGGTGCCCCCTGCGGTGGCCCTGGCCATTGGTGCCTACGTGGGGATCAATGTGCCCGGGTTGGAGGCACGCTGGGGTGCTTGGTGCGCGTTTGCGGTTTTTGTGGTCTTGAACATGCGCGGGGTTCGATTGGCGGCCTCGTTTGAGCTGGTGATCACGTTGCTGGCAGTGGTCGAGTTGCTGGTCTTTGCCGGCGTGGTTGCGCCGGGTTTTGCGTGGTCGCGGTTTGTCGCGGGCGGTTGGGCCGGGCAAGACAGTTTCAGCCCGCAAGTGCTGCCGGGCGTGCTGGCGGCTTTGCCGTTTGCAATCTGGTTTTTCTTTGGCATTGAAGGGGCCGCGATGGCCGCCGAGGAAGTCAAGTCGCCACAGCGCGCCGTGCCACGCGCTTTGTTGTGGGGCTTATTGACGCTGCTGGGACTGGCCTTGTTGGTGATGGTGATGGCGGGCGGCGTGGGCGATTGGCGCACCTTGTCCAACATCAACGACCCATTGCCACAGGCGATGCTGCTGGTGGTGGGAGGGCAAAGCGGTTGGCTGCATATGCTGGTGGGCTTGGGGTTGCTGGGGCTGGTGGCGTCGTTCCATGGGTTTTTGCTCAGCGGATCGCGGCAAATGTATGCCATGGCACGGGAGGGATTTTTACCCGCCTGGCTGGGTGTGCTGCACCCGCGTTGGCGCACCCCACACCGGGCCTTGGGGGTGCAGGGATTGCTGGGCGCGGGGCTGGTGGCTCTGGACGACAACCTGAGCTGGGCCGGGCAAAGCCTGACTGCCAATCTGGTCACCCTGAGCGTGCTGGCTTGTTTGGTCATGTACGCTGTCAGCATGGCCGCCCTGCTGCGGCTGCGACTCAAACAACCCGATTTGACGCGCCCCTTCGTTGCACCTTTTCACCCCTGGTCAGCCCTTTTGGCCGGGGCCTTGGCACTGGCTTTTACCGGCATCGTGGCCTGGCTCAACCCTTTCAACGCTCTGCTCTTTGGCGCTGCGCTCGCCACCCTCACTTTCAGCGTTCATCGGCGGTAGTAATGGGGGTCAGACCCCCATTTCTGTACCGTGGCGAAAAAGCAACCATTAATTGGGGTCAGACCCCAATTTCTGAGACCCCAATTTCTGCAACGACCTGAGGAGGAGCAAGACGGGCAGGCCGAGGCAGGCGGTGGCGATGAAGAAGGCGGGGTAGCCGAAGGCGTCGACGAAGAGGCCGGAAAAGCCTGCGAGCCATTTGGGGGCGAGCAGCATCATCGAGCTGAACAAGGCGTATTGGGTGGCCGAGTATTGCACCTGGGTGAGGCTGGAGAGGTAGGCGATGAAGGCCGCCGAGGCGATGCCGCCAGCCAGGTTGTCGGCGCTGACGATCAGCACCAGGGCGGTGACGCTGGGGGTTTGCAGAGCCAACCAGGCAAAGAGCAGGTTGCTGGCGGCGCTGAGCACCGCGCCCAGGGTCAGGATGCGCATCAGGCCAAAGCGCATCGACAGGCTACCACCCACAAAAGCCCCGAGCAGGGTCATGATGACGCCAAAGACTTTGCTGACCGCAGCCACCTGCTCTTTGGTGTACCCCATGTCGACATAAAAGGGGTTGGCCATGATGCCCATCACGACGTCGCTGATGCGGTAGATGCCGATCAGGGCCAGGATCAGGACGGCGTTCCAGCGGTGTGTGGTGATGAATTGGGCAAACGGTTCGACCAGGGCTTGGCGCAACCAGGTGCCCAGATCGCGCGCCGCCGGGCGCGGCACGGCAACCGGCTCGGGCGACAGCAAGACGGTCAGCAGACCGACGCCCATCGAGGCCGCCATGGCGAGATAGGCCCAGTGCCAGGCCAGGTGCTGGTAACCCGCCTGGGTCTGGGCCGATGCGGCCAACCACAAGGCCCCGGCCCCGGCCCAGATCATGGCCAGCCGGTAGCCGGTTTGGTACGTGGCGGCCAAAGCCGCCTGGTGGCGGGCGCTGGCCGATTCGATGCGATAGGCGTCCAGCGCGATGTCTTGCGTGGCCGAGCCAAAGGCCACCAGCAAGGCCCAGCCCACCAAGGCAGACAAGTCAGCCTGCGGGTCGACACGCCCCATGCCGATCAAACCGATGACGATGGCGCATTGGGCCAACAGCAACCACGACCGCCGCCGCCCCAGCCAGCGGTGCAAAACGGGCAGCGGCAAGCGGTCAACCAGCGGAGCCCAAGCCCATTTGAAGGCGTAGGCCAGGCCGACCCAACTGAGAAAACCGATGGTCGTGCGGTCGACGCCCGCTTCGCGCAGCCGGAAACTGAGGGTGCCCAGCACCAGCAGCAGCGGCAAGCCCGCGGCAAAACCGAGAAAAAACATCCGCCAGGCGGGCGGGCTGATGTAAACCGCCCATGCTTCGCGCCAGCCCATGCGGGGGCTTGCGGGATTTTGATCGGGCGGTGGGGTTGAAGCGGCGGACATGGCCCCTATTTTCTGTGTTTTGAGGGATGATACGGGGATGCAAACTCCAGACCGACGCCGTTTTTTGCATCGTTGCGCCTTTTGCGCGGCAGGACTGAGCTTGTTCGGGCCCGAAGTCTGGGCCCGCGAGGGCGTCGAGGTGGGCGAACAATCAAGGTTTGCCAAACTGGTGCCGGCCGAAGACCTGGAGCGAACGGCGCTGCAGCAGTATCGTCAGATGCTGCAACAGGCGGCCAGCAAAAATGCGCTGGGTCCCGACACGCACCCGCAGGTGGTGCGTCTGCGGCAAATCGCGCAGCGCATCATTCCTTACAGTTACGAATGGAACCCGCGCGCACGGCAATGGCAGTGGGAGGTCAACCTGATCGGCTCGGGCCAGATCAATGCGTTTTGCATGCCGGGCGGCAAGATCGCTTTCTTTTATGGCATTTTGAAACAGCTTGAATTGACCGACGACGAGGTGGCCATGGTGATGGGCCACGAAATCGCCCACGCCCTGCGCGAGCACGCCCGCGAACGCATGGGCAAAACGGCGGCAACCCAAGGGGTGGCGCGGTTGGGTGGGGCCATTGTCTCCGGGGTGTTTGGCATCAGCCCCCAAATCACCGACCTGGTGGCGCGTGAGGGGGCCAATCTGGTGACGCTGAAATTCAGCCGTGAGGACGAAACCGAGGCCGACCTGGTGGGGATGGAGTTGGCCGCACGCGCCGGTTACAACCCGCAAGCCGGTGTGACTTTGTGGCAGAAGATGAGTGCGGCCAATAAAAACGCACCCCCTCAGTGGCTGAGCACGCACCCCTCCGGGGATAGTCGCATCAGGGAGATTGAGTCGAATTTGCCGAAGGTGTTGCCGCTTTATCAGCGAGCTGTGCGCTGACTTGGCGCACCAGCAGGTCTTTTTGCACTTTGCCCAACGCCGTCTTGGGTAACTCGGGCAGCACCAGCAAACGCCTGGGGAGCTTGTAGCGCGCCAGTTGTTGCCCCAGGCCCAGCAGCAATTCGTCTGCCGAAGCCCAAGCGCCGGCTTTGAACACCACCACCGCCACCACTTGCTCGCCCCAGCGCGGGTCGGGCAAACCGATGGCAGCACATTCGGCGACGGCCGGGTGTCGCGCCAGGATGTGTTCGATTTCTGCCGGATAGATGTTTTCCCCGCCGGAAATGATCATGTCCTTGGCACGCCCCACGATGCGCCAGCTGAGGTCGGACTCGATGCGAGCCAAGTCCCCGGTGTGAAACCAGCCCTGGTCGTCGAGCGCGGGCTGGTCGGGCCAATAGCGACGCACGATGGCGGGTCCGCGCAGGCAGACTTCGCCCACGCCTTCCTGTGAGGCATGGTCCAAACGGGCCTCGACGCCCCACGCCGGCCAGCCGCAAGCGCCCAGGTGAGTGCGGGCGTGCTCAGGGCCCAAGGCGATCGAAAACGGCCCGGTTTCGGTGGCGCCGTAGACATTGCAAACCGGGACGCCGCGTTGGTGCCAGGCCTGCAACAGGTGGTCGGGCAAGACGCTGGAGCCGGCCCAGATGGCGCGCAAATGCGGCAACGGGGTGGCGGCAAAGGCCGGGTGGTCGATGAGCGCTTTCATGACGGCGGGCACCATCAGGGTCAGGGTGATGCGCTCGTGCACCAGATCGCGCCAGGCGGCTTCGGGGTCAAAGCGGGGGTGAAGGATCACGCTGGCGCCAGCCAGCAGGGCGGGCAAGGTCTGGATGCACAACCCGCCGACATGAAACAGGGGCAGCAGGGTCAGCACCCTGTCGCCGGGCCCCAATTGCTGGGCTTGGATCGCGGCGCGGGCGTTGGCCAGCAGCCCGGCGACGGTGTGCAAGGCTCCTTTGGGTTTTCCGGTGGTGCCCGAGGTGTACACCAGCAAGACCGGCGCATCCGGGTCGCCATGGGCCGGGGGATCGGACACAGGGTCAGTGGCTGCGGGGGGCGCGTCGAGGTCGGCCAGCCGGTGCAATGGCAGGCCGCTGGCCTGAACCAGCTCGGTGGCCCGGGGCCACCAGTCGCCGTCGGCCAACAACAGGCTCGGCTGGCAATCGGCCAGCACTTGCTGCCACTCGGCCAGGGCCAGGCGGAAATTGAGCGGCACCCAGATGGCGCCGATCTCGCTCAGGGCCAGCAAAGCGGCCAGTTGCAGGGGGTGGCCCCAGGCCAGCGCGGCCACCCGGTCGCCCGGACGCACCCCCCATTGCCTGAATTGACTGCGGCAACGCCGGATCTGATCCGCGAAATCGGCATGACTCAATACCTGACCCTGGTGAATCAGGGCCGCCTGATCGGCTCGGCTTTGCGCGGCATGCTGCAAGGCTGACGACAGCAAGCACAAGCCGGGCTGAGGCACAATGGCATTCAGAGTCATTTCTAGAGCATAGCCCAGGAATCTGCGCTGGGTGAAAGGGTTTGTGGCATGGATTCTTTGCTGATCATTGAAGACGACCAACGCCTGGCCGGCATGGTGTGTGATTATTTATCTCAATCCGGATTTGCGGTTTCACACGCCGGCACCGGCTCCGAGGGCATGAGCCACCTGGCACACAGTCGGGGCACCGACCTGGTGATTCTGGATGTGATGCTGCCCGATACCGATGGCCTGGAAGTGTGCCGCCGCATCCGCTCTCTCGAGGGGGATAAAAGCCTGACGCCCATCCTGATGCTGACCGCCAAAGGGGACCCGATGGATCGCATCGTGGGGCTGGAGGTGGGGGCCGATGACTATGTCGCCAAACCTTTTGAGCCGCGCGAATTGCTGGCGCGGGTGCGGGCCATTTTGCGGCGCCACACATTGAACAGCCGCCAGGCCGCGCCACTGACTGAAGCCTTGCGCTTTGGCAGTCTCGAAATCGATCGCGACAGCCGTGCGGTGCGGGTGCAAGGGGTTGAAGTCGACCTGACGTCTTATCAATTCGATTTGCTGCTGGCCCTGGCCGAACGCGCCGGCCGGGTGATGTCGCGCGAACAGATCATCGAGATCGTGCGCGGGCGCGAAATGGAAGCGTTCGACCGCTCGATCGACGTCCACATTGGCCGCATCCGCGCAGCCATCGAGGTCGATGTGAAATCACCCAAGCGCATTTTGACCGTGCGTGGCGTCGGCTATGTGTTTTCACGGCTGCAAGACTGACGCCCCGTGCTGCAAAAGCTGAAAAGCGTTCCGGATCGGCTCTGGCTCAAGATCTGGCTGTCGGTGGTGCTGGTGGTGATCACCATGACCTTGCTGGCCTCGCTGACGTCGCGTTTACTCAGCGACCCCCCGATCCGCGAGGTGGTGGCTCGCAACGCCATGGGCACAGTGGTGGCCCATGGCCGCGCCCTGCTCGTCCCCCCCGATGGTTTGCCTGAGGGCCGGCGCAAACCCAGCCCGGGCATGGAAGACATGACACTGGGGCTGTATGGGCCCGGGCCCGAATTCTTGCTCACCATGGAAGACGGCGAGTGGTTGCATGTCCACATCCCGCGCCCTCCGCGCACCTTCTGGTCGCTTCCCAATGGCTTGCTGTGGACGATGTTGCTGACTGCGGTGGCAGTGGCCTTGGGCACTTATCCTGTCATCCGCCACCTGACTTGGCGACTCGAGCAGCTCGAGCGCGGAGTGACGCGTTGGGGCCAGGGTGAATTGTCAGTTCGACTGCCCGTGGAAGGCCAAGACGAAGTGACCTCGCTGACGCATCGATTCAATCAGGCGGCAGAAAAAATGCAGGGCCTGGTGCTGGCGCACAAAAATTTGCTGGCCAATGCCTCGCACGAATTACGCACCCCCATCACGCGCTTGCGCATGGGCCTGGAGTTGCAACACACCCACCCCGATCCGGCGCGGCACCAGGCCATGCTGCGTGATTTGGCCGAACTCGACGAATTGGTCGAAGAAGTGCTGTTGGCCAGTCGCCTGGATCAGGTGGCCCCAGGCCCCGGCGCCGGGATGTCCGAGGTCGACCTGGCCGGATTGGCCAGTGAGGAATGCAACCGTCATCAGGTGCAACTGGACCTGCAAGCAGCCTTGTCCCTGAAGGTGCTGGGGTCCGAAACTTTGCTGCGCCGTCTGATGCGCAACCTCTTGGATAACGCCTTGCGCCACGGCGGCCAGTCGAGCGACGTCACCATGCGCATCGCGCCCTCCGAAGGCACACGGGTGCAGTTGCAAGTGTGCGATCGGGGGCCGGGTATTCCAGCCGATTTGAAAGAAAAAATCTTCGAACCGTTCTACCGCGTCCCGGGCTCGCAAGAATGGCAAGGTGGCACCGGGCTGGGCTTGACGCTGGTGCGCTCGATCGCACGCCACCACGGCGGCGATGTCCGTTGCCTGGCGCGCGTTGGCGGGGGCACCTGTTTCGAAGTCGATTTACCCATGATGGAAAGCACATGACACACTGGCTGGATGCCCTGGATCTCAGGGCACCTGTTTGGCAAGCGCCGATGGCGGGCTCGCAGCACCATGTGCTGGCGGCAGCGGTCAGCATGGCCGGCGGCTTAGGGGCCTTGCCCGCCGCCATGCTCACCCCCGAGGCCTTGCGCGAATCGATGGCGGCGCTGCGCCAGTTGACGCCCCGCCCTTTTCAGGTCAATTTTTTCTGTCACCAGCCGCCGGCACTGGACGCCGACGCCTTGCGCCGTTGGTCACAGGCGCTGCGCCCCTATTACCTTGAACAAGGGCTGGACGCCGAGGCCATCCCTCAGGGTCCAGGGCGCACGCCCTTCAGCGCCGAAATGCTGGCGGTGTTGCGCGAAGCGCCGCCGGCGGTCGTCAGTTTTCATTTCGGCCTGCCCCCGATGGATTTGTTGCAATCCGTCAAGGCACTGGGTTGCAAAGTGGTGTCTTCGGCGACCACGGTGCAAGAGGCATTGTGGCTGGAACAACACGGGGTCGATGCGATCGTGGCACAGGGTCTCGAGGCAGGCGGGCATCGGGGCATGTTTTTAAGCACCGACCTCAACACCCAGCAAGGGTTGTTTGTGCTGCTGCCGCAGATCGTGCGAGCGGTGCGCGTGCCGGTCATCGCCGCAGGCGGCATCGTGACCGCCGACAGCGTGCGTGCTGCACGCGCACTGGGTGCTGCCGGGGTGCAAGTGGGCACGGCTTATTTAAAAACCCCCGAAGCCGCGACCAGTGCGGTGCACCGGGCGGCTTTGCGCACGGCGCAGGGCTCGGACACGGCGCTGACGGTGCTCTTCAGCGGGCGACCGGCGCGCGGCATCGTCAATCGGCTGATGCGCGAGCTCGGCCCCCTGCACCCGGCGGCACCTGCGTTTCCTTTGGCCACCGCTGGCGTGGCGCCGCTGCGGGCCGCCGCCGAGGCGCAAGGCCTGGGCGACTTCAGCCCCCTGTGGTCGGGCCAGCACGTGGCGGCCGCGCGAGAATGCAGCGCAGCAGAACTGACCAACGAGCTCATTGCCGCCTGGCACAGCCGGCGCGACTGACTGACAAACCCACACCCATGGCGAAAGAAAAAACTTTGTACAGCTGCACCGAGTGCGGCGACAGCAGCCCCAAGTGGCTGGGCAAGTGCCCGGGCTGCGGGGCCTGGAACACCTTGGTCGAGTCCAGCGCGCCGTCCTCGGGCGGCGGCCAAAACCGCTACAGCCAGCGGGTGTCGCTGGCACCGGCCTCGGCGGTCGCCACACTGGCCGACATCGAAGCCCAGGATGTGGCGCGCACGCCCACCGGGCAAGACGAGCTCGACCGGGTGCTGGGCGGGGGCCTGGTGGCCGGCGGCGTGGTGCTGATCGGCGGCGACCCCGGCATCGGCAAATCCACCTTGTTGTTACAGGCCATGGACGGCTTGCAACGTGGCGGCATGTCCACCCTCTATGTCACCGGCGAAGAATCGGGCGCCCAGGTGGCACTGCGTTCACGCCGTTTGGGTCTCGACCACAGCCAGGTGCAAGTGCTGGCCGAAACCCAGCTGGAGAAGATTTTGGCCACCATCGAGAAGGTGGGGCCGGCGGTGGTGGTCATCGATTCGATCCAGACGGTCTATTCAGACGCCCTCAACAGCGCGCCGGGCTCGGTGGCGCAGGTGCGCGAATGTGCCGCCCACCTGACCCGGATGGCCAAACTCTCGGGTGTGGCCACGGTGCTGGTGGGCCATGTCACCAAAGAGGGCGCGTTGGCCGGGCCGCGCGTGCTCGAGCACATGGTCGATACCGTGCTCTATTTCGAGGGCGACACACACTCCAGTTATCGATTGGTGCGGGCGATCAAAAACCGCTTTGGCGCCGTCAATGAAATCGGGGTGTTTGCCATGACCGAAAAAGGCTTGCGCGGCGTCAGCAACCCGAGCGCGATTTTTTTAAGCCAGCACACCCAGCCCGTGCCCGGCAGCTGCGTGCTGGTGACGCTGGAAGGCACACGCCCGATGCTGGTCGAAATCCAGGCCCTGGTCGACAGCGGCGGCCCCAGCCCGCGCCGCCTCAGCGTCGGCCTCGACCGCGACCGCCTGGCCATGTTGCTGGCCGTGCTGCACCGACACGCCGGGGTGGCTTGCATGGATCAGGATGTGTTTGTGAACGCCGTCGGCGGGGTGCGCATTGGTGAACCGGCCGCCGACCTGGCGGTGCTGATGGCGATCCAGAGCAGCCTGCGCGCGCGCGCATTGCCCCAGGGCTTTTTGGCCTTTGGTGAAGTCGGGCTGGCCGGCGAGGTGCGCCCGGCCCCGCGCGGTCAGGAACGCTTGCGCGAAGCCGCCAAACTGGGTTTCACCGAAGCCCTCATCCCGCGCGCCAACGCCCCCAAAAAACCCATCGAAGGCCTGCGCGTCCACGCCATCGACCGCATCGACGAAGCCCTGGAAGTCCTGCGCCAGTGGCATTAATTGGTTAATTGGGGTCTGACCCCAATTAATGGTTGGTTTTTTGCCACAGTGCAGAAATTGGGGTCTGACCCCAATTAGTTGGGTCGGGTGAGTTCCCACTGGGCCAGGCGGCCGTCTCTGAATTCACACCGCACGACGGAGTCGGTGCCGTCTTTCCAGGTGTAGATTTCGGGCTGGGTGTCTTTTTCGCTTTCGAGCTGACCCAGGCTGCGGGTCAGGCCGATGACGTGCATCAGCGGGACGTTGGGCTTGAGTTTGGCGTTGAGCATGACGGCGCTGTCGACAAAGCCGATGGGGCGGTTGGCGGCCCGTTTGAGCAAGGTGACCAAGCGGTAAAAATTGAGCAAAACCCACATGACACCGCCGGTGACGACGAACAAGACGCCGTGCCAACTGTAGGCGTGGTACGCCCAGCCCAACAAGACCAGGGCAAACAGGGGAATGATGATGTGACGCCAATTCATGGCGCGGATTGTAAGTGGGGCGACCCGCCACAGGCGGCACAGGCTCTACAATGGCGGGTCGTAGAAAGGAATGTTGACATGAGTGCTCTAGCCCCCTCGATGGCCGATCGCGACGGCAAAATCTGGATGGATGGCCAGTTGGTCGATTGGCGCGATGCCAAGATCCACGTGCTGACCCACACCCTGCATTACGGTTGCGGCGTCTTTGAAGGCGTGCGTGCATACAACACGGTCAACGGCACGGCGATTTTCCGTTTGCAAGAGCACACGCAGCGTTTTTTCAACAGCGCCAAAATTTTGCGCATGAAGCTGCCTTTCACCCAAGAACAAATCAACGAGGCCCAGCGCCTGGTGGTGCGCGAGAACAAGCTGGAAAGCTGCTACCTGCGCCCGCTGGCCTGGATCGGCTCGCAAAAGCTGGGCGTGAGCCCCAAGGGCAATACCATCCATGTGATGCTGGCCGCCTGGCCCTGGGGCGCCTATTTGGGTGAAGAAGGCCTGGCCAAAGGCATCCGCGTCAAAACCTCCAGCTACACCCGGCATCATGTGAACATCACCATGACGCAGGCCAAAGCGGTGAGCAATTACACCAACTCGATCCTGGCCAACATGGAGGCCACCGACGAGGGCTACGATGAGGCGTTGCTGCTGGATTCGCAGGGCTTTGTGTCCGAAGGCGCAGGCGAAAATGTGTTTGTGGTCAAAGACGGGGTGATCTACACCCCCGATCTGTCGGCCGGGGCGCTCAACGGCATCACCCGCAACACGGTGTTGCACATCGCCAAAGACCTGGGCATCGATGTGGTGCAAAAGCGCATCACGCGCGACGAGATCTACATTTCTGACGAACTGTTTTTCACCGGCACGGCGGCCGAAGTGACGCCGATCCGCGAACTGGACCGGGTCGAAATCGGCAGCGGCTCGCGCGGGCCGATCACCGAAAAAATCCAGAATGCATTCTTTGACATCGTCAATGGCCGCAATCCCAAGTACGCGCATTGGCTGACCAAGGTCTGAACACACGGGGTTTTGCGATGAGTGCATCCAAAGTTGAGCTTGAAGCCAAGGATTTGAACGGGCACGGCGGGGTGTTTTGCCCCAGCCCGAAAGCGGGCATGGCCCTGTGGAACAACCACCCCAAGGTGTTTCTGGATGTGGCCAAGACCGGCTCGGCCAAGTGCCCGTATTGCGGCACCGAGTACGCCCTGAAAGCGGGCGAGCACGTGCACGGGCATCACTGACCCCCCCCTTTTGATGGCATGAACAGCCTGATCATCGCCCCCCAATGGATCGGCGATGCGGTGATGAGCGAGCCTCTGGTTCGCGTGTTGGCGTTGCGGGGTGAGCAATTGACGGTGGTGGCGCTGCCGTGGGTGGCCCCCGTCTACCGCGCCATGGCCGGTGTGGCTGAAGTGATCGAAGCCCCGTTTCAGCATGGCGGTTTGCAGTGGCGGCAACGGCGCAACATGGCACAGCAGTTGCGCGGTCGCTTCCAGACCGCTTATGTGTTGCCCAATTCGTTCAAGAGCGCCCTGCTGCCCTGGCTGGCGGGGATCCCCCGGCGCATCGGTCGGCTGGGCGAGCAACGTTACGGGCTGCTGACGCGACGCTTGCCCAACCCTCCCCGCGATGACCGGCCGCCGATGGTGGATTTTTATTGGGCACTGGCCGGTGACGGGGCCGTGTCTGAGGCTCCCGCACCCCACCTGCAGACCCCGGCAGATGCCAGCGGGGTGCTCAACGCGCATGGCCTGCAATCCGGTGCTTATGGCGTGTTCGCCCCGGGTGCCGAGTTCGGGCCGGCCAAGCGCTGGCCGGCACAGCACTATGCGGCGCTGGCTCGCCAATTGGGACAAACGGTGGTGCTGCTGGGCTCGCCCAAAGAGGCGCAGGAAGCGGCTGCCATTGCAACGGCAGTGCCCGCCGAAGCGGCGCGGGTGGTGAACCTGATCGGTCAGACCCACCTGGCGCAAGCGCTGGGGGTGATCGCGCACGCCAGGTGGGTGGTCAGCAACGATTCGGGGCTGATGCACGTGGCGGCGGCGTTTGGCGTGCCGCAGGTGGCGGTGTTTGGATCGTCGAGCCCCTTGCACACGCCACCGCTCAACGCCAGGGCGCGGGTGGTCTGGCTCAAAGAAGACGCCCGCTACCAGCCGGCGCTGGATTGCGCGCCGTGTTTCCAACGCACCTGCCCGCTGGGGCACCTGCGTTGCCTGCACGATGTGCAACCTGAACGCGTGGCGCAGGCGCTGGGCACGGCGGTGTCGCTGGCGGTGCAAGCACCGATCTGAGGCGCGTGAGAGAATGGTTTCAAACAAATCTTGAGGAGATGTCATGCCGCACCTGGTGATTTTGTATACCTCCAACCTGGAGCAGAAGATCGACTTCACGCCCATGTGCCGCGAACTGGCCGACACCATGCTGGCGCAGCGCGACGAGGAGCACAAAGCGGTGTTTCCGCTCGGCGGGACGCGGGTCTATGCGTATCCGGCACCGCACTTTGCGGTGGCCGATGGCAAGCCGCCGGCAGGTCAGGAGATGGGCTTCATCTACCTCAATTTGCGCATGGCCAGCGGGCGCAGCGCGGCGGTGAAAAAAGCCACCGGTGATGCCCTGATCGAGGTGCTGCACCGGCATGTGGACGCGGCGGTGGCGCGCGATCTGATCGGCCTGACGTTGCAAATCGATGAGATCCCGTCGGCCTACGACGGTCGCATCAGCAGCCTGCACCCGTTTTTCAACACCGCCCCGACCCAAAGCAAATAAAACCCACTCACGGTGACCCCATGAAAAATCCTGTCAATCCATTTAAACAAGCACTCAAAGAAGGCCGCTCTCAAATCGGCCTCTGGGTGCATTTGGCCAACCCCTACACGACCGAGATTTGCGCCGGTGCCGGGTTTGACTGGTTGCTGCTCGATGCCGAACACGCTCCCAACGACATCCGCAGCATGCTGGTGCAGTTGCAGGCGGTGGCCGGCTACCCCGAGACGCACCCGGTGGTGCGCGTGCCCTGCGGTCATGGCCACGTGGGGACGACACTGATCAAACAATACCTGGATCTGGGCGTGCAGTCGCTGCTGGTGCCGATGGTGGACACCGCTGAGCAGGCACGTGCGGTGGTGGCGGCGACCCGCTATCCCCCCGGTGGCATCCGGGGCATGGGGGGTGCCCGCGCAGCGCGTTGGGGCCGGGTGGATCAATACCCGAAAGTCGCCAATGAGGAGATTTGCGTGCTGGTGCAAATCGAAAGCCAGGAGGCACTGGACAACATCGAAGCCATCGCAGCGGTGGATGGGGTCGACGGTCTGTTCATCGGCCCGGCCGATCTGTCGGCCTCCATGGGTCATGTGGGCGAGCCCAATCACCCCAAGGTGCGGGCGGCGATCGACGATGCGTTTGCGCGCATCATCCGGACCGGCAAGGCAGCCGGTTTCCTGACCCCCGACGAAGCGTTGTCCAAGCGCTCGATCGAGCAAGGGGTGACCTTCATGGCGGTGGGGCTGGATGTGAATCTGCTGGCCCGTCACACCAGCGCCCTGGCGGCGCGCTTCAAATCAGCCTGATCGCGGAGCGAGCGCATGAAGATCGCCATCGTCGGCGCAGGCGCCATTGGCGGTTGGTTGGCCGCCGGCTTGTTGCGTTCGGGCCGGGCCCAGGTGTCCCTGCTGGCCCGGGGCGCCACCCTGGCGGCTTTGCGCCAGCGGGGCCTGTTGTTCTCCACGGCACAGGGTGAAGAACGCTGGGCGGTGAAGGCCAGCGACCAAGCGGCCGATCTGGGTGAGCAAGATTGGGTGGTGCTGGCGCTCAAGGCCCCCGCCTTGTTGGCGATGGCGCCCGGCCTCCCCGCCACACTGGGGCCGCTGCTGGGGCCGCAGACACGGGTGCTGACGGCCATGAACGGCGTGCCCTGGTGGTTTTTGCACGGCCTGCAACCGCGCTGGGCCGATGGGGCACGCACCGACGGCAGGCTGCACAGCGTCGATCCGGACCACCAGTTGGCACAAGCCCTGCCGGCCACGCAGGTCACGGGCGCGGTGGTGCACGCCAGTTGCCACACACCGGCTGCGGGTCATGTCCATCACCATTTTGGCCATGGCTTGATCGTGGGCGATCCGGGCGGTGGCAACGGGCACGCCACGCGCGCACTGATCGAGGTCTTGCAAGGCAGCGGTTTTGAAGCCCGGGCGTCCGAACGCATCCAGCAGGATGTCTGGTTCAAGCTTTGGGGGAACATGACGATGAACCCGCTGAGCGCGATCACCGGCGCCACCACCGACCGCATGCTGAACGATCCTGACGTGCGCGGCTTTGTGTCCCGCGTGATGTTGGAAGCGCGCGAGGTCGGTGCCCGACTGGGGTTGCCGATCGAACAAGAGCCCGAAGACCGGCATGCGGTCACGGCCAAGCTGGGCGCTTTCAAAACGTCGATGCTGCAAGACGTCGAAGCCGGGCGCGAGGTCGAGCTGGA
>JACCDW010070918.1_pt1 | contig 14737 bp, 11 predicted proteins | sample 7449781 | NCBI WGS metagenome assembly JACCDW01 (sample SAMN15323449, study PRJNA562643) | freshwater metagenome | isolation source: river surface water | place: USA:Blue River Watershed | collected 2017-08-18
CGTTCCCAGTCGTGAAAAGCGCGCGCAGGGATCGTAAAGCTCGACTTCCGCCTCGCGGTGTTCAGGATTCACCCGAATACCGCAGGAAATCTTGCGACCACTGCCTAGAACTTTGGCCTTGTGTTGACGCCACTGGTTGAAGGAGTTGAACACGACGTGATCGCAAAGTTCCACGATCTCGTCCATATCCGCATCGCTATAAGCCGGTGCGTAAGCATGCACTTCCTTGTTCATCTCTTCCCGAGCCAGACGAGCTTCATGCGGCGAACTCGAAGTACAGCCATAAAGATAACGTCCGACCAACGGGAAAGTGCTCCAGGCCGCATAGCCTTTCAAAGCCAAAAGAATCTTGCAACCGGCTGCAGCTTGCACTTCAGCCAGGATCTTCAAATTGTCTTCGAGAGCGGCGAGGTCGATGACCCAACTCGGTGATTCGGGCACCTTGTCGGGATCGATCGCCAGCATGCCCTTGGCGGGCCGTGCTGTTGTCATTACAGTTCCTTCACATGCCATGGCAGGCCGTACTTGGCCAATTGCTCGAGGAATGGATCAGGATCCATTTGTTCCATATGCTGCACGCCAGCTTTCTTCCACTTGCCGGTCACCATCATCATGGCACCGATCATCGCGGGAACCGCTGTGGTGTAAGACACCGCTTGAGCGCGCACTTCCTTGTAACATTCCGCGTGATCGCAGATGTTGTAGATGAACACTTTCTTCGGCTTGCCGTCTTTCACGCCTTCGATGATACAGCCGATCGAAGTCTTGCCTGTGTAATTTTCAGCCAGACTTGCAGGATCAGGCAGGAGGCACTTCAGGAATTCCATAGGAACAACAGGGGTTCCTTTGTAATCCACTGGATCGATGCGGAGCATACCGACGTTACCCAGCACGCGAAGGTGTGTGAGGTATTCGTCGCCAAAGGTCATCCAGAAACGAATGCGCTTCAGACCTTTGATGTTCAGCACCAAAGATTCCAGCTCTTCGTGATAGATCAAATAAGCTTTCTTGTCGCCAACGCCTGGGAAATCGAACACTTCCGAGAATTCCATCGGCTTGGTTTCGATCCACTTGCCATTTTCCCAGTAACGACCGTTGGCCGTGACTTCGCGCAAGTTGATTTCAGGATTGAAGTTGGTAGCGAAGGCCTTGCCATGGCTACCCGCGTTACAATCCACGATATCGACCGTGTGGATTTCGTCGAAGAGGTGCTTCTGCGCATAAGCACAGAACACGTTGGTCACGCCGGGGTCAAAACCGGAACCGAGCAAGGCCATGATGCCTGCTTTTTCATATTTTTCGCGGTAAGCCCATTGCCATTTGTATTCAAATTTGGCGACATCGCGTGGCTCGTAGTTGGCAGTATCCAGATAGGGCACGCCCGCTTCCAAACAAGCATCCATGATGGGCAAATCCTGATAAGGAAGAGCCACGTTCAGGACCAGATCGGGTTTCACTTTGCGAATCAGAGCCACCATTTCAGGCACGTTATCCGCATCGACCTGAGCGATATCGATATCGCGACCTTGCAGCTCCTTGACCTGCTGGCGAATTTTCTCGCAGCGAGCCAGTGTCCTGCTGGCCAAGGTAATATGTTCAAACACATCAGCTGCCTGGGCACATTTATGCGCCACGACGCCGCCAACACCACCTGCACCAACGATGAGAACCCGACTCATTTTTTTGTCCTTTCGTCCAAATTGTCCCAATTTCGACAAGGGGTCTCTGTAGCTTTTGTGTCCTGGAATTGCAAGCAAATAGCCCGGTCTTGACGGAAGGCCGGGATGGAGGCTTGTCTGGGAAGATCAGTCAAAATGCCAAAACGAAATAGGCCAGAGCAACACCGACGCCGACAGCGCTCAGAATGTTCTCAAGGCCCTCAAATCCATCCGGCGATTTCAGCGAAACACGCCGGGAAAATATCCCAAATCCATAGATCAGCAGGGCTTGAACCAGTGTCGCGGTCAGCGTGAAAGCAAGGAAGGCTGCGGTGCTGCTGCCGGTCACATCCTGACTCAAACTCGCGCCATGAAAGAACCCCGCCAGCACGAGAAAGGGCACGGCGTAGGATGCCAATTTTTCATAGATCCATTCCTGAAAAAGGATGAAGACCACTGTGAAGGCCACCACCACGTTCACAAAGACAGGCGGAAGGGGATAGTAGCGCTCCAGGGCGTAGCCGGGTAGCAGCGCCAGGATATAAAACCAGGCATCGCGTGGTTTTCTGCGCAGAGTGAAGATCACCAGGCCCGCGAGCAGACAGAAGGTCAGATGCTGCAGATCGAGCACGGCCTCCCTCAGACCATGGATCACACCTTCGATTGCTGTATGAAGAGTCATCGCGCGCCCCTTTTTTTGATTGTCCTGCCTCTTAATTTTGTTAAGGCAAGACCAGACGATTGACAAGGGGAAGCTTGTCAAATTCTGCTATAATGAAAGTTATTTCCATCACAGGACGACCAGGTATGACCCAGGCACGAAGTAGTGCAGACCGCATCAGCGAGAGCGACTATGCGAATGCCTTTCAGGAAAAAATCCTTCCTTTTTGGAAGGACGGTGTCTCCCGAACGATTGAGACCCCGGATGGCCTGCGGCTTTATACATGGCAGCGGCAGCATCCTGAAGCACGCGCGCAGATTTTCATTTCCCATGGTTATGCGGAATCCACCCTGAAATATCGGGAACTGGCCTTTACATTTTATCAGCATGGCTATTCCGTCTACGTCTGGGATCATCGCGGCCATGGCTGGTCTGATCGCGTAGGACCGCAAAAGCACAGCGTGGATGTCGAGAACTTTCAGGATTACACCAACGACCTTCAGCATCTCCTCACCGTTCTTCCAGGCAAGAAGCATTTGCCGACCTTTCTTTTCGGCCATTCGCTGGGGGGAGCGATTGCCATCGACTTCATGCAAAAAAATCCCGATCGCATTCAGGCGGCGGTCTTGTCCGCACCTCTGCTTCTTCCTCGTCTGCGTGGTATGCCTGTCTCGTGGATCATCAAACTGGCACGATCGATGGCGCGGCTTCATGCTCCGGATAAATGCTCCCTCGGAAGCGCCCAGACGGCAGCAAAATTCTGGTCCTTTCGCTGCGCAGGCACGCGGTCGCGGGCGCGCTTTGAACTTTTTAAGAATGAAACGCTCGCGGCGGACCTTCGGATGGCTGGTCCCACCAATCGCTGGGTAATCACCACATTTGAAACGGCAGCGAGTCTTTTGGCTGCCGAACCCATGTCGCGACTCACCATGCCGCTTTTTGTGGCGACCGCTGGTCACGATCGGCTGGTACGCGCCGATGCGATTCAGCAGTTTTGTTCCAGGGCTCCGCAAGCGGAGTCGCATGTCTATGCGGAAAGCCATCATGAGATATGGAATGAGCGTGATAGGATACGGAATCCTTATTTGGATGATATCCTTTCCTTTTATCAAAGCAGGGAGACGAGATGATGAAAGCCTGGAAGATCTTATGGATGTTTTATTTTGTATCGACTCTCCTCCACGCGGCTCCCCTGCAGCAGGCCCAACCCTGGCTCGGTGTGGCTATCGATGAAAAAGGCAAAGGCGGTATCTTGATCAAAAGCGTCCTCAACAAAACACCAGCTGAAAAAGCCGGACTCAAAAGCGGTGACCTGATCACGGCCATCGATAGCAGTCCTGTTCAAAATCGCGAGGAATTGATGGTCATCCTACGCGGCAAGGGTGTGGGTAACAGTGTTACCGTTCACTTCACACGACAGGGGAAGGTGGACAAGAAAACACTCAAGTTGGAAGCTCTACCGGATCGAGTCGAACTCATGCAAAAGCAGGTGATGGATAAACCGCTGCCACCTTTGAAGGTGGTGACCGTTTTGGACCGTAAAACACTGACCCATGCCGACCTCATGGGCAAAATCAGCATCGTCGAATTCTGGGCCACCTGGTGCCCGGCTTGCCGCTCCGCCATTCCTCGACTGAACGAATGGACGAAGGCGCATCCCAAAATTCAGATTATCGGAATTACGGATGAAAGTGAGGCGCTGGTGAAGGAATTTCTTAAGACTGAAAAGATGAATTATACGGTTGCTATCGATGCGGAACAGAGTCTTCAGACCGCTCTGCAGATAGGATCGATTCCCACGTTTCTTTTGGTCGACAGCAAAGGCATTGTGCGAGACATAGCCCTGGGAGCCGGGGACTATCTGGAAGCCCTCTTGAAAAAGGCCGAAGGTCTGAACGCGAGCCCCTGATAGGCAGGAGCTACGGCTCGGCTCTGTCAAGCGAAGCGACGGAATTTTGCAGCAGCAAAGCAAGACACCGCGTAGCTTATGCGGCCTTGCTATGCAAATATGAAGCCAGGGGTTTTGTTTACTGATGGCATTGGGAAATAAGCTCAGCCGTTCGAAAAAATTCAACAAGCTTCTTTGATGTTTGCTAAATGTTTATGCCCACTTTATGCTCCTGCCTTAGATTGCAAGCAACAAAACTTATTCCCGCAGCCTTGGAGATCTCCTGTATGAAGACTCTCGATCGCCGTAACTTTCTGTTGAATTCCATCGGTGCCATGGGCGCATTGAGTCTGGGACCTGGTCTTACGTCCATGGTGTCGGCTCAGCCCTTTGTGGATTACAGAACGCTGAAAAATCTTGGACCTCTGCAGGCTGCCAATGCTGTGGGCCTACGTTTACCCGCTGGCTTTACGGGACAACTCATCGCACAAGCTGGCAAAAAAGTTCGCCGAGTGGATGGATCGGAAACAGCCTATAAATGGCACACTTTCCCCGACGGCGGTGCGTGTTTCGCAACTGACGACGGTGGCTGGATTTATGTTTCCAATAGTGAAGTTCCTTTCAGTGGCGGCGGCGCAGGCGCCCTTCGCTTCAATAGTGATGGTGGGATTATTGATGCCTATTCCATCCTTGATGGCACAACCAGCAATTGCGCCGGTGGACCAACTCCATGGGGGACCTGGCTTTCCTGTGAAGAGTACAGCGGTGGACGAGTTTTTGAATGCGATCCCTATGGCAAGCAGCCGAGTGTGCTCTGCGAGGGACTGGGCAAGTTCAAACATGAAGCGGCGGCAGTGGATCCTGTAAATGGTCATATCTATCTGACGGAAGACGAGTCTGATGGACGCTTCTATCGGTATACACCGAGTGAAATCGATAGTGATGGCCGCATGAATCTGCAAAAAGGACTCTTGGAAGTCGCTGTCGTTGATAACGATGGCAACGTCAACTGGGTTGCGTTGACCAATCCCGTTCCCGGGACTTTCTCAACACCCACCCGCCAGCAGATTAAGAATAGTCGAGCGTTTGATGGGGGAGAAGGGATTTGGTTCCATGAAGGCACGATTTACCTCACCAGCAAGGGAGATAATCGTGTCTGGTCGTATTCCACCACGGAGCAAAAACTCGGCATCGTCTATGATAAAGCCCTGGCCAAGAATAAAATTCTGAGCGGCGTCGACAACATCGTTGTGAGCAAGGACGGTCATATTCTGGTTGCTGAAGACGGCGATGACATGCAGATCGTGATCCTCGGGCCTTATGGTGATGTTTATCCGCTGGTCCAGGTGATTGATCAGAATCATTCTGAAATCACCGGTCCTGCGATCAACCCGCTGAATAATCGTCTTTACTTTAGTTCACAGCGGGGCCCAAAAGCTCTGTTTGACTCGAACGGACTCACTTACCAGGTTATCGGTAGTTTTGCGTGAGCCACTGACAACCTGATCTCAGTTCGCTTCGTAGCCGTCATCAACCGTGCGATAATCCCAGGTGAGTGGCAAATCCTGGGCCGCTGCCGCGCGGTTGAAGAGGCTTTCGAACTGAACGCGAAAGGCCTCGTGAACGTGAGGAATGGTCACGAGGTAATAGTTTTCGAAATTCTTGTCAAAGCCCGCCTTGCTCAGATTGCCTGCACCCGTGAAAACAGATCCTTTGATGTCGCCCATCGGATTCTCGTAATGGAAAATAATAATCTTGTTATGAAAGAGCATCTTGGCGAGGTGATTACTCTCCATCATGCGGAGTTCCGCCCCGGCCAACTCCAGAGTGCGAGGACCGTAAGCCAGTTTTGAAGCCTGGTCTTGAAGCAGTTCGTCGATGGGGTCGCCAAATTCACCCCGATTAAAGAGTGAACAGCGCACGTCGCGAACTTTTTCCTCCGGTATAGCCCATTGACAGTAACTGCTCACGCTATCGGACTCGCCGTAAACTTTGCCGTCGACTTTCCAGCTGAGGCCCTGGTTTTCGGAATCGCGGAAGTTGGCCCAAAAGAGTTCCGAATCGATCAGCATGCGAACTTTGAAGTTGGGATTATTCTTCAGGCGCAGCGCCAGAGTCTTCACAAGATCTGGCTCGGTCAGGTGATGGGCTGCGATCCATACGGCTGATGATTTTTCAATCTCGGCCGTAAGCTTATCGAGTTCCTTCCGATCATCGTAGGCCCCTCCGGATTTCGGAATAAAATAATTCCGAATTCCGCTGTCCTGGGCTCGAGCCGCATTCACCCCATGAGTTTCGCGACACTGATCCAACAACTGATAGAGTTTTCCTAGATTTCCCACTGTCTCGGGTGTGATAGCATCACGCAAGCAGATATGGTCCTGACTCAACCAATGCTGACGATCCTGAGTGATGAAGTTCCAGTTTTCATGATGTCCCCAGGTCCCCGAGGAAATGTTACCGCTTTGAAAACTGACACGGACTTTGTCCTTCAGCGACTCAGAATGTTCGACGTTGTTGTAAACGACCATGATCGATTTCATATGCGCCAGTCGCCCCGAACTTTTAAACTGCAAGAGTTCCACACCAGGGCATTTGCTGATGATATCAAACGCTCCTGAGCCAAAATCCGGCTCATGCATGAAGACTTTCACACGAACCCCGCGCTGGGCCGCTTCGCAGGTCCAATTCGCAACGGATGCCATGCTGAGACTAAAACTAGCGATGAACAGCTCGTCACTGCTCTTGGTGGATTGAATCCAATCCTGGATACGGTGGATAGGGCTATCTTTGGATCGGTATGGATTCTCTGAGCCCCTCTTGTTCGAGGCCTCAAAGTCGTTGCTGTCGCAAAAAACATTGCCGGGAATATGCGTTCGAAAACCACCACTCAGGGTGGGAATGCCGCGCTCGTCCAGCTTCACCTCATTCACCTGATCACGTTTAGGAGAAACTTTATGGGCTTTCTGGGCAGCATCCAGGATTTCAATAGGAGAGACGTTGCGGGGTCGATAAGATATAAACTTCTGCCGGGGACACACAGGATTGGTGAACAGAACCTCATAAGTCTCAGCAGTCCAACCATTGGCCCGCAAGCGGCTAGCAGTATTCTCCAAGCTGAGTTCCGAACGCCCCGAGGTTCGACAGCCTTCAAGCTGACCTGCTACCGCGAGCAGAACTAGCAGTCGACTCACGTTTCTTATCATAGTCTGACTCCTGATATTGGATGAGTTCCAGGATGATATTCGCATTTTACCTTAGCTTCGACGCGCGACCGCATGTTTACCGACTATTTATAAGAAATTCATCCAGACTACGTTATGCCCCAAGCGAAAGGCATTAAATTCGTAAATAAGAAGCGGCCGTCTCTTTTCAAGACAGCATTCATGCGGGAGGCTCTCCGTCGTACTCCCCGTATAGAGTCGTATATCCAGCAGATAACCGCTCTTGGCCCGTACTGCCCCCTCGGTACGGGCTTTTCTTTTCCATGTGACATAACCACTTGCGATTATTTCTGACTAAAAAACAAACATTCAAAAATTAAGGAGACATTCACCGAAACTTTAACGAACGCGCCAGCGGCTGTAGTAAATCCCCCAGCGTAGCAAGTATCGATAAACCGTTTTTGGGAGAAAGCACTATGCGTTCTGCTTGCATGAAAAAGCTGCTGGTATCTGCTGGCTTGGTAATTTGGCAAGGTTCGGCTTACGCGGCATGCCCACAGGGAACTCAGGATCTCTCTGCCACCTATCCTCAAGGTCTGCCTGGCTCGGACCTTGTTAACCGCCCAGCCTGCGGCCTGGCCGGCACCATTCTGCAAAACGTGACTCTGACTGCTGACAATACCTACCTGCTCCAAGGTGCAGTCTATGTCGGTAACGAAGTACAAAACGCTGAACTCAGCATCAACGCCGGCGTCACAATTCGCGGCAGCAACGGCCGGGACTTTCTTGCCATCCGTCGCGGTTCGAAAATCTTTGCCGAAGGCCGTGCCGATGCTCCCATCGTCATGACAGGATTCGAAGCTGGCAAAACCACTCGTGGCCAGTGGGGCGGTCTCGTCCTCAACGGCCGTTCGACCCTGAATCAGTGCAAGGACGCGAGTTCTGGCGTCTGCGAAAACACCCCTGAAGGCGGCGTCGATGCCAGCTACGGCGGGAACATTCCGAATGATAATTCAGGCGTTCTGCGCTATGTTCGCATCGAATATCCTGGTTTCGAAGTTTCTCCTGACAACGAACTGAACGGTCTGACCTTGAACAGCGTCGGCAGCGGCACCACTGTTGATTTCGTTCAGGTCGTCGGCAGCAACGACGATGGCGTCGAACTCTTCGGTGGAACGGTCAACCTCAAGCATATCGTGATCGCAGGATCGCAGGATGACGGTTTGGATTGGGACTTCGGTTGGACGGGAAAAGCCCAGTACGTCATCATCAAGCAATTCGCTGATGACGGCAACAACGGTATCGAAGCCGACAACAATGTCAATAATCAGGCGGCACAACCGCGTTCGAACCCCACGATCGCCAACCTTACCATTATTGGTGGGTCGCCCAAAAAAGGTGACGGCGTCCTCCTCCGTCGCGGCACCGGTGCAAGCATCTACAACAGTGTTATCACCGCAGCCACAAGCAGCTGCATTAATCTTGATGACGCAGAAACCTTCAACGCCAACCAGGTGAAATTTGAAGGCGTTATCGCAAAATGCAAAGTGACCTTTGCTGACTCTGCTTCGGATCCTTTCCTGGTTTCCAGCCTCTTCGCTCAATCGGGAACCAATGTGGAAGCAGACCCCCTGTTGAACGGTTATGCCGCTCAGGACGAAAACTCCCCTGCATTCAGCACCTTTGTTGACCTGTCGCGTGATAGCTTCTTTGAAGAAGCCTTCTTTGCAGGCGCTGTCGAAACTTTGACCGGTGGTTCGGCTGACTGGACCCAAGGTTGGGTCAAAGGTCTGTAACAGGCCTGAAAGGTATCATGAAGGAGGACATTCAGGCTTTAGCTTGGAAGTCCTCCTTCTTTCGTATCATCCGCGCTTTCACGATAAGGACGCCGACTATGAACAAGCTGATCACTCTTGCCATGGCTTTCGCCATAACTTTGGCCTGCAGTAAAAAGAAAAACGAAGTAGAGCCGGCACAACGCCTACCCGAGGACACGATCAATCCCTTAATCATGCTAGCCTCGGATGATCCTGTCGCAGTCAAAACCAATCTGGAAACCTGGCTTCAATACTACCCTAATGATATCAATCGGGTCTTTCCTGGTGAGGCAACAACAGCTTTAGGAATGATCGCAGCGAAGTATTTTCAAGCTGAAAACAAGACTCCGTGGCTGGAATTGATCAATGAACTCATCGACAAGGGTGCGGATCCCAATATCTTCTTCAACTTCAAAGGTTCCCGCAAGGGCCTGCTTCATGCCGCGGCGCTTCAAAGCGATGCGAGCCTCATCGCAGACTTGATCAACCGCATTGGAACGCTGGATCCTCCCCTTCGTCTGAGCTGCGATGCCCCCCGGGAACAACCCATTCGTGAGAATGGAATTCGGCTGAACCTGAATCTGCAGGAAGAAAGCACGGGACGCACCCCTCTGCACTATGCAGTCCAGACCGAAAGCCCTGACAAAGAATTCATCGAATATCTTTTGCTGCAAGGAGCCAATCCTGACATCCAGAACGAAAGCCTCCAACTTGCTTCTCCTTTCCAGCTGGTATCTTCCAATCCCGCGCTTCTTGAGGTTTTCCAGCGCTACAGCGGTGCACAAATACGCTATGATGCGCGCCTCAATTCGTTTATCAATGATGAAATCGAAAAAAGCGCCGATCAAAGAAAAACTATCCTGGATCTCGCCAAAGCCTATCAAGATATGATTCAAAAAGAAGGCTTTCAAAATGTGCAGGACATCAATCGGGTTATCACACTTTGCAAGACCGGAGAGAAAGCCAATCTCATGGGCTACGCGCTTCAATATCTATTCCCTGCTGTGTCCACCAAAGCAGCTCAGGCGGTTAAGGCACGGAACGATAGCATTCAGGTTTGGATGAAGGATTACGGTGCCAAAATCTGCTTGAACGACAATCTGAGTATCAAGGACTCCGAAACAAGCCTTCGCACGGTGACGTTGAAGGACTTTTTTAAGTCGAGCCTCGCTCAGCATAATCAGGCCGCCACAGCCCCGGTCAAAACACTGAATAAAAACCTCTGGTGTACGATTGTGAAGCAAAAAGCTGTGGAGGGCGGTTGCTGGGATTCAGCAACCGATAACGCCCTGACACCAGAAACCGTTTGCGCTCCTTAAATAACATTTAGTCCATGAGAGATACCATGCGCTCGATATCGTTTCTTACGTTCCTATCGCTTTGCACTTTTGCATCCCTGGGTCAGGCTGAAGAGAAGGCAGCAGAAAGCAAAAAGGAAAGCATGCAGGTCACCGCCAAGCGGGTCAAACAAGGTTCTGCCAAGGCCCTTCTTGACGAACGCCGGAGTTCCAGTGAAGTCAAAGACGTTATTAGTTCCGAACAGATCAGCAAGGCTGGTGATAGTGATGCCGGGGCTGCGATGCGCCGCGTCACAGGTTTGACTTTGATCGGCGGAAAATCTGTCTACGTGCGCGGTTTGGGTGAACGTTATTCGGCCACAACGCTGAACGGTTTGAACGTCCCCAGTCCGGACCCTGCGCGACGTCAGGTGCAATTCGATCTCTTCCCGGCTGAGGTTTTGGAAAGTATCGTCGTTCAAAAAAGCTACTCGCCTGACCTCCCTGGAGAGTTCGGCGGCGGCGCAGCGCTTCTTAGGACCAAGTCCATACCGACACGATTCGAAGGGCGTGTTTCGCTTGGAACAGGATACAGCACGGATAAGGTCAACAGCTATCAGCATTCCAACACCGACTGGCTGGGCGTCGATGATGGTTCACGCTCCTTGCCAACGGGACTCAAGAGCCAATCGCTCACGCAGACAAGTGGCTTGAACGGCGAACAGAGAGAGGCTTTGAGTGAGGCCTTTCCACGCACGTACAGCGTGCGTGAGGAATCGGCCCCCATCAATCGCAGCTTTTCCGCGGCCCTCGGTGATCGCATTCCCATGGGTTCAACGCCGCTGGGTTATTCCGTTGGCTTAACGTATGGCGACGAATGGAATCGCTATGATCGCATCCAAAATGAGTACACGAGTGATCTAAATACCGTCGTCAAAGGAAAACGCGGCGACGTTTCCGAGCGCGAGATCAAGTTGGGGGGCGTCGGCGTCCTGAGTGCGGACATTGGCAGCAATCAGATCCGCGGACTCCTGGGCGTACTTCGAAAAACCACGGATGCTGTCGATATTTCTGACTCCTTCAATTTGAATACCACGGCCAATAACATTCGTAGTACCCGTCTGCAGTGGCAGGAGCGTGACCTCATGCTCCGACAACTTTTTGGTGACCACGCTTTGTCCGCTGACGGAAGCGTGTCCTTGAGCTGGCGCTTGGGTCTGAATAAGACCACCCGTAAAATTCCGGATCAGCGGAGCTACGGTTATAACGATCGCGGCGACAGCCTGGTTCATGACCAATCGGATATCAGCCGCTTGCGCCGGAAATGGTTCGATAATGAAGAGGATATGCAGGAAGCACAGATCGATTTGAAGGCCAATGTCTTCACTGGAGACGAACATCAGTTCGACGTCAAAACAGGGCTTTTGGCGATGACGCGTGAGCGTAAATCAGGTGCCCGTGAATTCTTCTTCACGCCGGCGGCCGTGGGAAGTCCTGCCGCTGCTCTGGGTGAAAGACCCCTTGAAGACATCTACACCCCCGAGAATATGCGTTACAACGAAACGCAGGGCCAAGGATACTTGATCGCAGAAGAGGTGACCCTTCCTTCAGACACCTATAAGGCCGATCAGGATCTGCAGGGCGTCTACGCCATGCTTCAATATAAGTACATCGATGGCATTGAAGTGACCACGGGCGTCAGACGTGAGCTTTCCCGTCAGAACGTGGACAGCATCGATTCCTTCGATAGTCTGGATCCCTTCAAGAAGGCTGAGCTGGAAAGCAACGCTGTGCTGCCGGTCCTGAACGCGACCTGGGGCTTTGCGGATTCCCAGCAGCTGCGCTTTGCATACAGCCGCACGGTCGCGCGTCCGGATTTCCGGGAACTTTCGGTGTCCAGCTACTTCGATTACGAGCGCGGCATCGATATCAAGGGTAACCCGAATCTTGATTTCTCGGAGATCGACAACTTTGATGTCCGTTGGGAGCTCTACCAAACCGGCGATGACTATGTATCGTTTGGCCTCTTCCACAAAAACATCAACCGCCCGATCGAGCAGATTCCTGCGAGTAACGATGGCGCCAACACCTCGGCCATCACCTATACCAACGCCAGCCGTGCCCGGAACTCAGGATTTGAAGTGGAAACCAGTCAACGCATGGGCTACTTCATGGTCGGTGGCAACTACTCGCGCATGTTCTCGGACATCACGGCACCATCGGGTGAGAATAGCATCCGCTACACCAACACCAATCGCCCGATGCAAGGGTCTGCACCCTATGTTGTGAATGTGAACACAGGATTCCGCGTCGATTCCTCGGGCAGCGAAGCCAATCTCGTTTATAACCGCGTGGGTGAGCGCATCATGGAAGCTGGCATCATTGTCGGCACAAACGAAGTTCCAGACGTCAAGGACGTGCCGATGGATAGCCTTGACCTTGTCCTCAGTCAGGCGCTGCAGGGCAATACGAGCATCCGTTTCCGCGCTCGGAATCTTCTGGGCCGTGATATCGAATACAAAGTCGGCGATCGACTGGTTTATCAGCGCACGCAAGACCCATCGTATGCGGTGAGCATTTCTTCGACGTTCTGATCTTGGAAAAGCTTTTGAGCAGCAGTCAACGAGACTGCTGCTCTTTTGTCATCATTCCTGACCTAAGTCCAAATCATCCCAAGTCCTCAGATTCTGTTTACCAATCTTCCGGGAAATTGACCGAAGAGTTACAGGAAATTTCATGAACGTTTGCAAAGACGAACTAAGGTTGGATCAGTTCAATCATTTTTCGGAGGAACGAGCATGAAAGTTACCATGACTGCGCTTGCTTTGCTTGGTCTCTCAGCGTCTGCATTTGCTGCCAATCCCCCTGCAGAGAAACGTCCAGGATTTGGTTTTGTGGAAGGCGCTGCTGCCGGATCACGGCAGCTGGCTCTTGCCGATGTTCCTGCCATCGTCCGTCATGCGGCTGAAGTCGCGCTGGCTGGTTACGGAAGTTCCTACACTGTGATGAATGTCAGTCTGGATCTTGATGAAGTTGAAGCAATTTATGAAATTCGCACCCGCGGGGCGAATGGTCGAACCGTGGAAGTCGATGTTGATGCCACTGGTAAAATTGAAGAATTGGAAATCGAGATAAGAGCCGACGAACTGCCAGCCAACGTTATGGAGGCCCTGGCCAGACAAGTACCTGCCTTCGAAGTCTCGAAGGAAAGCCCCACCTATGAAAAAAGCCTGCGTCCCTCGCGAAATGGTCTATTGGAAGTCTGGTATGAATTCAGCGGTACCAATTTCGATGTCGAGATCCGTAGCGACGCGAAAGTGATTGTGATTGAACCAGCCTGAATCGTCCGTTGACTTTACTTTTGCCTGGCCGGTGGAACGCTCGTGATTCACATGGGCGTTCCAAAATCCCCCACCTTGGCCTCTGCCTTTTGCCAAGCCGGCCGTAGTTTCATGCGGGCCAGGACATCCTGGATCCTTGGATACTGGCTCGCGGACGAACCGCGGGTCAGTCCCGCCTCCAGGGGGTAACTCATCTGAATATCGGCTGCGGTGAAGTTCTGACCCGCAAACCAGGGTTTATTCAGCAGTTCCTGCTCCATAAATCCATAATGGAGTTTGATTTGAGGACCGATATAAGCAGCCCGCACCTTGCTGCTGATTCCATTCACGACGGGTTTCACAAAGAAGGGCAGTTTAGCTTTTTGAATCTCGCCAAAAATGAGCGCGACCAGGAGAGGTGGCATCAGCGAACCTTCGGCATAATGCAGCCAATAGTTATACTGGAGACGTTCCGGAGTTCCTGCAGCGGGTCGCAGTGTGTGCTTGGAATCGTAGCGATCCAGCAGATATTCAATGATGGCTCCGGATTCCGCGACGACCTGTCCATCATCGGTAATGATGGGAGATTTCCCGAGAGGATGAATGTTTTTCAACTCGGAAGGGGCCAATTTTGTTTTTGGATTTCGCTTATAGGTCTTGATTTCATAGGGCACGCCGAGTTCTTCCAGAAGCCAGAGAACACGTTGGGAACGTGAATATTCAAGGTGATGGACAGTGATCATAGACAGTCTCCTTCCGACGTCTTTATCGCTTTCGATACTCAGAGCCGACAGAGGTAAAATATCCAGCTAGCCAGGGGATTCGTTGACTGCTATCTCATAGCACACAATATGAGTGACTCAAACTATCATATTCGACTAACTTAGGAGATTCCTCATGACTCTGCGTGTGTCGCAACTTGTTTTACCATTAGCTTTGTGTCTCGGCAGCA
>JACCDW010938644.1_pt1 | contig 14734 bp, 11 predicted proteins | sample 7449781 | NCBI WGS metagenome assembly JACCDW01 (sample SAMN15323449, study PRJNA562643) | freshwater metagenome | isolation source: river surface water | place: USA:Blue River Watershed | collected 2017-08-18
AGAGATTGTTAGATCTTGAGCTGAGCCTCTGGTTTGTCGTCTACGATGAGTCTGCAACGAGATCATACGCATTTGCCGACTTTGAGAGCGTATTGAGATCGATAGAAGGCTCAATTAAAGCATATCACGGTGATGACGACACGAGCGTTGAAATAGCTGTTGAACTCATGCTTGAGGACCTGCGACGGCTTAGTCATGCACCATGCGTGCCGGTCAAGTATCAAAATCTCAAGATCGCAATATTCAGATTCCCACTCGACCACACACATCCGGTCGTGAAGCTTCTAGAGAAATGCCACAGGCAGACTACAAATCGCCAGCTGAAACAAGAAATTGAAAGCTTCTTCTACGACAAAGAGAATTAATTTAATCCATCCATCAATTCTGCTCTGACCTTCTGTGTCACAGTGCTCAGCATAACTCCCACATCATAGAGATGTCCGTGCAAATAGACCTTCGGGTTGTTTGATTCGGGATCTCTAACAATTATCGCTGCGTGTTTTATACCCAGACGTTGACAGTCTTCAGAGAATGCCGTTAAAAGTTCATCGATTGTTGATTTAATTTTCTCTTGTGGTTCTGCGTGTTGATCGCCTTGGATATTAGCAGGTGAATCCATGATCCCATCTCCCGAAATTGATGCCGAACTCGACGACTTGTGGCAGATGAGTGTGGACGCATTCGCCAAGTACAATATAGTACTCAAGCTGCCGAAACACACCGATGGGCACAAGACCTATCAATGGCGATACCTAACGAAGATGAATGCCAATTTGAAGAAGTGGAGACTTGAAAGAGACGAAATCAAACAATTTCTCAGTATAGCCGTAGATTACGCAAGACAAAACAGGATCGCCTTCAAAGGCCTCAGCCTCTTCCACCAGAACAACATCCTTCAAGTGTGCTACGACAAGCTCGTGGCGCGGCAGAGCTACAGGCGCAGGATGCTGAAGAATCTGCGCGAGATGGAGATCTGGTTCAAGTCTCAGATCGCCTCAAAAGACGCCGTCGCCGTGTGTCTCGAGCGCGCCAACTCGGTTTCCATGTGCAACCTGGCAAAGTGGTACCAATCAGCAAAGATAAACCCGCTGTTCATGGCCATGACTAAGCCATGCATGTTGGCGATGGATATGGTAGGCGATCTGGATAAGGCACTCCTTCCATCTAAGGCTGAGTTAGTGTTAGCAAGGCAAGAATTCCTTTCTTCAAGGTGAGAGACGATATGAACGACCTCTATCTTAACGGTGCCGGTTTTGATCTCGATCATCACTTCAGGCTCGACAAGAAATTCCTCGGCAATTTCAAGAACAAGAAGCCGAACTTCGGTTTCAACGGCCTCGGTGAGTTGGTGTTCTACCGCACCTATTCTCGGATCATGCCGGATGGCAAGAAGGAATCATTCATTGACACTTTGACGCGTGTGGTCGAGGGCTGCTATGAGGTGCAGCGCAGGCACTGCGTCAGGCTCCACATCCCGTGGGACAAGAAGAAGGCACAACGCAGCGCGCAAGAGATGTTCCAGCGCATGTGGGACTTCAAGTTCCTGCCTCCCGGCCGTGGCCTGTGGATGATGGGCACTGAGTTCATGTGGAGCAGGGGCTCCGCATCACTCAACAACTGCGCATTTGTGTCAACAAGCGGTCTGTCAGAGGCAGACCCAGCTGAGCCATTCTGCTTCTTGATGGACATGAGCATGCTCGGCGTGGGCGTGGGCTTCGACACCAAGGGTGCCGGACACATCAAGATTGGCAAGCCGGCCAACAAGACTTTCACTTACGTCGTCGACGACAATCGCGAGGGCTGGGTTGACAGTCTGCGCCACCTGATCGCCAGCTACACCAACAGTCGCGAGGACGGGAACGTAGAGTTCGATTACTCGCAGATCAGGCCGGAAGGGTCGCTCATCAACGGCTTCGGCGGCAAGGCCAGCGGTTCACGCATTCTGGTCGAGCTGCACGACATGATCCGTGAGCACCTCAACCGCTGCGTCGGCAAGACTCTGTCTAGCGTTGACATCACCGACCTCATGAACTACATTGGCAGGTGCGTGGTGGCCGGCAACGTGCGCAGGACCGCTGAGATCGCGTTCGGCGAGGCCGACGATCCGGACTACTGCAACATGAAAAACCCGCTGCGCACGCTCGAGCCAGACGAAGTCGGCAAGTTCTACGCCTGCACCGGCAAGATCTATGCGGCCGGCAAGGGTAAGGGCACGCTGGACGACTTCAAGGAATCAGGCATTCCAGAAGAACGCCTGCTCCCTGCGATCGAGACTTGGAACTCCCTGAATCATCATCGCTGGGCGTCGAACAACTCGATCTTCGCCAAGGTCGGCATGGACTACAACGCAGTCGGAAATCAGATCGCCGTGAACGGCGAGCCCGGTCTGATGTGGCTGGACAACGCAAGAGATTACGGCCGATTCATCGACGGCAAGCAGCCTGGTATTGACGGCCGCGTGATGGGCAGCAACCCGTGCGTGGAGCAGTCTCTGGAATCATACGAGCTCTGCTGTCTGGTGGAGACGTTCCCAGCCCATCACGAGAACGCCGAGGACTACTTGCGAACGCTGAAGTTCGCTTACCTCTACGCCAAGACTGTGACGCTCCTACCCACCCACAATGCCCGCACCAATCAGGTGATGCTGCGCAACAGGCGGATTGGGCTGTCGCAGAGCGGCATCGTCCAAGCCTATGCGAAATTCGGAAGGCGCAAGGTTCTGATGGACTTCAGCGATGCCGGTTACGGCGAGGTTCGCAAGTGGGACGCCGCTTACTCCGAGTGGCTCTGCGTTCCAAAGTCGATCAAGGTCACGAGCATCAAGCCCAGCGGCACGGTCAGCCTGCTGGTTGGTGCCACACCAGGTATCCATCATCCTGAGGCCAGCACCTACTGGCGCCGCGTCAGGATCGCCAAGGACAGCGTGCTTGTCCAGATCCTGAAGGATGCTGGGTACCACGTTGAGCCAGCGATCAGCGACCCTGACCGCACGGTTGTCGTGAAGTTCGCCATCAGCGAGCCGAATCTGACTCCGGTCGGTCAGACTTCCATCTGGCAGCAGATGACTGACGTGGTAGACTACCACCGGTACTGGGCTGACAATCAGGTCAGCGCGACTGTCAAGTTCAAGAATGATGAGAAGGGAGAGATCGCCAAGGTCTTGTCAGCCTATGAGGATCAGATCAAGGGCGTCAGCTTCCTGCCACTGTCCGAACACGGTTACGCTCAGGCACCTTATGAGGCATGTACGCAGGAGGAAGTCGAAGCCTACAATGCTAAGTTGAAGGACGCCGACTACAGTGCCTACATTTACGAGGCCATCGGTAGCAAGGGATGTGATGGTGAGGCTTGTGAATTTAACGGCGCGCCAGCAAGCTGACCATACGAGAGACCCCATCTGGCGTACCCAGATGGGGTCTTTTCATGTACCTATTGTCGACATAATAATATTCCCCCCAATGTGTTGAGAATTTATGATAGCAGAAATCCGTGACAATCAGTTTGTATATCTCTCGCATATCACAATGCCTGAGGAGGAAGTCATATGGCAAGCTTTCAGTATCAGCAGGCCGAATCGTTATGTAGATCCGAGCCAGCTTGGCAACTGGGATGGCATTTATAGGTTCTACAATCGGGCAAAGAAAAGACTTGTCCTGCCGCTGCTACCAAAGCTGTTAGAAGTCTGCGAGAAGAATGGCTTGCCAGTCAGTGTGAACGACAAGAGAGATCCGGCCAAGTACGATCCAGTTGGCAGAGACAGTATAAACGAAGACTTTCTACCAGGTATTAAGCTAGCCGACTACCAGATCGCGGCGATCCAGAAGGTCTGTGAATCTGAGCACGGCGTGTTCGATGTGCCGACCGGCGGCGGGAAAGGCGAATTGATCGCTGGTATCTGTAAGGCGATACCTTGTCCCACTGTGGTCATTGCTGATCAGACCGTGGTTATCGACCAGCTTAAGGCGCGGCTAGAGTTACGCGACGTAGCATCAGATATTGGCGTGTTCTACGCTGGCAAGCGTCCCAATGGCCAAATGATCCTGTGTGGCTCGATACAATCGCTGACGGTGACGGCCAAGGTACCATCAGCCCCGACCAAGAAGCCTGGAGAGCAACACGAGAAGTATCTGCAGCGACTTGAAAGGTGGCATGCTACGGTCAAGGGTCTCAAGACCAGGCGTGAAAACACTAAGAAGCTGCTTGAGATTATCAAGAAGACTGACATGATACTGGTGGACGAAGTCGACAGGGCGACCAGCGAGCCGTTCAAGAATCTGTTTAGGTACTATTTCAAGGGCAGGAGGCGGTTCGGATTCAGCGGCACTCCTACAGATCCGTCGAAGCCGGTTGAGGCATTGATCCTCGAATCACACGTAGGGCCTATCATCTTTCAGGAGACGAGGAAGAGGCTGACAGAGCTTGGCCGGATCATACCCTGCGCTTACCATATGATGGCGTTTGGCCTAGACGGTTCGATCAAGGACTCGTCAGCCTTCGACATTGCCACCAACGAGTGGATGGTGCAGAATAAGAAGTTCCACGCCCTGATAGCGGGACTTTGCAAGAAGCTGCGCAAGGATGGGGACGGCACCCTAGTCTTAGTAGATAGAGAAGAATTGGGGACACATCTCTTAGCTGCGATCGAGTCCCTGGGGTTAACTGCGAGATTCATCTATGGTAAGACGCCCAAGAACACGAGAAATGAAGCGTTACGGTCCTTTGAGAGGCGTGAGATCGACGTGCTCATTGGCGGGAAAATTATAAATCGCGGGCTCGATCTCAACGGCGGGTGCGAGAACCTAATTCTTGCGACCGGTGGCAAGCTGCAATCCGACTTCATCCAGAAGGTCGGACGTGCACTTCGTCACAACAAGAAGGGCAAGAGCCAGGTCTACGATTTCTTTTTCCGATGCAATCGGTACCTTTACAATCACAGTAAAGCGCGGCTGTCTGTGATGCTGCAGGCAGGATACGAGACACAGGTCTACTTTCCGAATGGCAGGATAGATGGTCAAGAACTCGTCAACCAGCGATATAGAGTCGATAAGCGCCTCATTGGTGGCTGAGCAGCCAGTTGTCCCGAAGCGAAAGCTTTACTTCATAAACGAACAGGTTGAGTGGTCTCTCACGAAATACCTTTGGACCGGATGCACAGAGGTCTACCTTCGCGACGAGATAATGTCGAATGCAAGCGAGTTAATCAGACAGATCATTCGGAAGCAGGGTCTACACACGATCTATCCAGGCCAAGAAGAATCATCATTCGGCGACTTGCTAAACACCGCCTGGTGTCAGATTGAAAAAACCCTCTACAAGTACCGCAGTTGCACCCACTGCCGAATATGCTTCAACCCAGACAGGCCAAATGACTCGGTTCTCTACGTGCCAGAAGAGCGAGAATACGGGATCAAGACCATACCAGAGATAATCAAGCTGGTGCCGAAGTGCAAGAAATGCGGTACTTCATTCAAGAAGGTGCCGATGGTCGATCCGGAACAGGGGATCTACGGCGGGACTACCACGTTGCTCTACAGAGGCCGATCCAAGGTCTTCAACATGTGGAGTCAGGTAGCGAGGACCGTCATCCTAGCCTACATCAAGAAGGAAGGGCGCGACCGTAAAAATTCTGGGACCTACATGCATCATGTGGGTCAGAGGCGTGTTGGTCAGAGCGACGCCCTGACAAGATTCATCGCCGAAGCAAGAGAGATGTTCAAGTATCACGACGACTTTCTTAAGATAATCGACCACTTCGAGAAGCTGCTGGAGAACGACGACAGACCTTATGACGGGATCATCAGCAAGCTGTCCGGTAACGGTGCAATTCCGAGGAACACCGTCATCAACTTCCTGCAGCTGGTCAAGCTCAGGTCACACGACTTCACCGACTCACCGATCAACAAGAGCGAAAGTATAAGAAGAGACAATCGAGCCGGTTCCAGTCAGAACAATGACCAGGAGGAATGACATGGATAAGCTTGATGAAGTGCTGACCAAGATCAAGCTTGAGACCGTCACGGTCCAAGACTTCAACGACCTGATCATCGAGAGCATGCCAGAGTCTATCCGCAAGCGCGTGCAACGCAGGCTCCGCCCAGACAATCACAGGGCCGACAACGCCACTGGCAATAACCGCACCAAGCCCATGGCCAACCTAGCTGACCGGGTTCAGCCAAAGCGGAAACCGCGACACCAGCAGTCGCACGGCCAGTCCAAGGCAGCTCACAGGCGTAGTGAGCGCACACAAGAGCAGAATGATGCCAATTGATGACGAAGTCGACAAGCTGCTAGGCCTGATAGACAAGGCCGAAGAGAAGCCCGCCGAGCCGGAGCCGCCTCGGTTTGAAGAGGCCCAGAATGTGGCGTCAGAGGCGCTCAAGCCTATCGAGCAGCCCATCAAGTCTCTTGACGCCACGCCGCAGCAGACACAGTCAGTACCAGAAGGTCCGACGGTCGACTTGCGGCGTATGTTCGACCGGATGGAAGACGTGACCCAAAACGTCTTGGAGTGCGCTAGGAACGACCGAGCCCAGGCCGAGTCAGCCATACTGATGATGCAGGAAGCCATCGAGACGGCTCACTCGCTGAGTAAGCCAGCCAGCAAGACCTACGTCGAAGGCCTGATCAAGGCGATTGAAGTCAAGGCCAGCATCAATACGACGGTGGTGAAGATCATGGAGGCAAACGCCAAGATGTTTGCCGCCACCAAGAGCGGGTTGCAGCTAAATATTAATAATAGCAACAACAGCACCGTCAGCAGTGACGATCTGGTGAATCTGCTCAACACGCCGTTGGACATGGACAATGAACCTTAGCCGCGAACAGATCGAGATCATCAATCGCTGCAGAAAATCCGTAACGTTCTTCCTCACGCACTTCGGCAAGATCAAGCACCCATCGGCTGGCATTCTGCCGTTCAGGCCGTTCAAGTATCAGAAGTACGCTCTTGAATGCTTCCGGAAGTACAGGCTCAACATATTCCGGAAGTGCCGCCAGTCTGGGGCCAGCAAGATCTCCGGAGCCTTTGCCACTTGGTTTGCACTGTTCCACTCGCACAAGCGTATCTTGATCGTCTCTCGCGTCAACGAGGACGCCATGGGCTTCCTGCGAGAGAACATCGTCTTCCTGTACGAGCACCTACCGGATTGGATGGTACATTTGTGGAAGCCGGTCAAGCAGAATGAGCATGAGATCGTCTTCCCAAACGGCAGCGTCATCAAGTCGCTGACCAGTCACCCAGACGTCTTGCGTTCAAACGCGTCATCGCTGAACATCATCGACGAAGCCGCGTTTATCCAGGGGATGGACGTTCTTTGGGCTGGTGGCTGGTCGACACTGCAGCACGGCGGTAACGTTATCGTCGTATCGACTACGAACGGCGTCGGTAACTGGTACTGGAGTGCCTGCACCGATGCCGAGGCCGGTGTCAACGGGTTCAACCCGATCATAGTCAACTGGTGGGATATGGACTGGGCGATCGAGTACACCGATCCGCTCAGCAAGCTACCAAAGAGAATCGCACCGTGCGACGGCATCAGAAAGTGCGCCACGCCAGAGGAGATAAACAAGTACGGCCAATATTGGTCACCCTGGCTAGAGGAACAGTACAGGGCCCTGCAGGAGCAGGGCGAATCATGGAAATTCCAGCAGGAAGTGCTGGCATCGTTTATCGGCAGCGGCAACACAGTGCTGCCAAAGGAAGTCATTGCCGCCATGGAGCTGACGGTCGAGGACCCGCTCTACAAGGTAGCAGGTGCTCAGACTTACATTCACCCCGTGTCTGGTGAAGCAGAGGAGCTGGATTTCAGCTTCCAAGACCCAGAGGAGGGGCTTTGGGTGTGGAAGCAGCCAGTGCTGGCCACGCCAGACAAGCGTCGCGGTGACGTCCTAATAGAGAAGGGTGCGCCTGCTCACTCTTACGTGTGCGGGGTCGACATCGCGACAGGCAAGGGCAAGGACTACAGTGCGATTCAGGTGTTCGATCTAGACACCATGGAGCAGGTCGCCGAGTTCATGGCCAGAGTCATCCCCCGCGATTTGGTTAGGTTCATCGACCGGATCGCCAGGTGGTACAACTGCGCGACGCTGGTGATCGAGCGCAACAACGGCGGCGACATCGTCATCGACGAGATGCGGTACAACATGATGTACCCCAAGCTCTGGCGCAAGAAGGACATCAATGACAAACCGGCTCCTGCATCTGCGAAGACCAGGCGGAAGGCTAGGCCGCTCAAGGTCTCGCCCTATGGGTTCATGACCACGCAGAGTAGCAAGTCTGCGCTGAACAAGTACATGCTTGACTGCTTCAGGGAGGGAGAAGGCGGATATACGATCTATAGCAGGCGATTGTTGAAGCAGTTCAACACTTACGTGAGGAAGCGCGACAGGGTCGGCCGTGACACGAACCGGACCGAGGCTGAGGACGGCGCGGGTAACTTCGACGACTTGGTGATGGCCACCGCATTGGCTTTGGTCGCTTTATCAGACGGGCTGTCGATTGATCCTAGCAACCTGATGCCGACAGGCAGCAACTCCTCGTATAAGAGTGCCTCAGGCCCAATCATCCTGACTGACGCCGGCATGTTGGAAGTTCAGGAGGACTTGGCCGAGAAGGGCGGATCACAGCTGCTGATGCCAATGTCGATGTCGCCGGAAGAGGTGACCGAGATTGCTGCTCAGAGGGTCGTGGATGCCTTCACAATGCAGTTGGGCGGCATTCCGATGAGTGGTGCGAGGCCGACGGTCGTTCCAAGTAAATTCTTCTACGAGAAAAAAGACCACTATTGATCATTCGCCCATCGTGATGAAATGGGCGATGCATTCTGCCTCGGTGTTGATACCCAGCTCTTGTACTGATTCGAGCATGTTCTTATATTTCAGCCTATCGGCTTCCTTGTCTGGGTCTCCGCTATAGTCCTTCAGGCGGAGGTTGCTTCCCATCTCAGCCAAACGGTCGTTGGCCCAGGCTGTGGCCATACGCTCTTCACGCATCACAAAGTCTATAGCGTCTTCTACTGATATCGGTGACCCGTCGAGATCTCTACACATCATGTAGTTGTATATCGGCCCATTGTTCAGGTCTCGGTAAGCGTGGCCCAGTTCGTGCATGGCCACGCGGAAGGCAGTCAACTCATCAAGCCGATCGGCTAGAATCACCTCGCCACCGCCATACATGCCGGGCATCCTGAATGGGCGCTTGTAGAATGTGACGGATTCTAAGCCTTCGTCCGCAAGCACTTTGCGAACTCGATCGGTGAATCTTCCGAAGATCTCTTCCATAGGTCGCCGCCTCCGATACCATATTTTCAGACAGAGAGATATGTCTCAGGCGGTGAATTATCGGCGGACGCTCCACCAAATATTTAAAATAGAGAATTACGGAGCTACAAATGCCTAGTAACTGGTTAGTCTTTGATCGAATCCGTGCGATGACTAGGCAGAATCGCATCTTCCGATCTGAGCGTGTCTTCCAAGATCAGTCGCAGATCGATAGGCTTACTGCTGGCGGCGAATTCCTCGACTTTTCAGCGCAGGCTGCGATACTTGACCAGACAAACCTGCAGATCAACAGGCTCGAGCGTTACAAGGACTATGAGCAGATGGACCAGATGGGTGAGATCAGTCTCGCCCTAGATCTCTACGCTGACGAAGCGAGCCTGATCGATCCAGAGAGAAAGCACACCCTGGTGATCAGGGCGAAGAACCGCCGGTTGAAGAAAGAACTAGAAGATCTCTTCTACAACAACCTGCGGTGGGACACACAATGCAGGCCTTGCATTCGATATCTCTGCAAGTATGGCGATATGCCATTTGAAATCATTCTAGATGCAAATCGTGGATCTGTGAGCTCACTCAGATTCATGAATGTCTATAATTTCACCAGAATCGAGACCCGATATGGTGATCTGGTTGGCTTTTTCTTCATGGACACGATGTGGCCTAAACCACTGTTCATGCATCCATGGCAGGTCATGCATCTGCGGCTCACCAACTTCGAGAACCTCTATGCGCCGTATGGCAAGAGCATCTTGGACGGCGGGCGCAAGGCATTCAAGCAGTTGCGTCTGATGGAGGATGCAGCGCTAATCTATAGGATCACCAGGGCACCTGAGAAGCGCAAGTTCACGATCCCTGTGGGCATGATCCCGCCGAAAGAAGTTCCTGAATACATGCAGATGATCGCTAGAAACTTCAAGCGACAGAGGTTTTATAATCCGGCGACCGGCACTTTCGACGAGCGGTACTCACCACTGATTCAGGAAGACGACTTCTTCCTGCCCAGAAGGCCTGATGGGACAGGCCCAGATGTCGATGTTCTGCCCGGTGCTGAGAACCTCGATCAGATAGCTGACATTGAGTACTTCAAGAAAAAGATGATCGCGCCGATGAAGATCCCGTTCAGCCGCGTCGGCATCGGCGAGGGGGCTGGAGAGGCTAGCGAGAAGTCGCTGTCCCAGAGCCACAGCGAATTTAGCAAGGCAGTCCAATGGATTCAGAGGGAAGTGGCTACCGGCCTCACTAAGGTGGCGATCGTGCACTTGGCATTGCGCGGCTTCGACATCGACGACCTCAAGGGATTTGAGATCGCCCTGACTGCCACTAGTGCGATGGAGGAGCTCTATCGCATCGAGACCTGGCAGACTAGGACTGGCGTGATGGCTGATCTGAAGGACTTGGGGTGGTTCCCTAAGGAATGGATCGTCACACATTTCACCGATCTGAGCCCTGACGAGATAGAAGAGCTGAAGGATCTTGAGGACGACGCCAATACTCCTTCGGGCGGTGGCGGCGGCGGAGGCGGCGGCATGGCTGATCTTGGTTCGCCCGATGAAGGCGGTGCCGATGACCTGATGGCAGGAATCGATCTTCCAACTGGCGAAGAGGCGGGCGGTGCGGAAGCCGCTCCAGCCGCCGAGGCTGGAGGAGAAGCCGGTGGTGAAGCTGGGGCCGAAGGCGGTGCCGAAGGCCTCAAGGAAGCCAGGATTAAGGGGGACGATTACTCTGCCGAGAAGAGGTTGCTGAGCGAGGCCGCTAAGGCTGGCAAGAAGCGCAAGATGAAGAAGCTACTCGATGAGTGGTCCCAAAAGACCAATGGCATCACCAACGACCTGAGCAGCTGCTTCAACCACATCCTTGAGAGCAAGGAGCTCGACGGGCTGTCCAGAGACTTCACTAGAGGCGACACCGCCGTCAGGAATCCGCTGTTCGCAGTGTCAATTTCTGATGCCGAGCGAGAGGCCGCAATAAAGGAAACCATTGAGGTGCTGACCAAGGATGAATCGTAATGACAATGGCGGCATTGCCGCGATCGTGATCGTGCTTGGTTGCATGTTCCTGATCGAATGCGTGATTAAGTACGTCAGCATCCGATATAATGGCAACTAGCAGCTATTAGTATGTCAACATGCTGCGTACAAACATAAACTATGTAGATTTTTATGTGCGTTGATCAAAATTAGATTTAACGGCTAATATGCAGGAGTCGAACATGGCTTGGAATAATCCATCTCGCAAGGTCGAACCGGTCACCATGGACAGTCGTAAGTTCCTTGGTGCATTGAATGAGTCAGCCCAAGCCAAACTCACCTTCTTTGAAGACCATGTCAAAGAGATGGGTCGCCAGGTGAAGCGCGACTACAAGCTCACGGCGCTGTTCGCCAAAGAGCTCTACTTTGAAGATGTCAAGAGCAAGCAGTTCTATGCTGCCGACCATAGCCGCATGCACGGCAAGGTCGTGATCAACAACATCCGGCCGATCCAGATCGTCGAGCAGGAGAAGAAGGGACTCTTCACCGAGTCCTGCCTCAAGCTCATCGACGCCATCGAGGAGAACGACCAGCGCGGCATGCAGGCGGCGTTCAACCGCATGAAGGCTCAGCGGTTCTCAGGCCGAGCCATCCCCGAGTCCGGCGTGGTGCGCTGCCGAGACGGCGTCACCCGTCAGATCAAGCTGCACAATGAGAGCGTCAACGAGGGCACCTTCAAGGCGCGCATCGTTAAGGCGATCGTCGAGCAGTTCCAAGACAAGGTTCTGGTCGAGAACGGCCAAGTCGTCGCCGGATACTTCGGCGAGAACATGACTCAGCTGCCGATCACCAAGTGGGCCACCAGGAAGCTGGTTGCCCGCAGAATGCGTGAAGCCGCCGACAAGGCCTACATGAGCGAGGGCTTCCAGAACCGCATCGTCAACCTCGCCAACATGATCGCAGAAGGAAAGATCGAATCTGCCGTCAAGTACATCGCTTCCTTCCTCCGCGAGAATGAAGAATTCACCCTGTTGGGCTCGCAGAAGACCAAGGCACTCGTTGAGAACGCCTTGGCCGCTCGTGGCGTGTTCAACCAGCGTTTGTGCGATGACACCGCCCTGCTGTTCCACCGTGCGAACCTCAAGGTGAACCGCGACACCATCCTGCGCGAGTGGAAGAACATTGCCAAGAATGCTGAGCACCCCGTTCTCATCGAGAACGTGATGACTCTCGGCGACAGCAAGAACTTCGAGAACAGCTACGACAAGTTCATCCAGGTTGTGTTCGAGACCATGAGCAACAAGGATGTCGCCGCACACGCTCTGGCGACGACCCTCGAGGTGCTGCGCGACAAGACGCCCCGCATCAAGGAGAGTTCCGACCTGAGTGGCAAGCTGACTAACCTGATCAACAGGCTGCAGCGACCAGACTTCGATGACAACGCCATCTTCGAAGCTGAGGACCTCATCGCGACCATCCAAGAGGAATTGGCCGCTAACGAGACCCTCAACAGTTTCGACCAGATCCCCGGCGAGGCCTCCACTCCGGAAGCCGACATGAAGGGCGGCACCCAGCCGGTCGTCATCAACATCAATGCTCCTCTGGTGCAGACCGGTGGTGAGGCCTCTGGAAGCAAGCCAGAGGGAGAGGACCTACCTGAGCCTCCATCACCCGAAGGCGAGACCGACGAAGATCTGGAAGCATTGCTCGCCGAGCCTCCCGCTGAAGTCCCGCCCGCTCCTGGGCAGGCTCCAGCACCGGCCCCAGCAGCTCCCAAGGCTCCGGCACCTGCGCCGGCGGCACCAGGCGCACCAGGCCTGCCAGAAAGCAAGGTTCGCAAGGGTAAGGCGATCGCTGAATCAAGCGACCCTTATGCCGAGCAGATCGTCTCCTTTGGGCATCTTCTAAACGACTATGGAAGCCCAGCCATCCGCGATGGCGCGGCGATCAGCAAAGTCGTCAGAATCATGCAGGAGAGCGTCGCAGCCGGCAAGATGAAGGGCAAGTCCTTGAACGAGGCCCTTGAGCAACTCGCCATCGACTCACTCAGCAAGGCTGGCTACAAGATCCCGGCGGCTCAGCTTGACGCCACCGTCGAGCAAGTGCTGGCCGTCTACTCCGAGGAGTCCGAGAAGCCTTGGGAGAAATTCGACAAGAAGGATGGCAAGAAAGCCGAATCCAAGAAGCCTTGGGAGAAGGGCGAGAAAGACGAGGAAGAGGACGAAGACGAAGAAGGCGTCGCCGAGTCACAGCTCAAGTCGCCCCGCTTCAAGAAGCGCGGCCTGAAGCGGTCCTCGATCGCCAACGAGAGCATCCAATGGGCAAAGGTGAAGTCTAACAACGTCGGCTCCTTCCTCGGCGTCAACTTCCTGCTTGAGAACCAAGACGGCGACGTGGTTGTGATCAGCGAGGACGGTGAGACCACCATCCCAGTTCCGAGCAGCCTCAAAGTGCGTCCTGGCACTCAGGACACTGGCTTCAAGCTGTGGCTTGAAGAGAGCCTCGATCAGTTGAAGTCACCGGACGAGGACGAAGAGAAGGCATTCGACGCCGATCTCGGCGACGAGACTGAAGACTTCGACGGCGAGTCCGATGCCGAGGGCGGTGAGGACGAGGTCGAGGTCGACTTTGACGGTGAGGCTGACGGCGGCGAAATGTCGGTTGACGTCGGCGCAGCTGATGTCGAGCAAGAGGCGTCCGTTACCATCAAGACTAAGCCAGACGGCGGCATCGAAGTCGATGTCACCGGCGACGTCGATGTGAACGAAGATGGCGAAATGAAGCCTGTTGACACCGTTGCTGGTGTTGGCGACGACATGCCCTCCTTCGACACCGGCGGCGAAGACATGCCAGACTTCGCTGGCATGGAAGCTGACCTCGAAGGCGAAGACGTCGAGGACACTGACGAAGCCTTCGAATCCGACGTCGACTCCGACGACGATGAAGGCGATGAAGAAGACGCCGAAGGCGACGAAGACGGCGACGAGGACAGTGATGAAGAGGAAGGTCTGGCCGAAGACAAGGAAATCGGCAAGGGCGGATCCTCCGGCTACACCAAGCACGTGAACGACGACAAGCGCAAGGTGGCAAAGTCAGACATGCCGAAGTTCACCGGCGACGATCTCGAAGGGTTCGACACCGACCCCGACGAAGACGATGGAACTGGCACCAAGCACCAAGGAAAGGCTGACTGATGAACAGAAACATCGCTGACATTCGTCGTCTGATCGCTGAGACCGGCCAAGTGCCCGAGGGCATGAAGCTGATCAGGGACACCTTCAACTTCAAGGTTCTCGACAAGAAGAACGTGGTGGTTGAGGACGTCAACGGCAAGGAACAGAACGTGATGAAAGTCACCGGCTTGTTCCAAGAGGGCGACAAGCCGAACGCTAACCTCCGGACCTACAGCACGAGAGACGTGCTGCGGCCCGCAGTGGAGGCCATCCAGAAGGACGTGTCAAGGCGCGCCGTGCTCGGCGAGTACGACC
>JACCDW011446922.1_pt1 | contig 14734 bp, 13 predicted proteins | sample 7449781 | NCBI WGS metagenome assembly JACCDW01 (sample SAMN15323449, study PRJNA562643) | freshwater metagenome | isolation source: river surface water | place: USA:Blue River Watershed | collected 2017-08-18
CGATATTGAAGGAATGAAAGGTCGTATAATTGAACTTCCTTATTATATTGAAAAAACACCAAGTGAAAAAAATGAATATCTCGAAAAAATTCAATCAGAGATTCGTTCAATTGAAACGGAAATGGATGAAAAAATGCGTATGCTCCGTGAAGCAATGGAGGAATGGCGTGAAATAGGAGTTGCTTCAAGAGTTATTGAATTACAACGTGATTTAGCTCGTTTGGATGCCCAAAGAACAATCAAACGAGATGGAGAACGCTGGACTGTTCATTATGATTCTCTTGAAAATCGTCAATTAATATTTACAAATCGTTATGATGATAAAAAAGTTAAAGATGCTGTCTTTGCTTTACAGGTTCGAGATATCCCTTTTACAGAACTCTTTAAAACATCCACAGAAAGACCACAACAACAGGAAGAAGAGGAAGATGAAGAATTAAATATTACAGAACGTGAAGAAACATTTTTAATTTTTTCATCAGCAGGTGGAGATGCTGGATATTTTTCTCCAGATAATATGAAAGAATTTACATTTAATGGACAAGTATATAATTCCCTTTTACAGGCTTTCCATGCGGAACGTGCCGCATATGTTAAAAGAGCTGATTTGCGAATCAAAATTTTACAACAGCAAACAGCTAAAGATATTCGTATTTGGGGAAATCGTTTTTCTGGTAATTTTGAAAATCCAAAAGGAGTTATGATTGATATATTGAAAGCGTATGTTCAAAAATATCCAGGTTTGAAAAAATTGTTAATTAAATCTGATTCTGACATAATTGTTTACGCAAATCCAATTGATCGATTATTAGGAATTGGTTTATCTGAAACCGATGATGATGTATTAGATCGTGAAAAATGGAAATCACCTAATATTCTTGGTGAAGCTTGGATGGCTGTTCGTGAACCTCTTTTACAAGGACAAGCACAACAAGGAGGAGGTGAGGCAACCTTCGGTGAAGCAGATCCTTTTGAAGCTGATAATGGTGAAATTGAATTAGATAATGATAATGAAAATCAAGAAAGAATAAAAGAAGAACGTTCAAATTATTTCAAAGGTGTTCAAATTCGTAAAAAGGTTGGATTTCAATAAGTTTTAAGCATGTTTAGTTGTTTTTTATATTTAAAGGCCCTGCACAGGATAATCCTTTAAAGTGGCTTCATTCGCATCACAATTAACTTCATGACTTGTATATGTATAACATGCTCCATTTGGATCTCTAAAAACTTTTTTGGAAGCCTCATCTGGATGAGGATATTGACGGATAATTTGTTTTTCAGGTTTGTAAATCAAAGAAACAATATATCCAATAACTATTCCAGCGATAAATGGTAAAATACGAAAGTGATGGAACATTCTAACTTAGAGCTAGAAACAAAGATGAATATGGATGTTTTAAAAACAGAAAAATTTGCCATAATCTTTAGTGCTATCCTCGGATTTGCTATAGCAACATTAGCGATTCCAGTTTGTAAAGGTGATAATTGTATTATTAAAAAAGCTCCGAGTGTGGAAGAAATGAAAAAAACAACATTCCGTATTGGAAGTAAATGTTATCAATTTAAACCCGAAATTAAAGAATGCCCGGCAAATGGTGTTATAGAGGCTTACACAAATTGGAACTAAACCTGCGTAATCAATGAATTGTAAAGGGTAAAAATCTTTTTAGATGGCAAGACAAGAAAATACTTTACAAGCTGGTACATTATTATCGGAACTTGATCATACAAGTGGAGGATCAAATGATACTGATATTGTGAATAAAATTCTATCTGATTTAAATTCATCCAATAGTCAACGAGGTCCTCCACCCCCTCCTTCTATGCCCCAACAACAACCACAGTATTATCAACAGATGCCTTCAACAACTGCGCCTATAACAATGGATTCCCGCATTCCAACAGCACATATTATTGGAAATGAACATCCAACTCCGGCAGATTTTGCGAATGCTGTTGCTGGAGCCCAACGTCCAATGGAACCTCAAAATTTTATGGGAGCTCCCGTCGGTATGATGCCAGGATATCAACAACAAATGCCTCAGCAATACTATGAACCATCCAAAAGTTTCACAACCAAGGTGTTAGAAGAGATTAAAGTTCCATTTGTGGTTGGATTTATCTTCTTCTTATTTTCTTTACCACCTTTCCGTGTATTAATTTCTCATTATCTTCCTTCTTTAATTAAACCTACAGGTGAATTTACCCTTATTGGCTTATTAGCCACTTCTGGAATTGTTGCTTTAACTTTTTGGGTGTTAAACAGAGTTATTGCTCCGCTATTATCACTCTAATCAGTTAGAAATATAGTTTTCCAAAATACTTTGGAAAACCATATCTATCATACTAAGTTAGAAATGTTCAGTAAGCAAACAAGTACAGCCGCATTGGCCTTAACAACCTTATATTTCTTATATGGTTTATTCTATATCCCTTTTACACGTTTCCTAGTCAGTTTAGCTGTAGGTGGTATAGTCTATGGATATACTGAATGTTACGAATATGCTGCGATTGGTGTTTTTGCTATGAATTTCTTTTTCCCTGTATTCGCACCAGAAGGTTTCAAAGTACAAGAAGGTTTTCAAGCAACCGATCCAGTAAAAATCTCCCAAACAATTCAACAAATTCAACGTGGAACCTATGGTAAAGCGGATGTAAAAGGGGTTGGTTCTAAGCTAAGTGAAGGTTTTGGCAATCCAGATAATGATGGTACTTTAAAAGTTACATCACCTGATAAAGATTCAAAGAATGCTGAAGTTGAACCTGAAAAAAAGGATGAAAAGAAAGATGATAAAAAAGATGATAAACCTTCTGATAAACCAAAAGATCAAGTTGATAAATTCCAAGATAGTGGAAGTTTATTCAAATTAGGTCAAATTCCTGTGGATACCAAAGGAGGAAGTCATATTGATGCTGGAACAACTGTTGTGAATGCGTTAAGTGCTTTACAACCAGACCAAATTAAACAAATGACTGCTGATACCAAACAACTTATTGAAACCCAAAAATCTTTAATGAGTATGTTACAAACCTTTCAACCAATGATGACTGAAGGAAAACAAATGATGAATACTTTTCAACAAATGTTCTCACCAACAGCTAATTAATAGAACTATATCAAGTATTACTAATTAAAAGAAGATGTCTCTATCAGAACTTGTTCTTTTAGTACTAACAGTTGTTCTAGTTACAGTATTTACAGTAAAGTATTCTTTACCTAATTTTTCACAAGAAGTTTCTCAGCCAATTGTTCAAATGTTACCCTATCCTGTTCAAACAAGAATAGGAGCTGATGATCGTTATACGATGGCACCCCGACCACAACGCAACTGGGATAATGGACCTGAAATTCCTGTACGCGGTGCCTTAGATCCCATTCCCACTCGTGGAGCTCCAGAAGCCTACCAACAAATGGGTGTTATAACCGGTGCTGATAACAAGGTTTTACCACTTTATGGCCGTCGTGTTGCTCCACGTTCTGATCGCTTCAACTATTACACCAGAACTGATACTTATAATCCTGTTGCTTTACCTGTTATTTTTAATCGTAAAGACTGCCAAGATAATTTGGGATGTGATGAAGTGATGAATGGTGATGATATACGTCTTGGTGCTACTGGAGATGTTGCGAAGGTTACTTTGTATGGGTTTGATGGCCCAAAGTACATCGCATAGCGATGATACTTTGGGCCCTACGTTAGCAAATTTTCAATTTGCTAACACGGGCCTATATATGTCGCTTAATAAAAAATCAATAAAAACTTTTACTTATGCGATTTCTAATAGTAAAGAAGCAAACAATATTGAAAATAGAATGGCCTTAACCTGTGAAATAAAATCAGTCTATTTGGAAAAGCCAGAATCAGGTTTGGACAATTATTTAGGAGCAGAAACAGAACCCCCTTTTACACTCAAAGGAGCTCCTTTAACACTCCGTCCAGAAAGTATCACCAACATTTCTGAGTATATCAGAAAACCAACCGCAACCAAAGATATTTCAAATCCACAAGTTTATTTTGGGGAAGAAAACTATTATCAAATTGATTTAGCAACAGAAAATATACTTGGTTCTGATCCAAATACCAGTTTACGTTTTAATGGACAAAACTTTACTCATCAATTTACAGCACTTCATAAAAATATTTGGGCAGAAAAGTCTGCTCAAGTTTCTGTCTTACTCAAAAGTCAAACAGGACAGATATTCCATTTATGTATTCCTATTATGTATTCTGACTCGTCAGAAAATGAAAATCTCTATTTGAAATACTGGTTGTATTCAAACCCTTCTGGCTTGATGCGAAATGGATTAACTGTGAATGAATTACTTAATTTTAGAAAAGAAAAAGTTAATTTTACAATTTTACAGTATTGCTTACAATTTAACAAAGGAGAATCATATCAACCTTATATATTATGCTTATTCAAAGATGCCTTACAAATAAATAAGAATGAACTTCCTTCTTGGTTGAAAAAAGATTTATACTTGACTCAGAAATATTTGCCTCCAAAAGAAGGTGAAAAAGAGAAATTCCGTCGCACATCCTTTGACCAAATTTTTAATTTAATGATGCGTGGAACAATTAATACATATGTGATGAATATGAAAGATCCATTTTTAGTAAGTTCTGATATATACTTTAGTTCAAAACAAACACAAAATGATATAAAACCATCCTATTACACAGTCGCAAATAAAGCTATATCTGGAACTTCGGTAAAAGAGGGATTTGAAGTCATTGAATCTTTTGCTACCCGACAATTAAAAAATGTCAAATGTTATCCAATTAATCTAGCAAGTCAAGTGGATTCCAATGGTGTCATAGAAGTGGATGAGAATAATCAACCTATAGATATAAATGCTGTGAATGGCAATGATGATTTTAAATTTAATAGTCCTACATACAATTTAGAAAAAGAAAAAGATATACAACGTACTTTTATTTTTATTGCTGCACTTGTTATTTTTGGTATAATTGCTATTATAGTTACTATAATATTTATTCTTTTATTTTTAAAAGCAAGACAACCAGGAACATCTGTTGTACCAAGTGTTGCTCCTGTTAGTGGAAGTGTATGAACATAACAGAATGAGAGTGAGTCTCACATGGATTGGATTACTTTTACTAAGCATAGTTCTAAGTATCCTCTTTTACAAAGGTAAAAAGACATATGAAGCATTTACAACAGAAAAAACAATAGAGAGTTTTGTAAATCCAATAACGGATGATATTCAGATATCAACTTGCCCGGCCGATTCAAAATCTTTTATTGATAACTTAGGAAGAACTATTTGTTGTGAAGGAAGTATTGAAAATGGAACTTGTAATGGAAGAGCTATTTGTTCTTTGTCAGAAAGTGCTAAAGGATTGCCTACTTGTAGTGAATGGTATTCTGCCTTACTTACTGAACGAGGACGTGACAGATGTCCGCCTTCCATGCCCAATTACTATGAAGGCGGTTGTACTGCAGGAAGACGAAAAGCAGATGGTTCTGGACCAGCAAATCCAGGTATAAAATTCTGTAAATTTTATACAACAAAAACGGATGATGAATCTAAATTGGATAGTTGTTCCAATGTGAAAATGATGGATCAAACAATCTGTTTTCCAAATACTGCTCTTGGAGTTTCTAAAAGTCTTGTTAATATTCGCAAAGATAATTCTTATCCTGCTGTTGTACAATGTTCTTATGCATTGGGTAATAATTCTGGTAATTGTTATAGTGATAATTCTATGAAACGTTTATTTGATTATGAAGTATCGCGTGGTGAAAGAAGTGCAAATTATGTTCGTGATTTGGAACCGATGTACAAATTTCAATGGTGTTCTAAACATAAGAAAGTGGCAATTGATAAACTTTCAACAATTGATGATTTAAAATATGATAACTTGGATGGAACAATGACTCCACGTCCACTCCCTGTTACACCTCCTCCCAAAGTTGAATCACCACCAATCATGAAGGCTGAAGTCAAAGAACAACCAAAAGTTGAATGTCGTTTCAACCATGTTGAATATGCGAATATGTATCCTGATCTTAAACAAGCCTTTGGTTATGATCAAAATAAATTAAAGAAACATTTTATAGACTATGGATTAAATGAAGGAAGAAGTCCCTGTGGTAACTTGAACTCTTCTTGTAAATTTGAAGATAATATTTATTATCAATTAAATTCTGATGTAAAAGCTGCTGGAATGGATGCCAAACAACATTATAGAATCTATGGTATTAATGAAGGAAGACAAGTTTGCTTACCAAAATAGCTATTCAACTAAACCTTTATCCTCAAAAAATTTAGCAGAAGCTTCTCCTTGAGGTGGAACAGGAATATCTGGAATATTGTCTTGTAAGTCTGTGGCTAATTCAAATTCTTTATCACCAACAGATAATCCTTTATCATCAATTGGATGATTAAAATGTAATGTTTCTGTTGTAGGAGAATCTGGTGTAGCAATTGTAAAAGAGGTATCCCTTGGCATAGCAAGTTCAGGTTGTTGATAAGGTAAAGATGTTAAAAGGAGATGATTTTGTTCTATAAGTAAAGTTAAAACAGCTAATAATGTAAATAATCCAGGCATTGGTCCAAGACGAACTGCATAACCAACCAAAACAACTAAAGCGAGACGAACAAGAATATTTTCAACAAAAGAAAAGGAAAAGCCTTTTGTTGCTAAAATTGGAGCTCCTAAAATAACTACTACAGAACCACCCAATAAGAGTTGTTGATTCATTCTTTTTATTACAGGGTTTTAAAATTGATTATAAAGATTTATGTATTTGATTAAACAGAAAATGTCGTCAAGTTCAATAAAAACTGCAAAGTCTGTTTTGACTCATATGGGATATGCTTTACGAAAAGATATGCTCACCGATGAGGAAAAACAGTTGATTCGTAAAGAACTTACAGTTGCTCCTAAAGCTTCTGGTAAATTTCTAAAACAACCTGACCCTTTTACAATTTATCTTGAATCAGGTAGTCGTTTCTACATTCCAAGAATTTGGGGTTTAGAAAACTTTGGTGAACCTGAGCAAAATATATTAGTGGAAGGAAGTCCACTTCGGGAAGATTTAGTCTTTGCTGGAAAACCATATGAATATCAAGAAGATATTGTAAATACTTTTGTTGAAAAAGGAGGAAATGGATTAATTTGTGTTCCATGTGGTCGTGGAAAAACATTTATGGCTATTTATACTGCCTTCAAACTTGGTAAAAAATTTATGGTAGTTGTTGATAAAGAATTTCTTTTACAACAATGGGCGGGAGAGTTACAGGTGCTTCTTCCAGGAATCAAGATAGGTATTATTCAAGAAGATAAAAAACAGATTGATTCTGATATAATTGTAAAACAGAAGAGTTTAACAATTCCACAGCTAAAAGATAAATGTAAAGAACTTAAATTAAAAGTTGGGGGTACACGAGAAGAACTGCTAAATCGTTTGAAGGAGGCCACAGGAAAAGATCCAGAAGAAGAGTTACGAGAAGTTGTTACATTTGATTGTACAATTGCGATGATTCAAACTTTAGTTCAACGGGATTTTGCGGAAACTGATTTTCGTTCTTTTGGTTTTACAATCTTTGATGAATGTCACCATTTAGGAGCATCCAACTTTTCCAGAGCTTTGTTAAAGGTACAAACCAAATGGATGTTGGGATTATCAGCCACTCCCACACGAGATGATGGTTTAACCAAAGTATTTGAATGGTTTTTAGGAAGACCAGTCTATTGGGAAAAAACTCGTGAAGCAGATCCAGATGTTATCGTTCGCAAAATTCCCTTTAACACCGATGATGAAAAATATACAAATGTTCCAACAGATTTTCGTGGTGAAGTTGTGTTAGCTAAACTTTTAACACAAATAGTGGAATGTGAAGAACGAAATGAATTAATTGATCATGTGTTAGAGGAGTTGGTACAAGAAAAACAGAGACGTATTTTAGTTTTATCAGAACGAAAATCTCATTTAGAACGAATTGAACAAGGTTTGCCCAAAGGAACAACAGTTGGATATTATATTGGTGGAATGAAAGAGGAGATTCGTGAAGAGGGAGCTAAATCTGCTCAAGTTTTACTTGGAACCTATGCTATGGCAAGTGAAGCGATGAATATCAAAACATTAAATACAATGATTATGGCCAGTCCAAGAAAAAAAATAGAACAATCAACAGGTCGTATTTTGAGAACACGTAAAGATGAACGAGAAGTTCAACCAATCATCATAGACATAGTGGATGCGCACGATGTCTATCAAGGCCAATGGCTAAAAAGAAGAACTTATTATCGCAAATGTGCTTATAAAATTGAAGGAGAATCAAAAAAAGAAAAGAAAGCTTTGGAAACAAAAGAAGAACATCATAGTCAATCAAATAAATTAGCTGATTACGCGTTTATTGATGATTAATGTTTGCGATGATGTTTTTTGCTTTTTTTATTTGATTTTCTGGATTTTTTACTTGATTTTTTGTGTTTTCTTGAACCGCCACCTGTTTTCAAACAAGCAGGATTCATTTCTGGATAATTTAATGGTTTATGAAGCATAATAGGTACTCCAGAAGCACTCATAATTGGAGGAATACCTGGAGGATTATCAGTATAACGAGCAGTTGGTACCATTAAGGAAGGAGAACCACTCGCAGCATCATGATTTGCCCATGTAATAGGAGCTGGATTGGCACCACCTCCTGCTAAAACACCTTTTGCTGGAATAGGTCCATCCCATAATTCACTACCTACTTTATTTAATGTATTCGCAGCACCAGAATCAGGAATTGTTTGACGACTGGCTTCACATGGAATAGAACTGATGGGAGCATAACTGGTTCCCCAAGGAGTTCCACCTGGAGGAGCATTAGAAATATCAAAGCCATAGCGGCCTCCTTTCATTTTATATTGTTTTCTTGAATGTTTTTTACCTTTCTTGTGTTTTCTTGAAGATTTTCTACGTTTTCCCCCATTCATTCCAGGTAAACCTCCAAATCCTTTATAGCCTCCTGGCATAAATCCTGGTCGTAAGGTAGCTGGTTCTACAGCACGACAGTTACCAATTGGAGTTGCCACAATAGGATTTTGTATAATTTGATCTTGTGTGCTTGGATTAAAACCCCATCCAGCACCTAAATTGCCTCCGCTCATTATTCCAGAGCCGTTATTTCTTTTACATCTAGACTTTCTCATTCTGTTCATACTAGCGAAACAATTTGATACATGTTAAATTCTTCATTCCATTCCACTTGAACATAAATTTCTTTTGTAACTGTTTTTTGTGTTGCTAACCGCAGCATACGGCTTAAATCTAAATCTTGTACCGCAGCATATCCCTTTTTCTCCCCTTTTATCCAAATATCATAAGTATCGGGATAATCTTCATGAGCAACTGCTTTAGCAATATTTTCATCATTTGTATTTATTTTTTTATTAATTTTTTCTTCTTGTTTTTCTTTTGGTTTTATAAAAGTTTTATTATTTTGAGTTAAAGAAGGTTTATTCGTAAATTTTGGTGGAGTAGGTAATAACGGTTCTTGTTTTTTGGGCTGCTCTTGAAATAAAATCCGGAGTCGTCGATGTGCTTTTTCACCTTGTACATACATCATCGGAGGAATATTTGACCATGATTCAGCTGATTGTAATGAACTAAACTTGGCCGGTTCAATAGAAAGTCCTTGTTGTAAAGTTAAATCAGGTTTATAATTCATATCATAAAATTCGCACAAAGCTTCCCATCGTTTTGTAAAAGGGAGTGTTCGAAGATTTTCACCTGCTCTATACCAAATATCTTCTAAACGTAAAATACCATCTGTGCGATCTAATGTAGCAATAAAGACACTCCCTTTTTCATAAATCTGATGACTTACTCGCATAGGAATTTTATAAGAATATTTCATTTGTTCATCCATCCAAAGAATTGGTTGTTTAGGTAAAGAAATCAAGTAACCCACTTTAGCACCTTCAATTGGATTCAACCAATACCAAGTATCTTTTTCCAAAAGTTTGGAAGCAAAAGCTGGATCAGCAAATTGTGTTATACGGGAATTATTGGAATACAAATTCTCCACGAATCGTTGTGTCGTTTCGTGGAGAACTTGGTCTGCTTTACGAAGTTTTAAATCAAATCCTCGAGTATGACTTACTTTTAAACTTGTTGATTCCATTTTTATGCTTTAATATATTTATATTGTTTAATTTTAGGCTAGCACCGAACTCAAAAATAATATGCTACCCCTTCCAATATGAAAGGGACAAAAATCATTTTTAGTTTGCTAAATACTTGAATAATGTAAAGGAATATCACTATCATTTGCCATAACTCCATTATCCAAGAAAGAGCCACCATTTGTAGCAAATTCAGGTCCAAAAGTTTGATAAGCATTATTAGTTACTTGTTGCGCATTACTTGCTACACCAGAAGCAATAGCATCTTGTGTTTCATCATTTACAATACCTGGACTGAACATACGTTCTGGATGTCGGAGACGTTCAGGGATTTCAGCTGATTCATAACCTTTGTCTTGGGGGTCAAATGGAGTTTCATCAGGCATTATTTGTGGCAAGGCTCTTGATTCTTGGTTTGGAGGATTTGGTCCAGAAGAAGCAACAACTCGTTCATCAGAAACTTCTGTCAAAACTTTTTTAACTTCTGCTGGAGCATATTCCTGTGTTTCTGGATAAAATCCATCATCATTTCGAGTTGTATACCAAGAATAAACACCAAAAAGAACTAGAGCTATAAAAACAGCAATCAAAACCTTGCCTGTCATCTGATGTATTTTTCAACAAATAATAATCAAATATAAACTAGACTAACAATGGCGTCTTTACAGGTTGAACTTGAGAATGTGGCAAAAACTTTTTTGGGCGATAATGCTTGGCGTGCTGATATGATCCTCCGTATGGGCGCTGTCCTTGCCGAGGCTGTGAATAAGGCACCTGGACTTTCTGGACAACAAAAGACTGACCTAGTGTGTCAAGTAATTCTGAAGCTGCTTGAAGATGCAGAGAAGGCTGAAAAAGGGCATGAGGAGGGATCCAATCTGAAAGAGACTTCCACAGTTCCGTGGGAAGATTACAAGAATATTGTAAAGAATCTTTTACCACCAACTCTTGATTTAATTGTTTCTGCTGCTCGGGGAAAGTTTGATTTACAGAAGGCTGCTGTTGTGGCAACTGGTTGTTTGCCTTATTGTGGTTTGTTTTGCTCTTGTTTTTCAAAAAAGAAGGTGAAGAAGTCAAAGGAGCAACTCGTGGTTCGTCAAGTTGAACTTCCTTTACAATCCAATCCCTTGTTACAGAATGCTTCACAAAAGCCTCTAAAGGAACAGGACACTCAGCAAGTTCCTCCACAATCTCAACAATCTGATTCTGTGAGCGAACCCGTGAAATAATTCGAAAATGTCTTAATTCATCTTTAAAAAGTTCCCAAATTTCATCACCATTATCCCAAATTGTTCTAGATTGATATTCGCCTGGAGCAGAACCTTTTTCCCACGTTCGTTGAATTGACATCTCCTAATTTAAAATTGATATCTTAGTTTAAGCAAACACCACGAGTATAAATTAAAAATGGATACTCCTGTTGTTGTGCTAAGTCAAAAAGGTGAAGTTAAACAAGGCAAAATTAAAGCCGCAACTATGGAAGCTTTTACTTCTATTTTGAAGAAAAAAGAAGCTCCATCAGTTCTTGGTCGTTATACCTGGAAACAAAAAACCTTAATCTTATTTGGTTTTGTAGAAGGAAAAGCAGGAACTGAAAATCAACATCATTTACCTCCACCTTTAGAAGGTATTACATTCTTTGGAGATATTCTTGTTGTTTTATCCAATAATCCTAACTCGTACAATTCACTAATTCCATTCAAAGTAGCTGATTATGAAACCTTTTACACAAATAAATTAGAAGGTGAAGAAGAAGATGAAGAAGAATTTGAAGATATGGATAATGATAATGAAAACGAAATAGATGAACAAGATGATTTAGAATCTGAATCAGATAATGATTTGAATGAATATGGTGGAAATGAAAGTGAAGATGATGTAAAAGGTGATGATGGTGAGGATGAAGATGAAAAAGAAGAAGAAAAAATTGTAGAAAAAGTAACAAAAGTTACGCGTGTTCGTAAAGTTGTTCCAGTTCATAAAGATGAACCTGAAATTGATGAACAGAGTCAAATGGAATCTTCAGCAATTCGTAAAAAAATGTTTGAAGTAATTCAATCAGTTTTATCAAATTCACTTGATGAAAAAGAATGTCATCAACTTGAAACAGTTATTTTCAAAACCTCTTTAACAACAGCAACAAGAAATGATATTCAAAAAATTTGGAGTCATAAATCATTTCAAGATGTTTATTTAGCAGTTGGAAGAAGATTAGTTGGAAATTTAAATCCAAATTCATATGTGAATAATAAAAATTTATTAGAACGCTACAAAAATGGAGAATTAACATTTGAACAAATAGCAAATCAGAATTACTATGAGCTTTGTCCAGAAGTCTGGCAAAGTTTAGTGGACGCGCAAGCAAAACGAGAACGTATTCAGTTAGAAGGAGACTTTTCCAGAGCAACCGACAAATGGATGTGTAATGGTTGTAAGCAACGTAAATGTACTTATTATGAATTACAAACTCGTTCAGCTGATGAACCTATGACTATCTTTATCCACTGTTTAAACTGTGGTAAGAGATGGACACAATAATCTCGGCTTTGCCGAGATTATTATATAGCCATCTCTTTGTTCCAAAGAGATGGACGCAATAGCTAACCCAATAATAAAATAAATAAAAATATTTCTTACATATTTATTGTATGATGAATCCCGACTTTTTTATACAATAAGTTAGAAGAACCATGTTCGCCAGTTCTTATGAATATCATCGATCTAAGCATAGTCAATCGCCACGTCGGCGTTGTTGGACAGAAATATGTCGTAAAATAGATGGAAAGGAGAACAACAAGAAAAATAAGAAGACACGGGAAGAGCCAGTCACCGTCCAAGATATGCACGCTATCTACACAAGCACCTGCTTTGGATTATTCATCCTCCCTAAAGAAATCTGATTTTTACACATGGGTAAATCAAGAATGGTTAAAAAAAACTCCTATACCTACTTTTGAAAATGACTACGGTGTTAGTGAAGAAGTTGAAGATTGTGTTTATGAAAAATCCAAAAAAATTTTAATGGAAATAAAACATTCGGATTCAAATAAACCTGAACTTATTATGTTAAAAACATTGATTGAATCTTGTCTTCATAGTCGTTCTCAGTTTAAAAGTGTTGATTTTCTGAAGCGAATTATGCATACATTGGAATGTATAACAACTAAAGAAGATGTTTTTAAATATTTATGTGAATTAGGTGCTTTACAATTTACTTCTGTATTATCTTTACAATATACAATCGATGAAAATTCTAAAATACAACTATGTATTGATGGAAACTCTTCTTCTTTACCTATTAGCTATTATTCTGACCGTCAAAAAGTACATCAATACAAATCTCTTTTACATAAGGTTGGTGAAGCATTTGATATTGATAATTTAGAAAATGTATATACATTTGAACATATGATGGCAAATAAAATAGAAAGTTTATGGTCAGAAACAAAAACAAAAACAACAGGAAATAAATTAGTCCAAAAGTTTCCAAATATCCCATGGCAAATCTGGTTTGAAGAACATGATATTTCTGACTGGAAAACAAGAACTATGTATTATCGTAGTCCAAGATGGTTTCGTTTTTTGGGAAAAATGTTAAAGGAGATTTCAATTGAAACTTGGAAACTTTATATTGCTCGTGCTTATTTAATTCCAAGCTTACAGTATCTTCCCCCACCATTTGATGAAATGGATTATGAATTTTTTGGACGCCAAGCCCAAGGACAGAAAGAGAAAATGCCACAAATGCGTTTATTAGTGAATATTGTTTATAATTATTGTTCTGATGTTTTTTCTAAACTCTTCTGGGAAAAGGAGGGTTCAACAGAAATAGAAAAATCTGTAAAAGGATTTGTAAATGATATTATCAGATCAACAAAACATCGTTTAGAAGAAACAACTTGGTTAAAAAAGGTGACTCAGAATCAAGCAATTCGTAAAGTGGATAAAATGCGTTTGGAGATTGTCAAGCCAAATACATTCCCCTCTTACACCTCTTCTGTTGAACTTTCTGACGATAATCTATTGAAAAATATTTTCTTATTAGGAAAAGAAAATACAAAAACTATTATTAGCAGAATAGGACATTCCTATCGTTACTGGGAAGAAGGAATTTTTCGTGTTAATGCGTATTATTTTAATGAAAATAATGAAATAATGATTCCTTATGGAACTACCTTAGCTCCCTTTTACTCTGTAAAAGGGAGTTTAGCTTGGAATGCTGGTGCTCTTGGTTCTATTATTGGTCATGAAATTTGTCATGCTTTTGATGAGGATGGTCACTTATATGATGAAACAGGGAAGAAAGTAAATTGGTGGAAACGTTCTGATAATATTGCTTACAACAGAAAAACAAAAGATTTAATAAAACTTTATTCTAAACAGAAAATAAATGGGAAAAGAGTAGATGGTAGAAAAACATTAAGTGAAAATATTGCTGATTTAGGGGGTTTAGGAATTGCTTTAGAATTGGTGAAAAAGGCGTCTAAGGATATGAGTCCAGAAGAACGTAAAAAACAGCTCCAAGAATTTTTTATTGCTTTTGCGGTGAGTTGGCGAACGCGCTACAGAGCAGAAAAGTTGGAACG
>JACCDW010160380.1_pt1 | contig 14733 bp, 17 predicted proteins | sample 7449781 | NCBI WGS metagenome assembly JACCDW01 (sample SAMN15323449, study PRJNA562643) | freshwater metagenome | isolation source: river surface water | place: USA:Blue River Watershed | collected 2017-08-18
GGTCCATAACCTGTTCTTCCAGTTAATTGAACAGCTCTACCATTGACAAAAGTCTTTGTAGACCATGGTCCAATGTCTGGTCTTGGGGGAAAACAACCATGACCTGTTGATCTGCCACCCTGAAGTGCTATTGCTGCCATTTTAACTCCTTAATTTGCCACGTTAGGATTAGCCTCAGTAACCCTTTCAACTGGGGCTGCTGGAACTGCATATGTTCTTGTATTTGGTGGTGTTCCTGAAGTTGTATCAGGTGGAGCAACAGCTGGATCGTCATAGAACTCGTTTGGACTATTTGCTATAACATTATAGGCATTGCGCTCAACCTGCTCACCACGATTTAAATTATCTCTAATTTGTAGAAGTCTTCTTCTGTTGGCTTCCCAGTTGTTTAATACTGTATGCTGACGATAGAAAGTAAAAGTTCCATCTAAACCAGTAATCGCCTGATTCTGCGAAGGAGGAACCTCAACCTTTACCGTGAATCCGTTCTCAAGCCAAACTCTTCTATCTGGTATATAATTATACGGAGCATAGTATTTGTCGCCAATCTTATCGATATCGGCATCCTCTAATAAAGTCTCATCAAGCATTCGTATATCGTACTGTCTCTGGTCGAAAACTTTAGTATAAGTTCCTTTGATTGTAACTTTACCCTGTATAGGTTTGTTGTCAATTATTATACTAATATTCCCAACATCCGAAAGGTCTGAAACAGCACTAAGAACTGTGGTTTTTATATCTGGCTGATCAATCTCTTGACTAATTCCAAGAGACGTTGCCATAAACTCTACATCAATCTGCCAATTCTCATCTAAGATTTCATAAACCGATGGAAATCGAGCAGATGCAGCTGCAGTGCCACCAAAGAACAATCCAGCACCAGCATATTCTGGATTATTCTGAGGATAGTTCGTATAGGTTATAATTGCTCTAATTCCCATTACGTCTGCTCTGGAATATAGATTAGTTGACCATAAGTGCTATTTGGAACAATCTTATGGAAGTTCATAGTAAATAACTGTTTTCTATTACCACTATACTTAAACGAGATATGAATCCAAACAGTTGTCTTTCCATCATACTCAAGAATAAACTGATCATAAGGAACAAGAGCTGCTAATTTTACTGCTGCTTCGTAGTGCTGTTTTCTATTGAATCCTCTAATAACAAAGTCAACTGCTTGACCTGCAGTATGTTGCGACTTCTCATTCTTATATGGAGGTGGTAGATCTCCTGGTCTTCTAAACGCACTTGTAATTTGAATTCCTGGATAATTTTTCTTAACGACTTCTAGTACGTTTTCGCAAACACCCTTTAGATTACAAGCAATAGCTTGAGCAGTTAAACCGTTCTGATCAACAATAGGTCTTGTTCCGTTCATATTCATATGACCAACAGTGAAGTTTGCTGACAACTTCATAGAAGCTGGGAAGTCAGACATTCCGAAAATCGCATCACAGTTCGCGCCTTTTGGTTGAACTTGGTTTGGTTTAATTTCTTCTTTAGCTTCTGGTTTAGCATCAGGTCTTTGTTCAGTTGGATCAATAGCACCCTTAGCAGTTTCAGCTTTAATAAACGCTTCTCTTTCCTCTGGTGTGTTATCTTCAGTCTCGTAGTAAATTGCTGCACGTTCTTGTCTTGAATTAACTTTGAGTTCAGTTAACTGTGGTGCTTCCTGTGGATCTCTTCCGATCGCTTCACCAGCAGAAGCACCAGATGCTCCTGATGCACCCTGACCAAAGTTACCACGAGAGTAGTCAACGTTCATTGTGCTGCCAGATTTAATATTCATTGTTGAACCACCCTGAATATTCATACCAGCACCAGACTTAATATTAAATGCAGATGTTGATTCAAGATTAATATTCTTCGCCTTAACATCAAAATTTTCTGCGACATTTAATTTTGCATTACCACCAACTGAGATGTTAGCATCATTGTATACTCTAATGTTAGTTGCACCCTTGACGTCAACATTCATTGCGCCATCAATAAGAACATTAGAGTCGCCATTGACTGTTACGTTCAGCGAACCACCAAGGTACACGTATCCGTTACGCTCATAGATCTCATATCCGTCACCAATAATTCTGTTTACTCTTGTTCCGTTATGATCAATCTCAGTGTATGTTCCAGCTTTATGATATAAGTGAATACGCTCAGCTTCTGGGGTGTCGTCGAATTCGAAGATATGACCAGATTCCGTTTCAACAACTTTGTTAAATGGATATGTCGCATTATAAGGAACAACAGATTGATCCCATGTTTTACCACGAGCAGTAGCAACACCCTTTAGTCGTTGAGCTTCTTTACTGAAGACAACAGTCTTTTCAATAAACTCATGGCGTGCTAATCTGTTTGTGTCTGGTTCATTAATGTAAAGAGGATACTTTTTATTGGGATCTCTAAATCCAAATTGAGTAGATGCGCCAGAGTCAGCGTTTCCAGTAGAAGTTTGACCACTACTATTTGTTTCTCCTACTGGTGGAGTTGGCTCAGCATTGGCATCTCCACTTTTCTTTGCTTCTTCTTTAACGGTTTCATCGTTTGGTGTTACTGATTTTCCTTTACCTGGAATACCATCTCTTAAGAATAACTCAGACTCTTCTCTTCTTCTGCGAGTTAGTCCTGGTAGTTCTTTCCCTGCTGCTTTATTGTAAAGAAGAAAGGCATTGGCTGCTGCTTGATAATCACCTCTATTGATGTTTGAACAAATAGAAGATTTTCTAAACCCACCAGTTCCAATATTATATGCTAGTGAAACACAAGCATCAATCATACTCTGTGTTACGATACCTCTAATCGCTGAGGTTACTGCTGGCAAATAGTCTTTCTTAATTTGCTCTAAGAAAATCTGCTCAGCTTGAGCAATAGTAATAACTTGTCCAGGTTCAACTGCTTTACCATTAATTCTTGTAGTTCCATATCCAATAGTCCAAGGAGCAGCGCCTGTTGCTGGATCTGGATATGCTTGAACCTGATTGTTTCCAATTTTCCTAGCAAGACCTTCACCAGCTTTAATTAGTTCTAATCCCTTAGAAGAAATTGTTGTATACTGATTAGCTGGTTTTGCATTTCCATGAGTATCGCCACTAACAACTTGATCTTTCTCTGTTGTCTTTGGCTGCTTTGGTGGGACTTCAGTAACACCTTCTCTGATTGGGTTACCATCTTTGTCGTGCTTAATTGTGTTTTGTTGTTCTTCAGTACCATCACCACCAGCATCAGATAGACTTAGTGTGCCTTCGTCCTCTTCAATATTTCCTTCTTTCTGTGGAATGCCACCAAGCGTCCCAAGAATAATTGGAAACTGAGTGTCATCATCCTGAAACGCAATAACAACCCATGTTCCCTCAACTGGTCCAACTGGAGCATGACCGATACCAGAAACCGCAGCTGAATTTAATTGCTGCATTGGCATAGCCCAAGGTAAATCTTTAGTTGGTAGAATAGATTTTAACTCTGTGTGGATACCAACAACTCGGACTTTACAACGTCCGAGTTTTAAAGGATCCATTCTGTCTTCAACAACACCTGTATATAATCTCATAGTTAAGCATCCAAATTAATAATTAATGAATCTTTGATCAACTCCATATGAGTTTCATGTCTATCAGTTTTAATAACATGACTAAGAGCAGATATTAGATAGTTACCACTGAACATCTTATCGTAAACATCTGGATTCTTAGGATCAGTGTGCGGTTCAAAAGTAGGCATCTTAATGTTAACAACTTGTCCTGCAGTATAATCTGTTCTACCAGCAACGGTAATGTTAAATCTAAACGCTTGAGCCATTTTGGTTAGCGATAATCTACTTAGCGCATTTTTTGTATTTGAAATATCACCATGACCATTATGAATACCATAGTGCTTTGGTTCAGCTAAAATAAGAGCACCACTATTTCTTGCCACATTGCTTGTAAACACTGGGAACTTATTTAAGTGTGGGTGTTTTGGAAATTCATCAACAGCATTATATGTTTTAGTTGAATATTTCTTTGTCACATAATCATGCGTAACAATCTTAGAAGCAAACATACCACTTTGCGTTCTGTCAATATAGTCAAACCCATATGGCATCTCAAAATCAATAATCTTAGTGTAATCAAAATCAGGATTTCTAACAGATCTTCCAGTTAAAGGGTCTATAATTCTAGTAGCAGCTACTAGCTGGAAATTCTGATAAGGTTGAGCTTCGTATAATCCATTTATGGTAGTGAAGTTAAATCCATATCTATTCTCAAAGAACACATAGTTAGATCTAGAATTATTTGATGATGTTTTTGTAACATAGTTGATGGTTCTTATTGGGCTCCAGTTACAAGCAACAAACTTATTTCTGTTTGTTGTTGGCTCAACAATAGCCATCTTCTTTTGTGTTACAAAAGCACTACTAAAAATCTTATTAACAATCTCTGAACCAGTACCCTCAAATGCTCTGCTATATCTTAGGTTCATATCGTAAATCGCCTCTGGACTTACGAAATGGAGTTCATACATAACTGCTTTGTCACCAACTTGCTCTCTGTTTGACATCTTATACAAATAAAAGGTGTCATCAATAATCTTATTCTTCTCATTGAATGTTGGAGTTCTTACATTTACTCTAACAAATTCTTGACCAACAAATGGGAAAAAGTTAATCAAGTCTAATGAATCTTGAAGGATAATCTTTCCAGTAAGGAATGGAGAAAATAGGTCTTCATAAATGTGAACTTCAATTACTAGATTTTTGATATCAAGTAACTGACCCTTCGCTCCAATGATTTGTAGATTTACTAAGTTTACGTCGCCAGCAAATCTTAGCGTATTCTGTTCACTCATAATTAAATAACTCCATTGTCAAGCAACTCTTCAAGTTCTCTTACTATGTTCCCAACAAATTGCGGACGAATAATTTTAATTCTTCTTTTCTTGTCGTTAAGATCATACTCATAGTCCGCATTAGAAACTCCAAGCGCATCAAGAACTACCGTATTATCTACAATTAATCCGTCTTTCTCATAATGATGGATAGCGTTTCTATCATTTCCATATTTTGAATTAATATGTTTCTCTAGTTGATGGGCTCCCATTGGAAAGTCATCAATATAATCATAGCGTTCGTTTGATAACATAATTATCCAATGAAGTTCAGGGTTTCCATAAAATCGTTGAGCAACAATCTCTGGAGTTTCACCCTCTTTCATATCATAGAAATCATAAAGAGTTAGATCAGCAAGGATCTTTGTCTTCAATCTTACATTTGTTGTAATATCTTTAACTGCTCTATTCTGTACAGTATCTTTAATTTTAAAATCATAAAGAATGTCTTGAAACTTACTAAAATACATTATAGACCTCCCTCGTCTGGATCCATACCAATTTTATCTTTAGTAGCAAGAGCAAGTTCAACGAATGTCATATCTACGTTAATTTGAACTGGCATACCAGTTCTTAAAGAATTAAACTGACCTTGTGGTGTATAATTAACATTCATTTCTTTTAACACGCAAGAAGTATGTCTGTGCACATTCTTATTTTCTGCGCCACCAGTATAATAAATTATGTCAAATTCTGATGGGTAAATATATAAGAACCCATCCCCATCTTTAAACTCTGGGTGCATATGATACTTGAATGCATGAATAATGTTTCTAACATTCTTTTCTTCTTGGTCATCTCTAGGGAAGAACTGATAACTTAATTGAAATGTTCTGAAATCAACACCCTTAAATACTTGTTCTTTCTTGGGGTTAGCAGCAAGACCAGAACCAAATGCTACTGCCTTTGATGCATTACCACCAATGCCAGAAGATAAAACGAAATTAGAAAGAACTGGCTGTAATTGGTCACCAGCTTTACCGAAATTTCCTTGAGCTGCCTGAACAAGAGCTTGACCACCCTTAACAAGCATCTGAGTTGTTGCCATGCTGTCTTCTTCATATTGCATAGCATAACGAATGTTTAATTGGTTCGGCATATAGAGAGCAATTGCTGTCTCTAATCTTTTAACAGGTCTGGTTAGAGTTCCCTTATCTGGGATAACAGCTGCTGATGCGCCAATAACACCTGCACCTTTTACTGCGCCACCAACATTACCGCTAAGAATTCCACCAGTAAGAGCTCCCTCTGCAACACCAGAACCAACTACTTGATCATTAGTAAACCCCTGTCCAATGAAATCACCTCTATCGCTTTTTCTCCCGTTGTCATCTGTTATGATTTTTGTAGAACTATTGTTCGCGATCTTAGAGTCTGACATAACATTAATGAAGAACATGACAAAGTTGCCACCGTATCTTGGGTTGCTAGTCAGATCATTAGGATACTGGTGTGATGAAATCTCGTATCGAGGATCTCTACCACCGCTTTCTTGTGTTGGCTTTGTTGCTTTATTAGCCATATTCTTCCCTAAATAAAAAGGTGTTTATTTATTATGTCAATTATTTATGTTCCACAAAAGAAGATACGTTCCAGTGCATCCTGAAAAATATAAGGGAGACCCAACTAACATAATAATGAGGTCCAGTTGGGAAACTAAGTTTGCAATTTGGTGCGACCACAATCCAAACGTAGTAAAGTGGTCATCGGAGGAGACAGTAATTCCTTACAGATGCCCAATCCGAAGTACCATACATAGGTATTTTGTAGACTTTAGAATTAATGTTAAAACCAAAACTGGAGAAACCAAAGTATATTTAGTTGAGATAAAACCATTTAAACAAACCCTACCCCCAGAGTTTCCAGGTAAACAGACCAAAAGGTATATTCAAGAATCTACTACTTTTATGGTAAATCAGGCTAAGTGGAAAGCAGCCACTGACTGGGCAAAAGATAGGGGTTGGAACTTCATAGTCTTAACTGAAAACGAGCTTGGAATAGGTAGAAATAAATAATAGTATGGCTAAACAAAATAAATTTAGAGATGTATTCGAAAAGTATCGTTACGACAAAAGTGCCGCAACGAGATCGAGATCATGGTTTAATCAGCAGATAAATCTTCTTAGAGCAGAGAACATAAAAAGAAACAGGCTGATGAAACCTATGGAGGCAAACCTAGTCTCAAACAAAGTAATTCCTGGGTATATGTACATGTTTGTATATGACCCAAAACACAAAAAGACCCTACCTTACTATGACGTGTTCCCTTTAGTATTTCCATTTGAAAGAACTAAGAATGGATTTCTTGGGTTAAACATGCACTACTTACCGTATCCATTAAGAATAGCACTTATGGATAGGCTGTTGGTTTATGCAACAGATAAGAACATGGATGAGATGACCAAGATTAGATATTCTTGGGCAACTATCGCTAGGACTTCACGTTTTAATCTAGCAAAACCATGTATCAAAGAGTATCTAACTTCTCATGTAGAGTCTCAATTTAGAAGAGTCCCCGCTCAAGATTGGTTTACAGCTTTAATGCTTCCAGTCGAAGGGTTTGTTAAAGCATCCACAACTAAAGTGTGGGCAGATAGTAGGAAATCAATCAGATGAACCCATCCCTAGATGAATTTATATCTGAAGTTAAACGATCTGGCATGGCGAATGCCAACAGGTATTTTGTAGCCATAACTGGAGCAGACAAAGCTGTTGGTCTATTCTGCGAAAATGCGCAGCTACCAGGAACACAGATCCTTTCAACTCCAGCTAGAACATTCGGAGAAGTTAGAGAAGTCCCTTACGAAATTCAGTTTGATCCAGTCAACTTGTCTCTTTACATTGACAACAACTGGTTAGTTAAAAAGTTTTTTGATGACTGGAGAACAAAGGTATTCGATTATAAAACAAGAGTCTCAGGTTATTACAAAGACTACGTCAGAGATGTGACTATCTACTGCTACAATAAAGACAATCAAGAATCCTATACTGTTAAACTCTATGAAGCATTCCCTAAGACCATCGGATCAGTTGCTTTAGATTATGGGAACAAAGAGGTGCCAAGATTAGCAATAACTCTACAATACGCTTGGTGGGAACCTCTAGTTGTTAGTGGTCCAGCGTCAAGATCTGGTTCTGGCTTTGTTGAGGACTTGAAGCAAGGAATCTTTGCTGGTGGTGGACACAGACCAGCAAACAGTGGAGGTACTGTTGGTCAATCAGCATTTACCAGTTCTTTCAGTGAAGCAATGAACTTCGCTGGCTTAGATGGAACAGGAATGATGAACGGAATCCCAGGTGGTTTCGGTAATGGAAGTATCGACTTTGGAAATATCCTTGGTGGTTATTTCTCATCAGATCCATTTTCATCAACAGGCGCAAGTCAATATCTCGCATCATTTAATGGTTTTCAAGATACATTCAGTTCATTCAAATCCAATCCTAAAGGCGCTGTTGGTAATCTTGGAAACTTCTTTGCATAAGGATTTACCGTGAACGATACATTATCTAAAGTGTTTGATTTGGAACCAATTGAACCTAAGAACGAAATCATAACAAAGGATGGAGAGATCCTACCTACAGACACTGCTATTGAAGATGACTTCAACACCAGCAGAAAAAATCTAAGAGAGTTACTAGAGCAGGGTCAAACTGCTCTTATGCATGCGCTAGACGTAGCTCGTCAATCAGAACATCCACGTGCTTTTGAGGTTGTCGGAAACCTTATGAAACAACTAGCGGATGTAAATCAACAATTAATGGATATTCATCAACAGAAGAAGAAACTTGAAGATCCAGGAAAAGAGTCTAAGGATAATAAACCTAAAACAGTAAACAATAATCTATTTGTTGGTACTACAGCTGACTTGAATAAATTATTAAAAGATATGAATAAAGGAGAATGATAATGGCTTTACCTATGCAGAAAACACCAGTATATAAAATGGTGATTCCTTCAATCGACAAAGAAGTTACGTATAGACCGTTCCTTGTTAAAGAACAAAAAGCACTACTGCTGGCTCAGCAAAGCGAAGAGCAAAAAACAATGATAACAACTCTGACCTCTGTTCTTCAGAGTTGCATTCAAGAACAAATTGATGTTGAAAAACTTGCGATATTTGATTTGGAGTATATGTTCTCGCAGATTCGTGCAAAGTCTGTTGGGGAAATAGTAGAACTCGTATTGAGATGCGATACTTGCTCAGACGAGAAGGCAAAGGTTAAAGTATCAGTAAATTTGGGAGAACTAAAAGTTGAAAAACCCAAAGATCATGTCAACAACATAAGATTGTTTGACGACGTTGGTGTTATAATGAAATACCCAAGGTTAGATATTATGGATACAATCCAGAAACTAGAGGGTGGTGATATTGACTCAGTCTTTAAGATTATGTGTGATTGTATTGACGTAATTTACGCTGGTGAGGAAGTTCACCATGCTCATGAATATTCTAAGAAGGAACTTACCGAGTTCCTTGAGAATCTAACCGAAGATCAGTTTAGAAGTATCCAGAACTTCTTCGAGACCATGCCTAAACTAGAGAAGAAGCTAGACTATACTTGCCCAGTATGCTCGAAGGATCAATCCGTAGTAGTTTCGGGAATAGACAGTTTTTTTTAATTAACCTTTGCCACGATAATTTGCACAATTATTACAAGATGAACTTTGCATTAATGCAGTACCATAAATATAGTTTATCTGAACTGGAGGAAATGCTACCGTTTGAGAGAGAAATCTACATCGCCATGTTGGTACAATACCTAGAAGAAGAAAAAATGAGACAACAACAGGCAAAAAATGGCTAAAGCTGCTATAATTAAACTTTCAGAGTACAAAGATAGAGTCCAAGCTGCTGGTGGCGCAGGTGGATCAGGCACTGGTGGACTTGATGCCGAAAAGGTAGCCAAGGACTCTATTGAAGTTGAAAAGAAAAGTCTTACCTCAACCGAAATACTAAACAAGAGTATCTTAGAACTCGCTAAGATAATCAAAGAGCAGAACAAACTCGGCAAGATTACCGATAAAGCATCAGGAACTAAGTTTTATGGTGGTGCTGGTGGTGCTGTTAAAGAACGAGTTGAAAGTATTAAAGAATTCTTTACGCTTAGAGGGTTCCTTGATAAAACAGGTATTGTTCAAAAAGGTAGTACAGGTTTATTTGGTGGTATAGCAGACAAAGCTCTTGAAAGAAGAGAAGCCAAACAACAGTACGTCAAAGACATGATGAAGACTGACCCAACAGTTAGGCTGATGGGTGCAGATAAAGCAAAAGAAGTCTTCGAAAAGAGATTTGATAAATCTCAAAAGGCTGGTCTAGATCTACAAGAAAATGAGAAAGAACTAAGCAGACTAAGATCTGCTGGTTTAACTGAAGACCAGATCAAACGCTCCCCAGAATATAAAAAGAAAGCTGAGTTAGAAGCAACTCTAGCAAAGGTTGACCCACGCTTCAGAGGCAAAGACACAATTGCTGAAGCTGGTGGTAAAGAATCAAAAGGTAACTCGAATGTTATCCCACTAAGAGATGCTGTATCAAACGAAGCATCAGACTCATCATTTACTAGTGAAGAGGAAGCTGAAAATCTAAGATTAATGGATGAGCAAACTCAACTATTAAGAAAGATTGAAGAGAATACTAGACCAGGTGGTAAAGGCGCAGCCCCACAGCCAGAAAAGCAAGAAGAAGGTGGTCTTTTTGATATGTTTGGTGGCAAATTCTTAAAGAACTTTGCTAAGAGAATTGGTGGTTCACTACTACGTGGTCTCGGCAGTTTAGCATCAATGATTGGTGAAGGTATTATGGCTGCTGGTAGATTCCTATTGAATCCAGCATTCCTAGGTAAACTTGTAACTAGAATCTTCCCAATCGCTTTAATTGTTGGCGCACTAGTCAACGGTCTATGGGATGGCATTAAAACATGGCTTGATGGTGGATCATTAGGTGATGCTATCATTGCTGGTCTTGGTGGTATACTAGAGTTCTTATCGTTTGGTTTGTTTGATAAAGAAACCATAAAGAACATGGTTGATGCGTTCACTGGATTTGTTACCACGTATATCACAGAGCCAATAGGAAACTTCTTCAAGAACATTAAAGATGCCGTTGTTGGTTTCTTTGAAAACATTGGTATACCAGAAATAGGATTTGAAGTATTCGGCAAGAAGATTGCCTTTGGACCTTGGTATCCATTTAAGCCAGACGATAAACCTAAAGCTCCAGAAGCTCCTAGTGGTGGCAATCAAGGCGCAAGAGTTGAGGGTGCTGATAAACCACAAGGTGGTGCTGTTCAACCAGCTGACAAAGCAAAAGTATATGGTGATACATATGATGCAGCAAGATCTGAAGGTAAGAGTGTAAAAGATTCAAAAGCAGCTGCTGAAAAAGCAAGCAAAAACGTAGTCTCTAGATCACAAACTCTAATCGCCAACGAGCCTGTCGTTCCAGGACAACCATTATCTGACAAACAGATGTCAGTTATGGAAATGTCGATGTCAATGGGTAATAAATACCCACCTGAAATTATGGAACAATATGAGAAACAGAAAAAATCTAAAATTTCTGGCTCAGATACCAGTAAAGTTGAAGCAGTTACCCCAGCTGTTAAATCGGCTAAAGCGACAGATGTTTATAGAGATTCTGCTAATGTTCAAGCAGCAAAAGAACAACCAAAGGCAACTGTTAACACAGTTGTTGCTCCACAGACAAATGTGAACAATACTTCTCAACCAATTGCCGCATACTATGGTCCAAAGAACACAGATACGACAATGAACGATTATGTTCGAAGACGTGGAGTTGGATAAAAGAAAAGGGAGCCAAAGCTCCCTTTTTTATTGCCTAGATTTTATTACTTCTCGTTTGCGATCTTTTGGAAGTAACTCATCATATCTTCATCATCGTCATCATCACCTGAAGACGCTGGTGAAGGTGCTGCTTTTTCAGGCATCTTCTTAACCTCAGCAGTTGGTTGACGCTTTGGTGCGACATAGTCGTCATCTTCAGCAATCTGAGCAGCAGATTTTGCTGGGACACCAGTATCGTCAAGAACATCAGCCAATTTCTTAGCAAGTTCATCATAAGACTTAAAGTTCTTACGATCAAGGAACTCTGAAAGTTTATGTTGCTTAGAAACAACCTCAAGAAGTTTTTCTTCATCACCATCAAACAGAGCAGCTGGCTCCATGAACTGTGATTGATCGTAGTTGGCATAACCATCTACCTTACGCATACGCAGTTTGAAGTCTGCGCCTTCCCACAAGTCAAAAACATTGACTGGCTTTTCATCTTCGAAAGTTGGACGTGCTTTGTCCATGATCTTATCAAAGATTTTCTTACCAAACTTGAACAAACGAACCTGACCCTCATTCTCTGGGTGCTTAGGATCAGAAACGATCAGCACGTTGGCAATATAAGTCAACTTACGCTTTTGCTTGCGAGCAATTTCTTTATTTGCTTCAGAACCAGAGTTCCATAGGCGAGAGTTCAGCTCACCAACTGGATCTTTTTCGTCAAGAGTTGTTAGTGAGTTCTCAATATACCACTTACCAGTTGGACCCTGGAAGCTGTGATTGAAAACACGAACCCATGGGAGTTCATCACCTTCAGTTCTTGGGAGGAAGCGGATGACTGCGGTAGCATTTCCTGCTTTGTCTGGTTCTAGTTTCCAAACACGGTCATCATTGTAGGATTTACCCTCAGAAGGGTTTGCGATCTTTTCAAATTCACCTGCGATTTTTGAAAAGTCATTATTGCGCATTTTGCGGAGTGTATTAATATCCATATGTATTTCCTTTATGTCGTATGTTTAACAGTATGATTTTTTGTCGTATGTGTATCAGATGAATCATATTCAAAGTCGTCATAATCAAAGTCATCATCTTCTACAATACTATTTAGTACTCTCATACCACGAGTATTAACTTTTTTCGAAGTATTTTTAACAGGACGATTATTGCCATCGTCCCAAGTCTTCTCTTTACGAAATGTTCGTCCCATTTTCCAACTCTTTAAGTTCCAAAGTAAAGTTTTCTATTAGAGGTAGTATTTTATTTCTGTCGTATTTAACGAACCCTTTACATTTTTCTATTCTACGGCATTCTTCCTCCCAAAGCAAGTTTGCATGCTCTTTCCAAGAAGAAAGATAGGGTAAAAAGTCATTGAGAGCCACCATAGTCTCGATAGTGACATGGTGTCCGAGATAAAGTTTGAATAATTCTGGGAAGTTTTCATCACTGAACGTGAAAATAGTTGATGGGTGTTTTCTTTCTTTCTCAAGATGCAAAAGAATTGCGAATAAATCGTTTTCTATGATCCTTGAGAGTGATTGCTTGCGTTTTTGCCATACTATGTAGTTAGTGTCAGACTCAGAACTGCTATAAGCGACGGCATCATTGCCGTAAGCAAAGTTTGCAACATAATATTGTATGAGATCAAAGTCTTTTGGAAATTTTCTGGCAAGTTTTTCAAAAATGTAACGATCGTTTCTAGAAACAAAGGCATCTCGGCTTCCCTTCACATTAGGATTAACAAAAACATCAAATTTATCACTTGTAAAGTGTAGCTTAGTCGCTATGTAGTAGCGATACGCTTTAAATCCGTCCATAATTAAACATCTAGAGTTGCTGACTTGGGTAGATATCCGTCATTTTGAAAATCAATTTGAATTTTCTCTTTCAGCGACTTGTTAATCAACTTCTTTATGTCAGCTGGATCAATAAAATTAGTTTTACAGTACTCAAGTACTGCTTCCATATGGGTTAAACCCTTTCTCTCCCTGACCATCTTCTCAATGTAGGCAGAGAAAGAGTTTGAGTCTTCAAACATTTGCATATTTTTCTCGATAGTAGTTAACACGTTTGATGTTTGCTTCAAGTTCTTGATACTCGACGAACTTTTTGTCATACATCTTCCACACAGGGTCATTCTTAGCTGTCTTGTTCATCTTGGAGTCAAACATGTCCAAGTATTTATCGAACCAAGCATCTAATTTACGCTTTTGAGCTTTGAGATCGCCGAGTAAGGTTGTCAGACCAGCGACGTCATAGGACATAGCAAATTCAAGCATCTTATTTTCAACTTCATAACGATTCATTTGTGATTCTCCTGTTAGTTATATTTTACCTGCGCATTTTAGCAATGTCAATAGCTGCATCATCAGAAAAGATTGGGACTGCATTAGACTTATGCATAGTACCAATACCTTTCATAGCAGTACCAGTGTAAACCTTCTCATGATGAATAGGTTTGGTAGCATTACCAAGCCCACTATTCAAACTTGGATAGTGCGGTGTCTCACGAATAATTTGCTTTGGTGGTTTATACATAACTGTACCCTTCGGAACAGGTTTGGTTTCATATTTCTTGAGCATCTTTTCCCAATCAGCTTGCAACTCACGCTGCTTTGCATTTGGCTTTTTGGGCTTGCGCTTTTTGACGGAAGTATAAATCAATGTCATATGATAATTATACCTTAGTTAACATTTAAAGTCAAGCGACTTTTTTGAAATATCCGTAGGGGAGACCAAGAGTATAGCAAAGATACTCATCATCGCCATCCGTACCTTCGGCTTCATGAACCCAGCGTAGAGCCTGTTCACGGGACTTTGCACCAGACATCATGAGGTCAAGCATGCGCATCTCAAAGTCGTGCATTGCAATTTCCTCATCTTTCAGACGCTGAGACTCATTCTGATCGATAACTTCTTTCAGGTGATCGAGTTCAGCGTAGAGTTCGTCTTCGGTCATCGCTTCAAGATTCATATGGCGAGGGCGAAACCCATACGCATCCTTATACGCATCCCAAATAATGCACTCGAGTTGCTGCTTGTTGGTCATTTCTTCCCATGCTAACATAGTATCCTCCAAA
>JACCDW010419858.1_pt1 | contig 14732 bp, 17 predicted proteins | sample 7449781 | NCBI WGS metagenome assembly JACCDW01 (sample SAMN15323449, study PRJNA562643) | freshwater metagenome | isolation source: river surface water | place: USA:Blue River Watershed | collected 2017-08-18
GCTTCTTGACGTTCCACACATCGCCCTGGTCGCGTGCGCCGCACCAGTAGTGGTCGGTCCCCTCGCGCCAGCCGTAGAGGATCGGCTCGTACTGGCGCTGATAGTCGGCGCGGCCGAGCGTGAAGGTGTTCTTGGCCCAGATGATGAAGGTGGACCAGCGACCCCCGGCGGCGCGGAAGGCGGACTGCAAGGTGTCGAGCTCCGAGGAACTCATGGCGATGTAGACCGCACCCTTGGTGGAGTTCAGGATGTTCTGGCAGGCGTCCTTGAGGAAGCTGCCGAAGCCTTCGCCCAGGTTGTCATTCAAGATGGGGCGGTTCTTGCCGCGCATCTTGTCCTTGGCCGTGTTGGCGTAGTTGACGTTGTACGGCGGGTCGGTGAAGGTCATGTCCACCAGTTCCTCACCCAGGAGCGTCTTGTAGTCCTCGGCTTTGGTGGCGTCGCCACATAGCAGCTTGTGCTCGCCGAGGAGCCACAGGTCGCCGGTCTTGGAGATGGGTGTCTCCGGCACATCCGGCACAGCGTCGTCATCGGTCAGGCCATCCTTGGTGGCTTCCTCGCCGGCGATCAGCGCTTCCCATTCATCGGAGGAGAAACCCGTCAGGCCCAGGTCGAAGCCGGCCTCCTGCAGCTCGGCCAACTCCAGGCCGAGGAGTTCGTTTTCCCAGGAGGCGTTCTCGCCGATCTTGTTGTCCGCGAGGATCAGCGCCCTGCGCTGGGTGTCCGTCAGATGAGCCATCGGTACCACCGGCACCTCGCTCATGCCGAGCTTGCGTGCCGCCAGCAGACGGCCGTGGCCAGCGATCACGTTGTTCTGCCCATCGATAAGGATGGGTGCACCCCAGCCGAACTCGCGGATGCTGGCGGCAATCTGCGCCACCTGGGCATCGCTGTGCTGCTTGGCATTGCGGGCGTAGGGAATCAGCGCGTCGACCTGGCGATATTCGACGAAAACGGGGTTCATGAAGACGGGCAATGAAAAACCCGCCGGGTGGTGCCAAATGGGCCACCGGGCGGGTTGCATATGTGGGTTGATCGAAGACGTATGTCTCGCGACCGTAGCGACAATCTAGCGCAGATCCTTGAAAAACGCGACAGCCCTCAATTTGTGGTTTGTTGTCAGTTGTTCGCGTCGATTCGAAAGGGTCATCAGGGCTCCAAAACTTCTATCAAGATTTTTCGGTCACGTTCTCCGTCAGAAGGTCAATGGCTGCCTCCCAGCGCCGCTGTGCGGTGCGGGGTGACACGCCGAACCGCCGGCCAATGTCATACCACCGCCAACGCTCGGCGCGCATCCACACGAGCTTGCGCTGCTCCACCTCCAACCACTGCATCCAACGCATCACCACCAACATGCGATCGATCTCCGTCGGACTGGGCGGGAATCGATACACCGGAGCGTCTTCGCTGGCCATGCGTTCGTACTCGGAACGAACGATGGTCGGCCACAGGTTGAAGTAGCCCTGCACACGAACCGGCGGCAATCGATGGGCCGTGCGTGCAGCCTCATGCAGCCAGCTGATCACTTCATCGGCTGTCCATTGCATGATCGGTGTGCTCATCTCAGCCCTCCTGCGTGTCCAACGCCCAGTGCAACAGCGCGAGGGCATCGGCTTCGTTGTCATCCTTCACCTGATGGCCAGCCGCCCGCATCGCTGCAACCATCTCCTCCTTGTTGGCATTGCCCTTGCCAGTGGCGTGCTTCTTGATCGTGCCCACCGGCACCCCCTGGTATGGGATGTGGTGGTGCTCGCACCAGGCCGTGAGCGTGGCCAGCAGGCCGCCATAGACATGGGCCGCATCCACGCCTGCGTGTCGACGGACCTCTTCGAAGTACACGCTGTGGATTTCCGTGGCCAGATGGCGCAACTCCGTGAGCCAACGCTTGAAGCGCAGGTAGCGCATGCCACCGCCTTCGTAGCGGCTGGGCTTAAAGGCGGTGGACCCATGCGTGAGCTGACCATCCAGCGTGCGCATCGCCCAGCCAGTCGTGGTGCCCAGATCAATCGCTAGGACCGCCGTGCGCGGGGTGCACGCAGGACCCACCGGGCCGGCGATCTCCCTACGTAACGGAGAGAGGGCGTTAGCCCCCTCTCCTACGTAGTAGGAGGGGGAGATTTCGCCAACTTCGGAGAAAGTGAAAAGTGAATGAAAACAAGGACTTGGCTCAGTTGGCAACTTTTGCCAACTGCCAACTGCCAACTGAACCGGGAAATCGCTAAGTGATTGATCGGTAAAGGAATTAAGTTGGCAACGCTCTGCCAACTGAATCCAGTTGGCAAAACTTTGCCAACTTCCGGCCATGTTTTTGCCAACTTGCTCCTGCGTGCTGCTGCTCGCGCCCTCACGGTGGTGAGGGAAGAAGTGGGCCGCCTCCAATTCGCGGCTGGTGATGGCCACTGATGACTCGCGCGTGCCCATGAGCACGCAAGCAAAGGCATCGACCGTGATGTTTCTATCTTGGCAAATCGAGTTCATTCGGACTCCTGAGGGTCGTCGCTGGATTCGGGGTAGACCCACACTTCCGGGTTCTCCACGGGCAATGCGGCCCCGGAAAGCGGGCACTTGTAATGGGTCGGTAGCACGCGCATCGATACGATGGGCAGCTCGCCGGTCTGCGGATCGGGCTCACCGCGCGGCAGGTTGAGCACCATGCCCTCCACGCACATGTAGCCAAACTTCGAGCGGCCGATCGAGGGCAGCGAGTAGTCCGCTGCATTGCGGAAGTACTTGATGTAGCCCTGGGTGGCCAGTGCGGAGAGTCGCTCACGAATGGTTCGTTCACCACCCAATCCGGCGTGGCCCTCGAAGGCCTCGGCGAACTGATTGGCCGTGTAGCAATTGCCCTCCAGCGCCTGGTCGAGCAGGATCTGAATGATCACGTCCAGCTTGCGCAGCCGCTCGGCATCAAGCCGCTTGCCGTACTCCTTGAGCACCAAACGTTCGCTGCCATTGACGATTTCCCATTGACCATCGATCTTGTCGACGTAGCGCGCAGGTAGCCCCGGGCCGTTGCGCAGCTCAAAGATCAGCTGGCGCTGGCTGGCCGATTCATCCGGCCGATACAGCATGAGGCTGGAGGTATAGAAGCCGCGCAAGCTGCTGGCGCCAGCAAACGCCTGAAACGGGTCCTCCTCGAATTGCCGTTTAGTGATCTTCTTGGTGTGATGCACCAAGATCACCCCGGCATCGGGATTGACCGTGCTGTGTAGCTTGGCCACACGACGCGTGAGAAAGAACATCATGGCGTCGTTGTCGTTTTCGCCACCAGTGCCGCCCCCGTCGAACACGTTGCGGATCGGATCGATGGCGATGATGTCGGGTGGCCGATCGCCGAAGTGCACCCCCAGCGTTTGGATCAACAGGTCCAGTCCCTGGTCATTGAGCACCAGGTGCAACTGAGGCGTGACCAACAGGTTCTTGCGCGCCAGCGGTAAAGCCGCCTGCGGCAGCTCGATGCCTTTGATCCGCTCCTTGAGGTAGGGATACTGGACCTCAGCCTGGAGATAGAAGACCTCCAGAGGTCGCGCCGGCACCATGTCCAGGAATGGCAAGCCGGCCGCCATGTGCGCCAGCCAGGACAGCAGGAAGTCGCTCTTGCCCACCTTCGGTGCGCCGCCAAACACGGTGACGCCGCCGGGCGTGATGATCCGATCGGAGACGAGATCGGCTGGCACCGGCCGGTTGTCATCCAGGATCTGTCCCATGGAGTAGGTCGGCAGCGGCGCGCTGCAGGCCTTGACCGTGATGCGCTCGCCGGCGTTGATGAAGCCTTGGCAGTCAAAGCCTTCCTCCAGGGCATCAGCCGCATCCCATTTGTCCGGCTTGTCCTGCGGCGGCACGAGTATCGACACCGAGCGGGCACCGATGGCCACGCAGGCGCGTGCTGCTTCCTCGGCGTAGTCCCAGCCCGGGGCGTCGTGGTCCGGCCAGACCAAGACATCCTTGCCTCTGAGCGGGGTCCAGTCGGTCTTGTCGATTGGTGCCCGTGCACCGTTCATGGCAGTAGTCGCCACGATGCCCGCATCAATCAGAGACTGCGCACACCGTTCTCCTTCCACCAGGACCACCTGTCTGGCGGCAGCCATTGCCGGCTGGCCATATAGAGGCCGTGGATCGGGCGCGCGCCACATGCGGGCTCGTACATCCCACGGACGAAACTCCTTACCCGAGGGCGGGTCGTAGCGGTAGACGCGAGCGATGAGTGCGCCATCGGCGGCCTGATAGTCCCAGGCGGCGGTGTAGGGGCCAAGTTCATCCACCGGCTGCGCCCGTGCCGCGCGCCGGCTATCTGCGTGGCCAAGAGGCGGGGCGACACCGCACCATTGGCGAACCTCTTCGAGCACACGGGGAAAGTCGTGCTTCGTCGACAGCCCACGCGACAGCGCCCAGGCATCGAAGACATCACCACCCAGCTCGGTCGCAAAGTCAAACCACAGCCCGCGGCGCGGCCCATCCATTTCAACGACCAGACTCTTGCCGGGCGAGCCTTCGATGTCGCCAACGTAGAACTTTCCACTGCGACTGCGACCCTGGGGGAATAGGAACAGCAGAACCGCCTCAAGCCGATCGATCAGCGCGCGGCGCAGCTCCTCAACGTCATCGACCGGATCGGCAGGTCGGTCCGCGGCGTCGTTGAAGTCAAAGTAATTGAAGCCATGCATCAGGATCCACCCCAGCAGCGTTCCTGCCATGAACAGCGGCGGCACTCCTGGTGGGTCGGCGTGGTCGACAGGCGCGGCAGCATCTCTGCGGCCTCCGTGGCCGAGATGACGCGGACAGCGCGATCGGACATGCGCTGTGCCAGGGCCGCATCAAAGGGAACCAGTTCGCACCAAACTTCCTGGCTGTCTTTGTTGATCGCCGTGAACAGCGTCGGGTTTTGTGAAATGCCCGGAACGCTTGGCTCCATGTAGGCCTGGTAGACCGCCATCTGCGCGGCATAGATCGGCTTGGAGGCAACTACCCCGTTCTTGACTGTGTCCCGCCAGGATTTGTCATTCATGGTCTTGCATTCCCAAAGCGCGGGATAGCCCATGGCCAGAGATGCAGGTCCGCCGTTGAGGATGCCGTCCACATGCCCCCGGATGCGCCCGCCGGCCACCGAAAAGCCGAACTGCCCACCCTGCGCCTTGCGGGTGTACAGATCGAAGCCAATCAGTCGCAGCCACCGCACCGCGAGGTCCTCCAGCACATGCCCGACCTCGAATACGCGCAGCAGCCGCCCCGAGAACTCGCGACCCGGATCGGCGGGTATGTGCCGATACTCGAACTGCAGCGCGCGCTCACATTCGACCCCCAGGCGGGAGCCGCCGAGATACTCGCGCGGCGTGTGACCCTCACGCTCAAGCGCCAGCGCCTCATCGATGAGTGCGGTGACCTGTTCGTGGAATTTAGGACGGTGATTGAAGTCGAGCATCACATGCGTCCTTGCTGCCGACTCGCGGCTTGAATGGCCAGACGCTGCTCAAGAAACTCACGATCGCGAGCCGCCATGCGCTCATGCTCCTCAATCATGCGATCCTGATAGGCGGTCACCACCACGTCGATGAGGGTCAGCACCTCCTGCCGCGTGTAGTCGGCCAAGGGCCTGTCCATCCCGATGGAGCCCACGTATTCGCCGAGAGGCACGAGGCATGACTCCATAGCGGCGATTTCCATGTCGCTGGGATCAATCACCTGCGCCTCCGTCTTGGTCATGATCGTGCCGAACGCGTTCTGGCAACGACGAGAGCAAAACTTCCAGTCGTCGTTGTAGCGATCCGGATGGGCGGGTGGCAGGCGTGGGTTGAACCAACCGTAGCCCTTGGCTTTGCGATAGCAGACGAAGCATTTCACGCAGCCTCCAGAGCTTGATGCGCATAGGCATCGTTGGCGGCGTTGACCAGTCGAACGATGGCGCTCCGGTTGAACTGGAAGCTCAGCAGGGCCGACGCCTGGTATCGCGTCATGCCGTAGTTCAGACGCAACTCCGCTGGCAGGTACTCAAGTTGCTTGGCCGTGGGTGCTTCGTTGAGCCAGCGTCGCGTCTTGTAGGCCGAGTCCTCCGACTCATGGTCATTGAGCCAGTCATCAGCGCGGGCCATGCACACGGTGCGCTCGCCGACTGCCAGCAACCGAGTGGTCAAGCCTCGACCGCCACCCACCGCATGCCAGCGACCGTTGAGGAAGAAGATGCCGCCCCAGGCGTTGAAGCCGGTGGCCATGAGGGCGTCATCGCTGCCGAATAGATCGCACCAGCGGAAGTTCGATCGACTCAGCAAATCGATCTCGCTCATGATGAACTTATCGAGCGCAGCCTCTTCCTCCGGCTGGGCACGCTCCCACTCATGCTCGCAAAACGGGCACTCCATCACGGCCAATGGCACGATGGCTCCGCATTCAGGACATTCCTTGGTGGGCGCCTCTCCATCATGGTCGTGGCCGTTGAGATTGACCTCTTGCTCCAGCGCGCCGTGCATCAGGCTCGCGGTGCCGAAGTCCAGAACGACGCAATCAGTCTTTACGACACCCAGGAACTCCTGGGGATCAACGGTGCGCAGCCCGCGCCCCACCATCTGAATGAAAGTGGACTTGTAGGAGCTTGGGCGAAGCAGAACCACGCAGGAGGTCGGGGTGTAGTCGTAGCCCTCGGTGAGCACCGCCACATTCACCACCACCTGTGCGTCACCGCGCTCGTAGGCCGCCAATCGCTCCTTGCGATCGGCGTCAGGCAACTCGCCGTGAATCAGGACCGAAGGAATCCCCGCGTTGATGAAGGCGCGGCAGACATCGGTGGCGTGCTCGACGGTCGAGCAAAACACGATGGTCTTACGGTCGTGCGCCTTGTCCCGCCAGTTCCGGATCACGGCTTCCGTGACTAAGGTCCGGTTCAAGATGCTGGCGACTTCGTTCATATCGAAGTCCATCGCCGTGCGCCGTACCTTGCGCAAGGCGTCCTGCGCGCCAACATCGATGACGTAGGTTCGCGGTGGGACCAAGTAGCCCCCGGCGATCATCTCGCCCAGGGTGATTTGGTCAGCAAGGTTGGTGAAGACCTCTCGCAGGCCCTTGCCGTCGCCACGGTTGGGCGTTGCGGTCAGGCCGCAGATCGCGGCCTTGGGGTTCTTGACCAGCACCTGATCGATGACCTCGCGGTAGCTGGGCGAGACTGCATGGTGCGCCTCATCAATGACCAGAACGTCCAGCGTGGGCATCTGCTCCAAGTTGGCCTTGCGTGACAAGGTTTGCACCATCGCGAAGGTGGCGTTGCCGTCCCAAGACTTTTCATGGGCGTCGTAGACCGAGGTCTTGAGGCCGGGGTTGACGCGCTCAAACTTGGAGCGGTTCTGCCCTGTCAGTTCGGTGCGATGCGCAAGGATGCATGCCTTCGCGTCGGGCTCATCCAGCAGACTGCCGACCACGGCCGACAGCATGATGGTCTTGCCCGATCCCGTGGGCGCGACTGCCAGGGTATTGCCATGCTCGCCGAGGGCCGCAAGGGTCCTCTGCACAAGCAAGGCTTGGCGGGGGCGAAGAATCATGGCAACTCCCCCTTATTGCGCCCAGGTCGGGCGACCTGCGGTCGGCGCACGACCGGTGGCCTGCGCATAGGCGTTGCCAGCCGGTGCGGCGGCCGGCGCAGATGCCACGCCCGCCATGAGCGTGGCGTAGTCCTTGTGATCGGGCGTAACTGCGGACTTGATCACACACTTGTCCTGATCGTTCTGATCTTTTTCCCAGTCAACCTTGGCCAGGAACTCGATGCCTTCAAGATCGGCGAAACCGTTGATGCGGCGAGCGTTCTGTGCAGATGGGCTGTTGTCGCTGGGGTTGATGCCGCGTGCGGAGTTCAGGATCGCTTTGATGAAGGTCCTGCCCATGTTTGCCCACTCGGGGCCCTTGGGGCTGTGCAGCCCGATGAGCGACCACATCTTCCGTCGAGCGAACGGGCCTTCAAGCACCACGAACTCGCAATTCAAATAGACCGATCCGGTGCTCGGATTGCGCGTGGCAAATCCATTCGTCCAGCCCTTGGATACATCGTCATGACCACCCGGCTTGATGGTCATGCGCACCCGCAAGATGGTTCCCTTGGGGATGAGGTCGTAGCTGGTCTGTTCGCTGGCGTTGTTGAAATCGAAATAGGACATGATCAGGACTCCTGAGAGGAAATGGCGGGGGTGGTGTCTGGGGCCGGTGCTGCGACAACTGCCGGCGGTCGAGCGAAGTCGAGGCGCTCTGCGGCGGGACGTCCGGGGCCGGCGATCTTCTGCATGAGGCGCCCTAGATGGGGCTCCTCAATGGCGCTCAACCGCCCGCTGCGATCCTTCGCCGGGTAGCCCCACTGATTGAGCGTGTGGCACACGAAGGCGCGGTAGCTGCTACCGTCGTCGGCCTTCACCTCGGCCAGCGTGATCACCTCATCAACAATGCCGGGCAACTCCAGACCGGTCTTCGACCCATCAATCTGCAGCGAATAGACACGCCTGTTGAAGTCGTCCAGCGTCTCGTTGAGGATCCCAACGAACCACACGTTCTTTCGGCGGGTGTGCTGCAGGTGGGTCAGCCAGCCGATCATTTCCTGGCCCATGAGGCCGTAGGCGCCACGGCTGTCAGGCTTGCCGGTTTTTTCGGAATAGGCCTGCGGCTGGCCCTTGCACCACTGAAGGCAGAGGCGACCAGCCACGGTGATGGAGTCCACGAAGACCGTCTCGTACTTATCCAACACGGCTGGATCACCGAAGCGCTGGCATACCGCATCAAAGTGCGCCTGGCTGTATGGCTGGTCGTCACGCAGGGCCGGGTTTGGACCACCGATAAAAACCGCGAAATCCCGACACTCCGGCCATGTGCGCGGACGGATGGTGTCGCTCGCGTATCCCTCGACGGCCAGGTCACCAGCTTCAAGATCAAAGAACAGTGTGGAGACCGGGGGCAGCGTCCAGAGTTGCGACGTCTTGCCGATGCCAGATTTGCCCACTAGGACGCCTTTGACACCGCGCCGCTCTGCCAGGCGTTCATCGGCGGTGATGATGGGGAGGCTCACTTGGTCACCTCCTTGAACTCATCGCTGAAGAACACATCGGCCACCGTGTTGGTACCTACACCGCCACGCTTGCGCGCCTGTTCATACAGTTCACGCAGGCCTGTCAAACCAACGCGCGCCTTCGCCACTTGCGCTTCAATGCCGGCAATGGCGAACGCCAGCTGATCCAGCGTTGCATCACCCAGTGCCACCGTGATGTCTTCATCTCGGTGACCTTTCAGCGCAGGCACGTGCACTACGTCAGGCAGGTCGCGCGTGTACCACTCGGAACGCTCGCGAAGTTTTTCCGCGACGGTTTTCTTTTTGAAGATCATGATTCCTCCTTGAGAAGAGCCAGGCGATAGGAAGCCTTGCCGGGAGCGACGGTTCGTGCGGCCTCGAACGCAGACTTCAGCGTCTCAGGCCATGCGTTGAACTTGGTCTCGCTGACCCGGTAGTCGATCTCGAGGTATTGCGCAGGGTCCTCACCGTTGGCGGCAATCCGCGAGGCGATCTGCGCCAAGCGCGCTTGATCCCAAGAGACTTTCTTGCTGAGCTCTGCTGTCACATGCACATCACCCTCTTCGAAGTGAATGACCCCGAAGTCCTTTCCGGCTTCCTGCCGCAAGCTGCGGGCCCGGTCCTTCCACTTGAAGTCGAGCGCTTTGTCGATGTGGCTGCTCAGCGCCTTGCCGGTGTTGAGCAGATCGGCAGCTGCGTTCTTGAGGTGAAAGAGCACGTCTGCTGGCTCTTGCGCCAAGGTCCCGACTGGCATGGCCAGCAGCTGCTCGGGTGTGTAGGGCAGGCCGCTGCTCATGCTGCGTCTCCCGCATCGACTCGCGCCGACGTACTCTTGCGCAGGCTGTCGGACTCGAAGGCCTCGACATCCTCAAGGCGGTAGAGAACGCGCCCCTGCAGTTTCAGAAAGACTGGACCGATTCCTTCGGACCGCCAGCGTTCCAGCGTGGCTTCGCTGACGTCCCAACGGTCCGCCAGTTGGCGTTGGTTGAGGTGTTTGACACTCACGTTTTTCTCCTTTCGGGTGGTTGCGAAAACGTGAGGTCATCTTCAAATTCGGCATGTACGGGCGTCTGCCGCCGCCATGTACGGGCTGATGTGCGGGCACGGCCGAAGCGCGAGAATGCGAGCCGCAGAAAGCAAAAAGCCGCCCGAAGGCGGCTGTGGGTGGCACGTCTGGCAGATGCTGGTCAGTCCAGGTTGAATCCGTAGTGGCCGGCTCTGTCACCAGCGATGTAGTCCTCCCAGATCGAGTTGCCGCTGAAGATGTTCTGGATGCGCTGGCTGCGTCCGGATTTCTTCGGCCCGTACACCGCGCCCAAGATCTCGTGGGCGGGTACCCAACGCCGCCCGTTTTCGAACTGCTCGAACAGATAGCTGACGACTGCAATCTGTCTGGGGCCCTTGATCGCCCAGGGCTTGTCGGACTTGGTGGCGATGACCAGCGTGTTGGTGTATCGGTCGAAGCGGACAGGCAGAGACTTCTCCACCCGGCTGCCAGACGGGGCCAGCAGCAGACGGTGGATCAAGTCGATGTCGAAGTGCGGCTTGATGGCATGGTCGACCAGTGCGATCCCGACTGGGACGATGCGGTAGGCGCGGGGAGGCATAACGATATCGGGCAGCGACTGACCGGTGCTGAAGATCAACCCCTGGTCGGGTATCGGCGCAGTGCGGAAGTGCTGAAACACCGCGTCGGTCGACGACGAGAGACCTCGGACCAGCCAGGCGTCGACTTGCGTGTCTGCAACGCGCATCTTGCCGAGTCGCCACAGGACACCTTCGATCGTCGGCGCCGTGATGCCACTTCGTTGCGCCTGTGGAATACCGAGCAGGTCCGCCAGGTACGTAAGCAGCTTCACGGCATCGACCGCACGGACGGCAACCAGATCAGCAGAGACGTACTTGGTGCGGAACGTCTCGGGGCAACGGTAGCGATACCGCCCCGGATCAGCGTCTTCCTCGATGTCGACCGGAACGTATTCATCGCCGCTGGTGGCCAGGTAGGTGCCTGCAAAGCCAATACGTTCGGTCCATGCCGCGAGATCGCGCTCCGACAGCGCCACCCGGCGCGAAAGCTCCCAACCAGGCATGCCAAGCAGTCTCTGGCCATGGCCATCGGCAACTGCGTGGATCGATCGTTCGAAAAGATCGATCAGCTCAAGCAGCGAGCGCGTCGTCAGGGTCTTCTTTGACATCGCTGATCTCCTTCACCAGTTTCCATTTCGCCAGCAGCCGATCGCACAAGGCGCGGTCCTTTTCGCGCTTGGTCTTGACGTTGCATTTGTTGTCGTCGCGAAGGATCACGGCGATGGTGCGAGCCCGCTCTTTGCCGATCTTCTTGAGGCGGATGGACAGCTTTGCGTAGTTGATGTGGTGGTGGCGGAAGTCGAACGAAGTGGAAATCAGTGACCGTGCGGCGGTGTAGATGTCGTCGACGTCCTTTGCCCAGATCTTCACCAGCAAAGAGCGGTGGTTGGCGGTCGTGTAGCCGAGTTCGATCACCTTGACCGCTGCCACGTCCTCGCCGCTCAGATCAAAGCTACGGGGCGCAGCGAGGCTCTGATAGTCGTACTGCTTGAGTGGGATCTTGTCGCCGGTGATGGGCGACTTCAGCAGCAAGTCCGCCACGATGCGCGCCAGCGCCTCGCGGCCGTCGGTGTCTTTGGACAAGACCTCCAGGTGGCCATTGGCGGGCTCGTAGGTGATGTGCGAGGACACAGCCCGGATCACCTCCTGCGGCACCAGTTCGCTGGCCTCGACCCGATCGATGATCTCGGGCGGGCGGTTGTGATGCACGCTGACTTGGTACAGATCGACGTCTTCGCCGGTGAGGGTATCGGGGCGAAGCCGCTTGAAGATCTGGACGGCAACGGTGTCCGCCGCACAGCCAAGTTGATGGGCAACAGCGTGGTGGAAGGCCTGGCGAGCGGCCGCGTCATCCAGTACCGTCAGGTCCTTTGGCGCCACATAGCCCGAGTAACAGGACGCGCTCTGGCGAAAGACGTCCGCCTGGCGGGCATTCAACGCTTCCTCGAACAGCGCGGGTGTATTGATGTACAGCCACAGCGCGCGTTCGTACTGGTTGGGGATGACTGCGAAGGCCGCCTTGGCATCGTCGCCGACGATGTCCTGGCTGATGCCCGCGATCACGTCCTGCCCGGCGCCGTCTGAGAGCAGCACGATGCGCTCGGCCACCTCCTCGATCTTCCGCCGCGCGCTCAGGTCCAGGGCCGACAGGACGGGCTCCATGACGGCGCGCTGTTCCTGCTTGCCCTGCTTCTTGTCCAGATTCGGCATCGGCAGACCGAACTCAGCCACCATGAATTCACGGAAGACAGCCGGCGCGAGGTGACCGAGCAGCTTGGACAGGTTTTCGGCATCGTTCATCGGGATTCCCCCTTCGCAAGGTGTTGATCGGGTTGGCACCAGCCCGAGCCACCCCGTCTTATTCTTGGGGATTGCAGACCGATTTCGTTCGGTTTACCGAACGGTTCGGATTATTTCTGGCTAAATCGTAGTTTGTCAAGCAGGTACGCTCTCGTTCGGTACGGTGGTACTATTTTCGAGCTGTAACGAGCAAAGTAGGAGACGTTGGTGCCCTCACCCCTTGGCGACAAGATCCGCGCACTGCGGAAAGAAAAGAAGCTCAGCCTTGAACGATTGGCGGAGCTGACCGAGTCCAGCAAGAGCTACATCTGGGAGTTGGAGAACAAGGACGACCCGAAGCCGTCAGCGGAGAAGATCGGCAAGATCGCCTCGGTGCTCGAGGTAACGACCGAGTTCCTGCTCACCGATTCGACAGCGTCCCCTGGCGAAGAGGTCATCGACGAGGCCTTCTTCCGCAAGTACAAAAGCATGCCGGACGACACCAAGAAGCGGCTACGCAAGATCCTTGAAGCATGGGATGACGACGAGTGACCCAGCGGAAGCAGCCAATTGCCGAGGCCAATCGCATCTCGTCAATGCTCAACATGGTGCTGGGAACGAACCGCTTCCCGGTGAAGGTCGACGAGGTCGCCCTTGAGTATTCACGGCAGTGCTTTGCGCACTCACCGGTGGGCAAGGTTCACGGTGAGGCTCTGCATGGCCTAGAGGGGATGCTCGCCGTCAACAACGCGCGCTCAAAGTGGTTGATCGTCTACAACAGCGCGATCAGGTCCGAAGGCCGCAAGCGCTTCACGATCGCGCACGAGTTTGGTCACTACATCCTGCACCGTGATGAAAAGGATCGGTTTGAGTGCGGGGACGACGACATTGAGACCGGGGATGACCATGGGCGAGACATCGAGACAGAGGCAGACAAATTTGCCTCGACTCTGCTCATGCCGCTAGACGACTTCAGGAAGCAGGTCGATGGTCAACCCGTCAGCTTTGACTTGCTGAGTCACTGTGCTGAACGCTATGGTGTTTCGCTAACGGCTGCCGCACTGCGGTGGACAGAGATTGCGGAGAAGCGCGCAGTCCTTGTGGCCAGTCGCGACGATCACCTGCTTTGGTCGAAGTCAAATCTGGCCGCCTTCAAGTCGGGGGCTTATTTCGCCACGCGCAAGAACACGATCGAATTGCCGCAGGACGCTTTGGCGCACACCAACAACCTTCTAGATGTTGGTGCTCAGATCCAATCGACACAGGCGCAAATCTGGTTTCCGCGCGAACCGGCATCCATGCCACTGACTGAAATGACAAGGGTCGTGGGCCAATACGACTACTCGCTGACGCTGCTGTTGATGCCCGACGCTGAGTGGCAGGGGCCGCGGCACGACGATGGTGAACCCGAGGAAGACACCTTCGAAAGGTTCACCCGAAACGGCCAACCGCTCAATCGGTGATGGCTGGCGTTCGCAGCCTTTCGCAAGCTTCCGTATAAGCCAGCAGCTTCCTGCTGGATCTGCCGAGTCCATCTGCGGACAATTTTCCTTCACGTGTTGAACGAGAAGGATTGGCAGCCAATGCAAAAAACCAACCAACGCCCGCCGGAACACATGTCCGTTGCCGAGCGCATGGACGAAGTGGCCACCCTGCTGGCGCGCGGCATTGATCGGATGTGGGACGCATCTGTCGCGAAGTCTGCAAATGCGGCTGCGCAGAGCCATTTAGGACTTGGCTTTTCTGCCCGGCAGAGCGTTCATTCGGACCCGTCCACCACAGTCACGGAGTCCACATGACCGCCCCGCATCCGACCTACGCCACACCGCCATCGGTGCTAGCAAAGATCACCTCGTTGCCCGACCTCTCGATGTCCGACATCAAGGCTCTTTGGAAAAGCCTTTTCGGGGACGGCACTCCCACTCACAACCGGCAGTTTCTGGAACGGCGTATCGCCTATCGGTTGCAGGAGATCGAGTTCCGCAAGGTGGATCGCAACACACTGGACCGCAACAAGCGGCGCATCCAGGCCTTACTGGAATCCGGCACAAACAAACGGCTCGACCGTGACATCCGCTTGATGCCGGGCACTGTGCTCACCCGCGAGTACCGCGGTACCGAGCACCGTGTCATGGTCACCGCCGATGGCCGGTATGAATTCGAAGGGCGGATCTATCCCAGCCTGTCGCGCATCGCCAAGGAGATCACCGGCACGGCATGGTCCGGCCCCGTTTTCTTTGGACTGAAGGCCAACGCACCGTCCAAGCCAGCCGCGAAGAAGGGAGCACGCAAATGAGCGAGGTTCTCAAACGCCGCCAGCGATGCGCCGTGTACTGCC
>JACCDW011469766.1_pt1 | contig 14732 bp, 15 predicted proteins | sample 7449781 | NCBI WGS metagenome assembly JACCDW01 (sample SAMN15323449, study PRJNA562643) | freshwater metagenome | isolation source: river surface water | place: USA:Blue River Watershed | collected 2017-08-18
AATACGTTTATCTAAAAGATTTGTCGGACATTCACCTTTATGAATCATCAACGCCAATTTTTCCACAAGTGCCGATTTACCAACACCAGCGTCTCCTACAATAACCGCGTTATTTTTCTTTTTTCTTGATAATATTTGTGCTATTCTTTTTACTTCAACATCTCTACCAACTACCGGGTCAATTTTACCTTCTTCCGCTAGCTTTAACAAGTCTCTTGAAAAATTATCTAATATTGGTGTACTAGAACCTTTTTTTGTTTTTTTTGGATTAATTGTCGAACCCTCTTCAAAAAAATCTACTGCCATTTTAATAAGTTTTATTTGTATACAAACATAACATAAATTATTCTAAAAAACAAATGAAGACATTTTGTCTTATGTTAAAAAAAAACTTGTCATTTTGTCAAAAAATTATTAGTGGTAAATTTTTTGATAATAAGTTTGAAAATAAACTTTTAAAAATTTATAAACTATGATTACATTATTTAAAGATCCGTTTTTTCAAGGATTTGACAGTGTGTTTGAAACTGCAAAAACTTTTAGAACTCCAGAAACTAATGTTTCTAAAACCGAAGAAGAGTATACTCTTAAAATTAGTGTACCTGGATTAACTAAAGAAGATTTGAAGATTTCAACAAAAGAAGGTGTTTTAAAAATTACATTTGAAAAGGAAGAAAAAGACGAGAAACATTATTTTGTAAGTTCTTTTATTAAGTCTTATAATATTCCTGATGATGTAAAAGAAAAAGACATTGAAGGTAAAGTCGAAAATGGGGTTTTAACTTTATCATTACCAATTGATAAGAAAAAATCATTAGAAAGACTGATTTCACTGAATTAAATTAACCCCCGTAAGGGGGTTTTTTATTTACAATATTTTTTTGTATATTATAGTATAAAATTATTAAGTTATGTCAATAAAAAAAGAAAAAATCAATGGTAAACTAATTGAAGTGTCGATTACTTCGTCTAGTATGTCTAAAGCGAAATATGACACTTTAAAAGAATCTTTAAGGGTACAATTCAATAACGGTAAAATTTATGAATATAAAGATGTACCCTCATCAATTTTTACTAAGTTTAGGTTAGCAAAATCACAAGGTAAATTTTTCAATGAGAACATTTCGAAATCTTACGAATATAAAAAGGTAAAAACAATTTAAAAGAACCCCTCCGAAAGAGGGGTTTCTTATTTGATATTTATATAATATATTAATAAAAACATTTGACACATGGGTATATTATCAGAAAAAATAGAAGGTAAATTAATAACCGTAGAAATACAATCTTCAAACTTAAAAAACGCGGTGTATAATACGGAAACTGAGGATTTGACTATAACATTTAATAACGGAAGTATTTATGAATATAATAAGGTACCTTGGACTAAGTTTACCAAATTAAGGTTAGCAGAGTCACAAGGTAAATTTTTCAACGAGAACATCGGTAAAATTTATAAATTTAAAAAAGTAAAATGAGTCTATTCGAAGATTTGATTGAAGACAGAGATGAAGATGAGAAAATCATCAAATCATTTGAATCTAAAGAGGAATTGTCCAATAATATTTTTGAAAAAAATAAGGACGATTATAAAATGAGAGACGATGTACGTAAAGCTTTATTGAAGATTGCTGATGAATTTATAGAATCTTTAGGTGTTGAGTTTTTTATCCATGATATTGTATTAACTGGTTCTCTTGCAAATTACAATTGGTCTAATTTTTCAGATGTGGATTTACATGTATTAATAGATTATAAAGAATCAAAATATAATTCTGATATATTGAAAGAGTTTTTTGATGCTAAAAAGAATGTTTGGAATGAAAAACACGACATTTTGATTAAGGGTTTTGATGTTGAACTATACGTACAAGATATTGAGGAACAACATATTTCATCAGGTGTTTATTCTGTTTTAAATAATAAGTGGTTGTTAAAACCAAAACAAGAAAAACCAAAAATTGATGACAGAATGATTTTACAGAAAGGTGAGGAATATATGAAGAAAATCGACCTATTAATATCTAAATCAAAAAAAGGTGTTGATGTTTTAAATGAGATTGAAAAGTTAAGAAAGAAGTTGAAAACCTTTAGACAGTGTGGTTTAGATAAAGGAGGTGAGTATTCTTATGAAAATTTAACCTTCAAATTATTGAGAAGAAATGGATACATCGAAAAATTACTAAAACTAAAAACATCATTAACAGACAAAAAATTGTCTATAACACAATAACTATCCTTATTTTTTTCTATATATCTATGTATTTATAGGATAAGAATAAGTATATCTAACAATTTATAAAATGGCAGATTTAAAACCCCTTGGTAGTGAAAAACTTAACGGAGATGACAAATTGAAAAGAATTCTCGAGTTAACTTACTACAACGAAAATAAAAAGTCCACATCACAAAAGGCTGAGTTGGTTAAGGAATCCAAAACAGGTGGTGTATATGGTATCGTAAGAGAAAAAGACGCATATTATGTAAAAAGAGGGTTGAATGAAACTTCTCTTGATTATATTGGTGGTATGTTCATGAAAAACAAGAACAAATTCACATCTTATGCGGAAGCATTTAAAAGACTTGAATTATTAAAGGGTCAAGAAGAATTACAGGAAGCAACAAAATATGTTTTAAAAACTAATAAACCAAAAGAGGAGGCTCCTATGCCAGAACCATCTTTGGACGCGGCACCTGAAAGTGGTGACGTTGCGGCGGATTTACCACCTGCAGATGCATCGGTGGGAGATGTTCCACCACCAGCACCTGAACCAGAGTCATCATCTGATATTTCAACTGATACCGTAGGTTCAGAAGGAAAACGTTCTGATTATATGGCAGAAGCTCAAAAGTATGCCGGTAAATTAGGTCAAGAATTAAGAGATTTAAAAGAAAAAATGGAGAGTGATGATATCAAATACATTTTGAATATGATTATCTCTGCTGTTGATTTAGATAAGTTAGATGATGAGGATATTGAAGAAATTGGAAAGAAATTCGAAAGAGATGAGGAAGTTAGTGGTGAAGAAGTTCCAGCCGAGGAACCATCATCTGAAGATGATGTACCTGCTGAAGAACCATCAAAAGACGCTGAGTTAGACGAAGATTCTGCTATGGATGCGTTAGATGAATTCATTAATTCTCCATCTTTAAATGCTGATGAAATTGATTTATCTTCATATACTTCGAGTGAAAAAAATGAAGTTGATTTATCGGCTAATGCTGATTTAGAAAGTGTTGACGAAGAAAAAGAACTTGATTTAGATGAAATTAAAAATAGTATAAACCAAGCGGTTGGTGAAACCTTGAGCAAATATTTCAATAATTAAAATGCATCTAATCTATGTCAATGAAATTGGAGACGATTACAAAGGTCAAAAACAGTACGAATTTATCTTTAGTAATTCTACAGAAATTGACATGGAAGAGTGGTTTGTAATTCCCTCAACATCTACTTCAGTTTCTAAATCACCAAATATTGAATATATAGACGTAGTAGGTTTATTAAAAAACACAGATTTATATTTAGAATTAGTTCAAAACTCCGATTATTTCGGAGTTATTGATGCTGTAGATGGTGTGATTTCATTAGCTTGGGAAAAGTATGATTACAACACAAATGAAGACAGACTCACTTTTAAATTTGGTGAGTCCATTGAAAGTGTTACAAAAAAATTAAAACAAAGGTCTTACGTTTTATTAAAAGAAGAAATTAAATTTAAAAATATATGAAAAGGAGCCAATTAATTGAAACATTAGTTAAAGAAGGTTTCAGTGAAAAAACACTAGCAAATTTTACTGATAAACAAATTACAGTATTATCTGAAAGAATAATTGGTGAACAACCAACTATGGGAAAAGGTTCTGTTGTAATGAAAAAAGGTTCAAATCCTTTAGATGTAAAAAAAATTACAGATACAGGTATAAATGTTGAATTGAGAGAAAAGTTAATTGGTAACCAAAAGAAATTAGACAAAAATCACAATGGTAAAATAGATGGTCAAGATTTCAAAATAATGAAAGGACAAAAAAAACAAAAAAAAGAAGTAAAAGAAGGTGATTATTTTGAAAAAAGAAAAGAAGATGCTAAATCTTGGTTAGAAAAGAACAAAGAAGGTATGAAGATTTGTAAGGATTGTGGTAAAGTTAAATCTAAGTGTGAATGTAAAAATGGTGATGAAGAAGTTAACGAAGAAAAAAATAGTGTATTAAAGTGGGTTGATAGTTTAGTGGAAAATAACTATCATAGTTTCACATCAAAAAACGAAATTATGGAGTTGATTCAAGTAAAACTTAACGAAAATAATCCAGCACCTTCACAACCAAAGCCAGATGCACCTGTAAGAGAAAAACCAACAACAAAACCTGGTAAACCAAAAAGAGAAAATCCTTTTGAACCAAAACATACACCAAAACCAAAGGCGTTATCTGAAGAAGATAATGAAACTGAAAAATTACCTGAGTTTTTGAAATTCAAAAAATTGGGAATAAAATTTAAAGATTCTAATTAAGATTATGTTATCAAAGAAAAAATTGTTATCTTTAGTTGAGAGAAAACTAACTGAGATGCCAATAGATTATGGAGATAATCCTGAAAGAATGAATCCTGATTTGGAGAGAAAACTTGCAAATAAAGAAACTCCATATAAAGATAATCCTGCAATTCCACAAGACGAACCTGGTCAAACAAGTAATTTTGAAGAATTAATATCGTCAAAAAGATTTATCGACGTTGTAAACAAAATAAAACATTATACGGGTTTCGAAAGTAATATAACATCTCAAAACTCATTTGTACAATTACGTAATTTAAGTATGAGTGCAATGATGGATGTATTACAATTCGAATCACAAAACAAAGAGTTTTTAGAAAATTTAGCCGTTGAATTAGTAAAAAAAGAAATGGCGATTCCTGAAAACGCTTTACAGTTTGATGCTAAACTTGTACCAATCGGTGCTATTGGTGATGAAGGATTTCAAAAACAATCGGAAAATCCAAGTGATGAAGAAATTGAACAACAGTTTGGTGTTGATTCAGATGAAGCGGGTGAAGACTTACAACAATTTGTAAATGCCTTTGATACATTTAATGATGAAGTTGCAAAAAGAAGATTGTTAAATGCAATGATTCAAGGTTCATCTAAGAAAGGACATTACATGTTCGAATTAGTTAATAACAAATTAAACGAATTAGACCCAACAATAATTAGGAAATACGGTATTTTAATGTCAGTAAATGATATTTTATATTGGTTATTTCCTGACGAAATGATGATGGACGGTGGTGGAGGTGGATTTGCCGGTAAAGAAGAAGTAAATAAAGAAACAGACCCACCAACAGTAATTGCTAGAGGTGTGTTTTTCCCTGTATTAGTACATGAATTAATAAAAGGAATTATGGATGTACTTGCAACAAAAGGACTTCCTGATGACCCACGTTCAGCAGAAATGGTTATGGGTGTTGCAGATACTTTACCAGCAGAAATATGGGATTTAAGATTTGGTCCAATAATTTGGGAAAAATTTATACAATCATATCCTGATAGATTATTTGATGAAGACAAAATACATTTACAAAATTATCTTTTCTCACGTTTTTCAGCTTTATCTACTGATGAATTTTTTAAATTAGTAAAAATGATTCTTAAAGGTGATCAAATGGGTAAAACAATATTAGATAGAATGGTGAGAGATATTGAAGAACATTTAAGAAAAGAAGATTATGAAGAAGAAGAATATAATCAGGAATATGGTGACGATGGTTTAGGTGGATTTCTTGGTTCTTTAGGAATAAGTCTATCAGACGACGAAGAATAAAAAGAGAGGGTTCACAAACCCTCTTTTGTATTTATATATTAACATGAATTCAAAATTAGAACAATTAAAAGAATATGCTAAAATCATAAAGGATGCACCATATGCGTTAAAAACATATTTGCAAACTTATGATAATACACAAAAAAAATTTGTACCATTAGAATTATTTCCAGACCAAATTCAATTGATAAATGATTACGAACAGTACAATGAAAATATAACAAGAAAATATAGACAAGCCGGTGTATCAACAGTAACTGCCGCTTGGATTTCAAAAAAATTACAAACAGCAAAACCTGAAAATCCTGAAAGAGTATTGATTATTGCGAACAAACGTGATACAGCAATTGAAATGGCTAATAAGGTTAGACATTTTTTAGACCAATGGCCTGAATGGATTAATGTTGGGTTTCATCCTGATAAAAATTCTGAAAGTAGATTTAGATTAAATAATGGATGTGAGGTAAAGGCGGTTGCAACTTCAGCAGACGCACTTCGTGGTTATACACCTACAATACTTGTATTTGATGAAGCTGCCTATATTGAGGCGGGTGAAGATTTTTGGGCGGCATCTATGGCGTCTTTGTCTACAGGTGGTAAAATTATTCTTATCTCCACACCAAATGGTTATGACCCAATTTACTATGGTGTTTATGACCAAGCAATTCGTAAAATAAATGATTTTCACATCACAGATTTAAGATGGTTTAAAGACCCAAGATATACAAAAGATTTAAGATGGGTAAAATGTCAGGATATTGTTCATTATATGTTGAATAGAGAACAATATGATGATAATGAAGTTGTTATGTATGAATTTGATATAGAGAAATATACAGAATATGAAGAACAAGGTTATAAACCATTTTCTTCTTGGTTTGAATCAATGTCAAAAAAATTCAAATATGATAGACGTAAAATTGCTCAGGAATTAGAGTGTGACTTTTTGGGTTCGGGTGACGGTGTTATTCCTGGTGATATTCAAGAAAACATCGCAAAAAATTTAGTAAGACAACCAATAGAAAAATATATGCAAGGTACTTTTTGGCAATGGAAAGAACCAATACAAGGTCATCGTTATATAATGGGTGTCGATGTAAGTAGAGGTGATAGTGAAGATTTTTCATCGATTAATATAGTGGATTTTGATGAGAGAGAACAAGTTGTTGAATACATCGGTAAAATACCACCTGATGATTTAGCTTCGGTTGCTTATAAATGGGGTGTTTTATATGATGCATTTATCGTTATTGATATAACGGGTGGTATGGGTATAGCAACTTCAAGAAAGTTACAAGAAATGAATTACAGGAATTTATACATTGATGGTATTAATACACAAAATGTATGGGAATATAATAAAAAAGTTATGGAAAAAATACCAGGTATTAATTTCAATAACAAAAGAACACAAATTGTTGCCGCATTTGAGGAACAGGTTAGAAAAGGATTTGCAATACGTTCAACAAGATTATTAAATGAACTGAACACATTTGTATATGTAAATGGTAGACCTGACCATATGAAAGGTGCACATGATGACTCAATTATGAGTCTCTCTATGGCTTTGTATGCTGGTGACATATCGTTTAATCAATTACAAAGAAATACATCGAAAAACGTTGCAATGATGGAATCTTGGACGTTATCCGAAAGAACATATGAACCAAATAAAACGTTCTATTCTTATGGTACATCATTTGACCAAATAGGAAGTATGTATACAGACAACAACCAAATTTATCATCAAAATAACCCAATGAATGTTGGTGCGGATGCTTATAAAGAATATAATTGGTTGTTTGGTAAGAGGAAATAAAACATTCATATTACCAATAAAATATAATATATTATAAAGAAAAGTATTTATATACATGGCAGATCAAAATCTAACGGTCTTTCAAAAATTAACAAGAATGTTCGGCTTTCCTGGTCAAACACGACCTGAACAGGCACCTTCTTTTAATTTTAACAAAGATGAAATTTTAAAAACAGATAGTAGAGAAGAATATGAAAAAGCAATGTTACAGGCTCAACAGAGTCAATACATTGCAGACAAATGGACTAAGTTAGACCAATCACTTTACAATCAGTCAGTTTATTATGAACCAAATAGATTGGCGGCATATTACGATTATGAATCGATGGAATTCACACCTGAAATATCTGCGGCTTTAGACATATACGCTGAAGAATCAACAACATTATCTGAGAAAGGTGATATTTTAACCATTTATTCAGAATCAGATAGAGTTAAAGGAATACTTGAAGATTTATTTCACAATAAATTAGATATTAACACTAACCTACAAATGTGGGCTAGAGGGTTATGTAAATACGGTGATGATTTTGTTTATTTAAAAATAGATCCTGAAAAAGGTATTATTGGTTGTCAACAATTACCCAATATAGAAATTGAAAGAATAGAAGGGGCATCTTCTAAATCACCGTTACCAAAAGATTTTAAAGTTCCATCAAGGGAATTAAGATTCCAATGGAAAAATAAAGAAATTGAATTTCAAGCATGGGAAATTGCACACTTTAGATTGTTAGGTGACGATAGAAAATTACCTTATGGAACATCAATGTTAGATAAAGTTAGAAGAATTTGGAAACAATTACTTTTAGCTGAAGATGCGATGTTAATTTATAGAACATCGAGAGCACCCGAAAGACGTGTATTTAAGATTTTTGTTGGTAATATGGATGATAAAGATATTGAACCATATGTACAAAAAGTTGCAAATAAATTTAAACGTGCTCCGGTTGCAGATGCACGTAATGGTCAAGTTGATATGAGATTTAATCAAATGGCGGTTGACCAAGATTATTTTATACCTGTAAGAGACCCATCACAATCTAATCCAATTGAAACATTAGCGGGAGCACAGAATTTAGGTGAGATTGCCGATATTGAATATATCCAAAAGAAATTATTGGCGGCGTTACGTATACCAAAAGCGTTTTTAGGTTTTGAAGAAGTTGTTGGTGATGGAAAGAACTTAGCGTTAATGGATATAAGATTTGCGAGAACTATTAACAGAATTCAAAAATCATTAATACAAGAATTAAATAAAGTTGCATTAATTCATTTATATCTTTTAGGGTTGGAAGATGAATTGAATGAGTTTACATTATCATTAACTAACCCGTCTGCACAATCCGATTTATTGAGGCTTGAAACTTGGAAAGAAAAAATTACATTATATAAAGATGCAACTTCAGACCAATCTCAGGTTGGTATATTACCAGTGTCACATACATGGGCTAAGAAAAATATTCTTGGTATGAGTGATAGTGAAGTTATACTTGATTTGCAACAACAAAGACTTGAACGTGCTATGGGATTTGAATTGACAAATACTCAAAACATAATTAAACGTTCAGGAGTGTTTGATGAAGTTGATAAAAAATATGGTATATCTGAAGAAGAGAGAGAAAAATTAGAGGCTCAAGGAGTAACAGGTGAAGCACCTGGTGGAGCCGGTGGTTCTATGGAAATGGGTGGTGCACCTGCAGCACCGGCAGCACCTGAAGCGGGTGGTAGTGAACCATTAAGTGAATCTTTTAAGAAATCTAAAAAATCAAAAATATTAGGTATGTTGGGTGAAGAATCATTAGAGTTTAATGATTTATTTGATATGAATAGAGCTCAACAGAATATTTATGAAATAGAAAATAAATTGAATGATATTTTAAATGACTAAAAATGAATAAATTCGGTGTGGTAAAAACCAAAATGGTAGATAAATTAACAGAATCTTATATAAAAGAAAATAAGAAAGAGGTTAAGGAATTATTGAATACGATAAAAGAAAATAAAGAATTCAAAGAAATGTACTTGTTTTATGAGGAAATAGAAAACAAATACTTTGAAGATAAAGATGTTGCAAAATTATACGTTGAGGAAATCAATACTATTTTAAAAAATCAAACAAAAAATATTTCTGAATTTACAAAATCATTAGATAAGAAATTAGGTGACGTACAAATAAATGAAAATGAATTATATAGTCTATTAGATATACTTTCTGAGAATGATAATTTAAATAATATCGATAAAAAAGTTATTGCAAAGAAAAAATTAGTTGACCACTTTACCACAAAAAAAGAAAAAGTAGATAACGAAAAAGTATCACATACAATCAATGAAAATCTTTTACATACAGTATTAACAAACAACTTCAACGTTCTTTATAATAATACATTAACCGAAGAACAAAAATCTGAATTTAAAAATATAATTTCATTATCTAATGAAGAGATATCTACAAAAACAGAAGAATTAAAAGAATCAATCAAAACTAAAATAGATTCGTTATTAAATGAATCAAATGATAGTGATTTAATTAAAAAGCTTAATAAGGTAAAAGAAGAGGTAAATAGTAAATCAGTCTCGAGATTAAATTATTTCAAATTAGTAGAATTAAAAAATGGTCTTAATTAAGACCATTTTTTATTTGTTGAACATAAATCGCTTTTAACCTTTCTGTTCTTTTTTTAACAGATGGTTTTACAAATTCTTGTCTTTCTCTTAATTTTTGAATTTGCTTGGTTTTTTGAACTTTACTTTTATAAGTTCTTAAAGCAGTTTCAATGTTTTTTTCTTTTGAAATGTCTATAATAATCATATATCTTTAAATATACTACAAATATATTAAAATATTTTTGTTTTTTACAATAAATTTTATTATTTTTTATATAACACCATAAAATTATATAATATGATATATTAATGAAAATTGGAAAGTATATTCCATTGGGAACATACAATGACGTGAAAATGGGTTATGGTACCGTAGATTTTAAAAATCTTAAAACCATTTATTTAAAACTAAATTCTTGGGTTGAACCTGAAAATGAAACTGATGATTTTGATTTTATAATTCAAAAGACAAGAAGAAAAATTAAAGAAATTGTTTATAATTTGAATAGTACATTTTTTAGAGAACAATGTATTGTAGATTTAGACATACGAACAAAAGGAATAAAATTAAATAAAAGGTCTTTCATGAATTTAGAAATCACGTTGTATGTTAGTAAACAATTTGATGTTAAGTCAAAAGAAATAAAAACTACAATAAAAGATATGATAGAATTGATTGTAGATGATGCTTTAAACGACAAAAAACTATTTAATTTCTATAAATCTAAAAAATAATACCGATATCGATGTATTTATATGAATAAATCTATAAATGAAGATATTAGGTGCAAACGAAACGGGTAAAGGTATTTTAATAGAGTACGACGCTGGACACGTTTCTTACGAAGATAATAAGAAAATTATTTCTGAAATGAAGGATATGGACTTTTCACAGGACATAATCCTTTACGCTGTTTTACAAAAATTTGATACTCCAAATAAAAATGGAAGAATTTACCCTGAATCTATTTTAAAAAGAGAGAACGAAAAATACCAACAACTTATTAAAAAAGGTGGTGCATTAAATGAACTTAATCACCCGTCTTCTTCATTAATTGACTTAGATAGAGTTTCACATTCTATATTAGAGACTTGGTGGGATGGTAAAATGTTAATGGGTAAAATAAAACTTTTCACATCACCAGGTTGGAAAAAAATGGGTGTTGTTTCCACAAAAGGAGACCAAGCCGCAATGTTATTAATGAATGGTGCCACACTGGGTATATCTTCAAGAGGTGTTGGTTCACTTAAAAACATCAAAGGTGAAAACGTAGTTCAGGAAGATTTTGAACTTGTTTGTTTTGATTTAGTATCATCCCCATCTACACCCGGTGCATATATATTTAAAGACCCATCTGAAAGAGACCAATATCAAGAAGCGGTTGAAGAAAAGCCAGTTGTCAATGAAAGAATGAAAAAACTAATGGGTAAGTTAGATAACTTTCTAAGTAAATAACAAATTTATTAAGGCTGATAATATTGAAAAATAGAATTTTTCACAATTTCATACTATTTATAAGGTAATAAAACAATTATTTTCACAATGAGCGAAAAAACAATTTTAGAACAAGCGTTACTTCAAGTACAGACACTTGAAGAAGCAGTTAAGCAAAATGCAAAAGGTATACTTGCTTCTACAATGAAACAAGAACTAAGTGATTTGCTAAAAGAATCATTGGAAGAAGAGGAGAAAGTAGAAGAATCAACTGAAGTATCAGAAGAGGAATCTGCAGAACCTAAAGAAGAGGAAAAGGATATGTCAGAACAACCTGAAGATGAAGAATCCGACGACGAAGATGTTGCCGGTGACGACGAATCTAATGATGATTCTGAAAATGACGACACCCTCGATAATGAAGATCCTTCTAAAGGAATCGATTCTATGGACTCAGAAGACGATGCAATGGATTCAGACGACACAATGGGTGAATTACCAGCATCTGATGAAGATTCTATGGAAGATGACGATGTTATGGACCTAACAGGTGCTTCAGATGATGAAGTACTTAAAGTTTTCAAGGCTATGAAACCAGAAGATGGTATTGTAGTTAAGAAAGATGGTGATAACGTATCATTTGAAGATGGTAATGATGAATACATTATCAAATTAGATGAGGAAGGTGATGAATCTATGGAAGAAGAATCAGTAATGGATGAAGAATCTTGGAATGAAGAGGAATCACCTGTTGCGGAAGAAGATTCTATGGAAGAAGACAGTCTTTATGAAATCGAGTTGGGTGAGGAAGAAGAAAAAATGGAAGAAGAGAAAGAGGAAGACGTAAAAGAAGAAAAAGAGGAAGAAAAAGAATCTGAAAAAGTTGAAGCTACTGAAGCTGCTAGAACTAAGTGGAATCCACATGGTGATAAAGGCGGTGCTAAAAGAGCAGGTATTAAATCTAAAAAAGTATTTAAAGCCGGTTCAGGAGCATTAAACGAAGAAGTTGAAAACTTGAAAAAACAAAATGCTGAATATAAAAAGGCATTAGTTTTATTCAAAGAGAAACTTAATGAAGTTGCAGTATTCAACGCAAATCTTGCTTACGCTACTCGTTTATTTACAGAACATTCTACAACTAAACAAGAGAAATTGAATATTCTTAAGAGATTTGATTCAATTTCAACATTAAATGAATCTAAAAATTTATTTAACACAATAAAAACCGAGTTAAGTTCAAAAATTACAGTAACTGAAACAGTGGTTGAAAAAATCTCTAACACTCCATCAACATCATCATCTCAAGAAGTTTTGGCTGAATCTAAAGCATATGAGAATCCACAATTCAAGAGAATGAAAGATTTAATGGGTAAATTAAAATAAACTTAAAAAAAATACAATTTTAAAATGGGAGCATTATTAGAATCAGGTATGGTTGGTAACATCGGTCTTAAGCACCTTCGTGTTATCAAAGAAGATACCATCAAAAAATGGGATGACTTAGGATTCCTTGACGGATTAGAAGGTCACCAAAAAGATAACATCGCGCAATTATATGAAAACCAAGCGTCTTATTTAATCAACGAAGCAGCTGTTGCTGATGCGTCTGGTTCTTTTGAGACTGTAGTTTTCCCTATCATTCGTCGTGTGTTCTCTAAATTATTAGCTAACGACATCGTGTCTGTACAAGCTATGAACTTACCAATTGGTAAATTATTCTACTTTATTCCAAAAATCGCTGATAGAGTAGGAACACATCACATGGAACCATTTGGTTACCCATCAACAAGATCAAATACAACTGGTTACACAGATTCAAGAAGTCTTTATGACAGATTCTACGAAGGTAGTGACGCTGCTGACCAAGGTTTGTTTGATTACTCAAAAGGAAAATACTCTGCAGAAACTTTAGCAGCTGATGCAGTTGTAACTTTCTCTAACGGTGTTGCATCTGATGTAAACATTGTTGCTGATTTAACAGGTGAAACAGTTTCTTCTTTAATCGTAATGTTTAGTGGTTTCACTAAAGACGGTCAAGGTAAATTAATTGGACCTAACGGTAACGCAATGGATACTGAAGAATTTTTAGCATCTGCTGAAGTTAAACTTTCAGGTGTTTCTAAAAACTTCAACGTTGTTACTCAGAAATACGGTAAAGGTATTGTTGAATATGGTTCAAAAGCAACTAAATCAACTTACCCATCAGGTAGATATGATGATATTTGTGATGAAGAAGGTAAAATCTATGTAAGTGTAGATTTACAATCTTACTCTAATACATCAGGTTTCTCTGATTTTACAGTAAACACTGGTTTTGTAATTGGTGACTTAACATTAACATTCAGAACTTACGACACTTTAGAATTCGAAGAAGAAATCGGTGAAGTATCTTTCGACTTACAATCAGTAACAGTATCTGTAACTGAAAGAAAGTTAAGAGCTAGCTGGTCTCCTGAATTGGCACAAGACGTAAGTGCATTCCACAACATTGATGCTGAAGCTGAATTAACAGCTTTATTATCTGAGCAAATCGCAGCTGAGGTTGACCGTGAAATTTTACGTGACCTTAGAAAAGGTGCTGCTTGGACAGCTAAGTGGGATTACAACGAGTGGAAATATGGTGCAACTGGTAACACTCCATTTATGGGTTATACTCAAAAGGATTGGAACCAAACATTAATCACTAAGATTAACCAAATTTCAGCTCAAATCCATAAAACTACATTAAGAGGTGGTGCTAACTGGGTTGTTGTTTCTTCAGAAGTTTCTGCAGTATTCGATGATTTAGAATATTTCCACGTATCTAACGCAGCTCCTGAGCAAGATCAGTACAACATGGGTATCGAGAAAATCGGTTCACTTGCTGGAAGATATCAAGTATATCGTGATCCTTACTTCCCAGCTGGTAAGATCTTAATTGGTCACAAAGGTAAATCATTATTGGACGCTGGTTACATCTACGCACCATATGTACCTTTACAATTAACTCCAACAATGTACAATCCATTTAACTTCACTCCAATCAAGGGTATCATGACTAGATACGCTAAGAAA
>JACCDW010920389.1_pt1 | contig 14731 bp, 14 predicted proteins | sample 7449781 | NCBI WGS metagenome assembly JACCDW01 (sample SAMN15323449, study PRJNA562643) | freshwater metagenome | isolation source: river surface water | place: USA:Blue River Watershed | collected 2017-08-18
ACTCTTGCGTTACCTGAATGAGTTTGATAGGGCTGACTTGCATATAGTCGTCCATTATATTCAACATAACATGATAACATATCCCCAGTTGTTATGCCTGTGAATGTGTAAGTATTAGAATTATTAGTTGCTGATGCACTATTTATACCATTATCATTTACAACCCAATAATAGGTTGCACCACTACCTGGCGAATTTACAGTCAGAGAGTACGACGAACCACTATTTCTTGTTACACTTGTCAGTTGTAATAATGGTGTTGCTGTAACGGCTTCGTTAGAATAAGAATTATATATTGCGGTTTTCCACTCATTTGCTAATGTCTCTAACGAACTCCCTGAAAAATGTATTCTTTGTCTTGATGCCCTTTCACCTTCTCCATTATCATCTGTTTCGACTCCTTGGTATATTCTTTCATTAGAATTGTTGAACTGTACATTCTTTAATCCATTATGCGTGTACTTTGAAGTAATATCTATCCTTCCTGCCGCAGGATTCAAAGAAGTAGGCCCCGTATGACCATTAATTGACCAGTTATTTCCTCCTGTGGCATAAGAGACCTTTGATACATACCATGAAAGTTTTTTATTAGTGCCATCATTCAATGCCTGCCTTGATAAATCAATTAAATTACCTAATTTGGTTTGGTATTCTCCGATAGGATATTGATTAGGGACGTATCCTAATGCAGCACAATCTGCCTCTCCTTGATGCCATAAAACAGCTTTTGCTCCGAGAAGATTACCATAAGTTTTTAATGTTTCATGAAATTTACCTTTAAGGGTTGAAACTGTATTACCATTATATGTTTTTGTAAAACCAAATGGTGTTGGATAACCCCACCAATCAAGAACCAATGAAGTATTGGGTTCTGCCATATTAAAAAATAAGGTAGGTGTTTGGTTTTCATTCGCTATCTTATTTGCCAAAATTGACCAACTCCATGAAGCAACACCATTAGGGTAGATAGCTCGAAGATTGGTTTGTGATGTACCATTTTCAAATTGACTAAATGCAAAAATAGAGTTTGCATCAGTATTATAAGGTAAACCTTTCTTTATACTCTCTTGGTCATTTGGAGTTTGGTCAACTCCCAAAACTTTTGAGACTTTTGACTGGTCTCCATCAAATCTAATTACCCGAGCCATATTATTCATGGTGCCTGTATTATAGTATGGTTCCAAGTCATCTTCATTAAAATCTTTGTATCCACTCGCATTTGACTGACCAGCTACAAAATATACATCGCCTACACCAAATTCTTTTGTGTCTCTATTCCGCCGAATGGTAAAAATAACGAGATTCCATTTTCTATAAATAGTAAGCCGATACCAAGCCTTCGGGAGGTCATTAATATTGAAAAAGAAGCCTTTTCGAAAGCTATTTAATGCACTTGAGGTAATGGCAATATCATTTTTACTTGCATAAATCGACCAATTTCCCTGATTATCTTTTTTTTCAAGTTTATAGAATAAGTTACCAAAACTTCCAGTTGTTGCTTCGTCTGACTGTCCAGCAAAATAAACCGTAGCCTTATTATCAACTACATTGGCATCTGGGTTTACATCAGTCGCTTGAAAAACGGCATTGGCGGCAGGATAAGTAATCACAGTTTGCCCATAGTTTAGATATGGCACTATCATCAAAAGGCAAAGTAATGCCTTTTGAAAAAATATATTTTTTTTCATGATTTGTTTAATTGAAGTGAAAAGGTTACTTTATATTAAGATACTCACGAGTAGAAATCAACGGTATCTCCATTTTGTAATGAGCATTGATAGCCTTTATAGCTTCATTAGCAATAATGGCTTGCCCAAAGGCAGTTGGATAGATACCATCAGCAGAAAAAAAGTTGCCATTTGGCCAAGAGCCATCAACTCTGATACCATCATCAGTTGTGTATTCACCTTTCAAGACTTTTGTGTAAAGACTATTAATATCAACCAATGGAAATCCGAAATCTTTTGCAAAAGCGGCGGCTTGTTCGTTATAGAACAAATTAATTGCTTTTATATTACTAAAAGGGCTATTTTCATTCTCTCTACTCAAAACACTCCAATAGCTTATGGGTCTTGTTTTATCAATACCTTTCTTTAAAGCAGGATGTACTTTAACACTGACCATTGAGTCAACGTCAGAATAGGGTAAAAACAGATGGTATTTAGTTCTTGTTCTATTATAGCCCTCACCCAATTGATTGCCAAAAAATATGCCTACTTCACTATATTGATTTGCAATATCGTCTATCATCTTATCATTAATGCTTTTAAAAAAAGGTAAATCAAAAATATTTGGCATATTAACAAAACAACCGTATTTTACTTTGCTGTCCTTCACTTTCTGCATAAACCTGAGTTGATTATCTGCGGAAGGAAAACCAATGGAATTCTTGGACATAAAATGTTCCCAAACATCATCCCAACCCATTTCATAAATAAAGAAATCAAACTTTTTACTAAAAACTTTTTCAGTAAAAGTCAAATTTTCATCAGATACCACTCTTTTTAAAAATTCTTTTCTGGGCTTTATATCGTATTCAAAATCTATCTCTTTTACTTTATTATAAGGAGATAATATACCGATTTTCATATTGGGTATAGCAAAATTTTCAACTTCTCCTTTATATTTTTTAAGAGAAATATTCTGTGCTTTTCCCTTATTAAATCCTCCTACGGTTTCTACAATTGCTTCCACTCCACTATTATTCTTCACTTCATTAAACTTTGGCACTGGCCCACCCGTAGGATTAAAACCCGTGCGTACTTTTCGCCCAAAGCCGTTATAATCGGTGGCATCAAAAAGTGGTTGCTCAAACTTTTTGAGCTTCATTTGGCGGGCTATGAGGTTGGGGTAGCTGGTCAAGATTCCCTCATTAAAGTAGCCACCGTCTCGCACGCCTGCCGTTAGGCTACCGCCAATGGCTACCATACGCAAAGGCTTGCCTTTTAGGTCGGGGTCGTCGTTGTTTTTTAGCTTGCTTAGGTCAGGGTCTTTGGCAGGTGGGGTGTGCAGTTTTGGCTCTTTGTATAGCACAATCGTATCGCCTACCACAATGTAGTTTTTGCCATTGGGGTCTTTGTCTTTTAGTTTTTTGTAGTCTTTAAAGACAACCGTTTTTACAGTATCGCCATCAATAATACTATAATCCGTATTTAGAGCAGGATTTGCCACAGGGTCATTGACCCTACAACCGCCTATCAATAAGGCAGAAAAAAGGAGGATGTTCATTGGTAATGTGAGTTTTTTCATGATTTTAATAATTAATAATCATAAAGAACTTTACCTACCAGCAAAAGTTATTGGAGGTAAAAGCGGTGGCATGCAGTAAAATTACGTAATTTTTGAATTGTGCCTCAATGTATGCCCAAGGTATGGGGATTCCAAGTATTTTTGATTAAAACTACGCTGAAATTGATTTTACGGCAGAATAATTTGTAAACAATTTGAAGGGCAGGATTTTTTTACTCTCCTGACTTCTCGTTACATATCCACACAACTTTCGTCAAAAGAATAAATTGTTGAGCATATTTTCAAATTTTAAAGCATCTTTATATACAGAAACCACACCTACAAGATGAACAATCACACAAATACATTGCGGATTACTCGTAAACAGTTCGTTCCAACCAATGAGGTTTTATTTTTAGAAGCAAATGCCAATTACACAATTATACATCTTGCCGATGGTAAAAGTATTTTAGCGGCTGCTACGCTCAAACGATTTGAAAATAAACTACCCAAAACCTCTTTTTGCCGTCCTAACAAATCATTTATTATTCATCGGGACTTTATCGAAAGAATCAATTATCAAGAAAAATCCATCATCTTAAAAAATGCTCTCATCATTCAAGCATCTCGCCGAAAAGCACCACTAATATTAAAAATGATTGACCCACTAAATAATCTCAATTAACCATCAATAACCGTGATTAAAGCACTACATTCCCATTCCAAAACCTTCCCCTCGCTCTTTTGTTTTTTTCTTCTGCTCCTCTTGGTCTAATTCATTCCCATCTAATTTTCTAACATTTCCACTTGCCTTTTGACCTGCCATTGTCCCTACTCCTAAACCTGTACTTTGTTCAGGCGTTTGGCTCGCTGGTCGGCTTTGCTCGATTGATGGCGTAGCAGTATTGAGTAAAATTTGAAATTGAACATCATGCTTGAACATAACTGTTTTAAATGATGAACGCTCAAAGACAAGACTATTTTTGTCTTGTCCCTCTGTCACTTTGATTCCTCGCTTGTTCAGCTCTTCGATAAATTGATTGCCACTTTTGGACACCTTTAACCGGCTCTCTACCTCCTTCCCTAATTTCAACGATTCCCCTAAAGCTATTTTTAGTTTTTGCTGGGCGGTCAATTCCGCTGCTGCCTGCTCGGTTGCTGCTCGGTCTTCTCGTATGCTTTGCTTCATTTCATAATCCTTGGGCTGGTCAACTCTTTCCTGTTTCCGTTGGGTCGTTTCCTCGATATGTCTTTGCCTTGCCTTGGCTCTGTCCTCGCTTCGATTGTCATAAAAAACCGCTTGCAAATCTTCCTTTCTATATTGCTTTTCTCCTACTCGAATACTGCCATTTTCTTCTCCGTAATACCTGTTTTCTGTGGCACATATTTTAGACAAATGATGTAAGTTTTTGGCTCGTCCTATCAATTCATCTGCTCGTATTTTTTGTATGTCTTCATGCCCTGAGCGTATGGCCAATACTTCGGGACTGCTCGCCAATTTGACCTGCTTTTTCTCCTGGACGAATCCATACTTTAAGTTGAGTGCAACCGCCCTCTCTGCGGTCTTGTTGTACTCTCGCCAATCGTTGTAAAGCGTTTGTCTATCGGTCGCTCGATTGAAGATAATATGTACGTGGTAATGCTTCGTATCTCGATGCCCAACGGCTATATATTGGGTTTGGTCTATCCCTGCATCTTTAATATAATCACTCGTTATTTGCTTGATTTTTTTAGGGCCTAAATCTACCATATCTGATGCCGAAAAATTTAAACTGTGGTGGCCCACATAGTGCTTGCGGTTATCATTTCCGTACTGTTTATGGGCTTCGGCTTGGGAAATAAAATCTGCTTTCATTCGATTTCTGCCTTTTAAATCTGCTGCATCTCTCGGTACTCGGATATTATCGGAATGGATAATTAACTCTTCTTTTTTGTCCTTGTGTTCGTCTAACCTACCTTCATAGATGTAGTTAATGGCATTGCCAAAACTTGAACCTTGGGGGTGTGAGGTCGCTGTCATTGCTTGTACTTTTTTAATATTTCATCTATCGTATCTAAATGTTCATCTATCTTTTTAACTTGATTACTCACTTCTTTCATACTGAAATTCTTAGCGAAGTAATTCAAATTTTTAGCGATTTGATTCAAATTATTAGACAAACCGATTAACTGCTTTTTATCGGCTTGCTCTTCGACACTAAACAAATTTGTCACCTTGCCTTTCAGAATTAACTCACGCCCCAACTGCGTAATCTTTAAGCCGACTCGTTCGGCCTTTGCTTCTAAAGCTTCATACTCTTGGGCAGTAAATCGGCACGTAAGCCGTTCACTTTTGCTTTGCTCGGCTTTGCTGGGTCTGCCTTTACTTCGTTTGATTGGTTCGGTTTTTTTCATATTTTTAAAGGGGTCAAGGGGTGAAACCCTTTGCAAGATAGGCCGCTTGCGGCTCGTTTTTTGCGTGCAAAAAACCTATCTTGCTTCACGCTACAAACCAACAAAAAAAGCATCAAAATTCCAAATTTTTAATAAATTATACAATATCATTAAATTATCATCATTTTATCATCAAAACACACTAAATCAATAAATTATCATCATCTTATCACTATTATATCATAAAATAAACATCAAAACGTTTTTTATATCTCAATTTACTTGTATATTTGGCAAAACATCAATAATCTTGTGAAAAATGGGTATCGAAGAAATTAGACAGCGTAAAAATGAGGGTAAAAAAAAATGGGGTATATTCCTCGTTGCATTCATCAAACAAAATTTTGATGAAAATGCCCCCTATGATTTTATCGTCAAAGAACTCCATGATAAATATCAGATTGACTTGTCAACTCACGAACTAACCAATTTGATTTATTCAGTTAACAAGAAAAGTAAAAATAAACAAACTCTTGGTACTGGAGTAGTTCAAATACTAAAAAAGACTGGCAATAACACGGAGAAAGTAGAAGAAAACAAAGTTGTACTAAACCAAGAAAAAGAAACGAATTATAATAATGACCTTTTAGATTTATTCGATAAAACAGACACCAAAAATCAACCTATTGAAAAGTCAAAATCTAATCCGTTCAAAAAATAACGACCCTCAAACTAAGACTTAAAAGCCCGCTCGAAGGTCGCCCAAAATACAAGTTTCTCAACCGCATTTTATTTTCCAACATAAATGTAATTATTTCTAATGAAAAAAATCAAGTTAATCAATCAAAACAAGGGAGGACAAGGCAAGACGTTTTTGACCTCTCTCATCATTGCCAAAGAAAATCAGAACCAGTCTAACTTCATTGCGGTGGATGCTGATTCGGGTAATCGCTCACTTATTAAGAGGTTTGAAGGTACGCCACTGGCGGATAACGTTATCGAGTTTTCCCTATTCAATGACAAAGAATCTGAAACCATTGATAAGACTTTATTTGAAGAATTATTCAACAACATTGCTGATGGAGACTACGAAAATATCTACATTGATTTAGGTGGTAATGAATCTCGTGAACTCCTTAAATTCTTTGAACTTATTGGGGTCGAAAGCATCAAAGAGTATTTCAAGGAAATGAATTTTGAGGTCGAATTTTTTACCATCATCAGTGTAGGTGATAGGGATTGTATTGACCACTTGAATAAAGTCCAGAAGTCTTTAAAAAATGTTTTTACTAATGTCATTTTTATCAATGAGGGATTTATTAATCCTCGATTAGATACCGATAAAATCGAACTCATTACTAAATATGCAAATGACAATAAAATTGAGCTGCGATATTTTGGCAAGGCCGAAGGCTCACTCAAAGATAAAATGAGCGACTATGTTCGCTCGGGCTTTACTTCTTCTATCGGTATGTTTAAAGGCCATTTTAACAAACTTATCGAACAAGTCAAACTATGAAATTTTTAGAATCGCTCAAACAACGTAGAGAAGATGCCAATAAGAAAAATTTGGATGAACGTTTAGACGAAATCGAAAATATTGTTTTTAGTCATAGTAAAGAAAAAATTGATAATTACAGCAAAAGTATATTACTGGCTCATTTGGTTGAAAACCAAAAAAATATCAATGACTTAAAAGATTACATGAGCCGTAACATTGTCAAACATAACTATGATGGTTCTTTAAAGCCTTTTAGTGCTTTAATGCTTCGATGGGGTTGGGGATTATGGGTAGTGCTGTTCTTTGTTGCTGTGGTTTGGTGTTATCCGATTTATTCAAATAATGAAAGAGAATTGGATAAATTAAGGAAAGTCGTCAAATATGATGCAGAAAAAAAACAATATTTTATTTCAAAAGATAACTACACCGTCTTGGATAAAGATGATAACAGAAAAGGAATTATTTTAAACATCGAAGAATAATGCAAACGGGTATCATAACAAACCGTGTCCTTCTTGGCTCAATAGAGGTACTTAGAAAGGGCGAACAAGTCGAAATAGTACAATCTACTCAAAAAAATTATTTAATCCGTAAAATCGGCCTTTTTGAGGTTTTTAGCATAGCTAAAGAAAATCTAATTCTTTGTAACTAATGAAAGGGTCGCTTAAAGCGACCCTTTTTTACTCTTTCTCAATTTTGACAGCATTTACAGGCCCATCACTCATTTTTCGTAAATTTTCAATGACCTGTGGTTGCCATTTGTTGTTATGAATAAATCCATCAAATATTTTTTTATCTGTGTGAATTTCTCCAAATAATTTTTCAGCAATCAATCCCCCCAACTCTTCGGGAGTAGTCCCTGTCCAAAAAAGTGTAACAATCACATTCCCATCAGGTGTATCTTTTACTCTAAACGTATTTACATTCTTCATAATATCGTATTTCAATGCTGAATTTTCAGCAAAATTCATAATTTTGCGTGTCCTCTAAAAGGATACAGCAAAAGAAATTTTATAAATCCCGAAAGGCTTCCTTTCGGGATTTATTTCTCGAAAAATAAAGTTGTGTGGCTCTGCCCTCCCTAAATACCTTTTTTAAGCGTGCCGAAGGACGCAGGCCACCATTTGAGCAGGGGAATTGAGCGAGTAAAAGCAATGTACAAAAAATAGTTCCTAATAATTTTAGTTAAATTACTGATATACAGTGATTTAGAATTAATTCTTACTAATAATCCCTTAGAAAATAAATTCATCCAATTCTCAACGCCTTGATTTTGGTAAAACTAAAGCTTTTAGTAACAAATCAACTAAAAACTTAGTTCACGCCCCAGCTGGAGATATACTTTTTTATTCTGCTTTTTTTGTTTTTTGTTTGTCTCAACTCACTGAAAAAAGTCAAAAAATACCACTTATCCACACCTTAAATGATAAAAAAAATACTCATCACAAATATTTGTGATTATTTTTAATCTATTTGTAATCTATTTGCAGTATATCACAAGTAATTGATTATCAATTACTTGTGATAAAAAATAAACACTTTTTATCAGTCAATAAACACTTTTTATCAGTCAATAAACACTTTTTATCAGTCAATAAACACTTTTTATCAGTCAAATAAACACTTTTTATCAGTCAATAAACACAAATAAAAATAAATGTCATTTTTATTTGTGTTTATTTTATATTCTACTACTTTTGCCATACAAAAAACAACCTATGAGTAAAATAATCAAACAAGATAATAGTCTTACAAATGCTCGATATGACTTTACTGCCTGTCAGTTAGATATTCTTTTTTGTGTCATGGGACAAATCCATGATGATGATACATCTGAAAAAATTTATATCATTTATGCAAAACAAATAGAAGAAATGACAGGCAGACAATGGCAGTATGCACAATTTAAAGAAGCTACCGAAAACATGGGTAGCCGTATGTTTGAAATAAAGACAGAGAACGCTTACACCCAATTTTGGCTTTTTCAAGATGTAGTGTACGTAACAGGGCAGGGACGAATAGAAGTTGTTTTCACACGGAAAGCTATAAATCTATTAAAGAATTTAAAAAATAACTTTACAACATACGAACTCCAATCTGCACTAAGAATGAGTAGTAAATATGCTAAACGTATTTATCAAATTTGTTCTCAATGGAAAGATATTGGAGAAAGTAAAAAATTAGACATTAAAGATTTCAAACACAATTTGGGTCTAATTGATAATAAAGGGAATGAACAATTTAAACAAATTACACACCTAAAAGAAAAAGTTTTAGATGTTGCAGTAAGGCAAATCAATGAACATACCGACTTGGAAATTTCATACCAAATGGAAGGAGAATACGGGCGTAAAAAACCGCTTAAAACCGTTACATTTTATATCAAAAAGAAAATCCCAATTATACTGCCTATTGAATTTGAAAAGGATAAAAACCCCGATATAAGAAAAGCAAATCTGTTCTCAATTTTGGATAAATTAGGTATTAAATCAAGTAAAATAATTAAACAAATTGCAGAAAGTGAAGAAATGACAAAAGAAGTTTTCCGCTTCAATTACCAATATCAAACTGGTGAAATTAAAGCGGAAAAAAATGCAGGTGGCTTACTCCTTACCAAACTTGGAATAGTAAAACACAAAAATAATTGATTACAAAAACCTCTAAAAAATGAAGAATTGGGCGAAAAATATGTTATTTTTCGCCTTTCTAAAATCTTAATAGAGGTTCTTATAGTAATTAGCCGAAAAATTAACCTTTCAAACTAAATAATTAGTTGGTTTTATTATAATTTCCAATTTTAACTTTCCTATACCTCAAATACTTATACAAAGTCATTTTGGAAACACCAATCTCTTCGGCAATTTGATTGACACCCATTTTCCCTTCTTTATAATAGGTCTCAGCAAGAATCGCTTTTTGTTCAGCTTCTTTGGTCATGCCCTGTCTGCGACCTCCTTTTCTGCCTCTGGCTCTTGCAGCTTCTAATCCTGATTTTGTTCGTTCACGAATTAGGTCTCTCTCAAACTCTGCAAACGAAGCAGAAATATTAAAGAATAATCTTCCCTGTGGGGTGGTCGTATCAATCGCATCATTGATACTTCTGATACCAACTTCTTTTGAGTTTAGCTCTGAAACTACTTCGAGTAAATGTTTTAGCGAACGACCCAAACGGTCAAGTTTGTAAACAACCACAATATCACCCTTTCGGATATGCTTCAAAAGATTTTGTAATTCGGGTCGGTCAGTTTTTGCACCCGATGCTGTTGTAGTGGTCCAAACGAAATCTCGAAAAACGACCAAACAAAATCTCGAATTTATGTTTTTGAAGTTTAATCCTGAAAATGGTTAAGTCAATTTATTTTTCTGCAACCAGTTAAAAAGATTCGACTCTGAGGAGTTATAACGTTTAGCAATAAATTTTTTAGTTGAGCCATTATTGAGAAGTGCTTCAATCTCAACTTTATATTTATCCAATTTACTTTTCCCTGCACCTATTGGTCTTCCGAGTTTTACCCCATTCGCTTTTTTAGTTTGTAGGGTAAAATTACACAAACGTACAAAATTCGTCATTGATGTGTTGTAAATTTTAAAACTGCATATTCGCAGCTACAAACGAATCTGAGGCGTTTTAAACGCCCTTTTTTCTTCATTTTCTTTATTCTTATTGATACAATTAACGGTCATTTTTAGTAAATGAAAAATATTTTCAAATCGTACATGAAAAACCATAATTTACTTATGCTGATATGCAATAAAACTGCCTTTTTAGCAAATCAAACGCTTTGACAATTGAATATTTTGCACAAAAGGCAAAGTTTTTGCGAATATTAAACCCATGACGAATTTTGTACTTTCTTTTAATTTTACCCTCTAATATTGCTATTTCATAGGTGCATAAAATTTGACTTCTGTCCTTTTTTCCCCTAAAATTTACTTTTCCTCATACTTATATCTCAATGGAATAATCTATTGATTGAAAGGTATCTTTTTGTATATATTTGAGGATGGTTGTTTTCTTTTCACCCCGTAATACACATGACAGCACCTTTCCTGCTTTCAATTCTTTGATGATATTGGATACATTTGAGAAGCAGTGACTATTAGAGGTATCTAATAGTTGTTGATTTTCAAGGTATGATAGTTGTTCTTTAAGCATATCAATTGTTAGTTGCTCTTCTTCTATGAATTGACGCTGATACTTTTTTTGAACTTCATTAAAGTTCTTCAACTCTTTAATTTTCAACCTCCCAATAACTGGTACCTCTTGCTTCTTAGGGCGTTCTTTTAAATGATTGCTTGATTTTCCTCTTGCTGATTTAAGTTTTTCCTGCCCTGGTAAGACTTTATTGGGGCGGGCTGCTTCTATGATGGTTTTCCCTGCATAATACAACTGCATAACGGTTTTATTGGATTCCTTATTTTTACATACAAGGCTACAATATTTCTTGTCTGACCTGCCGCTATACTCATTGTTACATACGGGGCATTCTCTTTTTAGTTTCATTGTTTTGTAGATTTAAGCGATTAAAGTGGTAATTTAATCGTTTTAATCGCTTAAATCAATTAAAACGATTAATTTTAAAAACCGTTTTCTTAGCTATTTTCTTAAAATAATTGTCTTTCAAAGACTACTCTAAAATAGTTTCTACTTGTTCCAACTTTCAGAAGTCTATTCGTTCTATTTTACCGACCAAAACAGGGTAAAATTAACAAACGTAAACCGTCGCAGATAGGCCAGCCCCGCTGTAATTTTACAAACGAATATTTTCAACCAATAAATAATCCTCAGGCCTTTTAAGGTCGTTTGGGAATCATTCATATTTATCTTACCTCTATTTTCCATTAAAGTCGTTTTTTAGCTAAAAAATATTTTTCAAAAGTATATGAAAAAACATCTATTTGCTGCTGAAACTTATAAGTTTTAAAGTGACTTTCTTTGAAAGTAAAGGTCAAAACATTTGGTTAAAGAAGGTTTTTAGTGGTTAGATAGCTTGAATCCTGATAGTAAATTTCTATCAGGATTTTTCTCTTAAAATATCAAAATTAGAACAATGAAACATTTTTAATCTACAAGTACCTTTTATTATAAAGAGAAAAAACCTTGGCTCAAGGTGTCCAAGGTTTTTTAAAATATACACTAAATTCCACACAGAATTATCTTAATTGATACAATAGGCTAAGAACTCTTGTAGCACATAATTTTGGATTAAGTTCTCCATTGGACAAATATAAACTAAATTATCTAATCTATTGACTATCAATAATACACAAAAAATCTCGTTAAATCGTCAGATAAAAAACTAAAAATAGTGCTTATCAGCGACCATCTCTGGGAGACACTCCGCCACGGTTATAGAAAAAATAAACCACATAGGTCACCTATTTCTCTTTTTTCGTTCTGCTCACGACGAATATTGTTCATTTGTGTATTTTTACCCTGATTTTACTTTTCTATAATCATTCTCTTAGAGTCCGAGGCTTCGCCTGCTTGACAACGAATATTATAGATTGACTCTATCGTCACTTTATCTTGAATATTGATTTCAAAATTATTCATGCCTTCAGCACCCACAAACGAATATTCTTTAATGATATTTCCTTTTATATCACTTAAATATAGCTGTACGCTTTGCGGTAATTTGAGCTTTACTTTGGCGATAAACTTACCATCATTTGGGTTCGGCGATACCCAAAACCATTCTTCGGTTGGTGCTGGTGCTTCTCTAAAATTACTTCCAGCACACGTAAAACGGGCATTGCCCCAGTCAGCCCAGTCTCCCCAAATCTGGTCACCACCATCTTCCACTACCAATCTGATTGAACTTATGCCTGCAATCGGAACAACCATATCGGAGGCACTCTGATTAATCGTTTGTGTAACAGGATTATTCGTACTACTGCCAATCAATGCTCCTGTTGTGTGATTATAAACTTTAAATACGATTGTTTGTCCACCACAATTACAGCTATACGAACTCACATCTCTGCCGACCGATGCCTTAAAGTTGGCATACGAATGACTACCGAGATTATAGACAATCTCTGAACCCGCATGAGTACCAATACCTTGCGAATAGGTCGTTCCGTTGATATTCATCGTCCCTCCTTGATAGTTTTGTCCAATTTTTGGACCAGTACCGTCTCCAATCGTTGCCGATGCCCAATTATTACTCACATACGTGTCTGTACAACCAGTACCGCCGCCACCGCCTGAATTGGCAGTATAAATCATTGTCCCATCTTGTGAATAGCTCAACGAATAGCCACTTGGCGTAGGAAAAGTAGTAGATGGCGGATTTTGTAAACTTCCATAATCACTGTAAGTCCAAGCAAAACAACTCACCATGTTATAATAACTACTATTATTCAGACTTACATCACTTCGCTGCAACATTCCTGAACCACGCACTACAAACACATCAGGGGTGGTGCCTGCCCGTTGCGTGAGCCAATACTGGCCATGAAAGAATCGGGATACGAGTGGCTGACCATTTACGTTCCATGTTCCCATAACTGTACCATCCGAAAAGCCCGAACAACTACTACTCGTAACCGTTACGCCCACACTTACGGTATTGCTGGCAGGGCAGGTCCCACTCACACATTTGGCATTATAGGACGTTGTTATTGTTGGCGAAACCGTGATAGAATTGGCCGTTTGCCCCGTATTCCAGACTACTACGCCCGTTGTACAAGTAGCCGATAATGTAGAACTTCCTCCCGAGCTAATGGTTTGGGGCGAAGAATTTACGTTGGTTGGCACTGGCGGTGCAGTGGTGCAAGTAGGGGGTGTACCGCAATACAGAATGGCATCAAGCCAGTCGGCGTGGTCGCCCCATGTATTATCTCCACCATCGTTAACGATGAGTTCTAAATTGTTTTTACCTGCCACATTTACACTAAAGTCTTGCTTCCCATCGGCAGTACCAAGTAAATTTGAGCTAAAGAGAACAACATTATCTGCTTTGATTTCAAACTGTAGTTTCATTGTCCCACAACCACAATTATCTGCCGCATCGTCTCGACCGACACTGCCCGAAAAAATGCTATACTGCCCACCAAGATTATAAGCCAAACGGCTGTTGGCATGAGTACCGATACCATTATTGGTCTGATAACCACCTACCATAAGGGTTTGCCCAGAAATATTGAGGTTGTTGTTCATTGTGCCATAACCCTGCCATTCACTACTGGGATTAGTGGGTGTTTGGCTACTGAGATTCGTTTGAGTACAACCACTACTGGCGGATTGGGAAAAAGTAATAGTTCCAATTTGAGCATTATTATTTTCTAAGTCAGTAAAATAAGCTGTTTCAGATGTATGACCACTTGTATTTGTAGATGTTGAAAAAGTAATTTGGCTATTCTCTTCATCATATGTTGCACTTATCCATGAAGGTAAATTAGAGATACTCCATGTAGCATTGCCATTTACAGTGACAACTACACTTCCTCCATTTGAACTAAAATTATGCGATGTAGGATTAATTGAAAAATTAGTAACTCTTGCGTTACCTGAATGAGTTTGATAGGGCTGACTTGCATATAGTCGTCCATTATATTCAACATAACATGATAACATATCCCCAGTTGTTATGCCTGTGAATGTGTAAGTATTAGAATTATTAG